>WNEZ01002845.1_pt1 | contig 14870 bp, 16 predicted proteins | sample 5400521 | NCBI WGS metagenome assembly WNEZ01 (sample SAMN13153339, study PRJNA577476) | soil metagenome | isolation source: 120 cm saprolite under Douglas fir tree site 2 hole 1 replicate 1 | place: USA:California | collected 2015-04-18
GTTCTTCAAGGTCGACGGCACCGAGGGCACGTAGTTCCACGGCGGCTCGAACGGCAGGCGCGGGGGCGGATAGCGCTCCGGGTCGAAGAAATCCGTCTGGATGAAGCGGACGCCGGTGATACCGGCCGAGGCGAGCTGGACACGCAGGTTGGGCGCAATGAACTCCTCGTCCGACTTGGGCGCGCCGGTCCTGAGTCCCAGGCGGACGAGCGCATCGACGTACATGCCGGCAGTGACCTGGACGTGGCGGTGATCGGGCGCGATCGTGATGTCGCTGACCGTGCCGACGGTCACGCCGCGGAACTTGACCGGCGAGCCGACGTCGAGGCCCTGCACCGATTCGTCGAAGTAGCTGATCGCAGGGAACGACTCGCGCCGGAACCGTCGCGCGCCGAGCCAGAAGAGCGCGCCCAGAATCGCGCCGACGGCGAGCAGGACGAACAGCCCGAGCTTCCAGTGGTTGGTGGCGGTGGTCGCCATCTCACGCCGCCCGCGACCGGGGGTTGAAGAAAGCCCGGACCTGAGGATCGGCGCTCCCGTCGCGGAGCGCCGCGGGCTCTCCGCGCGCGATGATGCCGCGCGCCCGGCCGTCCAGCATGATGCAGTGTCTGACGATTGCGAAGATGCTCCGCAGCTCGTGCGTGACGATGACGGTCGTCATGCCGAGGCTGGTGTTCAGGGTCGCGATGAGGTCGTCGAGCTCGGCGGAAGTCACCGGATCGAGGCCGGCCGAGGGCTCGTCGAGGAAGAGGAGGGACGGGTCGAGCGCCAACGCCCGTGCGATTCCCGCGCGCTTCTTCATGCCGCCCGAAAGCTCCGCGGGGAGATGGTTCTCGAAGCCCTCGAGTCCCACCAGGCGGAGCTTCGAGCGGACGATCGTGTCGATCGCGCCCGGGTCGAGGTTCGTCCACTTCGCGAGCGACAGCGCCACGTTCTCCGCGAGCGTCATCGAGCCGAAGAGCGCCCCCGACTGGAAGAGGACGCCGTAGGCCGGGGGGCCCTCGCGCGGGGGCGGCGCGCCCGCGATGCGGATCGTGCCGTGCAGCGGCTCCTGGAGTCCGATCAGTGCGCGGAGCAAGGTCGACTTCCCGCTCCCGCTCCCACCCAGGATGGCGAACACATCGCCGCGGGACACCATGAAGTCGAGATTCTCGAGCACCACACTGTCGCCGTAGCCGACCGTGAGGTGCTCGACCTCGATCATGGGCGGATCAACGGTCGAAGGCATTGAAGAGGACCGTGAAGATCGCGTCGACGACCACGATGGCGAAGAGGCTCGTCACCACCGCCGACGTCGTCGCCCGGCCAACGCCCTCGGCGCCGCCGCGGGCGGCGAGGCCACGCTGGCACGCGATGAGGGCGATGCTCAGCCCGAAGAACATGGTCTTGAGGCACCCCGAGAAGACGTCCCAGAGCCCCACGGCCTTCTGCGTCTCGATGAGGTACGCGTTTGCGGTGATGTCGAGCCCGAGCATCGCGACCAGGAGCCCGCCGGCGATCCCTATCACGTCCGCGAGGATCGTCAGGAGCGGCAGCACGAGCACGAGGGTGATGATGCGCGGGAAGACGAGGAAGCCGTACGGGTCGAGGCCGAGCGTCCGCAGCGCGTCGATCTCCTCGGAGACCCGCATCGTCCCGAGCTCGGCCGAGAACGCCGCGCCCGAGCGGCCGGCCACGATGATCGCCGTCATGAGCGGCGCCAGCTCCCGCGTGACCGAGAGCCCCACCAGGTCGGCCACGAAGATGTTGGCTCCGAACTGCTTCAGCTGCACCGCGGCCTGGAACGCCGTCACGAGGCCGACCAGGAAGTTGATCACGAGGACGATGGGGATGCTGTCGGCCCCGGCGCGCTCCACGAGCCGCGGAACATCTCCCCAGTTGACGGAGTGGGGCGCGCGGACCGCGTTCGCCCCGGCCAGCGCGACGTCACCGATGAAGTCGAGTCCGTGACTTTCGCCGAGCAGCCCCAGGGTCTCGCGGCCGATCTCGTCGAGGATGCCGATCGGAGCCGGCGGCTGGTGCAGGCTCGGTCTCGGTGGATGCGAGCCATAGAGCTCGAGCATGGCGCGGACGCCGCCGTGCGCGCCGACGATCTCGGCCTCGCCGCCCGCGGCGCCGACCTCGTCGCGGAGCGCCAGCAGGAGCGCGGTGGCCGCGCCGTCGAGCGTGTCCACTGCCGACAGATCGAACGCCAGGTATGCCGTCGGGGGACGGACCAGGCGCCGCACGTTCTGCCACGAGGCGAAGCACTGCCGGAAGCGGAGCTGCCCGGCGAAGCGCAGCTCGGCCCGGCCGTCCTGCAGGTCGACCCGCTCGACGCGGAACCCGGGATCGTGGGTGTCGGTCACGCGCTGGGAAGTATCGGCGAGGCGCGGGATCTGGTCAACGGATGCTGCCCGGGACATCCGTCGAGCGGCCGCATGGCTCAGTGGCAGTAGGTCTCGTTGCCGAACTTCCAGCACAGCCCCGGGTCCGTGCCGACGTTCTGGAACTCCAGGCGGAGGGGCCAGCTGGTGACCGGTAGTCGCTCGTCGAAGAGCGCGTCGCCTCCGTCTAGCGGCTGGGCGCGGAGCGCTCCGACATAGCTGGGTTCCGCAGCCGTCTGCGTGCCGATCGACAGCTGGCGGCCGCCGAACTCGCATTCCAGCTGGGTCCCGAACCAACGGCAAGACGCCCAAGCACGGGGCGACGTGCCGAGGAGACCAAGCGCCACGAGAGTGCACAGGAATCGCTTCATCGGGTCGAGCCTCCTCGTGGTCTCTCGTGCACGATCCAGGCCATCATCCGTCGCTCCGCCGGGTCGAGAAGCTGCGATACGAGCCCGCCTGATGCTGCCGAATGATCGGCACGGTGCCGAGGCATCGGCACGCAGCTCTGGGAATCGGCTCGGCGAGCACGCCGAGGGCTGTGGCTTCAGCCGGAAAGGCCCGCTACATAGGCAGCCAGTCGGGGCCATGTTGTCGGGGAGCAACTCTTGAGAGTGGGAGATGCGCTGGTGAGCGAGGCGCGTGCGGATCACCGCGCGTGCGCGCCGGGCAATCTCCACCGGATGCTGCTCGACGTGTCGCACGCCACCGCCTCGCACCGGGATCTGAAGAGCCTCCTCAGTGACCTGGCCGGGCTTCTTCGCCGGGTTGCCCGCTTCGACCGGCTCGCGATCGTCCTCCATGATCCGGAACGCAACCTCATGCGCCTTCACACCATCGTCTCACTCGAGCCGACCTTCACCACCGACCTCGAGCTGCCCGTGCCCGATTCCCCCGCGGGCCTCGTGTGGCAGACGCAGCGGCCCCTCGTCGTACCGCGCATCGACGGTGAGACGCGCTTCTCCGAGGTCAGAGGGATCCTGCGCGCCGAGGGCATGCGATCCCTCTGCATCCTCCCTCTCACGACGCCGCTCCGCCGTCTCGGCGGGCTCAGCTTCGCGAGCCAGGACGAAGATGCCTTCTCCGAGGCCGATGTCGAGGTCCTGCAGGAGGTCACGAGCCAGGTGGCGCTGGCCGTCGACAACACGCTCCACCACGAGACCGCCCAGCGGGCGCAGCAGGAGCTGGCGAGCGAACGGGATCGGCTCCGGCTGCTGCTCGAGGTGAACAACGCGCTCGTCTCGAACCTCGAGCCGCGCCCGCTGTTCACCGCCATCGCGACCTGCCTGCGGCGCGTCGTGGCGCACGATTACACGAGCCTCGCCGTCCACGATGGTGAGCGGAACGCGTTCGACATGTGGGCTATCGAGTTCGCGGGCAAGGGCCTGATCAAGGAGCACATGTTCGTTCCCGTCGAGGGGTCGCCCGCGGGCGCGGCCTTCACGGCGGGCGAGCCCAAGCGGTTCGAGGGGGCGGACCTCGCGGCGCTCGGGTCCGACATCGGGCGCCTGTTGCTGGCCGAAGGCATCCAGTCGATGTGCAGCGTGCCGCTCACGGTGCACGACCGCCGGCTGGGGGCGCTCAGCATCGGCCGCCTCGGCGGCGAGCCGTTCACCGATCGCGACACGAAGCTCTTGGCTTCCGTTGCGAGCCAAGTGGCCTTCTCCGTCGAGAACGCGCTCGCGTTCCAGGAGATCGCCCAGCTCAAGGACAAGCTCGCGGCGGAGAAGGTCTACCTCGAGGATGAGATCCGCACCGAGTACAACTTCGAGGAGATCATCGGTCAGTCCGCGGCGCTGAAAAGTGCGCTGCACCAGGTGGAGACGGTCGCGCCGACAGACTCGGCCGTGCTCATCTGCGGCGAGACCGGCACTGGCAAGGAGCTGGTCGCACGCGCCATTCACGACCTGAGCCAGCGTCGGGAGCGCACGTTCGTGAAGCTCAACTGCGCGGCCATCCCGACGGGTCTCCTCGAGAGTGAGCTCTTCGGCCACGAGCGGGGCGCCTTCACGGGCGCGATCGCGCAGCGGGTCGGGCGGTTCGAGCTGGCAGATCGGGGGACGATCTTCCTCGACGAGGTCGGCGACATCCCGCTCGAGCTGCAGCCGAAGTTGCTCCGGGTCCTCCAGGAGCAGGAGTTCGAGCGCCTCGGCAGCACGCGCACGAAGCGCGTCGACGTGCGCGTGGTGGCGGCCACGAACCGGGACCTCGAAGAGATGGTCGCCGCGGGGACGTTCCGGAACGATCTGTACTATCGCCTGAACGTCTTCCCGATCACGCTTCCACCGCTCCGCGAGCGGCCAGAGGACATTCCTTCGCTCGTCCGGTACTTCGTGCAGAAGTTCGCGCGTCGCATGAACAAGCGCATCGAGACCATCCCCGCGGACGCAACGACGGCGCTCTCACGCTATGCCTGGCCGGGAAATGTGCGAGAGCTCGAGAACGCGGTCGAGCGCGCCGTCATCCTGACGAGCGGGCCCACGCTTCGCGTGCCCATGTCGGAGTTCCGCGGTCGCGCGGTCGTGCCGTCCACCGGCGCTGCGACGCTCGAGGCGACGGAGCGCGAGGCGATCCTCCGCGCGCTGCGCGAGAGCAACTGGGTGCTCGGAGGCCCGCACGGAGCTGCCACCCGCCTGGGTCTCAAGCGCACTACGCTCCAATCGCGCATGCAGAAGCTGGGTATCGATCGGTCCACGGCGTGAGCTAACTGCCGACATGTCGGCGAAAGCCGACATGTCGGCATCGTCGTTCGGCATCGCGAGCGGGACCTGAGGCGCGAGCCTCGATGTGGCGGGGCCTTCGGCGGTTCCCGTCGCCCTTGGCGGCCGGCACGGCAGTTGCCTCTGCTGTGTGATCATGTCCGGCGGCGCAGGACACACCCCTCAATACTGCTACTGGGACGACGGTCCGTAGGGCTGCGGCACCTAAGGAGGCTCCATGGCAAGTCAACTCACCCCGATGCTCGGCGCCGTAGCGTGCGCTGCCATACTCGCCGCCGGCGTGACGTCGCTTGCAGAAGCAGCGAACGAGGAGGACTGCCGGGCATTTCATCAGGAATGCAGCGAAGCGAGGGCGCAGGGGTATCGTGCCGCCGGCATCTGCAACGTCGAACGGCTCGAGTGCACGACTGACCCCACGGATGAGCCCGAGGCCGGCGTCGGAAAGCGGCCGCGGGGCATGGATGAGGGACCCGACGCTCGAGGCGATCGGGAACGTTCCATCGGCCCGTGATCGAACGTTCTCTCAGCGAGTGATGCTGCGGATCACCAACACGACGCGCCCCGAGGGCGTGACGATTGTGCTCGAGGGACGACTCGCCGGCCCCTGGGTGGACGAGTTGGCCCGGTGCTGGAAGGCCCTGACGGCCACGGAGGACGCGGGCTCGGTCTGCGTCCAGCTCGACGCCGTGACATTCGTCGATGTCGCCGGCAAGGGGCTGCTCCGGACGATGCACGAGGAGGGGGCGACCCTCGCGGCCTCCGGCTGCATGACTCGCGCGATCCTGGAGGAGATCAGGAAGAACTAGTGATCACCGTGGACAGAGGAGACGATTGATGGAGTACGTGAAGATCCCGGGTACGAGCCTGTCACCGTCGCGCATCGGGCTCGGCACCTGGGCGATCGGCGGCTGGATGTGGGGTGGTACCGACGAGGAGCGCTCGATCCAGACCGTCTGCGCGGCGCTCGACCGCGGGATCACGCTCATCGACACGGCGCCCGCTTATGGCCAGGGTCGCTCCGAGGAGATCGTCGGCAGGGCCGTTGAGCGCTGGGGGCGCCGCGATCGCGTCATCCTGGCCACCAAGGTTGGCCTCGAGTGGCGCAGCGGCGCCAACGTGGTCCGGAACGCGAGCCGCGGACGAATCATGAAGGAGATCGGCGAGTCGCTCCGGCGTCTCCGCACCGAGTACGTCGACATCTACCAGGTCCACTGGCCCGACCCCCTGGTGCCCTTCGAGGAGACCGCGAAAGCGCTCCACACGCTGTACAGGGACGGGCGCATCCGTGCGATCGGAGTCAGCAACTACTTCCCCGAGCAGATGGAGGCGTTCCGCCAGGTCGCGCCTCTCCACACCGCGCAGCCGCCCTACAACCTGTTCGAGCGGGACGCCGAGGGGGAAGCGCTTCCGTATTGCCAGTGGCACGGCATCGCAACCCTGACGTATGGCGCTCTGCCGCGGTCTGCTCTCCGGGCGCATGAACTCGAAGACGGACTTCCGCGGTGACGACCTCCGTCGGAGCGACCCGAAGTTCCGCCAGCCCCGATACTCGCAGTACCTGGCCGCCGTCGCGGCGCTCGAGCGCCTCGCGCGCGAGCGATACGGCAAGAGTGTCCTCGCACTCGCCGTGCGATGGGTCCTGGACGAGCCCGGCGTCTCCATCGCGCTGTGGGGCGCGCGGAGCCCCGAGCAGCTCGAGCCCCTCGACGAGGTCGTCGGCTGGTCGCTCGACGCTGAGACGAAGCGCGCGATCGACGGGATCCTGCGCGAGATCGTGACCGATCCTGTCGGCCCCGAGTTCATGGCACCCCCGGCGCGCGCTCCACTGCGCGCGGTGATGCGAGGGGTGGCGGCAAGTTGACCGATGACGGCACGGTAGTTGCGGAGATGAGTGCTGAAACCACGGAGGTTGGACGATGCAGCTTCTAGAGTCCGAGCTCGCACCAGAGAGCATCCTACCCGCTCAGTTCTACGACAGGCCCCTCGGGGGCGCCCGGATTCAGCCCGAGAAGCGCTTGCAGGTCGCGGTCCTGGCCGACGCCGTACTCACGTTCCATCGGTGCGCGGGGGACGAGCGTGCGCGAGCGCGGCGTCTCTTCGCGGAGGTCGACGCCTGGTTCGCGTCCGACGACCCAAACGGCCCCTTCACGTTCACCACGATCTGCGACTCGCTCAAGTTCGACCCCGGCTACATCCGCCGAGGACTCCGGCAGTGGCGCGCGCACCTGGAAGCCACAGCCACGCAAAGGCGGTCCCTTCATCGTGACAGCAACGGGACTCGGCATCAGGTGGTGCTCCCACGGCTCCGGCGAGTCGCGTAGCGTTGCCATGAACCGGCTGCAAGTTCAGTTCGTCGCGCTGCTCGGGGCGGCAGCCCTCGCCGCGCCCGCGCTCGGGCAGACCGGCGATCACGTCGCCTGCTACAAGGTGAAGGATCGCGCCAAGCACGGCGTGTTCACGCTGATGGTCACGAACGCCGGCATCACGCAGTCGTGCCGCGTGACGGTGCCGTCGAGGCTCGGCTGCCTCGCGACGCAGGTCTCTGCCGTCGCGCCGACGCCGCCCGGCGACGGGCCATCGCCTGGCCCGGCCGGCGACTTCCTCTGCTACCTGCTCGTTTGCCCGCGACCGTTCCCGTCCGCCGCGCAGATGACCGACGAGCTCGGCGGCCAGCGCGTCGTCAACTTCAGGCGAGCGCAGCTGTTGTGTGCACCGGCGACGCGCGGGCCAGCGACGATCGGCTCCTCCACGACCACCACCACCGTCCCGCCCGGGCCGTGCGACTTCAACAGCAGCGACCGGACGTGTGAGGGCACGTGCGGGAACGGCGGCCATTGCTCTGCCGTCGCCTCGGGAGGCGCGTGCGAGTGCCGGACGACACCGTGCGGCGACGCGGACTCGCCATCGTGCGACGGGTTCTGCGCACCGGACGAGGCGTGTGTCTTCACGGTGACCGACTGCAGCTGCGTGTCGATCCCGTGACCGACTCCTTCGTGTTTTCCTTTGTCAGGTTCCTGCCGGTCGAAGCGCTGGGTGCGGGTCGGCAAGCTGTCACCGACCCATACGTCGGGCGCGGCGATGCTGTGGTGGCCCGGCCGTAGCGCCGAGGCTCGTACGCCGCCCCGGGCAACCCATGGGTTGCGTCATTCGGATGCGCGCTATATGAAGGCAACCGGACGGTTGCCTACTATGGCGAGCACTGACCGCATCGAGAAGAGGATCCTCTTACGTGCGCCGAGATCACGGGTCTGGGGGCGCTCACCGACGCCAGGGAGTTCGGCGCGTGGTTCCGAGTCGCGCTCGAGGGCCCATTCACCGAGGGCACGAACGTACGGGGCAGGATCACGTATCCGGGGTACGAGCACGTGACGATGGACATGCTCATCGAACGCATGGATCCCGAGCGGCTGTTCTCGTACCGTTGGCACCCGTACGCGGTCAGCCCCGGCGTCGACTACGCTGCAGAGCCGACGACCCTCGTCGAGTTTCGGCTGGAAGAGACTGCGGGCGGCACGCTGCTGACCATAGTTGAGTCGGGCTTCGACCGACTTCCGAGCGGGCGCCGGGCGGAGGCGTTCGGGATGAACGACCGCGGCTGGGCCGAGCAGACGGAGAACATCGCGCGCCATGTCGCGACAGCGTAGCGTCGGGAGCGCCGGGCTGGCCGGCGCGGCACCGGTCTTCGCGGCGCTCGGGGATGAGACGCGTCTGCGGCTCGTCGCCCGCCTTTGCGCAAAAGGACCACTCTCCATCGCGCATCTGAGCGCCAGCGCGCCTGTAACGCGCCAGGCCGTCACGAAGCACCTTCATGCGCTCGCGGCTGCGGGCCTCGTGCGCGGCAAACGTCGCGGACGCCAGCGCCAACGCATGTGGGAGCTCGAGCCGCGGCGCCTCCAAGAAGCGCGCCGATACCTCGATCGAATCTCGGAGCAGTGGGACGATGCCCTCGAGCGGTTGCGAGCCTTTGTCGAGGAGTGAGGACGTGAGGATCGCCACCTGGAACGTCAACTCGCTCAAGGCGCGTCTCGGCAAGGTCACGTGGTGGCTCGAGCGAGCGCGGCCGGATGTGCTGCTGATGCAGGAGACCAAGCTTGCCGACCCGGACGCGCCGGCGAAGGCGTTCCACGATGGCGGGTACGAGCTGACGCATCATGGAGAAGGACGGTGGAACGGGGTCGCCATCGCCAGCCGCTGCGGTATCAGTGACGTGGTGACGAACTTCGGTCAGCCGCTGTACCCCGCGCGGACCCCGGACGTCGGGGACGACGAGCCGCTCGCCGAGGCGCGGATGATCGCGGCCACGTGCGGCGGCCTCCGCGTCGTGTGCGCGTACGCGCCGAACGGGCGGATCGTCGGCTCCCCCTTCTACCAGGCCAAGCTCGCCTGGTTCGACCGCCTCGCCCGCTGGCTCGCGGAGGCCGCGGACCCTGCCGAACCTCTGGCGCTCGGTGGCGACCTCAACGTCGCGCCCGAAGACATCGACGTGTGGGACCCGCTGGCCTGCCACGGGGGGACCCATGTTTCCCCAGCGGAGCGAGACGCCTTCGGCAGGCTCTGCCGCTGGGGGCTGATCGATGTCTATCGGCGGCACCATCCCGAGCCCGGCCGCTACACGTGGTGGGACTACCGCGCCGGCAACTTCCACAAGAACTTCGGCATGCGCATCGACCACCTACTGGTGACGCGCCCGGTCGCCGGGCGCACGGTATGGGCGGAGATCGACCGCGAGGCGCGCAAGGGCAAGCCCATCCCCTCCGACCACGCGCCCCTGGTGATCGACCTCGACCAGCCGGGGCACCTGTTCGAGGCGGGTTGGACGTCCGCCGACCGACGGGTCGCCGCGCGGCGCGCAGGCGCGCGCTGATGGGAAGGAAAGACGCGGCCGCGGGCTTCCCGATCGAGCCGCCCATCGAGCCGATGCTCGCGAAGCTCGCGACGGACCTGCCCGCGGGCGACGGCTGGCTGTTCGAGCCGAAGTGGGACGGCTTCCGGGCGATCGTGTTCCGCGACCGCGACCGGTTCTACATCCAGAGCCGTGATCTGAAGCCGCTCGACCGGTACTTCCCCGAACTGGAAGCGGTCTTTCGCACCAGCCTGCCGGCGCGCTGCGTGGTGGATGGCGAGATCGTGATCGCGACCGAGCGCGGGCTCGACTTCGAGGCCCTGCAGCTACGACTGCACCCGGCGGCGTCGCGGGTGAAGAAACTCGCCGCCGCGACGCCCGCCTCATTCGTCGCGTTCGACCTGATCGCCGGAGACGGCGGCGACCTCCGCTCCCGCCCGCAGGCCGAGCGCCGCGTCCTGCTGGAGAACGCGCTCGCGCGGACCTCGGACGGCATCCATCTCACGCCTTGTAGTCGCGAGCGCTCGGTGGCCCAAGAATGGTTCCATCGCTTCGAAGGCGCCGGGCTCGACGGCGTGATCGCCAAGCACGAGAGCGCCACCTATCAGCCGGGAAAGCGCGTGATGATCAAGGTCAAGCACGTACGTACCGCGGACTGCGTGGTGGCGGGCTTCCGCTGGCACAAGCAGGGTCCAGGAACGCTGGTCGGCTCGCTGCTGCTCGGGCTCTACGACGACGCCGGAGCGCTGCACCACGTCGGCGTGACCTCGTCGTTCCCGATGGAGTCCCGCCGCCGTCTGGCGGGCGAGCTGGCGCCACTGCGCAAGGACGCGCTCGTGTCGCATCCCTGGCGGAACTGGGCGGGACCGACCGACGGCGCGGTCCGCATGCCGGGCGCCCAGAGTCGGTGGAGCGCGGGCAAGGATCTCGCCTGGGAGCCGCTGCGGACCGAGCACGCGTGCGAGGTCAGGTACGATCACCTCCAGGGCGATCGCTTCCGACACGCGGCCGTCTTCGTGCGCTGGCGTCCCGACAAGCGGCCGGCCGACTGCCGTTACGACCAGCTCGAAGTCACGCCCCCCGCCGAGCTCGCCGAGATTTTCCGGGTCCGTCCCTCGTAGACCGTCCGTAGGGGTCGTAGTCGGGATCGAGCGACTCCTGAGCAGGCCGGAAATCCTCCGGCACGTGCTCGAGATTCACGCGGACGCGGGTCCACGTCGAGGAGCGCCCGCGCATGGCGTCGACCAGGATGTCGGCGGGCTCGAGGTAGGAGGTGGCCCGGGGATGGCGCGTCTTCCAGCGCTCGAGCCCGGCCAGCGCCTCTTCCCTCTTCGCGGCGCGGCCGATCTCGATCAGCGGCTTCGTCGTGACGCGCCGGCCGCTCGGCTTCGACGCGCCCTTCCTTCGCGACGGCTGGACGCGCGGCGGCTCGCCGGCCTGCTTCGCGTAGTGCGGGGGCCAGGGCGCATCGCCGAGGCCCACCGCCTCCTGGCGTGCCGACAGCTCCAGCAGCGCCTCCAGCGAGCCGGGGTTCTCGTCGATGCTCGCATGCCGGTCGCCGACGGCGGCGAAGCGAGCGGGCATGGTGCGCAGCGTGAAGTCCTCGGGCCTGCACTCGAAGAGCTCGTCCCAGGTCACGGGCGCGGAGACCCGGGCGTCGGGCTTGGGGCGCACCGAGTAGGCGGCCGCGACCGTGCGGTCCTTGGCGTTCTGGTTGTAGTCGAGGAACACGCCGTGGCGCTCTTCCTTCCACCACTTGCTGGTGGCGAGGCCAGGGGCCCGCCGCTCGACCTCGCGCGCGAACGCCAGAGCGGCGCGCCTCACCTGCGTGAACGACCAGCGGCGATGGATGCGCGCGTTGACGTGGATGCCCCGCGAGCCCGAGGTCTTGGGCCAGCCCAGCAGACCGAAGTCGGCCAGTACCGCCTGGACCACCCGGGCCACGTCTCGGATCTGGGGCCACCCGATGCCGGGCACCGGATCGAGGTCGATCCGGAGCTCGTCGGGGTGCTCGAGGTCCTCCGCGCCGACCGGGTGCGGGTGGAGCTCCAGGCATCCCAGGTTCGCCATCCAGGCCAGCGCCGCCGCGTCGCGTGGCACGACTTCCTCCGCCGTGCGGCCGGAAGGGAAGCGTAGTGCGACGACCTCGATCCAGCTCGGCCGCGAGGCAGGCGCCCGCTTCTGGTAGAAGAAGTCGCCGTGGATCCCGTTGGCGTAGCGGACGAGTACGTTCGGCCGGCCGCCCGCTCCGCGCAGCGCGCCCTCGGCCACGGCCAGGTAGTAGCGCACGACGTCGAGCTTGGTGATGCCGGCTTCCGGGAAGTAGACCTTGCTCGGGTTGGAGATCGCGACGTCGCGGCCGGCGACCTCGACCACCACCTGTTCGCCTTTGCCCGCCACCTGAAGAGCGTATCAGGGCACCGTCAGTGCCTCATCCGGGGCTCGCCACTGACCGAACGCCCGTGATCAGCCCCGAGTGTCGAGGACGACGCGAAAGCGCGCCTCGCCGCTCATCATCCGCGCGTACGCCTCCGGCGCGCGTGACAGTGGGAATACTTCGTTCATCGATCTCACGCCGGTCAGGACGCTGAAGGCGAGCGCGTCCTCCGAATCGATCGACGTCCCGGACGGCCACCCGGCGATCGAGCGCCGCGCGCCGATGAGCAGAATCGGCGGCACCTCGATCGGGTCGGCTGCCGCTCCGAGCACCACGAGCTTGCCGCCGACCGCGAGGCCGCCGAGGACCGCGCTCATTGCCTTGCCGCTCGTCACGGTCGCGAGGATGACGCTGGCGCCGCCCAGCTTCTGTAGCTCGGCCGCGGGGTCGGCGGACTGGCTGTCGACGTAGTGCATGGCGCCGAGCTTCCGCGCCAGCGGCTCCTTGTCCTTGCCGCGAGCGATGCCGACGGTCACGAAGCCCGCCTTGGCTGCGTACTGCACGCCGAGATGGCCGAGACCGCCGAGGCCGAGGATGGCGACGACATCGCCCGGGCGCGCGCCGCTGTTGCGAAGCGAGTTGTAGACGGTGATCCCGGCGCACATGAGCGGCGCCGCCTCGATCGCGGAGAGCCCTTGGGGGATCCGCGCCAGCGCCACCGCGGGCGCGATCATGTAGTCGGCGTAGCCGCCGTCGTAGGAGATGCCGGGAATCTGCGCCGCGGTCTGGCAGCTGAGGAAGTTCCCGCGGCGGCACGCAGCACAGAAGCCGCAGTGTCCGCCGTGCCAGCCGACTCCGGCGGGATCGCCGGCCTTCCACCCGGTGACGCCGGGGCCCGTGGCATCGACGATGCCGGCGATCTCGTGGCCGGGGACACGCGGATACCGGATGCCCGGCCCGTAGCCTTCGACCGTCATCGAGTCGCTGTGGCAGATCCCGCATGCACCGACCTTGACGCGGACGCCATCCGCGCCGGGCTCGGGGACGGGGCGCTGACGTGCCGCTACGCAGCTGCGAGCGCCGGCGGAAGCGACATCCTCCCGAGCCTCTTCAGCGTGGCCGCGAGGTTCGCGCCCCAGGTGTGGCGACTGTACCGCACGCCGTAGCGCTTGCAGATGGCCTCCACCTTCGGCGCGATCTCTCGAAGCCGGTTGGGGGGAAGCTTTGGAAAGAGATGATGCTCGATCTGATGGTCCAGAGCGCCGCACAGGACGCTCACCAACGAGGGGACAGCATAGTCGTGGGCGGCTTCGATCTGCATTCTGTACCACGGCCCGCGGCCCCTCGGACGGAAATCGCGGTCGCTGTACTCCAGATCGTCTCCGAAGTGTCCGGCGTAGATCGTCGCGCAGGAGTACACGTTGCGGATGACGTCCGCGAGGACGTTCCCGCCCAGCACCTTCCACCAGAACGGGCCTGCGAGCGCGGGCCAGAAGACGAACTCACGCAGAGAATACGGGATGGCTTTCCTGGCCGTCGTGTAGAGGGCGCTGAGAATCGTGTAGGGTGACTTGTCGGGCAGGACGGGGGCGTACGTCGCGTCCTTCGAGGGATGCGCGAGGTCCGTGAGGCCGGTCGCGTGCACTGCGATCATCCACAGGAAGACCGGTGCCGTCCAGAAGAACTGGCTCAACTGAATGAAGTGATACGGAATCCAGGTCGTGTCTTCCGTCACTCGGAGCGGACCGTAGTTCAGGTCCGGATCCCGACCGACGACGTTCGTATACTGATGGTGGAGGAGGTTGTGCTCCTTCTTCCACGCCTCTTCCTCGACCGGGGTGTCCCAGCGGAATCGCGAGGAATGGAACTCCTTGGCTTCCTCCAGGCCGTCCCAGGCGCCGTGCAACGCGGAATGGCCGATCTCGATGGCCTCCAGTTGATGATGCCCCCAGAGCGCGAGCACGCCGGCGAACCAGGTCGCGGGATCCACGCTGAAGTGGATCAGTCCTCGGCCGATGACCTCCGAGAAGCGTGATATCTTCCGCACCTTCTTCACGTGGGCGACGTCCTCGGGCCCAAGCTTGGCCTTCACGTCGGCGTGCACCGCGTCCAGCTCGACGCCGAACGCCTGATACTTGTCCGTCGTCCACTCCAAAGACGAAAGGGGAATGTCCTTCCGAGTCAGCATGGTCCGCTCCTCTTCCGGCTCGTATCACCGACGGCTCGGTCCCGTGGGGCCCGGTGCTCATGGGCCTGTCGTCGCACGGGTACGTAACTTCCTCGACCGTAACTTACGCTAGCGTAAGGCGGCCGTCAAGGCGGTCAGTTGAGCAGAGGATCAGGCTCGAGTCGCCGAATTCGTGGAGGAGGTATCCCGCGCGTTCCGCGTGTGCGTACGACGCCTCGAGTATCCGCTTCGGCGCGAAGGCTTCGAGGAGGCGGAAGTGGCTCGAGGCCGGCTCGTGAAGTCCGGTCAGGAGACCGTCGACCACCCGTAGCTCGAAGCGTCCATCGATCCTGAGCTCGGTCTCGCCTGGTCCCGGAGCGGGGAAGCCACCGTGGAG
>WNEZ01002846.1_pt1 | contig 14867 bp, 15 predicted proteins | sample 5400521 | NCBI WGS metagenome assembly WNEZ01 (sample SAMN13153339, study PRJNA577476) | soil metagenome | isolation source: 120 cm saprolite under Douglas fir tree site 2 hole 1 replicate 1 | place: USA:California | collected 2015-04-18
GGTGGGCGCCAGGCGGCGCGTTGAGAAGGAAAGGCTGATGGCAGCAGACAAGGGGACCCTGGTCGAGGGCGTGGAGATCAAGGGCGAGATGCGCCCGGGCTACGACAAGATCCTGTCGCCGGAGGCGCTGGGCTTCGTCGCCGCGCTCGAGCGCAAATTCGGGCCGGAGCGGCGCCGGCTCCTGGCGCGGCGCGCCGAGCTGCAGCAGAAACTCGATGCCGGCTGGCGGCCCGATTTCCTGCCCGAGACGCGCAAGGTGCGCGAGAGCGACTGGACCGCGGCGCCGATCCCCAAGGACCTCCTCGACCGCCGCGTCGAGATCACCGGTCCGGTCGACCGCAAGATGGTCATCAACGCGCTCAATTGCGGCGCCAATGTTTACATGGCCGATTTCGAGGATGCGAGCACGCCGACCTGGGACAATTTGATCGAAGGGCAAATGAACCTGATCGATGCGGTGCGCCGCTCGATCACCTTCGACGACCCGGCGAGCCGCAAGCACTACGCGCTCAACCCGAAGATCGCGACCTTGCTGGTGCGGCCGCGCGGCTGGCACCTGCCGGAGGCGCATGTGCTGGTCGACGGCGCGCCGATGTCGGGCGCGCTGTTCGATTTCGGCCTCTATTTCTTCCACAACGCCAAGGCGTTGCGGCAGCGCGGCAGTGGCCCGTATTTCTATCTGCCGAAGCTCGAGAGCCATTTGGAGGCGCGGCTGTGGAACGAGGTCTTCGTCCACGGCCAGGCGGCGCTCGGCGTGCCACAAGGCACCATACGCGCCACCGTCCTCATCGAGACCATCATGGCCGCTTTCGCGATGGACGAGATCATCTACGAGCTCAAGGACCACATGGGCGGCCTGAATTGCGGCCGCTGGGACTACATCTACAGCTATATCAAGAAGTTTGCCGAGGACCCGAAGTCGGTCTTGCCGGACCGCGCGCAGGTCACGATGACCACGCATTTCCTGCAGAGCTATGTGCGCCTCCTGATCAAGACCTGCCACCGCCGCAACATCCACGCCATGGGCGGCATGGCGGCGCAGATCCCGATCAAGAACGACGACGCCGCCAACGCCGCCGCCATGGCCAAGGTGCGCGCCGACAAGGAGCGTGAGGTCGCCGAGGGCCATGACGGCACCTGGGTCGCGCATCCCGGCCTGGTCGCGCTCGCCAAGGAGGTGTTCGACAAGGGCATGCCCGAGGCCAACCAGATCGCGCGCAGGCGCCAGGACGTGCATGTCGCCGCCGCCGATTTGCTGAAGGTGCCGACCGGCCAGGTCACCGAGGCGGGCCTGCGCTCCAACATCAATGTCGGGCTGGGCTATGTCGAATCCTGGCTGCGCGGCCTGGGCTGCGTGCCGCTCTACAACCTCATGGAGGACGCAGCCACCGCCGAGATCAGCCGCAGCCAGGTATGGCAGTGGATCCGCCACGGCGCCAAGCTCGCCGATGGCCGCACCATCGACCGGGCGCTGGCCGCGACGATCCTCGACGAGGAGCTCGAGAAGCTCAAGGGCTCAAGCCCCGCCGGCAACCGCTACGACGACGCGGCCAGGCTCTTCCGCGACATGATCGAGGCCGAGCATTTCGTCGAGTTCCTGACGCTGCCGGCCTACGAGCAGCTGGTGCAGGAGGGGAAGTGAGCCAGCGGCGTGCCGCGGGCGCCCGCGGCATCCGCTATCGCGTTACATGCGCGGACACGGCGAGCCAGCGCCCGCCGCGGCGTGCCCACACATCGGTGTAGCGCCCGCTGCGCCGCTCGCCCGTCGCCGTCGCGTAGCTCGTGCGAGCGTGGATGATCGCGACATCGCCGAGAAGACGCACGCGGACATCGTGAGCGGCGAGGCCGGTGATCGAGACCGGCCGAGCGGTCTGCGCCAGGAACTGCCGCTTGTCGACGAGCGATCCGTCGGGGTTCGAGCAGAGAAAGTCCTCGGCGAGGATCTCGTCGAATCGCCCCACATCGCCCTGCTGCACCGACCGTATGTAGTCGTCGTTGAGCGCGCTCAGCGCGTCGAGGTCGGTTCGTCCTGCCGTATCGGAACGCATGGCTGCCTCCATCGGTCGGTTGCGGCGTAGACGCAGCGATTGACGCTCGGCATCGCCCGCCGCGTCAAGCGTCTGCTCGCGGTGCGCGCGCCGCCGAAGCGCCGCGCGGCGGCGAGGAAACTCCATTAGCCGCAGATCTAAGCGCCGTCGGCGCGCCTCGGCCGGAAACATTTATCTTCCCGCGATGTAAAGCGGAGCGCGCCCTCCATATGAGAGAAGGCGGAACACGGTTCGGTAGGCCGGCCTCGATCGGCCGGATGCGACCAACAGCGCCGAACTTCGTCTTTGCTCAGCGCGAGACCGCTCCGGCGCTTCCGGTTGGAGCGCTTCGATAAGCCAAAGAGAAGCCAAAGACATGAATCGCAGCCATAGGGCCGCGGACGCTCCGGCAAGGTTCGCCGCTCAAGCGAGCGACACGGCCGGCACGAAGAGCGCCGCCCGCGACCGCGACGACGCGGAACGAGACTCTCGGGAATTCGAAACCGCGGTATCCGAGGGGTGGCCAGTGTTGCCGGATAGCGCCGGATCGCCGCGCCTGCGGCGCGGCCAAAAGCCTGCGGGCGGGAGGACGTCCGATGAACATACGCACGACGAGGAGCACCGTTAGCTTTTCCCGGCCTTTCCTATTGGCCGGGATCGACGATGCGCAGCCGGCCGGAACCTACGTGGTGGAAACCGACGAGGAGCTGCTTCAGGCCACCTCGGTCTCCGCCTATCACCGGATATCGACATTGATGCGGCTGCCGCCGCGGCCCGGCAGCAACGAGCTGGCTCGGGTGATCGAGCTGGATCCCCTGGAGCTGTCGACGCTCCTGGCGAGCGATGCCGCGCCGGAAAAGACGCCCGCGGTATTCCCGTCGCGGGTGGCCGTTGCGCCGCAGCCGAAAGTGGCCGTTGAGCCGCGGCAAACGAAAACGGCGGCCGCACCATTCTCGGCGACCGGCTGGACGGCGAGGTGGCGCTCTTGGCTGGCTCTCAATGCCAATGAATTGGCGTGGACAGCGCTGCTTGGCGGCGGCGTGCTGTTCACCGCGGTTTTTGCCGATCGTTGACTTGCGTGTGGCGGAACCGCGGCGCCTCTAGCGCCAGCGGCGCGTCCGGTTTCTCACCGGTCCGGGCATGGCGCGTTCGTCCTTGTGGCGAAAGCTGATGCGGCCCTTGGTCAGATCGTAAGGCGTCATCTCGACGGTCACGCGGTCGCCGACGAGCATGCGGATACGATGCTTCTTCATCTTCCCCGAGGTGTAAGCCAGGGTCTCGTGGCCATTGTCGAGGCTCACGCGGAAGCGGGCCTCGGGCAAGCGCTCCAGGATTGTCCCTTCGACCTCGACCAGGTCTTCCTTGGCCATTCCGCCCTCCAACAGTGGAAGGGGGACGATAACCCGTCCCCCCGACTCCTACTCCTGGCGAAGATTGACGGCCGAGGTCTTGCCCTGCTGCCCCTTCTCGAGCTCGAAGCTGAGCTTCTGACCCTCAACCAGATTGGCGATGCCGGCGCGCTCGACCGCGCTGATATGCACGAAGACGTCCTTCGAACCATCCTCGGGCTGAATGAATCCGAATCCTTTTTGCGCGTTGAACCATTTGACAGTGCCGATAGCCATGCAGGCCTCCGTAGATGCATTAAAACGCCCCGCGAGTTCGCGCGGGGGCGAAGCAGCGTCAGCCTCATGGAATCTTGATGATGCGCCGAGCGGGCGGAACGGCAAGCGCCGAAGCAGAAACTGATGGTTGCTACATGGGGCGCAGGGCGACCATATGCAAGGAGCCCTCCCGGCCGGGAGTTCGCGTCCCCAGCCGCCTCCGGCGCGCCAACCCGACTCCGAAAGGTCGATGCGCGATTGGCCGCGTCCCGCCGATCGGCTACACTGGGCAAGGATTGAACGCACGGCGACAGAGGGAAGACGATCATGGCCAAGGGGCAGAAGCGGTCGAGCCGGGAAGCGAAGAAGCCCAAGAAGTCGGATGCCGAGAAATCCAAGGGCGCGGCAGTGTCGACCTACAAACAACAGATGCAGGGCGCTTCCGCCGGCCCGGTGAAAAAACCATAGGGCCTGGCGGCGTCATCGCCTGGGTTTCGGCGACGCCGCATGGTAACATGCACTTATCGCCGAATTCGGGCTTACTGGGCGTCGGCGGCTGAGAGATACGCCTAACCTCGCAAACCGAGGTTGCGCGGGCTCCCGCCTGAAACTGGGAGCGCCGACATGGCCGAATATCCTGTAGAAATCCTCCGCGTCGCCTCTGCCCTCATTGCCCGTCACGGCTCGCAGGCGGTCGGATACGCCGAGAAGATAGCCGCCACTTTCCGCAAGCCGGGAGCGGAAGACGATGCGCGGCAATGGGATCTGATCTGCACGGCGATCCGCGCGATCGAGACGGCGGTGCCCCTGCCCGATCTGATCTGAAACGCTCCAACCTCCCCGTCCCGCCCGTGTTACGGGTTTCGCGCCAATAGCAGCGTCGCGAGCGGCGTCGTGCCTGCGGCGCGTCGGGCTCGCTTGGAGTTTCAGTGCGTCAGATCACTCTCCAATACGACGCGCTCGTGGCCGTCCGCGACGGACTTTACCCGGTATTGCCACACGCCGCGCTCTTCGGGCAGCAGCCGAACGATCTTGAACGTCCCGCCGGTCACGCCGCTGGGGCGGTGCGGGGCGACGATCACTTGCTGTCCGGCCTTGAATTTGTGGACCGCCATCGCCTTGCCCTCCTCATGTGAAAGAAGCTGCTGCTCACTCGAAAATGGCGACGCCGCAAGCCGCAGCGGCGGTTGCCTCAAGCGCGGCGGCGCGCAGGAGCAGCGATCCGCTCTGCCGTCGCGCTTGGCCATGTCGCGACAACGCAACGCCGGCTCGATAGGAGCCTATGGCCCTTGGCGGCGAAAGGAAATGCCTTGTGCGGTGAAGCGATGAGCCCATGCGCAGCGAGAGTCTTGTCGCACCGCGGCAGGCAACCCTGCCATACCCCTCACATGAGGATCATCATCGATGATTACCAGTACGCTTCCGTTGGCGCCGGCGCCGCGACGAGGCTCACACCGAGAAATGGCGCTATCGGGCGAGCGATCGGCTAGAATGAGCCGGCGATTGACGGGCAAGGCCGTTTCCGATCGCGGCGGCGATCCGCTCGGTGATCGGCATTCGGTGCCGTCCGAATGCCGCGTTGATGACGGCGGCCGAAACGACAGGGACCGACCATGACAGACGATCCGGTCGAACTCGACGGGCACCGGGGCATGGCTGCCCAGAAAGCCACGGAGATTCGTCGGCGCCTCCAGGAGGTTCAGGTCGATCAGGCGGCCCTGAAAGCGCGCCAGGCGGAGTTTGAGAAATTTCTCCTCGCGGCGCCGTCGACGACCTGGCCCGAGCTTGCCGAGAAGGTGCGGTACCTTATCGAAATCTTCGCCGCCGACGCTCAGGACGCGCGCCGTCAGAAGCTCATCGCCAGCGTCCTTGAAGACCTCACCCGATTGGCCAGTGACGGCTGACGCCATCGAGCCGTTCGCGGCCGGCGCTGCCGGTCACGGCATGAGCCGCCAGGTCATGTCGTTGGTCGCGCCGCACTCGTCGGCGGTGCGGTAGTGTTCGAGTTCGACCACAACCAGCCCCTCGATGCGGCGAGCGGCGCGAGCCGCGTCGCGGCAGGTGTCGCGCGGCAGGTTGTGCAGCGTCACCGCGACTTGCGGCCAGGCGCGCGCCTCGACGGTCGCGGCGCGGCGCGGGAAATGGTCGCGCAAGCGCCGCAGCGTTGCCTCATCCGGCGCGGCACGCGATGAGCGGAGACCGGCCGCAGCGGATTCGAGCTCGCCGCGGATCGCCTGGCCGGGCGATTGCAGCGCCGGGCCGAGCGCGCCGCCCAGCGCCACGGCGAGGCCGAGGGCAAGGATCGCCCGCATGGTCCAGGACACGCGCCGCGGCCGCTCGCGCGATATCTCCTGCTCCGGGCAACATTCGGCAGCGGACATGGGCGTCGTGCCTTAAGAGCGCGCGGCGATCGGCGCCTTGCGGTTGAGCGCGTCGATCAGGCCGTCGACGCCCTGGCTGCGCAGCACCGAGGAGAATTCCGAGCGCCGCGTCGCCAGCTCGCTGATCGTGCCGGTGAGATAGACGTCGCCGATCCGCCAGGCATCGCCGTCGCGGCGCATGAGGTAGTTGATGCTCACCGGCTCGCCGTCGGGCTTGACGATGCGCGTATCGACCAGGACCGACGCACCGTAGGGCCGCTCGCCGCCGACCTCGAGCTTCTCGCCGGAATAGCTGTCGAAGCGGTCGGCCCAGGTGGCGGTGATGTAGCGCCCGAAGGCCTCGGTGAGCTCCTGCCGCTTGGCGTCAGGCAGGGTGGACCAGGACGGCCCGACCGCCATCCGCGTCATGTAGGGGATGTCGAAGCTGCGGCGCACCACCGGCTCGAGCGCGGCGAAGCGCCCGTCCTGGCCCAGCCGCTCGCCTTGCGTCATCGTGCGCAGCAGTACGTCGTAGAAGCCGCGCACCGGCTCGGCGGCGCCCGCGCCCGCCGCTGCGGCGCCAGCCGAGGCGGCGATGCCGAGGGCGAGCAGAGCGGCCATGGCCGACGACAGGGCGACGCGGCGGGCGCGCCGGGCAATGCTGATCATCATGATTTCCATCGTCTCGGTGGGAGGAAAATCGGGCCGGATCGCCGCTTCGGGGGGACGATCAGCGATCCGGCCCCGGTGCTCAGGCGGGGCTGCGCGTGAGCACGCGATCGTTGGCGAGCTTCTGCGCCATGTCGCGCAGCAAGCCCTCGAGCCGAGCGGCGTTGACGCCGTCGGCGCTCATCATGGCGCGGACCACGCCGTCGGATAGAACCTCGGTGAGTGTCGGCTCGGCGGGGTTGCAGCGCATCGGTCTCTCCTTTTCCGGTGTCACGCGGCCATTGCTTATTCGGCGCGGACGAGCTATGTTACTTACCGGTAACACCCCACAAAGATACTGACCGGTAACTCACATGTCAATGGCAAAAGAGAAGGTCGCGGTCGGCGCAACGGCGGCGCCCGAGCTGGCGCAGGAGCCGGCGCCACGCGAGCGCATCCTCGCCGCGGCGCGCGAGCTGTTCTATCGCCACGGCATCCACGCGGTCGGCGTCGACACCATTGCCGAGGCCGCCGACACCAACAAGATGACGCTCTACCGCCACTTCGCTTCGAAGGACGCGCTCGTCGTCGAATGCCTGCGGCGCCTCACCGCCGAATTCGACGTCTCCTGGGACGCGATCGCGGCGGCGCATGCCGGCGATCCCGAGGGCCAACTCCTCGCCTGGCTGAAGCATATCGGCGAGTGGAAGCTCTCGGCCGCCGATCGTGGCTGCGGCTTGGCCAATGCCGCGGTCGAATTGTCCGACCCGCACCACCCGGCCCGGCGCTTCATCGACGAGCAGAAGACGCAGCACCGGGAGAAGCTGGTGCGCCTCTGCCGCGCTGCGGGGCTCAGGGAGCCCCAGCTGCTGGCCGACAAGGTGTTCCTGATGTGCGAGGGCGCCCGCGTCAGCCTGCAGAGCGTCGGCGCCAACGGCCCGGCCGCGCGCCTCGTCGACATGCTGCAAGGACTCGTCGCCGAGCACGCGCCGAAGCGTGCGCCCCGGTCGCCGCGAGGGTAAGGGCGGCGGCCGCCCTGGGCAGCGCCGCAGCGGCGCCGTTGGCGGCTGTCCACGGGGTTGATTCGCCAGGAAAAATCCCTTTATTCCCGTGACTCAAAGGTCGTTGCGCGCGAAGCCGCGGCAATGGCGTCGCGCTTGACTTGCCAGCCAACACCTCGATCCTGTTCCCGGTGAGCCTCGAACCCCTCTTTCACCCCGCGGTCGCCGCCTGGTTCGGTCGCAGCTTCGCCGCACCCACCGCGGCGCAGGCCGAGGCCTGGCCGGCCATCAAGGACGGCCGGCATGTGCTGATCGCCGCGCCCACCGGCTCGGGCAAGACGCTCGCCGCCTTTCTCGCGGCGATCGACGGGCTGGTGCGGCAGGGTCTCGCCGGCGGGCTCGCCGACGAGACGCAGATCGTCTACGTCTCGCCGCTGAAGGCGCTCTCCAACGACATCCAGAAGAACCTGGAGGCGCCGCTCGCGGGCATTCGCGACGCCTTGCGCGCTCAGGGCCTGCCCGATGTCGACATCCGCACCTGGGTGCGCACCGGCGACACGCCGCCGGGCGAGCGCGACCGCATGCGCCGCCGCCCGCCGCACATCCTGGTCACCACGCCCGAATCGCTCTACATCCTGCTCGGCTCCGAGTCGGGCCGGAAAATGCTGGAGACGACGCGGACCGTCATCGTCGACGAGATCCACGCCGTCGCCGCGAACAAGCGCGGCGCGCATCTGGCGCTGTCGCTGGAGCGGCTCGACGCGCTGTGCGGCGACCGCTTGCTGCGGGTGGGCCTGTCGGCGACGCAAAAGCCGATCGAGGATGTGGCGCGCTTTCTCGTCGGCGCCGGGCGCGCGGGCGCGCCAGGCCCGCACTGCCGCATCATCGACACCGGCCACCGCCGCGCGCGCGACCTCGCCATCGAGGTGCCTTCCGCGCCGCTCGAAGCGGTCATGTCCGCCGACGTCTGGAAGCAGGTCTATGACCGCCTGGCGCAGCTCGTCGAAGCGCATCGCACCACGCTGATCTTCGTCAATACGCGCCGCATGGCCGAGCGGGTGACGCGCCAGCTCTCCGAGCGCCTCGGCGACAAGCAGGTCACCGCGCATCATGGCAGCCTCGCCAAGGAGCTGCGCCTCGACGCCGAGCAGCGCCTGAAGCACGGCAAGCTCAAGGCGCTGGTGGCGACGGCCTCGCTCGAGCTCGGCATCGACATCGGCGAGGTCGACCTCGTCTGCCAACTCGGCTCGCCGCGCTCGATCGCCAGCCTGCTGCAGCGCGTCGGGCGCTCCGGCCACGCGGTCGACGGCATGCCCAAGGGCCGGCTCTTCCCGCTGTCGCGCGACGAGCTGGTCGAATGCGCGGCCCTGCTCGACAGCGTGCGCCGCGGCGAGCTCGATCGCCTCGCCATCCCCGAACAGCCGCTCGACGTGCTGGCGCAGCAGATCGTCGCCGAAGTCGCGGCGCGCGAATGGAGCGAGGACGAGCTTTTCGCCTTGCTGCGCCGCGCCTCGCCCTATCGCGCATTGCCGCGCGCGGATTTCGCGGCGGTCATCGCCATGCTGGCCGAGGGCTTCGGCTCGCGCCGCGGCCGCGCCGGCGCGCTCATCCATCACGACGCGGTCAACGGCAAGCTGCGCGGTCGCCGCGGCGCGCGCCTGACGGCGCTGACCTCGGGCGGCACCATCCCCGACAACGCCGATTACCAGGTGCTGCTCGAGCCCGAGAACCAGGTCATCGGCTCCGTCAACGAGGATTTCGCCGTCGAGAGCATGGCCGGCGACGTCTTCCAGCTCGGCAACACTGCCTATCGCATCCTGCGCGTCGAGCGCGGCACGGTCCGCGTCGAGGATGCGCAGGGCATGTCGCCGACCATCCCGTTCTGGCTCGGCGAGGCGCCCGGCCGCAGCGACGAGCTGTCGGTGTCGGTGGCGCGGCTGCGCACGGAGATCGCCGGCCGCCTCGGCGGCGACCCCACGGGCGACAGCGCCCTGCGCTGGCTGATCGAGGAGGTCGGCATCGCCGAGGCCGCGGCGCAGCAGCTCGTCGAGTATCTGGCATCCGCGCATGCCGCGCTGGGCTGCCTGCCGACGCAGGACACGCTGGTGCTCGAGCGCTTCTTCGACGAAGTCGGCGGCATGCAGCTGGTCGTTCATTCGCCCTTTGGCAGCCGCGTCAACCGCGCGTGGGGGCTGGCGCTGCGCAAGCGCTTCTGCCGCAAGTTCAATTTCGAGCTCCAGGCGGCCGCGACCGAGGACAATATCGTGCTGTCGCTGACCACGGCGCACAGCTTCGAGCTTGGCGACGTGCCGCGCTACCTGCATTCGGCGAGCGTCCGCCCGGTGCTGATCCAGGCGCTGCTCGACGCGCCCATGTTCACCACGCGCTGGCGCTGGGTCGCCGGCGTGTCGCTGGCGCTGCCGCGCTTCCGCGGCGGCAAGAAGGTGCCGCCGCAGCTCGCGCGCATGGGCGCCGAGGATCTGGTGACCGCGCTCTTCCCCGACCAGCTCGCCTGCGCCGAGAATCTGGTCGGCGACCGCGAGATCCCCGACCATCCGCTGATCCGCCAGACCATCGCCGATTGCCTCGGCGAAGCGATGGACGTCGCGGGGCTGGAGCGCCTGTTGGCGCGCATCGAGTCCGGCGCCGTCGAGGTCGTCACCCGCGACCTGACGGAGCCGTCGCCGCTCGCCCTCGAAGTGCTGTCGGCGCGGCCTTACGCCTATCTCGACGACGCGCCGCTCGAGGAGCGCCGCACCCAGGCGGTGATGAGCCGGCGCTGGCTGGCGCCCGAGGCGGCGGCCGATCTGGGCCGGCTCGACCCCGAGGCCATCGCGCGGGTGCGCGGCGAAGCCTGGCCCGACGCCGCCAATGCCGACGAGCTGCACGACGCGCTGGTCTGGCTCGGCTTCCTCGGCGCCGAAGAGGCGCAGGCCGATCCGCGCTGGGCCGAGTGGTTCGCCGAGCTCAAGCGGCAGAAACGCGTGACGCAGCTGCACGCGCCGCAGGCGACGCTGTGGATCACCGCCGAGCGCCTGCCGCATTTCCAGGCGATCTGGCCGGGCGCCCGGCTCGACCCCGCCATCGCCGCGCCGGCGGCTTACGCCGAGCGCGCGTGGTCGGCGGCGGAGGCGCTGGTCGAGGTGCTGCGCGGCCGCCTCGAGGGCCAAGGCCCGATGATTCAGGCCGCGCTGGCGGCGCCGCTCGGGCTCGCGCCGCCGGACATCGCCGCGGCACTGACCGCGCTCGAGGTCGAAGGCTTCGCCTTGCGCGGGCGCTTCACGCCGGGCGCCGAGGCCGACGAATGGTGCGAGCGCCGGCTGCTGGCGCGCATCCACCGCTACACGGTGAAGCGCCTGCGCGCGGAGATCGAGCCGGTCGCCGCGCGCGACTTCCTGCGCTTCCTGCTGGGCTGGCAGCGCGTGACCGCCGAGGCGCGCATGGAAGGGCCCGACGCCGTCGCCGCCGTGATCGGCCAGCTCGAAGGCTTCGAAGCGGCCGCCGGCGCGTGGGAGACCGAGATCCTGCCGGCGCGCATCGCGCAATACGAGCCGGCCTGGCTCGACGACCATTGCCTCGCCGGGCGCATCGCCTGGGCCAGGCTCCGGCCGCGCAACGGCGCGAATGGCGGCGAGCGCCGCGCCAGCCCCGTGCGCACCACGCCGATCACGCTGCTGGCGCGCCGCCACGCGCCGCTCTGGGCGGCGCTGTCGCCGACCGAGGACGCCGTGCCCCTGAGTGCTTCGGCGCAGGCGGTGATCGCCGCCATCCGCGAGCACGGCGCGTCGTTCTTCGACGAGCTGGTCGAGTCGACCGGCCTGCTGCGCCCGCAGGCCGAGGAGGCGCTGGCCGAACTGGTGGCGCAGGGCCTGGTCAATTCCGACAGCTTCAGCGGCTTGCGCGCGCTGCTCGTGCCGGCGGGCAAACGCGAGACGGGGCGCCGCCGCCGCCGCGCCGCCCTTTTCGGCATGGAGGATTCCGGGCGCTGGGCACTGGCGCGCCGCGCGCCCAAGCAGACCGGGCCCCATGCCAAGCCCGAGGCGGTCGAGCATCTGGCGCGCAGCCTGCTGCGCCGCTACGGCGTCGTGTTCTGGCGGCTGCTCGAGCGCGAGGCGCCGTGGCTGCCGCCGTGGCGCGAGCTGCTGCGCGTCTACCGCACGCTCGAGGCGCGCGGCGACATCCGCGGCGGCCGCTTCGTCGCCGGCTTCTCCGGCGAGCAATTCGCGCTGCCCGATGCGATCGGGATGCTGCGCGAGGTGCGGCGCAAGCCCGACACGGGCGCCTGGGTCTCGCTCTCCGGCGCCGACCCGCTCAACCTCGTGGGCATCCTGACGCCGGGCCCGAAGCTCGCCGCGCTCACCGGCAACCGCCTGCTCTATCGCGACGGGCTGCCGGTCGCGCTGCTCGCCGGCGGCGAGGTGCAGTTCCTGGAAAAGCTCGACGAACGCAGCGAGTGGGAGGCGCGCAAGGCCTTGCTGCGCGGCGCCGTGCCAGCGTCGCTGGTCGCGCTCTCCTGAAGCGCTCCAACTGTTGGCCGGGCCGCCGCCGCCGTATAAGCTCGCCCGCCATGGACAGGATTCTTAAATCCTTCGTGCCCGATGCCGAAGGGCCGCTCAAGGGCATCCGCGCGATCGATCTCTCGCGCCTCGTCGCCGGCAACATGCTGAGCCTGCAGCTCGCCGATTACGGCGCCGAGGTGATCAAGATCGAGGACCCCGCGCGCGGCGACCCGCTGCGCGACTGGCGCGTCAAGGGCGCCAGCATCCACTGGAAGGTCTATGCCCGCAACAAGAAGAGCGTGGCGCTGGCGCTGCGCAAACCCGAAGGTCTGGCGCTGCTGGCGAAGCTTATCGACACCGCCGACGTGCTGATCGAGAATTTCCGGCCGGGCACGCTCGAAGAGATGGGCCTCGGCCCCGACCGGCTGCAGGCGCGCAACCCGGGGCTCGTCATCGTGCGCATCTCCGGCTGGGGCCAGGACGGGCCTTACCGCGAGCGGCCGGGCTTCGGCTCGCTGGTCGAGGGCATGTCGGGCTTCGCCGCCAAGAACGGCTTCGCCGACCGGCCGCCGGTGCTGCCGCCGCTGGCCCTGGCCGACATGATCGCCGGGCTCTACGGCATGTCCGCGGTGCTGCTGGCGCTGCGGCATCGCGAGGTGAAGGGCGGCGCCGGCCAGGTCATCGACCTGCCGCTGCTCGACCCGATCTTCTCGACGCTCGGCCCCGACGCCGCCGAGTACCGCGTCACCGGCGAGGTCAGGCCGCGCCTTGGCAGCCGCTCGGCGACGACCTCGCCGCGCAACGCCTTCCGCACCGGCGACGGCCGCTGGCTCGCCATCTCCGCCTCGATGCAGGTCATGGCCGAGCGCCTGTTCCGCGCCATCGGCCGCGCCGACATGATCCAAGACCCGCGCTTTCGCACTAATGCCGACCGCGTGCGCAATGCCGAGGAGTGCGAGTCGCCGATCGCCGAATTCATCGCCCGGCGCACGCTCGCCGAGGCGCTCGCGTTCTTCGAGGCGGCCGAGGTGACGGCGGCGCCGATCTACGACATCGACCAGTTCCTCGCCGATCCGCATGTGCGCGCGCGCGAGATCGTCGTCGACCTCCCCGACGAGGATCTGGGGACCGTGTCGATGCACAACGTCGTGCCGCGGCTGTCGCTGACGCCCGGCCACATCCGCACGCCCGCGCCGGCGCTCGGCGAGCACACGGCGGCGCTGCTCGGCGAGATCGGCTGCAGTCGCGCCGAGCTCGAGGCGCTCGCGCGGGCCGGAATCATCCGTCTCGGCGAGCGCGGCAAGGACCGGCTCGGGGAGAGCGAGCGATGAACGAGGCGGCGCTGCCGGTATGGCGCTCGATGCTGTTCGTGCCGGTCACGGTGGCGAAATATGTCGACCGCGCCGCCGAGCGCGGCGCCGACGCGCTCATCCTCGACCTCGAGGACAGCGTGCCCTTGGCCGAGAAGCCGCGCGGGCGTGCGCTGTTGCAGGAGGCCGCGGCCAAGGTGGCCCGCAACGGCGCCGATGTCGTCGTGCGCATCAATCGTCCCTGGCGGCAGGCGCTGCAGGACATCGAAGCGGCGGTGTCGCCCCAGGTGCAGGCGCTGATGCTGACCAAGGTCGAGAGCGCCGAGCATGTGCAGATGATTGCCGAGGTGGTCGGCGAGATCGAGGCCGAGCGCGGCATGCAAGCCGGCGCGACCAAATTCGTGGCGCTGGTCGAGACCGCCTCCGGCTTCCTGCGCATGGCCGAGATCGCGCGATCGCATCCGCGCCTCGTCGCGCTGTCGGTCGGCGCCGAGGATTTCGCCCTTTCCGTCGGCATGCTGCCGGAGGCCGAGGGCCTGTTCTTCCCGAAGCAGCAGATGATCATCGCCGCGCGCGCCGCCGGCATCGTGCCGCTGGGCTTCATCGGCACCGTCGCCGATTTCCGCGACCTCGACGCGTTCCGCGCCACCATTCGCCGCGCGCGCCGCCTCGGCTTCGCCGGCGCCTCCTGCATCCACCCGTCGCAGGTGGCCATTCTGAACGAGGAGTATCGCCCCTCGCCCGATGAGGTGGCGCAGGCCGAACGCGCCGTGGCGGCCTACGACGCGGCCGCCACCGCCGGAATCGGCGCCATCGAGCTCGACGGCAAGATGATCGACGTGCCCGTGGTCGAGCGCGCCAAGCAGGTGCTGGCACGGCACCGCGCCATCCTCGCCCGCGAGGCCAAGGCGCGGCGATGAGCTGGTGTCTGGAATCAGAATGTTTTCGCTGTCATTGCGAGCGTAGCGAAGCAATCTCCGGCAAGCGACGACGCCCGACCGGCGAGAGATTGCTTCGTCGCGCTATCGCGCTCCTCGCAATGACAGCTTTGGTCGGGTCGAATTCGTACCACTAGGAGAGGATAAGGCGATGGATTGGACTGAGCGGCGCCGGCGCTTCCGCGCCGTCCTCGCGGGCACGCGCTGCGTCCGGCCGGCCTCGGTGTTCGACGCCGTCTCGGCGCGCATCGCCGAGGATCTGGGCTTCGAGGCCGGCATGTTCGCGGGCTCGGTCGCGTCGCTCGCGGTGCTCGGCGCGCCCGATCTCATCGTCGTGACACTGACGGAGTTCGCCGAGCAGGCCTATCGCATCTGCCGCGCCGGGAACCTGCCGCTGCTGGTCGATGCCGATCACGGCTACGGCAACGCGCTCAACGTGATGCGCACGGTGCAGGAGCTGGAGACATCAGGCGTCGCCGC
>WNEZ01002847.1_pt1 | contig 14865 bp, 11 predicted proteins | sample 5400521 | NCBI WGS metagenome assembly WNEZ01 (sample SAMN13153339, study PRJNA577476) | soil metagenome | isolation source: 120 cm saprolite under Douglas fir tree site 2 hole 1 replicate 1 | place: USA:California | collected 2015-04-18
GGGCCTGAGGTTCTAACCGCCACGACTCGGGACGCAAACGGGTCGAGCGGCAGAAATCAAAACGTGCAAACAGAATCAGACGGTCTCTACAAACGAATAGCTCATTCAGAGCGAGCTATTTTGCGACGGAAAGTAGCTAACAATAACTGGCCCCCCTCCCCACCTTTTGCATAAGTGTTGCATCTAAAGGGGTTAGTTAGGCCGTAAGTCTTTTGTTTGCAACATTTGCGAGGGGATCCATAAGTGTTGCAGCTAAAGGACTTAAAGCAATAGTGGGCAGCGGGCAGTGGATTTTTCCGCCCTGCGGGGGCATTCTTTGCACAGAACGTATGCTCCGCTCCGCAAGAAGGCCGGGACAGACGTGCAGGTATTGAAGGGGTTAGAAGGACCGCGTGGCGGGCGGGCATGGCTAGCAAGGCACGGAGGGATCGTGCCGACTTAATGAGGGTATTATAGCATATTGGTACCGTATGTCAATAATTATTTTAGGTGTTTTCGTTTGTTTAGGATCGCAAACGCGCGTTGCAAAGTGGCACTGGGGGCCGGAGAAGAAGCGGGGGATGCGCGGCGGGAGGGCGGACAATCTGGAGAAAACAAAGTGAAAGAAGAGCTATAGCCTCCACACGCCAAACCCGCGTATGGGCACCCGCGAACCGGCCACCCGCCCGACCCGAAACTGGCGGGCACCAAACTCACTCACCCGCGTGGGCTGGGAGTGAGACGCGCAGCATTTGGAGCCAGTCGAAACCTGCATGATAGTAGTTCGCCCAATCGAGACGGTAACTCGCGGCACCAGGTTTCTTCTTCTTGCGGCCTACGGTGAACATCGTCTCCGTCTTCGGCACGCGGTCGGGAGGTAGGATCAGCCAGCCGCGCGGCAATTTGACAACCAGAAGATCAAAATGGCGCCGTGCTTTGGGCCGGCGAAGAGTAACGCGCGAGTGACACCAAAGCGCGCCGCAATGGCGACGTCGCTCAACTCCGGCCGAGCACAGAGCCGACGAAGGAGGTTTTTGTCGATTTTGTGGAACGGCATGATCTTTATCGTGCCACGGGTAACGATGTAAGCGTCCGATTTCTTATATCCTACTTATAATCTATCAGGCATATAACGTCCATCTTCTTCGGATGACACGTGGTATTGGCTACCGGCTGGTATGGGAGCTGCGGGAAAAAGCGAGAAGGGAATCAAGTTCCGTGGCTGGTGATGTGCTGACCTATCCGGAGCAGGATAAGTGAGGCACACACTGAGCTCTTGGCGTTGCTCAGCAAAATTATCAGGGGGCTTCGGGGAGGGTGTAGTCGAATTCGTAGGAATGCTTGCCATCCGCGATGTTGATGGTCATTTTGCCGGTGAGGCCGACCAACTGGCCGGTACCGGAATCCGGGACGACAGTGATGGATTGTTGCGGCGCGCCGCGCGTCAGAGTGCCGCTGTGCTGGAGAACGAAGCTGCCGGTGCGGCCACGCAGCGTGCCGGTGATGCGTTCGATGGCGACGTAGCCGGCGGAGCCTTTGACGTCGGTGCCGGCGGTCAGCATCTGGCCCTTGCTGATGGCTTCGAGATCGCCGTGGAATTGTTTGTCGATGGACATCCGGGCGAGGGTTGAGCCTTCGGCTTTGTCTTCCGGCGGCTGAGGGACCAGCTTTACTTCAAATGCTCCGGTTGCATGGGAGGGCATGTCTGTTCCCTTCTGGGATGGTTTTGAAACCGGCGACTGAGCCGGTGTGTATGGTGCAGATCCGGCATCGAAAAATAGGCAGACTGCGGCGACGACGAGAACTACTGCACGCGATTGCGTCTTCATGGTTGGCTCCGTCATGCCCGCGGCGTCCCACACGTACAAAAGCACGGGGCTAAAGACCCGCCACTACCGGCACAATCTTAAGACTGCGCCACTAGAGATGCTTGAAGAGGTGGGCGATTTTCTTGCCGGCTTCTTCGGTGTAATAGACGGTGACGTGCTCGCCCTTTTTGGCGCCGACGGAGGAATAGCGGCCAACGGCCTTGCCGGTATCCACGGTGGCATGTTCCGAAACATCGAAGGCTTCCTTTGTGCCATCCGCGGTCTTCACGGCGACGGTTTTCGTGCCCTTGCCAACGTCTTCGACCGTGCCCTCCGTAGTATGGACCGTTTTGTCGCCGAACCATTCGACGGAATGGGCGGTCTTTTCCGCGCCTTCGCTCGTCGCGTGGACGATGACGTGCGCGCCTTCCTTGCCGGCGAGGTCCGCTCCCTTGGCGGCATCCTTCAGACCGTGGACGGTGGTTCTCTCGGTGAACTTAACCGTCTCGACCGTGCCATCGGCGGTTTTCACCGCAATCGTTTTTGCTCCGGCATCGACTTTTTCGATGGTGCCAGAAACGACGTGGGTCGGATTCTGCGAGCGCGCCACAGAGAAGGCGAAACACGCTACGAAGAGGACGAGAACTACCCGAAGCGGGGCTTGAAGAAAACGGGATTGCATAGATTCTCCTTGCAGTATGGGAGGGCTGGAAATATCACTTAGCCAGTATAGAGAATTGGGAAACTCAAATCCAGGATGCTTGGAGTCACCGGGCGCAAGTCTAGGCGGACCTGGCGCCATAGTGAGATTTCTGGGAAGCGCGCAACGCTAAATTATGCCGGGAGCGCAGGGGTGTGTTAGTGTAAATTTCCCAAAATTGCGAAGAGGATCTGATGGCGAAACCGAAAGTGCTTGCGACGCACAGTTTGTTCGACGCCGCGCGGCAAATTCTTGAAGAAAACTGCGAAGTCGAATACTGGGCAAAGGCGGAGCGTCCGCCGCGGCAAGAGGTTTTGCAGCGTATCAAGGAGAAAGAGGGTTTGATATGTCTGTTGACTGAGAAAGTGAACGAGGAACTGCTGAGGGCGGCGCCGAAGCTGCGCATTGCGGCGAACGTGGCAGTCGGATTCGACAACATCGATGTGGCGGCGTGCACAAAGCGCGGCGTGGCGGCAACAAACACGCCGGGCGTGCTGGATGAAACGACGGCGGATTTTGCGTGGACCCTGCTGATGGCTGTGGCGCGGCGGCTGGGCGAGGCCGAAGCGCTGGCGCGTTCGGGGAATTGGAAAAACTGGGATCTGGACCAGCTCGTTGGGACAGACGTGTGGGGGAAGACGCTGGGCATTGTGGGATTCGGACGGATTGGACGCGCGGTGGCGCGGCGCGCGAGCGGTTTTCAGATGAAGGTAATTTATACGGATGCTTTGCGAGCACCGGAAGAAGTAGAGAGGGAATTGAAGGCGGAGTTCCGGGAAATGAATGCGCTTCTGGCGGACTCCGACTTTATCAGCCTGCACGTGCCGTTGCTGCCGGAGACGCGGGGGTTGTTCGATGCGCCGAAGTTTTACCGGATGAAGCCGACGGCGTTCTTGATCAATACTTCGCGCGGGCCGGTGGTGGATGAGGCCGCGCTGGTAGCCGCGCTGGAGGCTAAGAAAATTGCGGGCGCGGGGCTGGATGTGTACGAGAACGAACCGTTCATTCATCCCGGGCTGAAGCGCACGAATGTGGTGCTGGCACCGCATGTAGCTTCGGCTTCCCTGGAGACGCGAACGAAAATGGCGTGCATTGCGGCGGAAAATGTCGTTGCGCTGTTCAAGGGGCAACGGCCACCGAACATCTTGAATCCGGAAGTTCTGAAGGCGCAGTAACGAATTCTTAGGCAAACCTCTCATGCCGCAATTGAAGGAGCTCGCCCGGCAGATTTTCCACGAAACTCTGGCGGCCATCGATATTCCCGCGACGATGCAGCGAAAACTGCGACGCAAGGGGACGCATTTTTCGTGCAACGGCGCCACCTTCAATCTTCTCGACTTTGAGAAACTCCGCGTGGTCGCCATCGGCAAAGCTGCGCACGCCATGGTCGAGGGCCTCGCGCGCGTACTCGAGCCTTTCGTGAAATTCGAAGGCATTGTGTCCGCGCCGACGGCCGCACGAAAACCGGCGCCGGGAATGAAATATTTTGTGGCTGGTCATCCCATACCCAACAAAGAAAGCTGGAAAGCTGCCGAGGCGATTCTCGCGCTGTTGAGGCACAGCGATGAAAAAACGCTGGTATTTGTTTTGCTGTCCGGCGGCGGGTCAGCACTGGCCGAGCTGCCGCTCGAAGGGTCGTTGACGCTGGAAGACGTGCAACAAATGAATCGCACGCTGGTGACTTGCGGCGCGTCTATCGAGGAAATCAATGCCGTGCGAAAGCACGTCTCCGCGGTGAAGGGCGGCCGGCTGGCAGTTGCCGCGGGAAGAGCGACAAAGCTCACGCTGGCGATTAGCGATGTACCCGCGGGACACGAATTCGCATTGGCCTCGGGACCAACACTGCCGGACCCTAGCAGGGTCACGTTCGTGGATGTAGTCGTGGAAAAATACCAATTGCTGAAGAAATTTCCTCCACGCCTTCGACAATGGATCGAGCACGGGCAGATGCCGGAAACCCCGAAGTCGGACCACCCTTGTTTTGCGAACGCCAATTTCTCGTTGTTACTGGGGATGGACGATCTTTTCCATCCCGCGCACCACGCAGCGGAGGCAAGAGGCTGCGTGACGTGCTGCGATAACTCTACTGACGATTTGCCGGTCGATCTGGCCGCGGAATCCCTACTGGAACAATTGGAGAATCTCAGAAGAGACAATCCAGGCCGGCGCGTCGCGCTGATTGCAGATGGAGAGGTGAGCTCGCCGGTGACCGGAAATGGAATGGGTGGAAGAAATTCAGCTTTTGTGCTGGCGTGCGTGGAGAACATCACGGGGAAAAAGATCGCCGTGCTTAGTGCGGGGACCGACGGAATTGACGGAAACAGTCCCGGAGCAGGAGCAGTGGCTGACGGCGAAACGCTGCAGCGAGCGCGGGCCATGAGGCTCGATCCGGCGGAGGCCTTCCGGCGGAGCGACGCGTTTACGTTTTTTTCGAAACTGGAAGATGCAATCGTTACCGGACCGACGGGGAACAATTTGCGGGATTTGCGGGTATTGATTGCGGAACCGTAGAAAGAGCGATTCGAAGAGAAAGGTTAAGACACAGATCAAGGAGAACGCAGAGTCCACCGAGAAGAGAAAGCGGACTGAAATCCACCCCTACAAAAGATTCGAAAGCGAGAACCTCAACCGCCTATGGTTTGGGAGGCGGAAGGCGCTTCTCCATGGACTTGAGGCGGTCGCTCATTTCCTGAAGCAGGTGCTCGAGCTTCTCGAGCCGCTGTTCGGTCGTGCGCTTTTCACCGACTGCGTTTTCAGCAGATTCTTCGTCGGCATTTCCGTAATCCGCGTTGCCGCCAGGCTTTTCGCCCGCGGGTTTCTTCAGCCGCGCGATCTGACCTTTGATCATCGGGACCATTTCAATGCTCAAGTCGTCGCTCTTCAGCAGCGCTTCGAGAGCAGGAATAGCCGTGGCATCGCCACGTCCACCGAGCGCGTAGATCGCAGCCATGCGAACGGAAAAGTGCGGTTCCGTGAGGTAGCCGGCAATTTGTTTAGTGATTTCGCTATTGTCCTTATGCAGACGCCCGAGGCTGTTGATAGCCGCAGTACGCGATTCGATAGGTTTGCCCGCGGCTGACCAAGACAAGAGAAGCGGGACGGCTCTATCGTCTCCCAGGGAACCCAGTGAACGAAGGGCGGCGTTACGAAGGAAGCCGTCCGGCGAATCGGCGGCGACGGCGGCTTCCAGCGTCGCGAAAGTATTGGGCCCTTTGAGGTGGCCAAGCGCCTGCAACGCGGCAGCGCGCGCACGATAGGAATCGTCTTGCTTGGCGACGGAATTCAGCTTTGCCGCGACGGCCTCGTCGTCTTTGAAGTTGCCAAGCGCGCTGACGATGCGGCTGCGCACCCAGGGTTTATCGTTCGAATCCAGAGCTGCAAGCAGCAGTTTGGTGGCGGCAGCGCCGCCCGACTGGCCGAGCCTATCGGCGGCGATCGCGCGAACTCCCCACGCCTTATCATTGCGCAGGGCCTCTCCGAGGGCAGCGACGGCTTCTTCGTCGTTCCTTATCTTGCCCAGCGCGATCACGGCGTCGGCGCGATCGGCGAGATCCGCGGCGTTCTTCAATTGATACAGCCACTCCTTCTTCTCTTTGTGGAACTCAGCGGACTTGAGAATCTGGCCGCCTTTGTCGAAGAGAACCATCAGGGGTGCAGAATCCGCGGGCAAGGAAAACGCCTGCTTGTCCTTCGAAACGACGATGTTGTAAAGCTTCGGTCCCGGCGCCGTGGTGATTTCAACTTCGACAGGGACACGGAAGATGCCCACGCGGCCTTCGATTTTTTGGGACTGCTTGACGGTCAGCGTCACCTGGTGCTTTTCGGCGTCATACGCGTAGCTCAAGTCGAATTTCGGCGCGCCTGCGCCGTACAGCCATTGGCTGAAGAATTGATCGACGTTGTTGTGCGTAGCTTCTTCGATGGCCTTGGCGAGATCGGACGTGACAACGTTTTTGCCGCGATTCACTTCCAGATACTGCTTAACGCCGCGGTAGAAAGCGTCTTCGCCGATCTGGTGGCGGAGCATGTACAGCACCCAACCGCCCTTGCCGTACGCGTTCTCGTCGAATTCGCTGGAATCGTAGAAGTCGTGACGAACGATCGGCTTGTTCCAGAGACCGCTGCGTTCGAACCACTCGCGCGCGTTGTTCCAGCGGTCGTAATCGGCCTGATCCTTGCCGAAGTGCGCCTCGGTCCATACAGCTTCCAGGAAGGTGGCGAAGCCCTCGTTGAGCCAGACGTTGCCCCAATCCTTGCAAGTGACGAGATCGCCGAACCACTGGTGACCAAGTTCGTGCGAGATTAAGTCGTCTTCGCCGGTCAAGTATTCCGGAGCCAGCTTGGGATGAACTAGGGAGCTGCTGTTATTCGTGGTAGCGCTGGAGTTCTCCATGCCCCCGGCGACGAAATCATCCACCATCACCTGCGCGTATTTTTCCCAGGGGTAGTCCACGCCAAACTTCTTGGTGAACAGCTCCATCATCGCCGGAGTTCGGCCATAGTTGATTGGCAAGCGGTCCCCGCGTCCCTTCGGCGCGTAATAGGTAAGAGGGATACCGCGCCAAATGTCTTTCACTTCGTCGAATTCGCCGGCGACGACGGTGATCAGGTACGTGGAGCTGGGGATGGACTCTTTCCAATACCAGGTTTTCAAACCTTTGCCTGCATCGCTCACGGTGATGAGTTTTCCATTGGCAACAGTGATCCACGATGCCGGCACCGTCAGAAGCGTTTCCGTCGTAAGCCGGTCGTTTGGATAGTCGTACGTCGGCAAATAGTAGTGCGTATCTTCCGATTCACCTTGCGTCCAGATCTGGCTAGGGCGGTCCGGATAATCTTTGTCCGGTAAAATAAAATACATCCCCTTCGTTGGCTTGCCTTCGTACCTTATGGTGATCTCGAATTTGTCCCCGGTCTTGGCCTCAGCCGCAAGGGGAATGATTAATTTCTCCGCCGTCGCTTCAAATTTTGCGGCCGACTTGTTGACCGTGACTTTCTGAATGGTGAGCCCGGCCGAGTCGAAACTGATTTTCGTGGTACCGTCGCGGAGAATGGAGAGCGAGTGCGTAACTTCGCCGAGAACTTTTTTCTGCTCGAGGTTGAAGCGCAAGGCAATCTTGGAATGCTGCAAATCATAGTCGCGGCTGCGAGCGTAAGGCTCATCGGCGAAGAGGTGCGGTGCGGCAATCAAAATCGCCACCAGCGCCGCGAGGACAAGAATTGCCGGGCGACTGCGATCGTGACTTGTGTCGCGAACTGGTTTCCCAATCATTCCGCTGTGCTCCTGTGAATGGTGTGTCCTGCCCGCTCCAGTACGGCGATAGCCGCCGGTAATGTTTCGGAAGCGATAAGCAGGTAATCCGTGTCAAACGTCGAAACGGCAAACAAACTGATTTTTGCTTCGGCAAGCGGCGAGGCCAGCGTCGCCAGCACGCCGATTACCGACAAAGCGAAAGGCCCATGAACTTTCAGAACGCGCCAACCGGCTTGCGACTTCACATCAACGGGAACGCGCGAAACTTCAGCGACAATCGAAAGCTCATCGCCTGTGCGCGTAACGGAAAAAAACGGCCCCTGCGTCGCCCAAGCCGGAATTGGCGAATCCGCCCCGAGTCGCGAAATGGCGAATCGTTCCGGCAGCAAAGTAAGTTCAAGTTGACGAGTCGCTGCGGCCATGGAGAACTAGGATAGCTGCTCGGCCGTCGGCGACGTAATCGTAATCAGACGTCCCCACTTGGTCTTCTGCATGCGTGGCAATGTTTCTCTGACAAAACTAATCTAATCGTGCTCATCAGAAGCTGGTCGAAGGCAGCGCGCCACGCTTCCGGCGGGATGTTCTTAAACACATTAGACGGAGGCCCGCTGGAATTGGTAACACAGATACCTAGCCCGGCCAATGCGTGCCTCCACAGCCCCTAAAACGCCGCAACTGCCTCTGAATCAGTCACATCCGGCGCTTTGTGAAACACTCCACTCCTTGTGGATTTCTCGATGCTCGCCGCGGTCCCTTTGAGCGTCCGTGCAGTGCGCCCGCAAATCGCCATATGTGCCCCTTCTCTCGCCAGTTCTTCCACGACCGCTTTCCCAAGTCCTTTGCTGGCCGCCGCAACAATCGCAACGCGCCCTGTAAGTCCTAGATCCATTCCGCCGCTCCATTCAAGACTTCACCCCTCTCGTGAATCGCGTGATACGTCAATCGGTGCTCCCGTTTCTCGGGTCAAAGTAGGCCTCATCGAACGAATTGGAGAGTGGCGATCTTGCTCACGACTCGCGGTCACGCGAACTGCTCGCGAACATTAGTTGCTGAAACGGAGAAGAACCTGCTCGACGCTGCGCCTTTTCAAAGCTCTGCGCTTGAGGGGCGTCTCTTCGATGAATGCGGCTGGCCTAATGCAATTGCTTCAATTCTGCGCGGAGCTGCTCGATGGCATGAATCAATTCTTCGATCTCTGCGGCTTCGGGACGCATGGTATGGTTCTTAAGGTCGTCGGTGAGCGCCTTGTAAAGCTGCGTTCCGCGACGCATGCGCTCCGTAACGAGCAGCGGAATCACCGTCGCCGTATCCCGCCTTAGAACCTGCCTCTCCTGCCATTCCTGGACGGCCCATGCTGTCTTGCGGATATGATCCACGGCGTCTCGGAATTCGCGTAGCACATACGCATCAATCTCGCCTGATTTTATGCCGTGCTCCAGCTTCAACAATTCCCCGGTCGTCCGCCTCAACAGAAAGGTCAGTCCCCAAAACTCTTCGGTGGGCACGAGGAGTTCAACAGCAACTCCTAAGGGAGCATCCCTAGAAGATCGTCGAGTGGCAGATACTCGCGCCCTTGCCTTGTGACCGGAGACCAGATTAGTCAATTCGACTTCCGTCCCCTCGGATGGGTGCTTCTCCGCGTCCATAAACTCCAGGAGACCGCCCTGGAGATTTGCTTCCCTTGCATGTGCATGCGCGGAGCGCGCCTCGCCGCCTGGACCCGGCCATTTCAAGTGAATCGGAATGACCAGGGGGTAGCGATCGCTTCTCCTTCGTTCTACCTCAATGCGTGTCCGCCTTGGATCGTATGCCTCAGTAGACATGGCTGTGGATACCACCGCCTGTTTTACCATGTTTACGCGGATTTCATCCAGCCCCATACGCCCGAGTGTCGCGTGTTCGTGCTAGCTGATCATCTTGCGCCATGAACGGGCTCCGCAGCTTCTCAAAGAGCTAGATTGCCAACCATGGCGTCAACTGTGCCGTAGCTCGACTTCTGGCCCAGTTCGCGAGCGGCCACGAAACCGCTTTTGCGCCGGATAGCCATTGCCACACGCTGACAACAGTCGTTTTGGAAGAGATTCGAAGCCGATTGGGGGCAACGGAGGTACTATTCTTTGCGCAACGGCTGCTCTTGAATGAGGTGGAAGGATGGCGCTACGAGAACTGGCATTTGCAGGCCGAACACTGCGGAAGAGTCCTATCTTTGCCCTCACTGCCGCGCTGACTATCGCCCTGGGCGTCGGCGCGAGCACAGCCATCTTCAGTGTCACCAATGCCGTGCTGCTGCGTCCACTTCCATATCAAAATCCCGATCAACTCGTCATCATCCCCACCGACATGCGCAATCGCGGCGTCAAGGACTTCCCCTTTTCCAACGCAAATTTTATCGATTTGCGCGAAGCGACGAAAGACAAATTCCAAGGCCTCGCGGGCGTCTACACGTTCCCTTTCACGTTGACCGGCGATGACGGCATGCCCGAACAAGTCCACATGGGCTTCGTGACGACGAACTACTTCCAGCTTGTAGGGGCGAAGATCGCGTTCGGTCGTGATTTCTCCGACGAGGACGGCCAACCGCAACCGCCCCCGCCTGCGCCAGGAACCCAATCAGCAACGCCCCCTCAGCGCCTGCCGATTATGGCGATCATTAGTTATGAATACTTCCAGCGTCGGTTCGGTTTGAATCCCGCTGCACTCGGTCAAGCCTTAAATAAGGGGAAGCCATTTAGTCCGCGAATCGTCGGAGTCCTCGCGCCGCACTTTCAGATCTACTTCCCGCCCTCCGCGGATTTGGAAGCCGGGCCCGATATCTGGGTTGCCAATCGCCTCGGTTACGACGCCGCGCAACGAAATTCTGTCTCCATGCACGTGATCGGCAGACTGAAACCGGGCATCACGATCGGGCGCGCGCAATCCGCTGCCGACCAAGTCGCCGCCGAAGGGCGGAAAAATTTCTCGATCATGAACACCGCGGGCTACGCAATCCGCGTCGAGCCCATGCGCCAGCATCTCGTCTCCGAAGTCCGCCCCACAATTCTGGCGCTGATGGGCTCGGTGATTTTTCTTTTGCTCATAGCCTGCGCCAACGTGGCCAATCTTTTGTTGGTGCGAGCTTCTTTGCGCGAACGCGAACTTGCAATTCGCTCCGCTATCGGCGCCAACTGGTGGGATCTTGCCCGCCAGATCCTTTCCGAGGCGTTACTCCTCGCGGCCATCGGGGCAGTCGGCGGCCTCGGCATCGCCTGGCTCGGAATTCACGAACTGCTCGCCATCGCTCCGACGCATCTCCCGCGCCTCGATACCATCCGCATTGATACGACCGTGCTGATCTTCACGATAGTTTCGAGCCTCGCCGCCGCCGCAATCTTCGGCCTGGCGCCCGCTTGGCGCGCGGCTCGTCCAGACGTGATGATGGTTCTGCGCGGCACCAGCCGAAGTGAAGGCCTCGCCACTGGCGGTCTGTCGCGCAAAATCGTGGTCGGTCTCGAAGTTGCTCTCGCTTATGTACTTCTCATCGGCTCAGGACTCATGGTCCGCAGCTTTCTCGAATTACAGCGCATCGATCCCGGCTTCAATCCTCACGGCCTCCTCACCTTTCAAGTTCAGTCCGATCGGTTCTTCCAGACGCCGCAAGAACGCGCGGTCGCCATTCGCCAGCTCGAGGATCGCCTGCGCGTCATCCCCGGCGTTCAAAGCGTAACCGCCGCAAATCCATTCCCGCTCACTGGTGGCTTCAGCCCGATTCGTTGGGGTACCGAAGAAGCGCTCGCCGACGCCAGCAAATTTAAGGCCGTTGACCCGATAATCGTGCTTCCCGGCTACTTCGAAACCATGCACACTGCCCTGCTCGACGGCCGCACCTTCACCGACAACGACAACCAGCCCGGCCGCATCTATGCGGTCGTTGACAAAATTCTGGCCGATCGTGCGTATCCCAATCAATCCGCCGTCGGCAAGCGCATTCTTATCCGCATTCAAACGCCCGAACCCGTATGGGTTGAAATCATTGGCGTCGTCGCCCACGAGCGCGGTGTATCGTTGAGCGATCCGGGGCGCGAGCAAGTTTATCTCCCCGACGCCTATATCGGCTCCGGCGCTACAGATCACTGGGCTCTCCGAATCGGCGCCGATCCATCGAAATACGCCAACGACGTGCGCGCTGCGATCAAGGCATTCGACCCCCACCTCTTGATTACCGACATGCAGCCCATGGATGCCGTAATGGAAAAGGCGCAGGCCTCCACTCGCTTTTCGCTACTCCTCATCGGAGTGTTCGCGGCAATCGCCGCACTACTCGCGGGTGTAGGGCTTTACGGCGTGCTTGCGACAGTCGTACGGCAGCGCACCGCCGAAATCGGCGTTCGCATGACCCTCGGCGCCGTGCCTGGCCAAATCTTCAAGCTGATCGCGGGACAGGGACTGGGCCTCACGGCTATCGGTGTCGCCGCCGGTCTGATCGTCGCCTTCGCTCTCACCCGCGGAATGACTACCATGCTGGTGGGCGTGAAGGCCACTGACCCCGCAACTTTCGCCACCGTGGCGGTAGTCTTCTTCTTGATCGCCGCGATGGCGTGCTGGCTGCCGGCGCGACGCGCGGCGAACCTCGACCCGACGATGGCTCTGCGCGAAGAGTGACAGTCTAGTTCCGATGCGAACCGGATTGCTCCTGTAGAGGTGTAGTAGCCTACAAAACCAGAAATGGATCGAGAAACCTTCAATAATTGGCTGGCCTCTTATGGAAGCGCATGGACCAGCCGCGACCCCAAGGCCGCCGCCTCGCTGTACGCAGACGATGCCACTTATCAAGTGACGCCCTTCGACGAACCCTTGCGTGGCCGGGCCGCGATCTACGAATATTGGGCCGGCGTAGCGAAAACCGAAGAAAAAATCCACTTTGATTATGAGATCCTCGCAGTCACTGCGGAGCATGGCATCGCCAGGTGGTGGGCGTCCTTTGTCCGCATGCCACCTGGCCTGGAAACGAAACTGGACGGCATCTTTCTGATCTCGTTGGATTCAGGGGGACGCTGCCAGTCCCTTCGCGAGTGGTGGCATAAACGACAGTAGTATGCTGGCTGCCTGTGCCTTCCTTTCCTTCCGGCAATCGGACCTCAGGGGTCGATTCGACGCGTCGCAGGGCGAGTTGTTTCCATTGTCCACCTTTCCGATTACCGCTGCGGGCAAGTGAAATTTTCAGTTTGCTTTGCTCTGGCACCGGCGCCCAAATTGCGCGAGACAGAACCAAATTGCCTCGCAACCCGGGTTACTCCCAACGAAACACCTTCGCAGAAAGCGTGGTGCAAACGACAAAAACTACTGCCAATGCCGCTACGTCGCCGGCGTGCGCCGACCACGTGTCGCCGTTCCAGATTCCCTGAAGTAGAGGCACAGCGTAGCCTAACGGCAGCACTCTCGCCACCGCATGAAGCACTGGTGGCAGCGATTCAATAGGCACAAAGAGTCCCGAGACAGCAATCATCGGGTACAGAATGACGGCCCCAATTGGCTGCGCAAAGCGCGCCGTCGGAACGATGCTGGCAATGAGAAAGCCGATCGACAGAATGCTCCAGGTGCTTATGAGCAGCGCAATCGTGAACGAGAACAATGGAACATGAACGCCGATCGGGTAGTAGCGTTTGCCTGCCAGGACCATCAAGGCCAGCGTGGCCGCGGTGAGTAACAGCTTGACGATCACGTGGGCGGTAAGGATGGTCTGCGGGCGCAGCGGCGTGGCGCGGAGTCGCTTGAGGATGCCACCCTCGCGGTAGATCGAGATAATCGTGACCAGCGAAAGCACTGCGCTGATGGCGATCAGAACCGAAGCGAGAACCGGTAGACCCACGCGGATGAAACTGCTGGCCGCAAGTGAGGTCGGTGCGAGTCTGCGGCCAGCCACTCGACCTAATACGAGGAAAACTAGAACCGGGAAACCGATCGTTCCGAACGCCCCAAGCGGCTCGCGAAGGAATATCTTGATCTCGATCCAAGTCAGTTTCCATAGCCCACGCAGCATCATATTAGCGCCTACTCGCGAATCGAGTGACCAGTCAGCTTGAGAAAGACGTCCTCAAGGTTGGGGAGAATCGTGCGGAAATCCGTGACCCGGATCCTATTCTCGGACAAACAATGAATCACCTCGGTCACTAGATCGTCGCCCCGACCGTGAATGGTGAATCGAAAGTCAGTGCAGTTCACCGCTTCAACTCCGGGGATCGCCCGAAAGCGCTCTTCAGCGACCGGGGCGTTTGTGGTGAGAACGACGGTTCGCTCAGGGCAGTGCCGGTCGACGAGCTGATCCGGCCTGTCGATGTCGATGATCCGTCCATGCTCGATGATTGCTACCCGGTCGCACAACCGTTCGGCTTCCTCCATCAGATGAGTGGTCAAAAAGACCGTCTTGCCCCGCTCGCGGATGCCGCGCACCAGATCCCAGATTGCCCGCCGTGACTGCGGGTCCAGCCCGGTGGTCAGCTCGTCGAGAAACACCACCTCCGGATCGTTGATCAGCGCAAGGGCAATAAACAGGCGTTGCTTCTGGCCTCCGGAGAGGTTCATAAACCATGCGTTCCGCTTATCAGTGAGGCCGAGCTGTTCGAGTAGGTGTTCGCCGTCTATCGCTTTCTTCTGGTAAAGCGAAGCCCAGAGGTCTACCGCCTCCCACACTTTGATCCGCTTCTGCAACTGCGCCTGCTGGAGCTGAACCCCGATACGGTCCTGCAGCTTGTAGACCTGTCGAAAGGGATCAAGACCCAGAACCGAGATGCTGCCCCGGTCGGGCGTGCGCAGACCTTCGATGCACTCCATCGTGGTGGTTTTTCCCGCGCCATTTGGCCCGATCAAACCAAATATCTCACCGTCGTTGACATCGAACGAAACCTCGTCGACAGCCACCGTTGGGCCGTAGGTCTTGCGGACTCCGGACACTTGAATGACTGGACGCATGATAATTTGCAAAATCGTAGATTCACTAAACCGGACCGAAAGTTTATATCATGGACTTAGGGTAAGTCCTGAAAGTCGTGCGAGCTCAGCCGGTCGACGCAACACCAGCTAATCAGTTGATCCGACAATACTTCCCTCTAGAGACCCGATCTGTCCGGCTGTACTCAATCAGACCTGGA
>WNEZ01003665.1_pt1 | contig 14865 bp, 10 predicted proteins | sample 5400521 | NCBI WGS metagenome assembly WNEZ01 (sample SAMN13153339, study PRJNA577476) | soil metagenome | isolation source: 120 cm saprolite under Douglas fir tree site 2 hole 1 replicate 1 | place: USA:California | collected 2015-04-18
TGAACGAATGCGATAGGAATTTCGCCCCAAGTCTGCACCATGCGGGAGAGGAGATTGGATTCTTCAATTCTCGCTCCCGGATCGAACCTCACTGGAAAACTCACACGGCGTTCCGTGTCATGGATCTCGGAGGGAACGAGATGAGTCCTGGGCAGTTTGACAGCGAGGCGAGCTGTATTGATCTGATCCAGATCGATTCCAAAGAAAAGAAGTAGGTCCACGAAATTAATTCGATAGAGTGCGCTCAGTGTGAACAGTTTGTGGACGCTCGGGACCCTTGTGGAGTTCTCGACCTCGACCAGCGAACTGTGGGAGATGCAGTATCTCTGGTTCCCCTGTGTACCCGCGATCAGGCGGCTATACATTTGCACATCTCGACCGCTGATGCCCAGAGCCTCGCGCAGAGCTTTGAGACGCTGCCCCGGAGGGCCTGGAGGATTCCTAGACGAGAGTGACCGACCCCGGGTCATAAAGGTACGCTACTCTACACACGGTAGTGTTGCAATAGTACCTAACGTTTCAAATAAGAGAAAGAATTCTATCGCCTCCTAAACGGTCCTAACCCTGACTCTCGCGCCAACGCATAGCGTCGTGCCAGGCGTTGTCAACAGAACAGCGTAACATTTCTTGAATGGTGACCGCACACGGGCTTCTGAAGCTGCTGGCAACACGGCTTGCGCCACTGTCCAATATCAAACGACGCCGAGGCGTAGGCACATCAGGTCGGATTCTCGGCCACCACTCTCTCTTTGGACGGAAATTGCGGTTCGGACTCCGACCGATGCGCGTCACCTAAGCCATGCCCAGCCCAGGGCAATAGTTGCTCGTAAGTCTTTGAAATCAACCGGACAACTATCTCGAAGGCTCAATTCATTCACAGACCTTTCATTCGCAGTTCATCAATATAGGCCCGGATTCGAAGCAGAAACATTTTTTTTCACACACCAACGCGAATTCGTGCGACACCTTCAAGCGCGCCATGACGCAAGCGGTAGTGCGAGGACAGGGGAGATTAGTCCAATCGAGTCCGGACTTCAGATTGCTCCTTTAATCTTGCAAACGGCCTCAGCCAGCCTCAAGTCCGTTTGGTTCGAACTCAGGCACTTCTGCCGGAGAGGAAACATGAAAACCGATTCCAACGCTATGTGGCTGGTTTCTCCAGACGTCCGTTCCACATATTCCGAAGATGGCGCTGTGCTTCTCGATATTCAAAAGGGGCTCTGCTACAGCCTCAATCCAGTTGCCGCACGAGTCTGGAGCACAGTGGAAGCAAGCACTTCGGGAGTCGATCTTCGCGGGCTCGTGGATGTGATGGAAACTCACTACACAATCTCTCGTGAGCAGCTCGAACGCGACATCGATGAATGTCTAACGAAACTCGAAAATATGGGCCTTGTTCAACGGAACGGCCTGTTTCAGGAGTCCAAGGCCGCCGGAGCGCGGGGTTGACATGTTTCGGAATACATGGTGTGCCTCCGTGGAAACCGAACTGTCGAATGCGCTGGCGGCCTGGACCTGTGATTCGAGGGAAACGCTATCTGAAACCAGAACTAACATGCTGGATTTTTCTGCGAATCATATCTGGGTTCCACCGTGTGGCTGTGGGTCTCGGCGCGAGGGCATGCCGCAACATGCTCCGGGAACAATTTTTGTCTGCCGCTGTCCGCGAATGGCCGCGTCGATAAAGAACAAATCAGCCGAAAGAAGTTTGGTAGGAGAGGGATTCGACCTTATGAGCAGTGTACCTGAACTTTGGCGATACGTACTCGGCTGATTGTTTGGCGAAGCTGCCGCTAGAGAGGTATTCATTGCGACGTACGCAACCGACCGGTTGATCTGAAGCCAACGCCAAATCCCACGCCGTCTGGCGCTAAAACGCAGCCTAGTCCAGAAAGGATACAAGTCATGGATACACGGTCAATCACATACAAACGACCTGTTGTTCTGCTTTTGGACAATTCGGACGCCTTCGTGAGACGCGTTATTCGCGAAGAATGCAACCCCTCCACAAACGCAGATTGGCGCGCGGAGAAGCTAAAAGACTTTATCGACAGTCATTCAGTTGGAGATCGCTTGAGCATTGAAGTGGTTTGCAAGGAGATTGGATTGCCTACATCCGTGCGTCAGACACGACGCTTGTTCAAGACCTCGACCGGGATAAGCGTCAGAAAATACGCAAAGAATAAACGCCTCGCTTTCGCGGCAAGACAATTGCAAGCCACGGGGGCACCGATCAAGGTGATCGCCCTGGAAATTGGGTATCGCAGGACTGCCGAATTTACAAGGAGCTTTAAGGAACTATTTCGCCTGAGCCCGTTGGAATTCAGGAGGATCTGGAGTCGAAGGGAATCTGCAGCTTAACGGGTTAGGGCCTATCTCGGTGCAGTCGCGACGCTTATGCTGCTCGGGAGAATTTGAATAACTGCGCCATGTCGAACTGAGTATTTCCGCGGACTCTAGAGGAAAGGATAAGGCCTTGTTGGTTTACCACTGGAAAGAACAGGACATGACCGTGACATTTACCGACCGGAACCACATGGAGCCGGTAGTTCAGCTCGCTATAGGCCGAGAGGTCAGGACATTGGAGCTTGGGCAATTTACGGACTTTTTGCTGACCATAATCGAAGAGGGACGAAAATCCACAACAGCGTATCTGATGTCCCTAGGGACGTTCCCACCAGAGAGGAATAAGAGGAAGGGGAAGCCCACTTCGCCCATATGCACTTAGAACCGATAGATCCCACTTGGACGTGTCCAGGCGACACTACACCCTTTCAAATTGGCCACGCCAACTGGGCGTTAGGGTTTGGAGGTCGGCTGATCGAAATAGCCGAGGAGCACTCTTGGATCTGAGACTCAATCCCCAGTTTCGTTGGTTTGCTCGCCAATTGCGCCCGCTCATCCGCGCTCATGTTCTGAGCGTGACTTTGATCGTTCTAAGCAGCCTGATGTTTCTGCTGGACCCCCTAATCATCAAGTGGCTGATTGACCGAATTCTTCCCAGCAAAGACGCCCACTTACTGCTTCTTGCCGCGTCAGGGTTTTTCCTAATCTATGTGGCCCGGTTGGGTTTCTCGGGCCTTGGGGCATTGATCTATTCCCGCACAATGCAGAATCTTGTTTTCCGCATTCGACTGGGAATCCTCGCCCAAATGAACCGCCTCTCTGCGGACTACCACGAAACGACGCCGGTGGGTCAAAGGCTCTACCGCATGGAACAGGACGTTGATCAGGTGGCGGAATTGGGATCGAGTCTCGTGCCCTATGCCCTCCAGGCCACTTTCAACACAATCTTTGTAGTCGGAGCTATGTCCGTTCTGGATTTCCGGCTGACATGCATGGTCCTTCCCCTCATGCCTGTTTTCTTCGTCTTCCGGAGATACTTCGAGGCCCGGCTCCGAGCGGCCTCGGATGATGCGCAACAGCAATCCAGCCTAGAAAGCAGCTTTCTCCAAGAGCATTTAGCCTCCATCATCCAAATCCAGCTCATGCACCAGGAGCAAGATCAAACGATGGCATTCATGGAGCGCGGCTCTGCAAAACTGAGAGCAATCAATCATCGGAGCCTCGTCGAGATATTATTCAGCACGTCGTATATGGCGGTGATCGCTATCGGCACCATTGCCATCCTGGGATATGGCGGCTACCAGGTTTTTGGTGGAGCTTTGACAATTGGTGGCCTCGTTGCCTTCTACGGCTACATGGCGAGACTCTTTGATCCACTTCATGCTGCGGTAGAGATCTATTCAAGGCTAAACCGGCTGAGCGCAAGCGTTCGGAGAATCCAGGAAGTTATCGAAATGACGCCGAGCGTGACGGAAAAGGCTGACGCGCTACGTTTTCCCTCACCAACTCGCGGTTATGTTGAGATGCGAGGCGTCTCGTTTTCATACTCCGATCGGCAGCCTGTGCTGCAGGGCTTCGATCTAAAATTAGAGGCCGGTGTCAAAGTCGGGCTGGTCGGCGTCAGTGGGAGCGGCAAGAGTACCGTGGCGAAGCTGATGGCCAGGTTGTATGACGTTGATTCCGGCGCCGTCTATATCGACGGAATCGACATTCGAGAATTGCGACTCGGATGTCTTAGAACAAGACTCTGCTACGTCATGCAGGACGCCGTCCTCTTCGATAAGACTCTGAAAGAGAATGTGTTGCTGGGGAATCCCTCCGCAACAATGAAAGATCTGTGTCGTGCGATCGAAATTGCCGATCTCGAGGAATTACTTCACCGCTTACCCAAGGCGTGGGACAGTCCACTGGGCCCGAGAGGGAGTGCATTATCAGGTGGCGAGCGGCAGCGTGTTGCCTTGGCACGGGCTGTGCTTCAGAACCCTTCGTTGCTTCTGTTGGACGAATCAACGTCGGCGCTTGATGCTCCATCTGAGCGACGGGTTTTCACAAATCTATCGCACCATTTTCGGCACCAGACAATGATCTTTATCTCCCACCGAATCTCCTCGCTTAACTGGCTTGACCGCATTGTTGTAGTCAATCGGGGCGTGATCGAGGAACAAGGCACCCACAGCGAATTGATTCGCAACGGCGGCCTCTACGCTCACATGCTCAGCACACCAGCCGTCGCTGCGGGCCATTGAGGCTTCTTCCCACTCCTCGAACATACCCTCTGAGGAGAATGTGCCCGCCTGTGAATTAAATGCATGGCCGAATCAGCGTGCATTTGGCCGAATATGCGTACCCTTTTTGATTGAATCCCTAGATAACATCGCGCAGTATCGCGACGCCGGCCCGCCCTCCATGAAGTTTTCGCTGCCCCGACTGGCGAAGCGCGTTGCAGGCGATTTGCGGACCTGAGGCATGGCGCTTCCAGGGTCGTTCCCGAAAGGCTCACCCGCTGTGATGCCGAGAGTGATGCTTCTGCGAATAGGAGACTAGCGAATGCCGCTGACGCTAAATTCCCCGCCCTCAACTCCCGTTGAACGCGTAACAGAGGTTCTCCACGGCGTTGCTATCACGGATCCTTATCGCTGGCTGGAAGACCAGAATTCTAAGCAAACTCGAAGGTGGCTCGAAGAACAAGTCACCTATACTCGCGGGTATTTGGATGCCATCCCGGGGCGTGACCGAATTAGCAAACGCATTCAAGAACTGCTCGCTGTTGAAGTTGTGTCGGAGCCTTGGAGAGTCGGAGAGAGGTACTTCTACTTGAAACGGAAGAACTATCAAGAGCAAGCAGTCATCATGATGCGGGAAGGCAATTCTGGCGAGGAGATTGTCCTCATAGAGCCCGCAGAGAGAGGTGAGGGCAGCGCGGCTGCGGTCGGCATTCTCAACATTTCAAAGGACGGTAATTTGTTGGCCTATAGCGTCAAGCACGGAGGAGAAGACTCTCAGTCAACAGAATTTCTCAATGTAGATAGAAAGCAAGTTCTGTCCGATCGCCTGCCGCTTGGTTTCGCACCCGGGTTGGTATTCTCCTCAAATGGGCTAGGCTTCTATTACTCGCAGGAGATCATCGACTCCGCCCGTCCGCACTACCGAGCAGTATACTTCCACAAGTTCGGAAGCACACCAAACGATGACATTGAAATATTCTTCGCTGGTGAAGACCCCAAATTGCTTCTCGGAATATTTGGTTCCACAGATGGCCAACTTCTCGGATATCTCGTCATCCATTCAGAGGATCCATTAAAATTCGACCTTTATCTTCAGGACCTATCCGGACCGAATCCAGCACGCCAGATTCTGCAAGGAATAGAAGGGGTCTTTGCCCCGTTTTTTGTAGGCAACAAATTGTTCGCTCTGACCGATTGGAAATCACCCAACCGCAGAATAGTAGCCATTGACGCTAAATATCCAGAATGGGACCAATGGGTTGACATCGTCCCAGAGTGTCCGCTTCACATCAAAGACTTTGCAGTAGTGGGCGACTCAATTTGCGTCGGCTATGTGCAGGATGTTGCCAGTAGAATCGAAGTCTTTGACTTGACGGGCCATTGGCGAAGAACGGTTCCATGCCCACCGCACGGCACAGCGCGCTTGCTCCCGCGCCCCCTCGAAAGCACTACTCTGTTCTATAACTTCTCTTCGTTTACGCAACAACTGACGATCTTCTCCTACCATGTCCCCAGTGGCGAACAGAACGAATGGGCCACGGGTGCGGCTACGTTCGACGCTTCATCCTTTGAGATCGAACAGGTCCGTTACAAATCCAAGGATGGGACTCTGGTGCCTATGTTTTTGGTGGCGCGGAAAGGACAACGATCCTCTGGACCGCTGCCCACATTCCTCACAGGTTACGGTGGGTTCGGAAACAGCCTAACTCCACAATTCAATGTTTATTCTACTTTCCTGATCGAGCAAGGTTTCCTCTTCGCTGTCGCGAATCTGCGCGGTGGAGGAGAGTTCGGTAAAGAATGGCATCGCGCAGGGAAACGCCACAATCGCCAAAACGCGATCGACGACTTCATTGCTGGAGCTGAATGGCTCCTGGAAAACCGGTATGCCGCTCCGGGAAAGATAGCCATCGGGGGCGGTTCCAACGGAGGTCTCCTCGTCGGGGCAGCTTTGACGCAGAGGCCGGATCTCTTTCGCGCTGTTGTTTGCCTAGGCCCGCTGCTGGATATGCTGCGCTACCACCTCTTTGATTTTGCCAGCATGTGGGTGGATGAATATGGAACACCTGAGATGCAAGATGATTTCCGCCACATATTGGCCTATTCGCCTTACCACCGTGTAGAGGAAATGGTTCCTTATCCAGCCGTATTGTTTGTGTCGGGTGACGCCGATACGCGATGCAATCCAATGCACTCGCGCAAGATGACGGCGAGACTCCAGGCCGCGACCAACTCTGGGCGACCGATTCTCTTGGACTACAGGCCGACATGGGGCCACGTCCCGTTGCAACCACTAACCCGTCGCATCGAGGCGCTGACGGACAGGCTAGCGTTCATCTGCTATGAGTTGGGTGTCAGTATTTGAGGGAGAAATCATCGTCATGCAATTTATCTTCTGTAAAGCTCTACTCGGTCTCCTGGCGTTTGATTTATTAGGCCTTGGTCGGAACTTTGGCAGAATGCATCGATTCGTTCGGAACTGGAAAGTGGCACCGAGAGCAGTATACCCCGATGCGGTGGAGCAGGTCTGTAATGCATTGAACTACGCCTGTATTTGGTATCCAAAGCGAGCCCTATGCCTGCAACGTTCCGCGGTTACAACTTGCCTGTTGCGGAGTCTAGGAGTCAACGCTCACATGGTCATGGGGGCACAGAAAGTGCCGTTCAAGGCGCACGCTTGGGCTGAAGTAGATGGCCGCGCCGTCAATGAGAGAAGGGACGTGCAGAGAATATACGGCGTCTGGGAACGCTGCTAGGGAGACTATTCATGAGCATGCAGGCCGGCATTTGGAATTTTGACGGAGAGCCAGTCAAGCGGGAGATTCTCACCAGAATCAGCGCGTCCATTGCTGAGTATGGTCCTGATGGCGAGAAAACCCATTTCGACGGATCGGTGGGCATGTTGTACCGGCCTTTTCATACAACGTTGGAATCCCACGTTGAACATCAGCCCTACGTGTCTGTTAGCGGAAGGGTGATTACTTGGGACGGCCGACTTGATAATCGGGATGAACTCATCCCTCAGCTCTGCAATGACCTGACAGCCGATCAAACAGATGTGGCGATTATCGCTGCCGCTTTCGATCGGTGGAGTACGGACTGCTTCACAAAGCTAATCGGAGATTGGGCATTAGCCATTTGGGACCCGCAGGAGGCAGAACTTTTGCTCGCTAGGGATTACTTAGGAGTTCGGCACCTGTTCTACTACCCAAAACCCAAGAATGTTTTCTGGTGCAGCCACCTGGCTCCTTTGGCCCTATGCGGGGACAAGTTTACACTTTGTGATGAATACGTTGCGGGTTATCTCGCTTTTCATCCGGGCGCAGATCTCACGCCCTATCGCGAGATTCGTTCAGTGCCTCCCGGAAAGTTCGTTCGTATTAACAACAGAAAAGTCTGTGTATACCCCTATTGGACTTTCAATCCCCGGATCAAGATTCAGTACAAGACAGATGCAGAGTACGAAGAACAATTCCGGCACTTGTTTCGGCAAGCCGTACGTCGCTGTCTGCGTGCAGATTTGCCCATTCTTGCAGAACTAAGCGGCGGCCTGGATTCGTCTTCGATCGTATGTATGGCGGACCTTATTATGGGGAAGGAAGGCGGCGGCACTCCCGCCGTGGATACGTTCTCTTTCTTCGACCGTGGTGAGCCCGATGAAGAAGATTTTTCTTATTTTTGCGAGGTTGAGACAAAACGCAATCGAACTGGCCATCACGCCGAATTGAAAAGTACTGGTGAGACATTTTCGTTTGACCATGAAAAGTTCGCCGCTATTCCCGGCTTTGGGGTGCGTGAAGAATTGAAGGCTGCCAAATCAGAGATACTAAGGCGGGGCAAGTACCGCGTCAGTCTCTCAGGAATCGGGGGGGATGAGTTTCTCGGACAAGCATTCGATTTCCGCGTGCAATTAGCTGATTCCCTTGTTCAGTTCCAAATACGCAGTTTTGCCAAAGAACTTCTGGCATGGAGCTTGCTCGCGAGACTCCCATGGATCCAGGTCTTGTCTCAAACTCTGGTTTTGCTCTTGCCGTCGTCCCTGAGCGCCAGACTTGGAGAAAAAGTCGCGATTGAACCATGGATTAAGAAGAAGTTTGCTCGAAAACAACGACTCTCGGCCCGGCTATTGGAAGCTACGGCGACTTCGTGGTTCTCTTTACCTAGCGCTCGGGATTCTGCCCATCTAATTGCGTCTTTGGCAAGTCAAATGACGGAGACTAATCCAAGTGTGGAGGAAACAAGGTATCCGTTTCTGGACCGATCATTGACTGAATTCCTTGTTGCGATTCCTAGGAACCAATTGCTCCGGCCAGGTTATCGACGATTCCTGATGAGACGTGCGCTTTCTGATGTAGTCCCACCGAAGATCTTGGCTAGAAGGACAAAATCCAGCGCGGGACGCTGTATCGCAGTGACTCTCAAGAAGCAATGGCATACTGTGCAACATAGTCTTAATTCCACCCTCAGTTCTTATTTCGGCTACATTAACGAAACAGAATTTTGTGAAGCCCTGCTGGCCACGAAAAATGGAAAAGTTTCTCAATACGGATTGCGATTAGTGAGAGGGCTGGCACTGGAGTTTTGGTTGCGCGGAGCTCTAGCCCGGGGTGTCATTTGCGTGGATCCCCCATCTGATTTTAGTGAAGTTGTGAGTTCGCGGACACTCGAAGCGAGTCAGCGACACATCGGATAAACGTTTTGCAATCGACTACTTCTGCTAGCGAGGTGGTCAGACCAACAAAGAAAGGAGGTGAAAAACAATGACCTACGAGAAACCAGAAGTTGCTGTTCTTGGAGAGGCAGTGAGCCTGATCCAGGGAAGCGGCAAGAGCATCAGCACCGAACCCAACTCGACTCAACCGCTGGTCGTCAGTGATTGTGAGCTCGACGACTAAGCGCAACTCCATCGTTAAGATGGAATCTCTCCCGGCCGCATCATCGGCCGGGAGAGGCTTTTCAGTAGTCAATGATACCTAAACTTCTGCCGTCCGACGAAACTAGTTTTGTTTTTGAGTTCATGGAGTGTAATAGCCTACCAAAACGAGAAGGGAGATAAAGAGAAATGATCTACGAGAAGCCAGAAGCTGCTTTTCTCGGAGAGGCTGTTAGCCTGATTCGAGGCAGTGGTAAGAGTCTCGCCATCGACGCCGGCAGTAGCCAACCAGCGGTGCAGGCAGATTGTGACTTAGACGACTGACTGATGGCCAAGACTCGCGCTTGCGGGACAGCGACCTGGCTCACGGCAACGGCCCGCTGAACATATCACATACCAGTTTGAGTCTCGGTTAGAATGCAAGGCCGCTTCATCTCAGTTCACGGGTTGTAAAGGCCTCAAGTATGCCCTGAAGAAAGCATTTTCACGCTCGCAAAAGTCTTTGAGCGCCCAGTCGGTAAAGCCGTGTCCCTGTTCGGGATAACGCAAGAAAGTGACATCTCGGCCTAGATAACGCAGGCCGTTGTACATCTCGATGGAATTGAGGAGATAATAACTGTCGTTGTCACCGTCCGCAAGAAGTAAGGGCGTCGTAACCTGGTCTAGGCGATAGACAGCTGATAGCTGGAGATATGATTGCGGCTCTTTCCACGGAGCCGTACCTGCAATTGTCGGGACCATCGGATTCATTGTTTGAAGGAAGAATGTAAGCCCCCAGTCAGCGGATAACGCCGCTGCGACGGAGACAGCGCACTTGAATCGGCCAGTTCTTGTCACAAGTTGATCAACTATGGCTCCGCCGTTGCTGAAGCCGTATAAACCCATTCGCTCAGCATCAACGATACCGCGGCGAATCAACTCGTCAACGCCCGACATGACGTCATCGACGGTAACATCCCAGCCCATAGGACCTCTTGCGGCTTGATCGTAAGCGTCTGACTTGAAGGGGTTCATCCATGCGTGTGGGGTTCGGGCGTTAGGCCAGAATATGACATATCCTTGTGAAGCCCAGGCCTGATTACCAAGCATTGCCCATCCGTAGAATCCATCGCTTTGGTTGGGGTATGCATCGACGATAAGGGGATATTTCTGACCCATTCGATAGTCAGCGGGCTTAATTAGTATGCCTTCCAGTACGGCACCGCGACTGTTTTTCCACCGCACAACTTCTTGCGGCCCTAGCCGCCATTCCTGGAGCTGTGGATTTAGGTCAATGAGTGCGTAGGAAGAAGTCCTGCCTGCAGGGATAACGTAAATGACTCCGTTGCTAGTTCCGTTGTTTTGTTGCCATGCGATAGTCCCTGAACGGGACACGGTGAGCTGTGTCCGGACAGACTGTTCTTGTCCACCAACCTGTTGGATTCGGCCCGTTGGAACATCGACCTGAGCAATTGGCCAAGACACACCATCCCAATAGTTGAGAACGATCGCTTCGCCATAGTGGTTCCAACGAAAATCAACAACAGTCCGATCTAAGCTGGCAGTGAGATTTGTGCCGTTTCCTCCCGTGCTTGGAATAACATACACAGATTGCTTGCCGAACTTTTCTCTACCCAAGTAAGCGATCCATCTTCCGTTGGGAGACCAAGAGGGCAGGTTTTTCTGTCCTGGTCCTCTGGTTAGGATTCTCTTGTTGCCTGAAAGGACGTCAACGGCAAAGATGTCCACGGTATCTGGTCCATAGCCCTGCAACGATCGACCGTTTGGCGAGGCGCACACTATAGTGAGGCCGTCGGGTGACCAATTCGGATTGAAATACGCCCCGGCATCATTTGTGAGTTGGATTAGTCTTTTGGTGATGGTATCTACGATGAAAAGCTGACTCACTCTGGATGGCTGCGCAGCAGTTGGCGAAGCATCAAAATCAATTTTTCCATTTACGTATCGGGGGTCACCGAACCCTCCTACCCGAAAAATACCGGACAGAGTCCATCCGGGTGGCGTCGTGGTCGTCAGGACTAAGGGTCTAGGGTCGTTACTAGGAGAAGGAATATCAACTGAGTTTTGGTCGACGGAGACGGTGGGTGTGGTGAGCACCTGAGAGGCAAAAGCCAGCTTCATACCATCCGGCGACCACTTATAAAGCGATGGATCGGTGCCCCATCCACTGAGCCGCGTCAATGGATCAGGATTGATTCCGCCATCCAGGTGAGTGACTTGCTCTGCGTCGCGAGATTCCATGTCGCGCATCCACAACTGGAACGTACCGGACTCACTCGAATAGTAGGCCAGGCGCTTCCCGTCGGGTGACCAGGTGGGAATTGCGCCCTTGCCCAATTTGCTCGGGAAACTTCCTTGTTTCGTTCCAACGAGCCAAAGATCTCCGTTAATCGTATAGACGAGCCTCTCTCCGTTGGGCGAAAGCTGTAGGTAATCCGCTTGCTTCAAAGTCTCCAAGTCGTCAAACGTAACGAGATGTTTAGTCTGAGGTTGAGCGAGAACTTCACTGTTCGGATAAAGAAGTATTGCTGCTCCGAGACCAAAGAACGAACATGCCCGTAGCACTGAACAACTCAAGAGCTTACTGTTATGCTGTGTTCTCTGGCCAAAAACAGACACCCTGAATCGCTTCATCTTGGGGTTCTTGCGAGTTGAGTCCAAAGAATTACAGTGCACTGCCCTTTTTCCACCTTGAACAGCTAGAAAATCAACTTCAAGGCAAATTGCATTGAGCGTGGTCCGCCGATTTGGTACAAGGAGCTGAACCCTCCGCGGCCAACGTTACTTCCGCCGAGGTACTGTCCCAGCAATGCCTGAGACACCCCGAATTGAGCCCGATTGCTAATATCCGATGCAGGAGGCGCAAAGTTGGGGTGATTCAGGACATTGAACATCTCGGCGCGAAACTGCAAGTGGACTGATTCTTGAAGCGGAAAATCTCGATGAACGGCGAAATCCCATTGCGTTGCGCCAAAACCCCGCAAAAGATTCCTAGGCATATTTCCCTGCCGAGTGGGTATGCCGTTCGAGTCGGTAGGTGGAGGACAGAACGGGCCTAGACAACCGGGGCCGCCCTCGTTTGGAGTGTTATTGAAGGCTTTCCCGCCAGGGTATTGCGGCCCGAACAGGTATAAGGGAATGCCAGGTACCAAATCGGGTCGAACAGCCACTTGATTTTGGCGAACCTCGAAAAACGCTTGGTCGGTAAGGGTCACAGGTGGCGCGGAGCGAGCAATAACAAACGTCTCCGTGGACCAGCCTCGCACAATTGCTCTCGTGATGGCATTGATCTTCGGAACTGGGACATCGTATGTCAGCCCCAGGGAGAATCCGCTTCGAATGTCGAAATCGGAAGGGCCGCGATCTGCGCTAATGAGGCCGGGCAGGAGCGCATTCGCTCCACTCGCACCGTTTAGTGAACCAGCAGACGCTGAGTCAATAGAATGCGCCCACGTATAAGAGCTTAACGCCTGAAAACCACTCGACAATCGACGCTGAAATTGCAATTGGAGGGCGTGGTAATCCGACGTAGCAGCATTGGTGACTAACACGGCTGACGCAAAGTTTGGGTTCGGCGCAGATTGCTGCACTGTTTGTATCAGCCTCCTCCCTACAGAGCCTATGTATGAAGTCGTTATGGTTTGGTGACTGCCCAGTGCTTGCTCAAACGCAACGTTCCATTGAAGCGAATAAGGCAGCTGAATATTTGGATCGAAAGCAAACAGACCATTAGGCCCACCTGGGCCGGGCGGAGTGATTGCAGGCGGTGCCGCTGCTGCCGGGCTCAGCGGAAACGGGATGAAACAACACTGGAGGCCTAGTCCGCCCCGTACTACGGATCCCCATTTCTGGCTCTGAGAGAGCTGGTAGGCGATACCGAGACGAGGTGCCACGTTCCCGTAGGGAGTCTGGAAAGCCGGTGTTCCTGCAGGCGCGATTGCGAGTGTTGATAGATCATTCAGATTAAAACCGGTGACGGACACAAAGCTGGGATTTGAGGAAGGAGCAAAGTCCACATCCCATCGAAGACCGTAGGTTAGAGTTAAGCGGGGCAGGGCCCTCCATGTGTCCTGGGCAAACACCCCGAGGTTATGGAAATGCAATGTGGCGGTGCGAGTGGCTATTGTCTGACTGAAGAGAACAGTTCCTGCCGCGAGGGACGGTATATCTAGGGAGAGGACCTCTTGAATGTAGGCAGGGTTGCCATAAACCGGCGACAGTTGTCGAAAATCGACGCCGAACTTCAGGCCGTGCGATCCTTTTTGAACAGAAAGGGTGTCAACGATGTTGATTTGCCGTTGGAGATTATGACCCTGTAGTCCAGGGAATAGAAAACCCGACGAAAGAGACACGGGAAGAAACTGAAGCTCTGCATTCTGGCTAGTAAACTGATTTGGAAATGGCAGAGATGCTAGCGGAACGGCCCCCCCAAAGCTATCCAAACCCGAGGAAGATCCGGCGCTGGTCCTACTGTAATTGAATCGCAAATCATTTGTCGCTGACGACGATGCGACCCAAGTAGCCCCGGTCGTTGCCGTCTGTGTTCTGATACGAGATGAATCAACCTCACTCAGGGCGAATATCCCGCCTGCCCCGCCGCGAGACAAAATTTCAGAGGGGGAGTAGTTGTATCTGCCAAAAAGTGTGAATCGATCGCTCCACTTATGGTCTATTCGAAGGCTGTAGGCGTTGAGTGTCGCAGGATTGGAAAAGCTGGCATTGAACTGGGCAACCTCTGTGGCTGCATTGTCCACCCCATTTGGCAGCGGATACGTATTTAGGAAAGGCTGAACGGCTGGGACCGCACTTTGCCGCGCAGCAATATCAGGTACGGTCGTAAGCTTGGTTTGTGGCAGCCGTAGGCGAAGACCTTCATAAGAAAAAAAGAAAAACGTCCGATCTCTGACAATTGGACCGCCGATCGTTCCGCCGAAGTCATTCTGTCGCTCCTTCGCCTTAGGAAGCGGGCAGTTCGGTCCCGGAGTACAGAATCCATTGAACCAGTTATTCGCGTCGAAGATGTCGTTTCTGACATAGTCGAAAGCAGTGCCGTGAAACTGATTTGTACCCGAGCGCGTAAGGATGGAAATCTGTGCGCCAGGCAAACGTCCGAATTCAGGTGCGTAAGTCGAAGTCTGGATCCGGAACTCCTGCAACGCGTCCACGGACACCAAACTATTTGTTCCACCCAAAACGCTGAATGATGGCATGGAGCCAGAAAGCCCATTGCCCGTCTGGTTGGTCGAACTCACGCCGACATTCGCGCTCACGCCATCCACCATCCAGTAGTTAGAAGCGGCGCGTTGTCCATTCACGCTGAATTGACCGTTATCAAACTGGCTGTTAGTGGTCACAACCACTCCCGGCGTGAGCTGTATCAGCGTTTGAAAGCTCCTGCCGTTCATCGGCAAGTTCTCAGCG
>WNEZ01003898.1_pt1 | contig 14861 bp, 14 predicted proteins | sample 5400521 | NCBI WGS metagenome assembly WNEZ01 (sample SAMN13153339, study PRJNA577476) | soil metagenome | isolation source: 120 cm saprolite under Douglas fir tree site 2 hole 1 replicate 1 | place: USA:California | collected 2015-04-18
GGCCATAAAACCCCCGACCTCCACCCTTCGGGATTATGGCCCGGGCCATAAAACCCCGACCTCCACCCTTCGCGATTATGGCCCGGGCCATAAACCCCCGACCTCCACCCTTCGCGATTATGGCCCGGGCCATAAAACCCCGACCTCCATCCTTCGCGATTATGGCCCGGGCCATAAAACCCCGACCTCCACCCTTCGCGATTATGGCCCGGGCCATAAAACCCCGACCTCCACCCTTCGCGATTATGGCCCGGGCCATAAAACCTGACCTCCACCCTTCGCAATTATGGCCCGGGCCATAAAACCCCCGACCTCCACCCTTCGGGATTATGGCCCGGGCCATAAAACCCCGACCTCCACCCTTCGCGATTATGGCCCGGGCCATAAACCCCCGACCTCCACCCTTCGCGATTATGGCCCGGGCCATAAAACCTCCACCCTTCGGGATTATGGCCCGGGCCATAAAACCCCGACCTCCACCCTTCGCGATTATGGCCCGGGCCATAAACCCCCGACCTCCACCCTTCGCGATTATGGCCCGGGCCATAAAACCTGACCTCCACCCTTCGCGATTATGGCCCTGACCGCTCACCGCCCCGATCGATCCTCAGTTGGGGTGGCTGTCCCCGGTGCGGTTTGGCTGCGGCGAGCTGTCTCGCGGGACGTCTCCCGGCGGCGCTCCGGGGCTCTCGCTTGGCGTTCGGCCGATCTGAATGTCGAGAGGCGATCGTCCGGCCATGCATTTCCATGACGTAGGGGTCATCTCGCAATGCTCCTCCGCGCTGCACAGTCCGCGGCAGGGCAGCTCATCGCAAAACCCGGTCGCGGCGTTGCAAGTCGTTCCTGGAGGACAACTGGCGTAGCAGCCCCCATTCGAACGACTGACCCCGGCGGCGGCGAGACCGATCGCGGTTCCCACAGCGGCATCAACCGCCGCATTGGTTCCAAAGCTTCCCCGGTGCGCGACACAGCCGGAGACGATGGCGAGAACGATCGCGAATCGAAGACGCATCAAACCTCCCTGGCGGGGTCGGCGATGGTAACTCGGGGACTATATCCGAATCGGATATCTTGGCCTGGTGGACTGTGAAGGTCTACGTACGAAAAGGCTCTGGCTGCGGCCCTGGCGGGACGGAGATCTGGACGCATTTGCTTCAATGAATGCCGACCCGGAGGTGATGGAGTATTTTCCTGCCCCTCTCTCTCGGGACGAGAGCGCCGCCTCGATGGCCCGCTACCGGGCACACTTCGACGAGCATGGGTTCTGTTTCTGGGCGGTCGAGCTTTGCGGCGACTCGCGATTCGCCGGCGCGCTGGGGCTGTCGATCCCCCGGTTCGTGGCCCATTTCACCCCGTGCGTGGAGATTGGCTGGCGGCTTGCGCGAGAGCATTGGGGTCGGGGCTATGCAACGGAGGGCGCTAAAGCTGCCCTTCGCGATGGCTTTGCCAGGCTTGGCCTCGAGGAAATCGTGGCCTTCACCGTACCGCCAAATCTCCGTTCCCGGAGGGTGATGGAAAAGCTGGCGATGCGGAGATCGGTTGAGGATGACTTCGATCATCCTCTGCTAGCGCCGGAACATCCCTTGCGGCGGCATCTGCTATATCGCCTGTCCCGCGCCGACTGGGAGCTCAATTCCCCGGGCAGCTCCCCGCGATGAGCTGAATCTTTTCCACCGGGGTGGTCCTTCCCTCGGGCAGGTGCTCGAACCTCATGTACTGCAGCGCAAACCGGCGCAGGGCCTGCGAGCGGGGCTCCATGCCGTTCCAGAACCGACAGACGTAATCCGCGAAGCCGCGGAGCTGAACAGCGGTCGGGGCTCCAACCAGTTGCAAGAAGTAGAGAAGCCAGCGCTGGTCTGTGAATTGGGATGAGATCAGAGCTGGTTTTTCCCATCGGATGCCTCGGGCCGTCGCGCGATCTGCGGAATTCGGACCGACCCCGGCGCCGACCAGATCGGGAAGCAGGTCGACCCGAGCCCCATCGACGAGCGTTCCCTCGACGACGAACCACCCGTCCTCGGTCTGGGGATTCGGCGAAAACATCGACCATCTCTGGTCCAGGCGCAGAGCGATCGCAAACCGCGCCAGCATCGTCTCTTCAAAAGAGATCTCGCTTCCCGCCCAGCCGAACTTCGCTCCGGACCGAATCCGAGCTGGGTTGCAATGACGCCCAGCACCGCGAACAGGCGCAGCGGTCCGATCAGGATTGGAGAAACCAGCAACACCACCGTCAGCGCTTGCTGAACCAAAATGGCATGAGTGAAGAGCGGCAGAAGGGTTGGAAAGCCTAAGAGGGCGCTTCCGAAAGAGGTCCTGTACTGCTCAACGCTGAGCGCGTCGTAGACCGCGGTGCCGTTCCGCCAGGAGGTCCCCATCATCTTGTGGTCGAACAGAAACAGATAAAGGCAGACCAGCTGCCAAAACAATCCGAGGGTGCCGACTGAAATGATTTGATTGCCGCGCCCGGAGGGTGGGGCCGGATCCCGGCCCGCGTCCAGGCTAAAGCGAGCCCCGAGCGGGAGAAACATACCCCAGAAGAGAGCCAATCGGAGCAGGTCGTCGCCGGAGTGGTAAACGAAGGGATTGCGATTCTGAAGCGAGACAAGCAGAACCCACGAGGCGATGCACGCCACCCGGGTGTGAAATCCCACGGTCAGCGCCAGCGCGGCCAAAAGCGAGACGCAGGCCAGCGCGATCACCGGCCCGACTCCACCAAACAGGCGATAGAGACCGATTCCCGGATTCGCCAGGCCTTGCATCAAAGCGCGTGGAAGGACGCCCTCGTCGGTATAGTGGGCCTTCAGCGCGATCGAGCGCTGCAGCAAGTCAGCGGCGAGCACTCCGCCCAGGCCAATGCGCATCACCGCGAGCGACCGCAGATCGAATCCGAACGTCTGTTTTGCCCGCGCTGAAATGACCGGCAGAAGTCGAAGCGAGAGCGCGCGGCAGGATAGCGGGCGGAAGGTCAATCTCAAGCGGAAGTGTGCCGCTCCCTCATGGGGATAACAACTCCCGAAGTAGTCACTTGTGGTCACAAGCGGCGCCGCAATGGTTGACCTCTGGGAAGGAAAATGGACGAAATCCGCCTGGGAGCCAGGAGGAATCGACATGTCGGGAATGCCGCAACCGAATGAGCACCACCAGAAGCTGCGGAAACTGGTGGGAAATTGGGTCGGGCAAGAGAAGCTCGCCGCGTCTCCGGCTGGGACGGCCGGACTGGCCACCGGACGCATCAACAGCCGTCTCGATCTGGAAGGATTCTTTGTGCTCGAGGACTACTCCCAGGAACGCGACGGCCACACCGTGTTTCGCGGACACGGCATCTTCGGCTGGGATGACCACGAGAAGGAATACATCTGGTATTGGGTGGACAGCATGGGATCGGTGCCGGCCTCACCGGCGCGCGGCAAATGGGAAGGAGACACCCTGCTCTTCGAAGCAGGCACGCACGGGCGCTACACCTACAAATTCATGGGCGACAACAGCATGAATTTCAAGATTGAAAACTCATCGGACGGCGGGAACACCTGGGCCCCCTTCATGGAGGCCAATTACCGGCGAGCCTGACGATCCTGGCGTTAGTGGCTGGTATGCCGGACGACGACGCATTGGCCGCCGCGATTCAGTCGATATTTGGCCTGAGCGTCTTTATTTGGATTCTTCCCAAGTCGCTAGAGGGCATCGATGAAGCTGTACTTCAGTCCTGGAGCAACAGCGATGGAGGCGGAGCGGGCCTAGGCACGCTCGCCTCCGAATGTCCACGCCCGGTCAGTCGATCGATACAGCCGCAGCTCGGGAGCGAACGCGCTACCCCGCGCTTTCCATTCTCGACCGGGCGCTGATCCTCGGCGTCGCCGTGATCCAGTTCCTGATCGGTCATGGTCGCGTCTGGGCAAGACCGTTCGACTGGGATCGCTCGATTCTCTGGAGCTACCTCACCATCGCCGTCCTGGTGATGATCGCGCTTGCTCTGCGCCGCCGGCTCAATCCACTCGCCTGGTTGCTCCACACGGTCGAGCTGGTGGGGATCAAGTTTTTCCTCACCGCGAGTTTTCTGATCGGCTTTCTAGTCACCACGCATCCCCCGGCTCCGGCGCCCGCGGCGGAGGTATTGCCAGCGGTTGACGCGGCTTTACGAGTCAAACCAAAACCGAAACCGACGAGCTTGCCTCAGGCCTCCCTGGCGGAGATCCAGGGACGGGTCGCCGGGGCTAAGGGGAAGGCGATTCCGGGCGCCCTGATATTCATTTCCAATGGCATGAACGAGCTCGTCTTCGATCCACCCACTCAGCCGGTGGTCCTCCAAAACGACGGCAAGCGGTTTTCCCCTGCGGTCGGTGTGCTTCAGACAGGCCAGCCGCTGGTGATCCTCTATGCGAACCACGAGCTGCACACATTGCAGATGATGAAACAGGATCACAGCTGGGTATTGAACGTTCCGATCCTCGGTTCGGGAGACGGCCGCAGGCTCGAGTTCGACGATGCGAAAGGGCTGGTGACCGTCGAGTGTAAGGTGCACCAGGCGCGAGAGGGCCAAGCCTACCTGGCGATCTTGAGCCATCCCTTCCACGCGTTCAGCGATGCGGAAGGCCACTTCGTTCTGCACAATGTGCCCGCCGGCAAGTTGACGGTCTCTGCGTTCGAGCCGACTGAAGGGCAGACCGCCGCCGCCGTTTCACTCGACGGTGGGGCAAGAGTTGAGTTGGCGCTCCAGCTCGGTCGCCGATGAAGGGTTCGCGATTCCCAAGCCGTCGGCACCCGGCTGGCTACCAGGCTTGCTCGTCGGTACCGCATTGAAGAGTACACAGAATTGCCCGCCAATGCTGTCCGCCGCATTTTCGCATGGTATGCACCTTTCGTTACGGAGGCGAACATGGGCATGAAATCCGAGCGGGCGCATCAGAGCGAGATACGTGGAGTTCTCTCGCGACTGTCGGCGGCATGGCGCGAAGAGCGATTCGACGAGCTCGAAGACATCCTGCATCAGAGCGTCGTTTTTGTGCGGCCAGGCTTCGACGGCCGGGTGGAAGGCCGGACCGCCTGCGTGAACACTTATCGGGAATTCATGTCCTCGGCGAAGGTCGTGGACTACAGCGAGAGCGACGCCGCAGTCGACGTTTGGGGTGGAACCGCCGTCGCGACCTACCGCTTCGAAATGGCCTGGGAGATGAATGGCAAGCCCCATCGCGAGGCCGGTCGCGACCTCTTCGTCTTCGTCCGTGAAGACAGCCGTTGGCAAGTCGTCTGGCGCACGATGATCGGCGGCCACTGAACGCTCATCGCGGCCACTGCATGCTGAACCTGGCCTTTGATCGCGGCCGGCGCGGCGAATTGTCGCCACCTTGGACCCTGAAGCGCGAGCCGGTTAGCCCTTTCGAGCGGCTGCGCGGCGAGAGGGCGAACTCCCGCAACTCAGCTTCTGCTCGCTTCGCTTTGTCTTGAACGCGCGCCATCGCGAGCCGTCTTTTCAGCTCCGCACCGAGTTTTCAAGGGCGATGAAGTCCGCCTTGCTTGGTGAAGAGTCGTTTTGATACGACGCTGCGCACATGGTTCAGCTCGTCGGCATTGTCAATCTCACCGAGGACTCCTTCTCGGATGGCGGACGCTTCCTCGATCTCCGGCAAGCGATCGCCCACGGGGAGCGATTGATCGAGGACGGCGCTGACTGGTTGGACCTCGGAGCAGAATCGTCGAACCCGCAGGGGAAGAAGGTGGAGGATCAGGTTGAAATCGAGCGTCTCGCTCCGGTGCTCCGCCACTTCAAGGGCTCGGGGATAAAAATCTCGGTCGATACCTGCAAGCCGTCGGTGGTGAAGGCGGTCCTCGACCTCGGCGCGGACATGATCAACGACGTCTCGGGTCTTCAACAGAAAGCCAGCGTCGAAGCGCTGCTCGCCCATCCGCAGGCGATGGCGGTACTGATGCATTCGCGAAACGCCGGGCCCCGCGCGGAGACCATCGACCGCCCCCACCGCGATCTGATCCCCGAAATCATCGGCTTCTTTCGCCGCCGCATCACAGATCTCGAAACGCTGGGCCTTCAACGCGAGAGGATCATCCTCGATCCGGGGATGGGCTATTTCCTCGGCGGAAACCCTGAGCCGAGCCTTCATGTCCTGCGGCACCTGGAAGATCTATTGGTCCTCGGCCGACCCGTTTACGTCTCAACCTCGCGGAAATCCTTTATCGGCACGGTGCTCGGCAAAGAGCCATCCCAGCGCGGAGCGGGAACCCTGGCCACCGAGCTCTGGGCGATTGAGCACGGGGCAACCTTCATTCGAACTCACGATGTGGCACCGCTCGCGCAGGCATATCGCTTGTGGCGTGCGATTTCAGATATCGTTTGAAGCAGCCGCGGTTTTGGCTTCAGCAAAGGGCCGAGTCGGCGGAGGATGATGCAAGTGGCGAGAGAAGACAAGTTCGACCATCGGGCCGCGGAAGGCTTCATTCGGTCGCTGGGGATGCAGCCAGTCGAGTACCGACGCCTGCACCCGGTCGGGGGCGCTTCGAGATGACCGTCGCCCGCAGCGACGCCACTGGGCAGGGAGCGCTCGATCCCGCGGTGCTGCGCTTCACCACGTCACTGCCGATTGATCAAGGTCTGTTCGCGGCCGATATCGCGGGCAGCCTGGCGCACGTGCGAATGCTGGAGGAGGCCGGGCTCATTCCCGAGCCGGATGGGGCAAAGATCCGCCAGGGCCTGCTCTCGCTGTTCGAAGAAGCATCGGCGGGACGGCTTGATTGGCCCGAAGAAGAAGACATCCACATGGCGATCGAGGTCGAGCTTGGGCGGCGGATCGGGGACAGCGCGAAACGCTTGCACACCGCACGGTCGCGCAACGACCAGATCGCCCTGGACGCCAGGCTTCATCTTCGGGAGCAATCGCTCGAGATCCTCGAGAGAATTGCGCGGCTGTTGAGTGTCTTGATTGAGAAAGCGGAGGGCCCCGAAGGCGCATATCTGATGCCCGCGTACACCCATCGCCAGCGGGCCCAACCGGTAACCGTCGCCTTCATCCTGTCCGCCTACGGCCAGATGCTGGCGCGAGACGCGGCTCAGTTCTCACAGGTGCTGAACTCGCTCGACGAGTCGCCATTGGGAGCGGGCGCGGTGAGCGGCACCTCGCTTCCCATCCGGCGGCAAAGGACTGCGGAGCTTCTCGGCTTTGGGCGAATCACTCAGAACGCGGTGGACACCGTAGGCGACAGGGACTTTGCCCTGGATTTCGTCTTTGCCGCAGCGAAGTGCATGGTTCACCTGTCCCGGATCAGCGAGGATGTGATCGACTTCGCCTCCCAGGAGTTCGGGTTCATCGAGTTGGACGACCGGCTAAGCTTCGGCTCCTCGATGATGCCGCACAAGCGCAATCCGGATCTCTTCGAGTTGATCCGTGGAAAATCCGGGCGGGTGATCGGGGCGATGGTCGCGCTGCTGACGACGCTCAAGGGTCTGCCGGTGGGGTACATGCGAGACCTCCAGGAGGACAAGGCGAGCTATCTGGAGGCCGCGGCTTTGGTCCGCGACTGCCTGGAGGCAATGATTGCCGGCATTTCTGGAATACGATTTCGGGAGGATCGCCTCGCAGCGGGACTTCAAGGCGGCGACACGCAGGCGACCGACGTCGCGGAGCGCCTGGTTTCTCGCGGCGTTCCCTTCCGGGAAGCGTACCGGGCGGTGGGGAAGCTGGTCCAGGCTGCACGCGCGAGCGGAAGAAGCCTCCGGGATCTGGGCGGCGCGGAGGTGGCGGCAGCCGAGGGTCTGGTGACCGCGGAAGATCTGGAAGCGCTCTCTCCCCGGCGAGCGCAGCAGGCCAAGGAAGTTCTCGGGGGCACCGGGCCGCTGGCGACGCGAGACCAGTTGGACGGATTGCGCGAGGCCATCTCCGGCGCGCGCGCGCGAATACAAGCTGCGCCGCGGCTGACATCGCTTGTCCTGCAATTGGCGCGCTGAGCGTTGACTCCGCACGGCAACTTCGCGGCCCATTCGTCAAGGCGCCGGCGAGCTGCGATTTGGGTCCGGTGACCGCAGACCGGACGCGCAGGGATCGCAAATACACATCCCTTCGAGACACCGCTGCCCCGGGATGCAGGCGGGGCCGGAGCCGCAGGCGCAGCTGCCGGTGCTCAGACAACGGTCGCTGAGGAGCGGTTCACAAATAGCGCAACTCTGGCCTTCCACTCCGCACGCACTCATCGAGCTCAAACGACAGGTCGAGCCCTCGCAGCAGCCGAGCGGACACGACGATGCGTTGCACACGCAGGCGCCGTTGCTGCACCGTTGACCGACCGCGCACTGGGGTCCCGTTCCGCATTGACAACCGCCGCTTGCGGCGCAGTGGTCGGCGCGAGCCGGGTCACAGGTCAGGCAGGTCTGCTCGTCCAATCTGCACAAGGGGAAGGAAGTCGCCTGGCAAACCAGACCGGTGCAGCAACCCGAGCAGGATATCGAGTCACAGACGCAGGCTCCGCCAATGCAGCGCTGCCCGATTTCGCAGCGGGCCGCCGCTCCGCATTTGCAGGTCCCCAGGTCGCACCGGTCCGCCCGTGCGCCACAGGGAGCACAGGATGACCCACAAGTTTCTGAGTCGTTGGATGCGCCGGAAAGAACGCACCCACCCCACGCGCCCGCATCGCAAACGCGGTTGCCGCGCAAACACATCTCACCCACTGGACCGCTGCAGGCGCTGCTCTCCCCCGCGTCGCAGGCGCCGGACTCGTCCGGCCGCCCTCCCCCTCCGTCGGACAATTCACCCGCGAAGCAGAGTCCTTCGATGCACAGGCCCGCCGACCCACACTGCAAATCCGTTCGGCAAGCGATTCCCATCCGCCAATCGCAAGCCGTCGCCAGCGCGAGCGCGGCAATGGTCCCCGCCGCCACGTTCCGACAGTACTTGAACGACAACCTCGAGATCCGCGACCTGCTCTTCAAGATGGGTACGCTCCGCGACACCGCCATGCTCGCATCCCGAAATTTCGGAGCGCAATGCGGGGAAGCCCTACTTCCAGCTGGCGTGAATGGACAACGCTCCCGGAAGGACGCTCACCGAAACCCGCGGCTGTGGATCGGGCATCGGGGATCGGTTGAGAATCAGAAAAGCACCCGTCGATACTGCGGCAACTCCGAGGGCGTAACCGGCGAAGGCCGAGCGGCGTTGGGAATCAGCCCGGCGGCGAATCGATTGCAGGTTGGAAGAATCAGCAACGGCCGGCAGCGTTCCCCCCGCGTAGTATCGATTCAACTCGGCCCGACCCTGGTTGGACAGAACCTGAAAAAAAATGCCCGTGCCGACGGCGACGGTCCCAAAACCAACGAGACCTGCACCGACAACGCCGGTCCAATTCCTCGAGGACTTCGGGGGTGTGCCCTGGCGCAGCGGGGCGGTGGCCACCGGCTCGAGCTTCGGTTCAATGGCGGCCGGCTCGGGGAGCGATAGCGCTGGAACGAGACTCGATGCGACGATGTTGCGACCTGCCTCGCCGGTGCTGATCAGCTCCGCCAACTCGCCGAGGAGGCTCGAGGCGGTATCGGACGAATCCAGCTTGACTCCTCCCTCCCGGATCTTCAGGCCGGTGGCTACCTGAACAACCGCCGCCGAAAGCCAGAGGTATCCGGCAGACCGTAGCTCGGTGCGGACAATCGCCACCTGCTCGATGCTCAGCCGCTGGCCGAGCTTCATCGCATTCATCAGCCGCGAGGGTTCATCGCCTGCGTCTCGGAAACAGGGAACCGCTTGCGATTGAAAGGAGCCCTCGAACTCGAGGTCGAAATGAACGGAGGACGATTCAGCCACCTCGATGGCTCTGGAGAAGGAGAATCCCCCGTCCCTCGACAGGCTGATCGAATATCCACCTGGAATCACCTCGAGCGAGACCGGGGTGGTTCTTTTGATCGCCCGACCATCCAGGTAGACGTCGGCTCCGGCTGGATTGGAGGTGACGACCAGCGTCGCCTTCGGTTGCGAGGCGACCTGACCACGCAGTCGATCGAATCGCGACCGCGCCGAAGGGGAAAAGTAGTCAGAATCCAGCCGGTGATCGATGTCGAGTCGGAGCACTCGACGGAACTGCTCGTCCGCCTCGGCGGAACGGTTTGTCGCGCGCAAAACGAGCGCGCGCAAAAGGACGCTGCGAGCGAAGAGCTGCCAACGCTTCAAACCCGGGGCGAGGCGCTCAATCTCGCGAAGCGCGTCGAGCAACCGCCGCTCGGCTCCGCGATAGTCTGCCTCGAAATACTGAAGCTCGGCGCCTTCGATCCTCCGCTCGAGCTCTCCGGGCTGGCGCGAGGCTGGGACCCCGAGATGTTCAATCAACTCTGCTCGATCGATCAGCTGCGCGCCGATGCGTACGCGCAGTACCCGCGTCAGCTCTTTGGACTGCTCGATCAAGTCAGGATCGTCGCAGCGACCCGCTGCCACCAGCGCGGTGCGAGAAGATCCATGGGCCGCCAGGGCGGCGAAACAGGCTGTGATGCTGAGCCACTTTTTCACGAGGTTCTCCCGCGCATGCCGGCGATCACCGCCGAACAGGCGAAAGCGCCAAGCAAGGGGCGTACCACTACCTCAACGAGCAAGAAGAGCTCGTGACCCTGCGGGATTCCCTAAGTTGGAGCCGGGGCCGCGACCCGGCGCAGGTCGACCTCGACGGTGGTCCCGACCCCAACCGCGGACTGCAATTGGATCTGACCTCCCATCCGCTCAACCAGCTCCTTACAGATCGCCAGCCCAAGCCCCGTCCCGACTCCAGCGGCCTTGGTGGTGAACAGGGGCTCGAAAACCCTTTGTTGTAGCTCCGGTGGAATTCCGCATCCGTTGTCTTTGACGGTCACCCGCGCCCGGTCGCCATGCGGCTCCCAGCTGACGCGGATCAAGCCCTGCCTCCCGGTGCCCTCGAGCGACTGGGCGGCATTGACGATCAGATTGAGCAAGATCTGGCAGAGCTGAACCGGTCCCCCGATCACCTTCATCGGCGGACCCTCGACGACGAGCTTCGAACGTTGCTTCACCTCGGAGCGGGACAGCTTGGCGGCGAAGCCTGCCACGTCGGCGAGATCGGCTTCGGCCGATACCTCGTCGCTGCGCGCGTGTCCGCGGATGCCCAGCGCGACTTGACGGATGTGCTTGGAGCCGGTCTCGATGTCGTTCAGTATTTGCGGGAGCTCTTCGAGGGTCTGCTCGACCACAGGGTCGCGGTTCTTCTGCAAATGCCCGCCGAGGTAGTTGAAGAGAACCTTGAGCTCCGCGCGAAGCGCGTCGACGTTCTGACTCATATAGGCGACCGGGTTCATCAGCTCGTGTGCAATCCCGGCGCTCACCTGACCAATCGCCGCCAGGCGCTCTGAGCGGAGCATTCGCGCCTCGATCTCGCGAAGACGCGACTGCAGTTGGTAGATGCGCATCGCATCTTCCAGGGCGGCGAGAAGGTCTTCCTTGATCCAGGGCTTGACGAAGTACCGGGTGACGCCACCGCGGTTGACCGCGTCGATCACCGCCTGAACGTCTGAATACGCGGTGACCACCATTCGCAGCACGTCGGGTGCGATGACGCTCGCGCGCTCGAGAAACTCCACCCCGGTCAGCTCGGGCATCCGTTGATCCGAGATGAGGATGCCGATCTCAGTGGTCCGGTTGCCGAGGATGGTCAACGCCTCGGTTGGATTCTGGCAGGTGATGATCTTGAAATGATCCCGGAAATTTGCTTCGAAGACGCGCAGGTTGATCGGTTCGTCGTCGACGTAAAGAACGGCTGGGGAGTCATCCGCCGGCATCGCGCGTCTCCACCACTTCGATCCCACTACAATTCTGGGGAATTTGCTCCAATTTTGGCACCCTGCGGTGGATTCGAGGAGTCTAGGCCACTGTAAATTTCCGGGCAAAGTTCGCCGCTTCCAGAAGAAGCCGCGCGGCTCGCACCCTCCTCGGGGCTTCTCACTCCAGCTTACCCAAGCCTACGTATCGTCTGTGCTTAGAAGAGCAACCGCATCGGATGCTCCAGCAGCGCTTTGAGCTCGCGGAGGTACTGTGCGCCGAGAGCCCCGTCGATGATCCGGTGGTCCCCGGAAAGCGTTGCGGACATCATCAGACGGACGGCGACCTGCCCATTTCGCACCACCGGGTGCTCGGAGACTGCCCCGACGGCGACGATCGCTGCCTGCGGAGGGTTGATCACCGCCACGAACCAATCGATCCCGAACATCCCGAGATTCGAGACGGTGATCGACCCTCCCGTGTACTCCTCGGGCCTGAGAGAACGCTTGCGAGCGCGCTCAGCGAGATCGCGGGCCTCGGCAGAGATGGTGGCCAGACCCTTCATGTCCGCGTCGCGGATCACCGGGGTGATCAAGCCATCGTCGATCGCGACTGCGATTCCGACGTCGGCGGTGGAATACTGCACGAACCGATCACCTTGAAGGGAGACGTTGACCTTCGGTACCCGCCTGAGCGCGATCGCCGCCGCCTTGACCACGATGTCGTTCACCGAAACCTTGGTCTCGAGGGACTGGGCCTCCTGCCTGATCTTCATCGCCTCGTCCATCTCGATCTCCACCGACAGGTAGAAGTGAGGCACTCCGGGCTTCACCTCACTCAGTCGCTGAGCGATCACCCGGCGCATTGAGCTCAAGGGCAGGGTCTCGGGTGGACGGCGCTCGAGCTGCAGCTGGAGTGTGCGGATCGGCGCGGACTTGCGTGCCGTGCCTCCCTGGCCTTCCTGACTGATCGCCGCCTCGATGTCGCGCTTGATAATCCTGCCTTGAGGCCCCGACCCCTGAAGCGCCAGGAGATCGAGCCCTTGATCCTGCGCCATCCGCTTGGCCAGCGGCGATGCCCGCAACCTGACTTCGCCCTCAGCCGCATCCTCCCGGCGTAGGGGAACCACTTGTCCGCCCGATTGTGGGGGGGCTTTCAGGGAAGTGGGAACAGGAGCTCGTTTGAGCTCGGTGGGCGCTGGGGCAGACACCTGCACCGGCTCCGGGGCCTTCGCGGAAGCGGGAGCAGGCGCCCGCTTGATGTCGGTCGGCGCTGGGGTGGATGCCGGCACCGGTTCCGGAGGAGGAGCGCAGGACTCCGCGCTGACTTTCTCGCCCTTCTCGCCGACGTAGGCGATCGGCGCCCCGACCGGGACGCTCTGTCCTTCCTTGACAAGGATCTTGAGAAGGAACCCGTCCTCGTAGGATTCGATTTCCAGGTTCGATTTGTCCGTTTCAACTTCCGCGATCGCTTCAGCCGACGAGACCTTGTCTCCTTCCTTCTTGAGCCACTTGGTGATTTTCCCCTCCGTCATCGTCGGAGAGAGCGTGGGCATCTGCACGGGAGTGGCCATCGTCACTTCTCCTTGCGGTAGAGCACTTTCTTCACCGCATCGACGATTCGCGGAAGGGTCGGCTGAATCAACGTCTCCAGATTCGCAGCGTAAGACATGTTCACGTCGAGCCCGGTCACCCGGAGCACCGGAGCGTCGAGGTGATCGAACGCCTGGTGCTGAATGAGGTCGGCGATCTGTGCGCCCATTCCGGCGTGCGGCCACCCTTCTTCGATGATCACCACCCGATTGGTTTTTTTCGTCGTTGTTAAGATCGCTTCCTCATCGATTGGCCGAAGACTGCGCAGATCGAGGATCTCGGCGTGGATGCCTTCCTTCTCCAGCTCGGCGGCGGCTTGCTCCACGTAGTAATACATTCGCGACCAGGTGATGAGCGAAACGTCCTTGCCCTCGCGTTTGACTTCGGCCTTGCCGATCGGGATGAGCAGCTCGCCCTCTGGAACTTCGCCTTTGACCGCGTAGAGCCTTTCAGCCTCGAACACGATCACCGGATTGTCATCCCGGATGGCGCTTTTGAGCAGGCCCTTCGCATCCTTCGGAGTCGCCGGCGCCACCACCTTGATTCCCGGGAAGTGGGCGTAGATCGAATCGAAGACCTGAGAGTGCTGCGAGGACAGCCGCCCGCCGGTGCCCTCCGGCCCGCGAAAGACGATCGGGATCCGAAGCTGGCCGCCGGACATGTGCCGAATCTTCGCCGCCCCGTTGAAAATCTGGTCCATCGCGAGAAACGCGAAATTGAAAGTCATCATTTCGATCACCGGCCGCAAACCGACCATCGCGGCTCCGGTACCCAGTCCGGCAAACCCCAGCTCGGAGATGGGGGCGTCCACCACCCGGGCGCTCCCGAAGCGCTGGAGCAGGCCTTGCGATACCTTGAAGGCGCCCTGGTATTTGCCGACTTCCTCCCCGATGAGGAAGACGTTGGCGTCGCGTTCCATCTCTTCGGCGAGCGCTTGATTGAGCGCCTCGCGATACATGATTTCAGGCATTGATCCTCTCAGCCGACTTTCTTTTCAGTCTTGTCGCCCGGCTCGAGCTGCCAGGTCACATTCAGCTCGCTGCCGGAGGGGTATGATGGCCATTCCACCTTTTTGCCGAGAACCCGCTCGCGCGGATGTACATCCGGCTCGCCCGGCTCGACGATGGTATCGTGCCAAAGCTCCTCTTCGGACGGTTCGGGGGACTCGTCGGCGAACTTGATCGCCTGGTCGACCACTTTCTTGACCTCCGCGTCGATCGCATCGAGCTCCGCCTCGGTAGCGCCCTTGGTCCGGAGGATGTGCTCGCGCAGCCTGGGGATCGGGTCGTTTTTCCGCTCGCTCTCGACCTCGCTCTTCTCGCGATAGGTCGCGGGGTCCGCCATCGAGTGACCGCGATAACGGTACGTTCGAGCTTCCAGCAGCACCGGACCGCGGCCGGAGCGGGCGTATTCAGCGCAGTCCTTGACCGCATCGTGCACCTTCAAGACGTCCATTCCGTCCACCTGCTCGCCGCGCATCGCGTAGGCGCAGGCCCGCTTGGAGATGTCCGTCTCGGCGGAGACG
>WNEZ01002848.1_pt1 | contig 14860 bp, 10 predicted proteins | sample 5400521 | NCBI WGS metagenome assembly WNEZ01 (sample SAMN13153339, study PRJNA577476) | soil metagenome | isolation source: 120 cm saprolite under Douglas fir tree site 2 hole 1 replicate 1 | place: USA:California | collected 2015-04-18
TGCGCTTTCAAACCGCACGTCGAAACCCATGGTGACGGTAAACGCGGGCGGTCTCTCAGAAGGGGTATTCGAAAGCGAACTCTTTGGCCACGTTAAGGGAGCATTCACGGATGCGCGCTCCGATCGGGTCGGGCGGTTCGAACTCGCCGATAACAGCACATTGTTCCTGGACGAAATTGCCAACGTGCCGCTCAATCTGCAAGCAAAACTGCTCCGCGTGCTGGAAACCGGTGACCTGGAGCGCGTGGGCTCCTCGACGACGCGCCGCGTGAACGTGCGCGTGCTCGCCGCGACCAATGCGGATATCAACGCAGAGGCTTCGGCGGGACGTTTTCGGCAGGACCTTCTGTTTCGTTTGAATACCATCGAGATCCACATTCCACCGCTGCGGGACCGCCGCGAGGATATCGATCTCCTGGCGCACCATTTTCTCCAAGGCTACTCGAACCGGTACCGCAAAAACATTGCCAGCTTTGACTCCGCCGCGGTCCGAGCCCTTCACGAGCATCCCTGGCCAGGAAACGTCCGCGAACTCGATCACGCCGTCGAACGCGGCGTGCTGATGTCGGCCGGACCTACGGTGCGAGCCGGAGATCTGGGCTTGCGCGCACAAGCAGCCGGCGGCGCCGCGAAGCTGGAGGAAATGAGTCTCGATGAAGTCGAGCGGTATCTGATCCAGCGCACTCTTTCCCGCCATGAAGGAAATGTCAGCCAGGCTGCAAAAGCGCTAGGATTAAGCCGCAGCGCCATGTACCGCAGGCTGCAAAAACACGGATTGGAATGAAGCAACTGTCTTATGAGCGCCGCATCCAGCTCCTCGCGCTGGCTGCAGGCCTTCCTGGCTCGCTGATTGCGCTCATTCTTCTGTGGACGGGAAATTTTTCTTCGGGCGCGTTTTGGACGCTGGCCTTTCTCATTGTTTCTCTCTGGCTGGGATTCGCCTTTTCCCTGCGCTCCCGGGTGGTCTTTTCCCTGCAAACACTTTCGAATCTGCTGGCGGCCCTGCGCGAAGAGGATTTTTCGTTGCGGGCGCGCGGTGCGCGCAGCGACGACGCCATGGGCGAAGTGATCATTGAAGTGAATGCGCTCAGCGAAACGCTGAGGCAGCAGCGTCTGGGCGCGCTGGAAGCCACCGCGCTCCTGCGTACGGTCATGGAGGAAATCGACCTGGCCATCTTTACGTTCGACAACCACGCGAAGCTGCGCCTCGTCAATCGCGCCGGCGAGCGATTGTTGGGACGGCCGATGGAGCGGCTCCTGGGTTTTACGGCGGAAGAGTTGGGACTCGGCGCCTGCCTGGATGGGGATCCTGCGCGCACCATGGAGCTGAATTTTCCCGGCGGTTCGGGGCGCTGGGGATTGCGGCGCGGGTCCTTCCGGCAGGGCGGCTTACCGCACCATCTTTTGGTCCTGAGCGATCTGAGCCGCACGTTGAGAGATGAAGAGCGCAAAGCGTGGCAGCGACTGATTCGCGTTCTGGGCCACGAACTGAATAACTCTCTCGCTCCCATTCAATCCGTGGCGCAGGGGCTCGAGAGCGGACTCGTCAGTGCTGCAAAGTCCTCTGAATTGCGAACCGAATCAACCGCGGCGCTCTTGGACGACTTGCGGCAGGGTCTCGGCATTATTCGATCTCGAACCGAGGCGCTGGCGCGCTTCATGGCGGCGTACTCGCACCTGGCACGGCTGCCGCAACCAAAATTGCTGCCGGTGAATGTGCCGGAGTGGATCAGCCGGACGGTGAAGCTCGAGACTCGCGTGAAGGTCAGCGTCGTGGAAGGCCCGAAAGTTGTAATCTCTGCGGATGCGGACCAGCTGGAGCAATTGCTGATCAATCTGGTTCGAAACGCGGCGGATGCCACGCAGGAAACAGGGGGCACCGTGCGGGTTGGCTGGTCGCGGCAGGGCTCGCAGCTTGATGTTTGGGTTTTGGACGATGGTCTGGGCCTGCCAAATACCGCCAATCTGTTTGTTCCGTTCTTTACGACCAAACCGGGTGGCTCAGGCATTGGACTCGTGCTTAGCCGTCAGATTGCCGAAGCACACGGCGGCGAACTCAGTTTGGCGAACCGCGCCGACGCGCGGGGCTGTGAAGCGCGACTGCGGCTGCCGATTTAGCGGTGGCAGTTCGTATCGGACCGTGGCCAGTTTCAAATTGGGAATAGAGGTTTGCTCTTAAGTTCGACAAACAGTTAAGCAACTTGTTTGCTGTCAGTCCTTTAAGAAGTAAGTGGGCCTCGGCTGCATTGGCCCCTCTCTTGCCGATGCCTCTGTGTGAACCCGCATCCTGCGCCAATAAGGAAGATTCAGGCGATCCATCGCGTGTGTTCCTCTGGACTCTTGTTGTTCTCGGGCCTGATCGCGTGGGCGACGCCAAGCGCGCTAGCGCAGAGTAGCTCGCAGGACACGGCCCGCGAAGACGTCCGACCGAAGACGGAGGACACCGGCAACCCAAGTACGAACACTAAGAAAGACATTGTGCCGGCGTCGAACGAGACGGCGGAAAACAAGCTGGGCTTGCAGCTCTTCAAAAACATCGCGCGAGATCAGCGGGACATCTGGACAAGCCCGGCGCATGTGCGCCTCGGGCATGCCGATTGGCTGGTGCCGTTCGCGGAAGTTGCTGCCGGGCTGATGGTCACGGATCGAGATACCAGCTTGCACCTCTCAAACAACCCGAACACGCTCAGGAACTACAGGAATTTTTCCAACTATGGCGCCGCGGGGATGGCCGGGGCGGTGGGTGGGCTCTATCTCTGGGGCTGCGCCACGAATGATCCGCACAAACAGGAAGCAGGAATTCTGAGCGGCGAAGCAGCCTTGGATGCCCTCCTCGTATCGACGGGGCTGAAGTATGCAACGGGACGAGAACGACCGGGCGCGAATGCATACCACGGCAGATTTGGGCAAGGCGGCGATTCGTTTCCGTCGAGCCATGCGGCTGGCGCATGGGCAGTGGCCAGCGTCCTCGCGCACGAGTACCCGGGGCCCTTGACGAAGATTTTTGCCTATGGCGCGGCCACGGCAATTTCCGTCGTCAGAATTCAGGGGAAGCAACATTTTCCGTCTGATGTTTTGGTCGGAAGCGGAATTGGGTGGCTGACGGGCTGGCAGGTTTATCGAGCGCACCACAAGGCTGATGTCGGAGGAGGAGTCGTAGAGGATCTATCAGACTCGCCGATGGTCGATACGGAACGCACACCGAGCGCAATGGGCTCGCCTTACGTTCCTCTCGATAGCTGGATCTATCCGCTTTTCGATCGCTTGGTGGCGATGGGCGCAATGAATGACGCAATTCTCGGAATCCGGCCGTGGACGCGGCTGGAATGTGCGCGCCTTGTGAATGAAGCGGGTGAGCGTTTGCAGGATGCCGGAGGGAAGAGTGAATCCTCGCGGCTTTACGATTCGTTGCGGCAGGAATTCGCGCCGGAGCTCAACCTTCTTGGCAGAGGGAGCAATCGCGCCATACGACTCGAGTCGGTCTACACGCGCTTTACCGGGATTTCCGGGCCGCCTCTTACCGACGGCTACCACTTTGGCCAGACCCTCTACAACGATTTTGGCCGGCCGTTTCAGGAAGGTTTCAATGCCATCGCTGGTTTTTCGGGCTGGGCCACTGCCGGGCGATGGGTAGTTTATGTTCGCGGAGAGTACCAGCGCGCACCATCCGGCCCGGCCATTCCCGTCGCGGCAGCAAATGCGATCGCCGCAATCGATATTACGCCTGTGGTTGCACCGTCTCCGACGCCCACGCGCAGTCAAGCGCGCCTGCTCGATACCTACGTCGGACTAAACCTGGGCAATTGGCAGCTTTCCTACGGTCAGCAGAGCAAATGGTGGGGCCCGGGGCGAGTGGGCCACTACTATTCAGCGATAATGCGCACCCAGTGCAGATGTTTCACGTCGACCGTGTATCTCCGCTTCGGCTTCCCTGGCCTTTCCAGCTTCTCGGGCCCATACGCTGGAATGCTTACTTCGGCAGGCTCCAGGGGCATCTGCTCTCACCCAGTCCTTTTTTCCATGGCGAGAAAATCAGCTTCAAACCCACTCGCAATCTCGAGTTTGGATTCACGCGCACGGTGGTGGTGGGCGGCGAGGGCCGTCCTCTGACTCCTTACCGGCTTTTCTTAACCTACTTCAGCGCCACAAGCTACTTCATCAAGCCTGCCAATAAAGATCCCGGCAAGCGAGACGGAGGATTCGATTTCAGTTACCGCGTTCCACTGCTCCGGGAGTGGCTGACCATTTATAACGATTCCATCTCCGCGGATGATCCTTCCCGGTTTGCAGCGCCGCGGCGCACAGGGTTCAGTCCCGGACTTTATCTTACTCATTTTCCGGGACTCCCGAAACTCGACCTGCGGGTCGAGGCTCCCTTGACCAATCCAGTTGTGACAAATGGGCCGGGCCGCTACATCTATTGGGACAACTACTATCGCGACCTCTACACCAATCGAAAGGTGTTGATGGGCAACTGGGTGGGGCGTGACGGCTCGGGAATTCAAGCGATGAGTCGCTACTGGCTGAGCGCACGGGACTCCATTCAATTCGGCTATCGTCACGTCAAGATCAATCCCCTGTTCATTCCCGGTGGAGGAACGATTAACGATGGCTCCGTTCGCGCGGAGTTCCAAGTGAAGCGCGACTGGAAGGCTTTCGCGCTGGTCCAATACGAACAGTGGAGATTTCCTATACTCACTCCCACGTTGCAGAAAAACGTGACGGCTTCGGTTCAACTCGTTTATTGGCCGTAGATTCACAGCCATTGAATCGGGCAGGTTCTTTGGCAAGCCAACTTTTCTCACAAAATCCTTAGGTACAATTCACCGCTTTTCTAAGCCTTCCTACACCAATATGGAACCGAAGGGTTTCGTGAGAGATGTCGTGCTGCTGTTGGTGACGATGCTTGTTTCTGGCGTTGCCATCCTCTACTTGCGCGCCTCATCGCCAAACACACGTTGGGCAGACAGTTCGGCATCCTGGGCGAGCCTCGCGTCAATGCTCTTGACCTGAATTTGGAACTGGATGCCGTACGTCCAAAGCGCTAGCAATTAGGCTTTGCGAGAAGAGTTTTTCGCGGCGCTCACTCGCGGCGGCTGAAACCGGTAACCCACCCACGGCTCGGTTCGAATGAACTTCGGATGCGCCGGATCCGATTCAATCTTTTTTCGCAGCTGATTGATCACCACTCGCAGATTCTCCGTTTCCTCACCGTAGTCCGGCCCCCAGACGGATTGCAGAATTCGACGATGCGACAGCGGCTTGCCCTGATTCGCAATCAGATGTTTCAGGACGTCAAATTCTTTCGGCGTCAGGTGCACTTCCTCGCCCCGCACCGTCAATTGGCGGCGTTCAAAATCCAGCGTTAGCTCCTTGGAAACGAAAGGCGGCAGCGCATCGCCTGGCGCATAACGCCGCAAGGCAGAGCGGATGCGTGCCAGCAATTCGTCGATTCCAAAAGGCTTGACGACGTAGTCGTCCGCGCCGGCATCCAGCGCGAGAACCTTGTCGCGTTCCGCGTTTCGCACCGTAAGCATGATGATCGGCGCATCCGACGAGCGCCGTATTTCGCGGCACGCTTCGATCCCGCCCATGCCCGGCATGTTCACGTCGAGAAGCACCAGGTCAGGCTTGTTCTTCCGCACGGATTCCACGCCTTCCTCGCCCGTTTTCGCGTCTAAGATCACGTACCCCTGGCTAGTGAGCGTCGAGCGCAGCACGCGGCGGATTTGCGGCTCGTCGTCCACAACCAGGATGGTGGGGGCAACCATGTCTACGCTCCCGCTCCTCTCGCCACCGGCAACGTGAAAGAAAAGACGGAACCGTGGCCGAGCTGGCTCGTCACGCTGATCGTCCCTTTGTGCGCCGCCACGATGGCCTTTGCGATCGGCAATCCCATTCCCGTTCCTCGCACAAGATAGCGCTGATCCTTCCCCCGGTAGAATTTGTCGAAGATCATTCCTTGTTCGAAATCGTCGATGCCCGGACCACGGTCCGCCACACTGATTGTCACGTAATCGCCCGCAAGTTCCGCCGAAATGACAATGGGCTCATCCTTTGGCGAATACAGGTTCGCATTGTCGATCAGATTCACCAGGATGTCTTTCGTCCGTTCGGCATCTGCCTCGACACGCGGCAAACCCGGGATCACTCTCACATCCACGGTCCGGCTTCCCAGTGACGACTTCATATGCGCAAGGGCCTCCTGGATAATTTCCTCGACCGGCGTGGGTGCAAAGTGCAACTCGATCTCGCCGGCATCCAGCCGCGCCATTTCTGAGGCCTCCTCGACCAAGTGGTTCAAGCGGTCGCATTCTTCGTTGATGATGCTGAGCAATTCCTGGCGCTGCGACGCGTCTCCCTTCTGGCTGGCCAGCAGGCTCGTCACCGCCGCTTTCATGGATGTCAGCGGTGTGCGGAAATCATGCGTTACGGAATCCAGTAGCGCGGATTTCAGCCGTTCGCCCTGCCTTTCCGCCTCCGTTTGGCCAAGCTGCTCCACAGCCCGCGCGCGTTCAATCGCGATCGCCACGAGGCTGCCCACGGCATCCAGCGTCTGGCGCGAGAGCCGCGCCCCGGAAATACCGAGACTCCCGATCGCACGGACTCCGAGGCGCACTGGAATAAAATAGAGACTCTGTTGCGATTCGATCGTCATCTCATCCAGGAGGAACGCCGTCTTCATTCTTTCTTCGTCTAAGTGAGATGAACCGTAACCGGACCGGTAGAATTTATCCTTTTGCGGCAAGAACAACTCGGCAGCTCCTGCTTCGAAGCTCTCGACCACGTAGTTCGGAATGGCGTTCATCAATTGAATGACGTTGCCTTCTCCCAGCAATTTCTGGCTGAACTTGTAGAGCCGCTCGATCTCGCGGCGGCGGCTGTGCGCTTCATCTGCTTCTTTTCGAATCCGTGCGGATAGCTGGCTCCCCATGATGGAAGTGAAGAGAAATGCGCCAAGCGCCACCCAATTCTGCGGGTCCGCGATCGTAAAAGTCCCAATCGGCGGCAGAAACAGATAATTGAACGTCAGCATCGCCACCACGGACATGAAGACGGAGACCGCCATTCCCCACACCGCCGAAACTGCTAGAATTGCCAGCAGGAAAGAAAGCGCAACAGTGGTTTGATTTGCGGGAATGATCTTGCGGTAGAGAAACGCGATGCCGGCGACCGTCAAGATTGAGAGCAGGAAGCCGAACGTCCGGCCGGCTAGGAATCTTTGCATTAGCTTATTCTAGCGCAGGCGTCCGATTTGCCGCGGAGAAGATACTCCCTTGCCGAAGAAGCCGGAAGATTGGTTGGAGGTTGCCTCCCCGCTACAAAAGTCCCGCGGAATCTTCAAGCTTTTCCTGGGCTACGCGCCCGGCGTTGGAAAAACGTTCAGCATGCTGAGCGAGGCGCTTCGCCGGCAGAGCCGCGGAGAAGATGTGGTTATTGGGATCGTGGAAAGCCACGGCCGCAAAGGCATCGAAGAACTCGTCACGCAGATTGAGGCTGTTCCCCGAAAAAAGATCGAATACAAAGGCACGGTTTTCGAAGAAATGGACGTCGACGCCATTCTGGCGCGCCGCCCCGCCGTAGTACTGGTCGATGAGCTGGCGCACACCAATATCCCCGGCAGCAAACATCGTAAACGTTACGAAGATATCCAGGAACTTCTGGCGGCAAAGATCGACGTTATCTCGACGCTCAACATCCAGCACATCGAGAGCATAGCTCCGGTTGTGCGCTCCATCACTGGCATCACGGTGCGCGAAACCGTCCCAGATTGGGTGCCTCTCACGGCGTCCGAAACCGTGATGGTCGATCTCACACCGGAAGCTCTGCACAATCGCATGAAGCGCGGGGACGTCTACAGTTCCGACAAAGTCGAACGCTCGCTCAAGAATTTCTTTCGCCGCGGCAATCTCATCGCCCTGCGCGAGCTTGCCTTGCGCCAAGTCGCTGAACAGGTCGATCGCAGCCTCGAATCCTACATGGAAGCTCAGGACATCCGGAAAAACTGGGCGGTGCGGGAACGCATCGCGGTGTGCATCTCATCCAATTCATCCGGACAGTATCTGGTCGCCCGCGCCGCCCGCATGGCGCGCCGCATGGACGCGGAGCTCTACGTGGTCCATGTGGATCGCGACTTCGGCCCGAAAGAATCGAATCAGAGTACGCTAGCCGCGAATCTACGTTTTGCCGAGAGCCTCGGTGCGCAGGTGGTTCGCCTGAAAGGCCGAAGCGTTGCGGATGCCGTGGCGGAGTTCGTGCGTTCGAAACACATTACCCAGGTGATTTTCGGCCGCGCCCCGGTCCACGACTGGCGCAAATATCTCTACCTCTCCGCCGTCCATCGGTTCTTACGCGAATCACCTGCCGTAGACGTTCACATCGTGACGCAGGAATCGGAAGAGTAGTTATGAGCTAAGGTGTTGCGGCGCAGAATGGCGAGCCCGACGACGATGGCGCAAATTCATGCAGCGCTTTTCTACTTCATGCCGCTAGGAATTGACGGCCGAAGCGCAGACTCGCCGCGGCGAGCTCCAGCGCCGAGGATCTTCCCACGTGTCCCGCAAGAAGCCTGGCAAAGAGCCCGGGATCTCTAGCCAGCACCTGCAAGGCACGCTGTCTCAGCTTTCCATATCGCCCAAGCCGAACAAGCAGGCAGCTCATAAGGTAGGTCGCCCTCGACAGGCGTCTGTGCGCTGCTTGATAAGTCTCGATTCTGCCCGACGCGAGACTATCGGCAAGCGCGATGGCCTGCCGAAAACTCAGGCAAAGCCCTTCTCCCGTGATCGCATCCACGCTTCCCGACGCATCTCCTGTCAAAATGACGTTTCCGACGTGCACGCTTCTCAACCTGCTTATCACCGTCACTCCACCTCGATCAACGCCGCTCAGCTCTGCATTTTGAACGCGCGCGGCAAGCTCTGGAAATTCTTCCCAGGTATCTTCAAGCCGCATTCGCGGATCGTCGGAAATCAACGCCACGCAGGTCTCTTCGCCGCCAAGCGGCGTGACATATGCCTGCATCATCCGCCCCCAGTAAATCTCCACGTGCTCCGTCCATGGCCGGATTCGATAGTGCCGTCTCTGCGCGAATCGTACCTTGTGCCGCGCAGCGAAATCCAATCCGCTCCAATGCCTCACCCTCGAGCGGATCCCGTCCGCACCGATCAACCACTTCGATCGCATCTCTCTTCCGCGGAGAACTACTCCCGCTTCCGTCAATCCTGAAACCGGCGTGTTCCACAGCAGAGATACTCCACACGCCTCGGCTCGCTCCAGCATTTTCCTGTGTAAGACGGTCCGGGCAACGCCAATCCCGTTCTCTCCAGGAAAGTTCGCCTCAGCTTCGGTTTTTCCCTCGATGAAGCGGAGGCCGCGGAAGATCCGCCCGTCACTCGGATGAATTGGAATACCGAGTTCACGGAGGGCCGCGAGGGTGTTCGGCATCAAGCCTTCGCCGCAAGCTTTGTCGATAGGTGGCTTAGCTCCATCCGCAACGGTGACTTCAAATCCTTTTTTTCGTGCGGCAATGGCAGCGGCCAATCCTGCCGGACCTCCGCCAATGACCAGTATCTCCGTCTCCCGTTCCATGTAGCCCCCGATGATCCTGTCAGATCCTTTGATTCCCTGAAGACTCCACCTGTTAGATGTCCGCAGGCAATAGGGGATGCCAACTTGCCTCAGCTATTCGCGTCCCGCATCTCATTCGCGCACCTTTGGCGCCTCCCGGAACGACAGAATTACGTATAATCTGTATTTATTTGATTCAGCATAAGTATTAATTTGACTGATTGACTTCGCAACCCTCATACTGCTACTTTGATGGCGAACTCCTATGATGCCTGTTGCCATCATGAAATATCGGATTCCCTCGGCGGGTATTGCTGGTCATCTGCTAGACCGCGCCGTGGTCCGGATTATTCCCCTCCGCGTAGGGGAATCCCCCAGCGGATGATGGCGGTCTGACAAAGGATTCCTGGAAGCTTTCGGGGCCATCATCCAGACCAGGGTGATGGCCCCAGGTTCTTGCGAGGCGCTAAATCTCCGGATGGCGGCAATCAATCGCCATCGAAGGGACAAAGCAGTGAGCGATTCTTCTCTCAAGCCGCGCAGCAGCGCTCTGACTGACGGTGCAAGCCGCGCAGGCGCCCGCGCCATGCTTCGCGCCTGCGGCCTTGGCGATGAGGACTTCAAAAAACCACTCGTGGGCGTCGCGAATACCTGGATTGAGATTGGCCCTTGCAACTATCACCTTCGCGAGCTTGCCCAGCACGTGAAGGAAGGCATTCGCGCCGCGGGGGGAACTCCGCTCGAGTTCAACACCGTCTCCATTTCCGATGGCATCACCATGGGTACGGAGGGCATGCGGACCTCTCTCGTCAGCCGCGAGGTGATCGCGGACTCGATCGAGTTAGTTACCCGCGGCAATCTCTTCGACGCTCTGGTCGTCCTGGTCGGCTGCGACAAAACCATTCCCGGCGGCGTGATGGCCCTGGCTCGCCTGAATATTCCAGGCCTGGTTCTCTATGGCGGTTCCATTGCCCCTGGCCAGTTTGAGGGTCACTCCGTCACCATTCAGGATGTCTACGAAGCCATCGGCAAGCACGCGCGCGGTGGAATGACCGACGCGCAGCTCAAGTCTCTCGAAGGCGCGGCATGTCCAGGGGCGGGCGCCTGCGGCGGACAATTTACTGCGAACACGATGGCACTAGTCTGCGAATTCCTTGGCATCGCGCCGATGGGCCTCTCCAGCGTTCCTGCAACCAACGCCGCAAAGGGCCATGCCGGTCATCGCGCTGGTGAACTGGTTCTGGATCTTCTCCGTCGCAACATCACGCCGTCGGAAATCATGACCAAAGCGGCCATCGAAAACGCTATCACCGGTGTCGCTGCAACGGGCGGTTCGACGAACGCCGTCCTGCATTTGCTCGCTATCGCCAGCGAATTGAAAATCGCTCTTTCCATTGACGATTTCGATCGCATTAGTTCGCGCGTGCCTATTCTCGCCGACCTCAAACCCGGCGGTCGTTTTGTTGCCACCGATCTCTACGCCGCTGGTGGCACGGCGCTCGTCGCAAAGCGCCTGGTCGAAGCGGGTCTCCTCCGAGGTGATTCCATCACCGTCACCGGCCGCACGCTTGGCGACGAAGCGGCCGCCGCAAAAGAAACGCCCGCCCAGGAAGTCGTTCGCAAACTCAATGCGCCCCTCAAGCCCACCGGCGGACTCGTCATCCTGAAAGGAAATCTCGCGCCGGACGGCTGCGTCGTAAAAGTGGCAGGCCACAATGTGCAGAATTTCCGGGGCCCCGCGCGCGTGTTCGAGACGGAAGAAGCCGCCTTCGCGGGCGTTGAAAAAGGCCTCATCAAGGCAGGAGATGTCGTCGTCATTCGTTACGAGGGTCCGAAAGGCGGTCCCGGCATGCGTGAAATGCTTGCAGTAACCGCCGCGCTCGTCGGCGCGGGCCTCGGCGATTCCGTCGCGTTGCTCACTGACGGCCGTTTCTCCGGCGCGACGCACGGTCTCATGGCCGGACACGTCGCTCCCGAAGCTGCCAACGGTGGCCCCATCGCGGCTATCGCTGACGGAGACACGATCGTTTTCGACATTCCCAATCGCCAGCTAAACGTCGAGTTGAGCGCGCCTGAAATGCAAAAACGCCTGTCCACATGGAAACCGCCGGCGCCGCGTTATTCCAGCGGCGTCATGGCCAAGTACGCTTTGCTGGTTTCCTCTTCTTCTCTGGGCGCGGTTACGGCCGTTCCTGCGACTTTTTCAATGCCAGTGCGACCTGGCTCTCCTGCGAGGACGCTATGAAGCTCACCGGTGCGGAAATCCTTTGCGAATCGCTGACGCGCCTGGGCGTCCGGGAAATCTTCGGCTATCCCGGCGGCGCGATTCTTCCGGTCTACGACGCGCTCGGCAAATCGAAGCTGCATCACGTACTTGTGCGCCACGAGCAGGGCGCGACGCACATGGCGGACGGCTACGCCCGCGCCAGCGGCGGCGTTGGGGTTGCCATGGCCACTTCCGGCCCCGGCGCCACGAATATGGTCACGGGCATCGCTACGGCCATGCTGGATTCTTCCCCGGTCGTCTGCATCACCGGTCAGGTCAGCAGCAAAGTCCTTGGCTCGGATGCGTTTCAGGAAATCGACATTACCGGCATCACCATGCCCATCACGAAACACAACGTCGTGGTCTCCCGCGCCGAAGACATCGCGCGCACCATTCGCGAAGCCTTCGTCATCGCCAGCAGCGGCCGTCCCGGCCCGGTCCTCGTAGACGTTACCAAGGACGCGCAACAGGCCTCGGCGGAGTTCGACTGGGAAGCATCCGCGCCGCAACTTCCTCCGAAGCGCCAGCGCACGAATCACGATCCAGCGGAATTCGATCGCGCTGTAGAGTTACTAAATTCAGCGAAACGCCCGCTGATCCTCGCCGGACACGGCATCATGGTTTCCGGCGCGATGCGTGCCTTCGAACAGTTTGTCCGCGCCGGAAACTATCCCGTCGCCATGACCCTTCTCGGCATCGGCTGCTTCCCTGCCAGCGACCCGCTGAATCTCGGCATGATGGGCATGCACGGCGAAGCCTGGGTCAACAATGCCATTCAGGAAGCGGACCTGCTCATCGCCGTCGGCATGCGCTTCGACGACCGTGTCACCGGCGACCTTCGCACCTACGCAAAGTCCGCGCGCAAAATTCACATCGAGATCGATCGCGCCGAAATCAACAAGAACGTAAAGGTGGACGCCGCTCTCGTCGGCGACGCGCGCGAAGTCCTCGAAAAACTCACGCCGCACATCGTGACGCGCGACCATGACGCTTGGATTTGCCACATCGCCGAGCTCAAGGGCGATTCCGCCGTCCGCGACATTCAGACCCTCCCGGACACCGGACATCTCTACGCCGCTCACGTCATCAACGATATTTGGAAAGAAACTCACGGCGAAGCCATTGTCGTCACCGACGTCGGCCAGCACCAGATGTGGGAAGCGCAGTATTACCATCACAATCGCCCGCGCACGCTCATCACTTCCGGCGGCCTCGGCACCATGGGTTTCGCGCTTCCCGCCGCCATTGGCGCAAAATTTGCCAAACCCGATGCGGAAGTCTGGGTCGTCGTCGGCGACGGCGGCTTCCAGATGACCATGAGCGAGCTCGCCACTATCGTCCAGGAAAAAATCAACATCAAGATCGCCATCATCAATAACGGCTTTCTCGGGATGGTTCGGCAGTGGCAGGAATTTTTCTATGACAAGCGCTACGTTGCTACTCCCCTGGTCGCGCCGGATTTTGCAGCCCTGGCCAACGCCTTCGGCATCCGCGGCGAGCGCATCACCAAGCGCGCGGAAGTGGTTCCCGTGATTCGCTCCGCGCGTGAATCCACCGAAACGGTGCTCATTGATTTCCGTGTCGAACAGGAAGATTCCGTCTATCCCATGGTCGCCGCGGGCGCGTCGCTGAGTGACATGATTCGCCGTCCGAACAGCCCGCTCGTCGAAACCGCCACGGAACCGTAAGAGAAAAAGAGGAGACCATGCAAACGCTTGTCGCTTATGTTGAAAATAAACCCGGCGTCCTGAATCGCGTCTCTTCCCTCGCGCGGCGCCTCGCCATCAATATTGATTCGCTCACGGTCGGCCCGACCGAGAACGAAGCGATCGCCCGCATGACCATCGTCGCCCACACCGACGAGAAGGGCGCGCATCGCCTCGAAGCCAGCCTTGAAAAACTCGTCGACGTACGCCTTGCAGAAAATGTTTCCGATCGCGCGTTGCTGGAACGCGATCTCGCACTGATCAAAGTCTCCGCCGACCAGCAGAACCGTCCGCATCTCATGGAGCTGATCAAGGTTTTCCGCGCTCGCGTTGTGGACGTCGCTCCCGAATCGCTTATCCTTGAGGTTTCCGGTGCGGTCGAAAAGATTGACGGCCTGCTCGAAGTTCTCCGGCCCTTTGGTGTTCTCGAAATGGCACGCAGCGGCCGCATCTCCATGACTCGCGGCGGCGACTTGCTGCGTCCGCCTGTTTCGGCAGCGCCAAGTTCTGAACTTGCGGCAGTCGATTCGAATCTAAAATAGAAGCAATTTCGGACGCCAGTCGCGGGCATCCGCAAACTAGATTGCGCGGCAAACCAGATTGCAAGACAAACTAGACTGTACGGCAGTTTTGCTGCCGGCGAGAGGAATCAAATGGCAAATCTCTATTACGACAATTCCGCGGATCTCTCACTCATTCAAGCGAAGAAAGTGGCCATCATCGGCTACGGCTCGCAAGGCCACGCACATTCGCTCAATTTGCGCGACAGTGGCGTATCGGTTCGCGTCGGACTTCCCGAGGGCAGCGCCTCCCGCGCCAAAGCAGAAAAAGAAGGCCTCACCGTCAATACGCCCGCCGAAGCCGCGGCCTGGGCCGATGTGATCATGATTCTTGCACCGGACACCAAGCAGCCCAAACTCTATCGCGACGCCATCGCGCCAAATCTCAAGCCTGGCAAGACCCTCATGTTCGCGCACGGCTTCAATATTCGCTTCGGTACCATCAAGCCGCCCGCCAACGTCGACGTATCCATGATCGCTCCCAAAGCTCCCGGCCACCGCGTCCGCGAAGTCTTCACCGAAGGCGGCGGAACTCCCGCGCTTCTCGCTGTCGAACAAGATGCCTCCGGCACAGCAAAAGCTCTCGCGCTTGCTTACGCGAGAGGACTCGGCTGCACTCGCGCCGGCGTCCTGGAAACCACCTTCACCGAGGAGACCGAGACCGATCTATTCGGCGAGCAAGCCGTACTCTGCGGCGGCGTCAGCGAGTTAATCAAAGCGGGATTCGAAACGCTCACCGAAGCGGGCTACCAGCCCGAGGT
>WNEZ01002849.1_pt1 | contig 14858 bp, 12 predicted proteins | sample 5400521 | NCBI WGS metagenome assembly WNEZ01 (sample SAMN13153339, study PRJNA577476) | soil metagenome | isolation source: 120 cm saprolite under Douglas fir tree site 2 hole 1 replicate 1 | place: USA:California | collected 2015-04-18
GAAGTGGGGTGGCGAGACGCGCGAGCCGACGGGGATTAGGGACGGAGCGGCGATTGCGATGGGCGATTGCGAGACAATACCAACTGCCGCTTGGGACGTTTCTGGGAATCGGCGCGCTGGCGACTGTTTATGGCGGGCCGGCGATTGCGGCGCGGTGGCCGATTCTCAGGGGGATTATTGGTTAAGTTAAGGATTGAAAGTTCAAGGTTGAAGAAGAAAGGAAACAGAAAAGAAGGAAAGAGAGAAGGAAAAAGACAACGCAGAGGCGCAGAGGAAGAAGAGAGAAAAAGTTAGCGCCGAAATTCGCAGGGGAAAAGAGTTAAGAAGCTGGAAGGCTACAACGATGGTGGGAATGCTTCAATCCGGAAATAACACGCAGCACCTGTGGGGGATTGTCGGGACGCTGGGAGTTGGGTTCCTGGTGGTCACGGGGCTGGTGGTGTTCTTGATGAGGAAGTTTTTTCGGAGTTCGCGCGAGGAGCAGAAAGAGGAATTCAAGACAAGCGGGCCGGGGACGGAGAATCCTTCGGCATTTATGGCCGCGTCTATGCAGGGCGTGATCCAGCAACTGCGCGAGCAGGAAAAAGAATTGGAGCGGTTGCATCGCATCGAGAAGGAACGCGCGGAACAGACAGAGCGGCTAAGCGAAGAAGTGACTCGGAACATGCCGGCGGGGCTGGTGGTGGTGAATGCTACGGGAATTATCTCCACTTCGAATCCGGCGGCGGAACAAGTTCTTGGAATTCGCGGACTAGGATTCCGGCGCTACAGCGAGGCGCTGGGAGCGGACTCGGGATTGACGAAGCTGATTGCGGATTGCCTTTCGACGGGGAGAATTTTCCGGCGCGAAGAGGTGGAACATCTCACGCCGGCAGGGGACACGCGGCACCTGGGCGTGACGATTTCGCCGATTCGGCGCGGCGAGGGAAAGATCAGCGGGACGATTTGCCTACTGACGGATTTGACGGAATTGGCGGCGCTACAGCAGCGGATGCAACTGAAAGAAAACCTGGCGGCACTTGGGGAGCTCTCTGCGGGAATCGCGCACGAGTTCAAGAACGCGCTGGCGACGATTTCGGGTTACGCGCAGCTGATCCAGTCAGAGTCTTCGGAGGCTGAGGCTTTGGACTACGCGGGACGGATCCTAAAGCAGACGCGGAGCATCACGCACGTGGTTACAGAGTTCCTGAAGTATGCGCGTCCGGTGGAAATCCCGGACGAGACAGTAGAGCTGCAGGCGATGGTCGAGCGAGTGGTTTCGGAGGTGGAAGAGGCGCTGCCGCAGGTAAAGATTCGATGGGAAGGAATGTTCGGAGATGCGGGCGGGGACGAAGGACTGCTGCGGCAAGCCCTGCTGAACTTGGCAAGAAACGCCGCGGAAGCTTGCGCGATCACAGCGGGTGGAGGGCAGGTACTGGTGATGGGCGAAATCGTCCGCGGCGAAGCGGCGGAGTTCCAGCGTATCAGGGTGATCGATAACGGGCCGGGGATCCCTAGGGACGTGTTGCCAAAGCTGTTCCGGCCATTTTTTACAACGAAGGCGAAAGGGACGGGGCTGGGACTGGCGGTGGTGCAGAAAATTGTGGTGCAGCATGGAGGGCAGGTGGAGGCGCGGAACCGGCCGGAGGGCGGGGCGGAGTTTATCGTTACGCTACCCCTGCCGCGCGGGGTGCCAGAAGCAGTAGAATCAAAGGAGGCAAGCATCTAAGAGTATTGTCGGGGTCTTCCAGGCTGCTCCGGGAGGTTAAGACTATATGCGAATGAAATTGTGGATGAAGGCGATTGTGATAGTTCCGGCTGTATGCCTGGCCGGGCTTTCGGCAGCAGCGCGACCGCAGGATTCATCGCAGCAGCAAACGGGCGACCCGGTGGCAGATGCCGCACGGAAGGCGCGCGAAGCAAAGAAGGAAGCGCCGAAGCCTAAGAAGGTCTACACCGACGATGATGTGAAGAGGAGCGCGCCCGAGCCGACTCCTGCCCCTGCTACGGCCCCAGTGGATGCCAATGGAGCGGGAGCCACGACGAAGGCGCAAGCTGCCGGAGATGCAGCCAAGACCGACGAAGCCACAAAGAAGGAAGATCCGAACGGCGAAGCGGCCTGGAGAAAACGGTTTCAGACGCAGCGCAACAAGATTGCGAAGGCGGAAAAGGAACTCGATATTCTGGGGCGAGAGCTGGAAAAGTCTCAATTGGAATACTACCCAGACCCGCAGAAAGCGATGACGCAACAGAACACGCGCGGGGACATTAACGCGATTAATGCGAAGATCGACGCGAAAAAGAAAGAACTAGATCAGCTGCGGCAGGGGCTGGATGACCTGGAAGACCAGTTGAGAAAGTCGGGCGGTGATCCGGGTTGGGCGCGCTGAGATGAGGCAGAATCAAAGGTCATAAGTTGTAGGCAGTGAATTCTAAGAAAAATCCTTCAATTCCAAGAGCAAAATTTTCTTTAGGGGCTGCCACTGTTTGATGGTGGAGATTGGCTGCTTCCCTTCTCTGCACACGTGTCTCTGGTTGTCCGCTGACAGCGGCGGGATTCGTGGTAGAAACGAAAGAGATGGAACCTCTCCTCCTTGTTGAAGACAAGACGGAACTGCGCACCATGTTGCGCAAGGCACTGGAACGTGCGGGCTACACCGTGGACGAAGCGCCGGACGGTGCCGCGGCGATTCAGAAGGTGCGCGCGCGAAGGTACCTGATGGTGATAACGGACCTAAAGATGCCGGGGGCTTCAGGGCTGGATGTCTTGCGCGAAACCAAGCAGGCGGACTCGGCGATACCCGTGCTGCTGCTGACGGCTTATGGATCTGTGGAAGAAGCGGTCGCCGCTATGAAGGAGGGCGCGTTTGATTTTCTTCAGAAGCCGGTGGACCTGGAGCATTTGAAGCTGCTGGTGCAACGGGCAGCTCGGCAGCAAGAGCTGTTGCGGGAAAATCTACTGCTGCGCGAGGAATATTCGACGCGGTATGGATTTCCGCGGATTGTGGGGGAGCATGCCTCGATCCGGGAAGTGAGCCAGCAGATTCAGAAAGTGGCGGCGACGGATTCGACGTGCTTGCTGTTGGGGGAGAGTGGGACGGGAAAAGAATTGTTCGCGCTGGCAATTCACCACTTGTCGCCGCGGCGGGAGCAACCGTTTGTGGCGCTGAATTGCGCGGCGATTCCCGAGGGGCTGGTGGAGAACGAACTCTTCGGGCACGAGCGCGGGGCGTTCACCGGGGCGGGAGCCCGCAAAGTCGGGAAGATGGACCTGGCGCATCGGGGAACACTTTTTTTGGATGAAATTGGGGAGTTGCCGTTGGCGATCCAGGCAAAGCTGCTGCGTGTGCTGGAAGAGAGACGATTTGAACGGGTGGGCGGAACGCAATCGATCGACGTGGACGTTCGAATCGTAGTAGCCACGAATCGCGATCTGCAGAAACTGGCGGAGGAAAAACTGTTTCGCGAAGATTTGTACTTCCGGATTTCGGCGGTTCCGATGACGATTCCTCCTTTGCGCGAGCGCGGGAACGACGTGCTGCTGCTGGCGGACCACTTTCTGGAGAAATTCAGCCGCGAATTTGGAAAGCCGGGGCTGGAATTGTCGGTCGAGGCACGCGACCGGCTGCTGCACTACCGCTGGCGGGGAAACGTGCGCGAATTACAGAATACGCTGGAGCGCGCGGTGATCCTGGCAGATGGATTGAGCATTCGGCCGGAGGGTTTGCAGTTGCCTGCCTCGAAGCCGGATGCGGATAAGCTTCCGGTGGGGATGCTGGCGGGGAATTTCAATTGGGAGGGGACGCTGGAGGAAGTCACGGGGCGGGCCGCGAGCCACGTGGAAAAAGTGTTGCTGGAAAATACGATGCGCGAGTGCAAGTGGAACAAGACGCGGGCAGCGGAAAAGCTGGGCGTTTCACCGAAGACGCTGCTGGCGAAGCTGCGGGCCTCTGGTTTGGAAGAATAGCTGGAAGAGCAGCCGCCTCAGAAGGCGGGCCCTACAAATTCCCTGCTCGCACCGCGGTGTGCAGGGCGACGGTGCCGAGGGTCCAGACGCGATAGTCCACGGAGCTGTAGCCAATCGCGCTCATGAGTGCAGCGAGCTCAGGCGGGCGGAAGAAGCGGGCAACAGATTTTGGCAAATAGGAGTAGGCTGAGCGATCTCCCGAAATAAGGCCGCCAATTCTTGGCAGGACTTTACAAAAATACCAGCGATAGAAATCGCCCAACATACCGTTGGGAGGCTCGGTGAATTCGAGGATGGCGATGGTGCCGCCAGGCTTGAGCACGCGTTGAATCTCGCGCAGACCGGCTTCGTAATTAGCGAGATTGCGAAACCCGAATGCAGTGGCGACCAAGTCGAAGGATTCGCTGGAAAAGGGGAGACCGAGAGCATCGGCTTCGAAAAATGGCAACGACGATGCGGTGGCTTGATTCGTTCTTTGCGGCGTAGAGGCGGTTTTTTCTCTGGCGCGAACGAGCATGGGGTGGGCGAAATCCGCCCCGAGGATGCGGGCCTTTCCAGCCCGCGCGAGTGCGAGAGCGAGATCGCCTGTTCCGCAGCAGAGATCGAGGACAAGTGCATCGGGGCGGTCGAGGATAGTTTGCAGGAGCCGGGCGGTGCGGGCGCGCCAGAGGCGATCGAGCTCCAGTGATAGGAGATGATTGAGCAGATCGTAGCGCGGAGCGATCTGCGCAAACATTTCGCGGACTTTGTTGGATGCCTCGGCTTCAGTAACGGCGCCCTCGGGGCGGGTTCCCTTGACCGGGGCGGCAGCTTCAGCCACGTTGGCCTCGCGCGAGCTTGCTGCTTGCAGTGATCAGGCGGGGCGTGAAATGGAGAACGCGCTCGACGACGTGGAGAGGGATGGTATCGTAGGAGCGCGCTTCGCCGATGCGGGGCGAGAGGACGAAGCGAAGAATTCCTGCGCGCGTTTTCTTGTCGGAACGCATGGCGTTGAGCAAAGCCGCGGGCGGAACGCTCGGCCAGGGAGGGAGAGGTCCCAGCCGGCGGATCAGCGCAACGATACGTGAAACGTCGTCCGCGCGGGTCAGGCCGAGTTCGTGGCCAAGGAAAGCGGCGGCGATCATGCCCCAGGCTACGGCTTCGCCGTGCTGATAGCGGCGGTATTTCGTGACGCTTTCCAGGGCGTGGGCAAAGGTGTGACCGTAGTTGAGGATTTCGCGTAGTCCGGACTCTCGTTCGTCGCGGCTCACCACGCGGGCTTTGATCTGCACGTTGCGGGGGATTAGAAAATCAAGCGCGCGGCGATCCCGCCGCAACACTTTGTCCATCTCCTTCTCGAGAATCGCGAACATCTTCGCGTCGGCGATCACGGCGTGCTTGATGACCTCGGCCAGGCCGCCGCGAAATTCGCGATCGGAGAGCGTGCGCAACAATTCGGGATCGGTGAGGACCAGTTGCGGCGGATAAAACGAACCGACAAGGTTCTTGCCTTCGGGAAGATTGACGCCCGTCTTGCCGCCGATGGAACTGTCCACCTGGGAGACGAGGGTGGTGGGGATTTGCACAAGGTTAATTCCGCGCAAGTAGACGGCGGCGGCGAAACCGGCTGTGTCGCCGACTACGCCACCGCCCACAGCCACCATCAGCGACTTGCGATCAGCGCCAGCACGGCTCAGGGAGCGGGTGATTTCCTCGACGCTGCGGAGATTCTTTGCGGCTTCGGCGTCATCGAAGAGGTGAAGGGAGCTGCCTTTCGAAAGGCGCAAGCCGCGGTGAACGGATTTCCCAGCCGCGCGCCAGACTTTGGGGGAGGAAACAACGTGCACGGAGGAAAATCGTCCGAGCGCGGTAATTTCCTGTGCGGCGCGCCGAATCACGCCAGCTCCGGAAATGACAGAGTAGGGGCCGGCCGACGATTTCACGAGAATGCGTTTTGATTTCATAGGCGAGACATTTTCAATGTAACACACGGCGCGCCGGCGCCGCATACGACTGCTGGGCCTTCTCATCGGCTCAATTTCTTCGTGCTACCATACGGAGGCGGCGAATTCTCCACTCCCATGACGCACTCCCACAAAAACCATCGAGCCGATTATGCCGTGGTGGGCAGCGGCATCGCGGGCTTACGCGCGGCGATCGAGCTGAGCGCAGCGGGCAGCGTGCTCGTTCTGGCGAAATCCAATTTGAGCGATTCGGCGACAGCCTGGGCACAGGGGGGGATTGCCGTGGCCCTCTCCGACGAAGATGAAATCGGGTTGCACGAACAGGACACCATCAAGGCGGGTGATGGCTTGTGCCGCCCCGAGGCGGTAGCTCTGCTGGTCGAAGAAGGGCCTAGGTACATCGCGCAACTCATCGAGTGGGGAACGGAATTCGACAAGGCCGGAACGAAGTTGGCGTTCACGCGAGAAGCGGCGCACAGCCGCTCGCGGATCTTGCACGCGCACGGCGACTCGACCGGCAGAGAAATCAGCCGGGCGCTGCTAGCACGAGCGCACACGATTCCGCACTTGCACTTGCGCGCGCACGCTTTTACGACGGAATTGATTGTGGAGCGGAGACGCGTCATGGGACTTCGCTTCATTGATGAAACCGACGGCTCGGAGCACGAGTTGCGAGCTGGAGCAGTCTTGCTGGCGACGGGCGGACTGGGGCAGATTTACCGGGAGACGACGAATCCCGAAGTGGCCACGGGCGATGGCATGGCCATCGCGTACGAGGCGGGGGCGGTGCTGTCCGACATGGAGTTTGTGCAATTCCATCCGACAGCCCTGGCAGTGAAGGGCGCGCCGAGGTTCCTGCTGTCCGAGGCGTTGCGCGGCGAAGGCGGGGTGCTGCGCAATATCGGGCTCGAAAGGTTCATGAAGCGCTACAACGAAGCCCAGGAGCTGGCCCCGCGGGATATCGTTGCGCGCGCGATCGTCAGCGAGATGCATCGCACGCAAAGCACGCATGTGTTTCTGGACATGACGGAGAAGAGCGAAGAGTTTCTGAAGAAGCGCTTTCCGCGAATTTACGAAACGTGCGCCGGCTACGGCCTGGACTTAGCGAGCGACATGGCACCAGTTTGTCCCGCCGCCCATTACATGATGGGCGGAGTGAAAACGGATCTATGGGGCCGGACTTCGCTTGCGGGACTGTATGCGGCGGGCGAAACGGCCGCAACGGGCGTGCATGGCGCGAACCGGCTGGCGAGCAATTCCCTGCTCGAAGGATTGGTGTTCGGCGCGCGAGCAGGGCAGGCGATGATGAACGATGCTCCAGTCGGGAAACGCAGCGGAGCGGCGCTGCCGGGCAGTCAAGCGCCGCTGCCGGCCAATTCTTCGGCGGCCCAAAAGGAGCCGCCGAAAGCTAGCGCAAAACTTTCGCCAGCTTGCGCGACGCTTACGAAGATTCGAGACGTGATGTGGCGCGAAGTCGGGATAATGCGAAGCGGCAAGGAATTGTTGGAAGCCCTCAAGCAGTTGCAAGCGCTGGAGATGCCTAAATCGGAGAAGCCGGGGCGTGAGGGACACGAATTGTGGAACTTGCATGCGCTGGCATTAGTGATGGTACGTTCAGCGCTGGCGCGCGAAGAGAGCCGAGGCAGCCATTACCGCTCGGATTTTGCGTTTCGGAATGATGAGGATTTTGGAAAGCATTCTACAGTGCAAAAAGATAAAGATGTGAAGTTCGAAGCTTAGGAGAAAAGCGCCCGCTTCAGAAGGCGGCTACATTATTTGGATTGAAGCTGCTTCACACTTTCCATAAAAACGTGGCCGGTGATGGCAAGTATCCTTGGGCTGATTTTGTCGAGAGAATCCTGCGGAGTGTGCCAGTAACCGTTATTCGTAAAATCCCCAATGACATCCACGGCGGGAACGCCTCGCTTCAAAAAGGAATCGTGGTCATCTTCGGCGGATGTACTCTCATTTAGAAAAACGTCCGAGTAGCCAAGCTTGGCTGAGGTATTCCAAATGAGATCAACCAATGCCGGCGTGGAACTGGATTCGCGCAGGAACCGGGCATTGCGGCCGCCGACGATATCCGCCAGCACAAATGCTCTGATCTTCTTGATGTCGCCGCTGGCGGAGAAGCGCGCGGCCATCTGGCGGCTGCCGTAGCGGCTATCGGTATCGCTCCAGTGCTTCATAGCTTCTTCCCCATCGAAGAAGGCGATCCAGACGGCGTACTTTCCCTTCTGAGGACAGAGCAAACGGGCCAACTCCAACATGACAGCGGTTGAAGAGCCGGCATCGTCTGCGCCGACGAAATTGTCCATCAACAACGTGTCGTAATGGGTGCCAAGAAGAATTAGGCCAGGTTTTTCGCCGGGAATTTTCACAAGAATGTTTTTCATGGAGAGACGGCCGACCGGAGTGTCAGCACCAAAGTCATCTGCCTCGACGTTGCAGCCGTAGCTTCTTAGTTCGGATTGCAGATAGTCCTGCAAATGCGCAAGGGCCTGCGAGCCGGAGGGACGCGGGCCGAAACTGACTTGCTTGGCGACGTGGGCGAAGGCGCGTTTGCCGTCGAAGCCGCCGATCTTCTCTGGCGGCGGAGCATCATCGCCGGTTTGCGGCGGAACGGACGCGACGGCATTCACAAAGGGTGGCTGGCTTGCAGCGGCGCGTGATTCGTTGCCACCGGCCTTGCAACCTATGAGGCCTGCAAGAATCAGGCAAGCAAACGCAGCTCCCCGCGGAATATTTTTGAAATACAAATTCATCTAGTGAGCCTCCGCGGCGGCCAGCCGCCGTTCGCGACGCCGCGTCACGACGGCGGAGACGGCGATGCCCACAAAATACAGGCCGACCATTGGCGCCATGAAAATGAGCATGGTCATGGCATCGGGAGTGGGCGTCACGATGGCGGCTACGATGGCAATGACTAGAATTGCGTAGCGGAAATTCTTCCAGAGAAATTTCGGCGTGACAATGCCGAAAAGCGACAAAAAGAAAATCAGAATCGGCAATTCAAAAACCAGCCCCAGCCCCAGAAGCACCATCAGTACAAGGTCAAAATATTCGTTGACCGTGATCATCGGCTTGATCGAGCTGATGGGGCCTTGAAAGCTCACCAGGAAACGCAGGATGTACGGCAAGGTGATGAAGTAGCCGAACGCGATCCCTGAAAGAAACAGAAACACAGTCGAGAAAAGAAACCCGGTGATCGCGCTGCGCTCGTGTTTGTACAGGGCGGGCGCAACGAACAGCCAAATCTGGTAGAGAACGATGGGTGACGCAAGGACGATTCCGATATAGACGCCGAGTGTGATGTAGGTATTTAAGTATCCAGCGGGATGAGTGTAGACGAGCTCTGCATTTTGGTGTGATTCGCTCAGGGCCTTGATGATCGGCCTTATGATCCAGTTGATGACATATTTGGAGACGTAAACGCCCACGAACGCACCGATGCCAATCGCATATAGCGAATTGATAATGCGTTTGCGCAGCTCGCTGAGGTGTTCGAAAAAGGTCATGGCTCCGGCGGGTTCTTCGGCCGGCGGAATGATCTGCGAATTGGAGTCGGAGTCGGGCACGGGGTCAGGCCGGAGGCTGGTGGTCATGGGGAGATTCTTGAGAACTCGTGATCGCGGTGGTTTCCGTTTTCGGTTCGGCCGTTTCTTCAGAGGAACGCGCGATGGATTCTGCTACAGGGGCTATCACTAGGGCTTCGGTGGCGCGAGTATCTGAGGCGGTATCGCTCGATGGTGATTCTGTGCCCGCAGGCGAGGCCACCGTGGAGGACTCATCCGTTTGGGCAGCAGAAGCGGCGACGGCTTCCGCGGCCTTCTTTCGCTCGGCCATAAGAGCCTGGCGCTCCATGTCGCGCATTTCCTCTTCAAAGGCGCTTTTGAAGTCCGTTGAGGCCTTGCGAAACTCGGCCATGAGCTTGCCGAGGCCGCGGGCAAGCTCCGGCAGCTTCTGTGGCCCGAAAACAACGAGGACCACGATAAACACCACAATCATGTGAGGAATGCTCAACATTGCGCTTGGGAGCCGTCCAAAGGGTCCATGGGCATGATAGAAAGGGTGTCAGTCGCTGTCAAACCGGAGTTTACCTTTGATGCGGTGTGCTATAATTTGAGACTGAGTTGTCACGCGAGGTAAGGATGAATTCAGAGCGTCGCGGACTTGTAGTTGTAGTAGCCGTACTGTTGGTATCCGCCGTCTTGGGTGGGATTTATGGCCCCAATGTGCGAGCTACGACAGCCTCGGCGGACGATTATCAGACGGCCGTACGGGACTTCACCCGAGTCCTGAATGTAGTTCAGAACAATTATGCCGATACGGTTGATATAGATAAGGCTGTGTATCAGGGCGCCATTCCGGGCATGCTGCGCATGCTGGATCCGCACTCGAGTTTCTTTGATGCCAAACAATTTTCACTGCTGCGTGAAGACCAGCGCGGGAAGTACTACGGCGTTGGGATGATCGTTGCGCCGCGGGAGAATCATACCGTGGTGATGGTGCCGTATGTGGGCGCACCGGCCTATAACGCGGGAATCAGGCCGGGCGATGTGGTCGTGAAGGTTGACGACAAATCTACCGAAGGACTTAGCACCACCGAAGTGGCGGACATGCTGAAGGGGCCAAAGGGCACGGTCGTCAAGATCACGGTTTCGCGCGAAGGATATCCGGAGCCGCTTGTTTTCACAGTGACGCGCGACGAGATACCGCGGCATTCAGTGGATATTGCCTTCATGCTGAAGCCGGGCGTTGGCTATATCCGGCTGTCGGGGTTCAACGAGACGACAGATCGCGAAATTGCGGAGGCGCTGAGGCAGCTGAATGCTTCGTCTCTAGATGGCCTGATTCTGGACATGCGCGGGAACCCAGGCGGCTTGCTGAATGAGGCAGTGGCAGTGGGCGATATGTTCCTGGACAAGAACCAGCTGATCGTTTCGCACCACGGGCGGACATCGCCGGAACGGCGATATTACGCGGTGCGCGGCAATCAAGGTGTGACCGTGCCACTGGTGATTCTGGTGAACAATAATTCGGCTTCGGCGACGGAAATTGTTTCCGGCGCGGTGCAGGATCACGACCGCGGGTTGATCGTTGGCGAAACGACCTTTGGCAAGGGCCTAGTGCAAACGGTGACGCCGTTGAGCGAGAACACCGGACTGGCGTTAACGACCGCGCGATACTACACGCCAAGCGGACGGCTGATTCAGCGGGACTACAAATCCGTTTCGCTTTATGAATACCACTATGAACGCAAAGTGCCCGAACATCCGACGGAAGTGAAATTGACGGATAGCGGACGGCAGGTGACGGGCGGAGGGGGCATCACACCGGATATCGCCGTGGCTGTGCCGAAACTGACCAAGTTCGAACAGTTGCTGTACCGCGACGATGTGTTCTTCCCCGCCGAGACGGGCGTGGGCGGTTTCACACGCTACTATCTCGGAACCAAGCCTGCGATCACCAAAGATTTTGAGGTGGACGACAGCTTGATGCGAGTCTTCCGCGAGTACCTGAGTAAGCACACGGTGCGCTACACGGAACCCGAGATGGCAGAGGACCTCGACTGGGTCAAGCGAAAGATCAAGCAGGAAGTGTTTCTCTCCACCTTTGGACAGCAAGAGGGGTTCAAGGTGCTGCTGGAGGCCGACCCGCAGGTGCAAAAGGCGGTGGAAGCAATTCCGCAGGCGCGTGCGCTGTATCAAAACGCCAAGAAGATCGTGGCCCAGCGCGCGGGCGGCGCGATCGAGCAGCCTTAAGTTCCGCACGGAGTACCAGATTTCGAAGTTAGGGGCGCAGCATGCCGGCCGAACCCGGATACGTGCTGCGCCCCATGTGCTTACGAGTAGTAGAAGGCGTGTTGGCAAGCATCTGGGCGTTTGCTAAAATTGATTTGCTGCTCGTGGGCGAGTAGCTCAGCTGGGAGAGCGCCTCGTTCGCAACGAGGAGGCCGGGGGTTCGAATCCCCTCTCGTCCACCATCTTTTCAAGGTCCATGAGTGTCGGCAATTCAATTCCAGTTTCCCATGAGAATGAAGGGAGCCCAGTAGTATGGGTGAGCATAGTTGGCTTGTGATGGGACAGCACTTTATCAGTTAGTGTTAGCCCAGCACGGCTTTCTGGAGTGCGAATTGGTCCATTGCCGCATCGTGCGAGACCTGCCAAGAATACCAGTGATCGCGCTCCAAATGCCGTTCGAGCGCCTTGACCGCCGAGTTTCCTACGAGCGGCACTAGCATGCCATTGCACACGGGGCAGGAAAGCCGTATCGAACTAGGCTTTGGTTCCGGCAGCGGCGATTCGTTAGGCGTCATGGGAGGAATGGCGCGGACTACCTGTACTGGACCTGCTGAAAATTTCCCTCGCGCCGTGAGGGGCCATGGGAAGTAAGTCGTGCGACCAGATAGCCCGCAACGAATGACCGAGCATGTCTTATGCCAGGCGTCGAGTCCTAGCCCGCATGCCTGAGGCGCGTCTAAGTCCAAGGGCCAGGCGAACATCGAGTTGAGAGCAGTAGGCAGTTGGCTCCTCCGCTCAGTGTGTTGCCGTCCAATCCTGAAAGCACTTTGCCTAGATTGTGCAAATAATGTACGTGCAGCGAGTGGATTACCGCTAACTTGGGTACCGGGACCCACTTTACCGGTCAGCGCTTTTCTCAGGACTTAGGGCTTTGGCCGTCATACTGTTTGGGTGGTGCACGGAGCTTTTTAGCAGTTAGAATTAGTCTCGGGACGCGAGGCCATATGACTCTCCGTTGGCCAGTTGCCGCTATAACGATCGCCACTCTAGGCAATAAAGCTCAACGAAGCCTTTGCCGTGCTCCGGCTCTTGTCTTATCCTGCATTGTCATCGGATATGTATCGCTTGGATTTGGCCAGGCGAGCGATCCAAAAAGCTCTGCGGTCATTGACCAGATAATGTCTACTGCCCTCTCACGTTGCTATTCAACAACGATAGACGGAATCAAGAAAATTAGTTTTGAGCCACCCACAAATGAGGAGTTCGCTGAGGTGAAAGCGCTTGGACAAAAGGCAGTTGCGCCACTCGCAAGATACCTTGACTTACAAGAAAAAAACGGGTTCACGCAGCTTTTTGCGGTTAAGTTTCTCATGGCGATCGGCGGCTCTTCCACGTTAGGTCCTCTAAAAAGAACCTTTGCTCAAGACCAATGGGAGGTCACCAGAGCTGCTGCTCTTTCTGGCCTCTTTGCAGTATCGCAGGTTGAAGCCAAGCCTTATGTGGAGGCCGCACTCGGCGATAGGTCACAACTCGTACGGCGATATGCTCACGACTTGTGGAGTTTGTATCAAGAGCAAAACAAATGACCGCCCCGTGATCGGCACTTGTCCGGCCCAGTACTCACTTGGACGGTTTCGGCGTATTGGGAGCAATCCGGCGGAATTAGTTCTGTTTTTTTGCGTCATTACATGATAGATATCATCTATAAGCCGAGCAGGTTCCCTGAAAGTCGATCCCTTTAGCGTGCTCCTCGATGGGTTGTTCAATTTCTGTCGCGTTCATCCGGATCGGTGCTGTTCGCGGCGACAACTAAAGCAACGTTGTTATCGCCGAGGACGCGGTTGAACGCCGGGAGATCTTCCTTTAGCACCTTTTGGAACTCAGCGTTCGAGCTTGCCAATTCAGCCTCAATAGATTGAAGTGTGTCCAGCTCGGCGTCGGTGGGCGCAAAGTCTGCCCCGCCAGCCATGTCGCCGCCGCCGGTTCCGACCTCAGCATTGAGCCAGATCAGATTGAGATACGCCCGGTAGGGCTCGACGAAATACTTATCGTCGCTATTGACGAGAGCGGGAGAAACAAACTTGTATTCAATGGTCTGCAGCTTTTGATCCATGGCTTCCACGGTCTTAAGAAGCTCGGCTTTGCGCTTGGCCTCAGGGCTGTCCGGGGCTTGTTCAGCGGCGGGTTCAGGTTCCGGAGAGTCCTCGTCCTCCGCCCCCATAGTATCCGGCTTTTCCTTTTCCTTCTTTTTTGGCGGGCGAAGCATGGTTTCAATGACTTCAAGTTGTTTGCGCAGCCATTCGATTTGGTTGACGGTGGCGGAAACGCTGGTGATGTCGTCGCTGATGCGGAGCAAAGTCTTCACAGAAGAGTTGATGTCCGCTTCGGATCCCGGAGACTTGGGATCACGCACGATTGTGATGGGCTGCGTGTAGGTCTGCCCTTCGAGCTTGAGACGCACCGTGTATGCTCCCGGTGCCACAATGGGGCCGACTTCGGCAGGCTTGGCGCCCCAGTGGGTGATGGGCCGAGAGTCGACGTCGCGGAAACGCGGCTCATTCCAAATGTGAGTGTTTTCAGGGGCCACCGTCCTGAGGGCGACCAAGCGGGGTGGCTCGTGACGCAAATCCCATTTTACGCGATTCATGCCGACGCGGAGTTTGGTGGCTTTGAGTTTACGGATCACTTTTCCGTCGGTGTCTAGGATTTCGAGCTCGACGGGGTTCTTGTCCTTGTCCTTTGGCGCCGTTTTCAGCGAGAAGGTCAGCAACGCTTGGCCGCCGCGGGTAAACCGGTAGGCTTTGCGTGGCTCAAACAGGACTGTGGCTGCGTCGGAGTGACTCTTCGCAAGTTGCTCGAGCGGAGTAATGTCGTCGAGGATGTACAGCCCGCGCCCGTAAGTCGAAATCACCAGATCGTGAAATTCTTTTTGCACTACGGCCCAAGTGACCGGGGCGTGGGGCAAGCCAGAATCCAATGGTGTCCAGTGTGCGCCGTCGTCCGGCGAGTAGTAGAGCCCATTTCCCGTACCGGCAAAAAGCAGTCCCTGGCAGTTCGGATCTTCGGTGATGGTGCGGACGTAGGACAGAGGATGTTTCGGGAGATTTCCGGTGACCGGCTTCCAGGACTTGCCAAAGTCGGTGGTCTTGTAGATGAAGGGATCGCGGTTGTCTATCAGATGAAAATCCACGCTGAGGTACGCTGTAGCAGGATCAAAGGTGGAAG
>WNEZ01004490.1_pt1 | contig 14857 bp, 20 predicted proteins | sample 5400521 | NCBI WGS metagenome assembly WNEZ01 (sample SAMN13153339, study PRJNA577476) | soil metagenome | isolation source: 120 cm saprolite under Douglas fir tree site 2 hole 1 replicate 1 | place: USA:California | collected 2015-04-18
AGGGCGGGCGCCATCACCGCACTGGCCGTCAACGCACCCAACACAAAACGCGCAAGCATGCTAAACTCCAACTTACCGAGCAGGGGCAACCGCTTGATATCTTTACCCGATGCTTACCATACCAACCGTGGCAACATTGAGTTACCAAAAGCAGAATATAATCGGACTGGGCCGATGGGTGGCTTGAAACTACTCGTTAATGATTAACAGACCCCAGGGGAGAGCGGAGTACCCAAAACATTCGCGCGACGTGAGATAATTTGGCAACAGTGACTAAAGGCGCTTTCCTAAAGATCACGGACGACGACACCGCGCGCAAACGCGGTGCCGCCGCCACTAACCACAGAGACCTGGAGAAGAGGCCCCAATGGCTAAAAATATTTCTGCATCAATCACCCCCCTACATCAACCGAAACCCTTAACCGCCGCCGAGAGAGGGCGAGCCTACCGGGCTCGCAAACGGGAGGCGGCAGGCAGGCCCGCGCTGGAACCGAAGCCCGTACCGCCGAACCCCGTTCGCAACGCGACAAGACCGAACGCGAACGCCGTTCGGATCGCCCCTCTAACCCTGACCGCCGCAGCCTTGTCGCTCGCCGCGGTAGGCGTCACCATGAACGGCTACTTCGCCAGGTCTCTCGGATCGACCGACCTCGCTGGATACCTGTTCCTGACTCTTGGCGTGGCCGCTGACCTGGCTGCCCTTGCCTTGCCCACATGTGCCGCCTTGCTTTGGAGGACTCACCAGCGGGGCGGGGCGCTGGCTGGATGGGGCATCTGGGTCGTTACCTTTGTTTTTGCCGTGACGGCGGGGATTGGCTTCGCCTCCCTCAATATCTCGGATACCACAACCGCCCGTGCGTCGCATGTCACACCAGCCGTCGCGATGGCTCAAATCTCACTGACCGATGCGATGGCGGCGCGAGACCGGGAATGTGCCCATGGTGTTGGAAAATGGTGCCGTGAGCGCGAGGCCGGTGTCGTCGATCGCAGGCAGGCGGTTGATGTGGCCATGCGGTCGGTGGAGAGCGCCGCAGATCCGCAGAGCATAGCGGCCGTCAAGCTTGTGTCATGGGTTACCGCCGGCGCGGTGCGGCCGACCGGGGACGATTTCGCTATGTTGAGGCTCTTGCTCTTGGCGCTCTTGCCGCAAGTCGGTGGCGTGCTGCTGATGGTCGGGCGCGGCCACCACACGCGTTAAAAGGGAGAGACCCGCGATCAGGGGCGGCCTTCGGGCCGCCTTTTTATTTCCGCACCTTCTTTGGCTTCGCGTCCGGGCTGCAATGCTCCTCGACGATTTTCCTGATCACGTCCGACCGCGTCATAAGCCCCGGCTGCTTCTTGCCCCAAGCCTCGACCAGCTCAAGCCACTTCGGCGAGACGATCAGGTTTATTTTCTTGGAACCGGGGGCAAACTTTGGGGGCACTGCAAGCCTTCGCTGAATCATCTCGGTCCCTTTTTTTAGCATTCGATGGCTTGAACGGCCATCGGGTTCGTTATACATCCTATGCATCCGACCGTCCACCGGGCCGCTCTACCTGAGAGGGAAACGATCATGGCAATCAAGGCGCGGACCTTGAAAGGGACATGGCGGGACATGTCGCGGGCCATGGCGAGACATTGCCCCGACCTCTTAACCACCAGCCTGATGATGTGGGCCGTCATCATCTGGGCCGTGGTCTCGATCATCAGATTGTTTTGAGGGAGACGCGAACATGACGAACAAGCAAGACGACCCGATCCGCGACGCTCACGCGGCCATTGTTCAAGCCATCGCCGATTTGCAATCCGCGGGGTTTGTGGTTCCGATCTCGCTTCATCTGGCCGCCCATGCATTGGCCAGGACGACACCAACGCCGACCAAGTCCGTCAAGGCCGCCGTCAACGGCGCCGGCCATTCGGGGGCGTTATGACCCGCAAAGAGCGCCGGCTGGCCGGGGCGGAGGCTGCGATACTATGGGCCCTCGACGCTCCGCATCTTCACGACGCCGACCACGATCACGAGCGCGCGGCTGCGCTACGTCGATGGCGTGGCGGCCAGGATGAGGTTGGCGAGGACGATGACGGCGGGCCTAAACGTAAGGTCGTATCGCGGTAGCGGCTGCAATTTTCCGGTGCTTTTGTCTATGTGGCATATTGTCGCACCACTTTGCGACCTTTTTTGCGAATTTCTGAGGCCTTACAGATACTTGATTATAGATCCGAGGCCATCGCCATAAGCCCAAGGCCATCCAGGAACTCGTATTAATCCTCGACCGCTGTTGTGGAGTCGTGCTAATCTTTAGATTACTCGGTGCAGTCCCCGATCATTTCTGCCCTTTGCCCCGATGCGGCGCGCGTTTCGTGCTGCTCCCGGTGGATCGTTCATAACGATCCTTGAGTACGTCCGCTACTGCGGGCCGGCCAAAGATTCGCAAAACGAAATCAGCAAACAAAAATCTATCCGCCGCCGCCACGCGATTCCGCGCCGCTGTCGGCAACTGTCGCTGTGCGTGTGCCATTGAGCCCGTCAAAATAGAAAGCTGACCATGACAGATCACCTTGAAGTCCTTTCATCGCGACTAACCTGTTCAACGCAGGCAGCGGCCGACATCTTGGGCGTTGGCGAACAGGTGATCTATCGCGGGATTCACAACAAGACCATTCCCTACAGCCGCCCTGGTCGGGAGTATCGCATTCTTACTAGTTGGTTGCGCGGGCAACTCGGGCTTCAATCGGCATGACGATCGAAACGAAAACCTCCCATGATTGGGAGGCATTCCTCGGGGAAATCTTGAGCGGCGCCCTCGACCACTGCGAGATCACTCAGACCGACCGAACCGGCGAAGAAGAAATCATGAGCGGCCTAACTCTGCGACGGAGATTCGAGGCGAATGCGGCGGATCTTGTTGTTTCGGGGCTATTGGCAAAAGCTGGGCGGCTTCATTGATGCCGGCATTTTTCAAATCAACTTTCTGATGGGAGTTTGAGATGAGCGTCATAACAGACAAAGAACGTGATGTGTACCAACGTATCGTTACGCCAAAGTGTTCCGGCTGCAAGGCGACGACACACTATCCGTTCCTGGAATGGATGGGCATAGGCGACACAGACATTTATCTTTGTGCCAGGTGCTGCAAAATAATCAAACCCGGATTGACGGCCGATCTCATTCAAATAGGGGCGATAAGAGAGCTTGTGGAAGCCGGCTACTCAAGACACACCTTGGTCAGAACCTCATGATTTAAGCCGCGCTCGACAGTCATCAACACATCTTCCCTCTCACGAAGGTCTCAGCGATACGCCGACACCGTAGGATTTTTTATTCTGCCACATAATCACACCACGGGGAACGTGGGCAACTTCGCCATTCGAGGAACGCCACCAATCGATGTTTCCGACGCGTTCACGGCGCCAGAGCTTCCGACTGTGCTGCCGCGCATCGCCTTCAAGATTGAATACGACGGGCAAAAAATCACCGCGACCTATGGGAGATTCCCAGACGGTAGACCGTCAGAGCTTTACCTGTCTGGTGGCGCCGTGAACAACACGCTGGCACGTCTTGCTTCGCTGCTGCTGCAGGTAGGCGTTCCGATCTCCGACATCCGCCAGGCCTGTCTCGGCACGCCTTTGAGCGTGGCGCTTGATCGCATTATCAGCATCGATTCGAAAGACATATGATGGCCGTAATTCCCATCGCTCCAAAGATCGCCGAGAAGCTTGCCGGTGCCGGCAAGGCCTACCACGTCATCGTCGGCGAGACGATGCTGGCGGCGATGCGCCACCGTGGCGAGGATATGCTGGTGACTGCCGGTGAGGTGTGGCGCTATCAGGATGGGTTGTGGAAGGAGCCACCGGACGCAACAAGCTGGCTCAATGGCGAGTTGGAGGTGGTCGTACAGACGCTTGAAATACCATCCACAATCAAACTCATCAACGAAGCCAAGCAATTGCTGTTGCGGTCTCCCAAAGTCATCAAGCACGATGTGATATGGGACAGTCACGGCAAAGTCCCCACGCGTTCCGGGCTGCTGGACATCGGCACGTTGACGCTCGAACCGGCGCGGCCTGAGCACTTCGCCACCTGGCGGATCGAATGTGATTACCACCGGGCTGCTTCGTGTCCTTGGTGGACCATCATGCTCGACGATTTTTTTTCCGACCGACCGGAAGAGCTGCGGGCCGCCACCATCTCCACGTTGCAGGAAATTCTTGGCACGGCACTGGTCGAGAACAAGTCAAAAGCGCTGCTAGGGCACTCATCCTTGAGGGACCAAGCGACGCTGGCAAGACGCGGATTCTCGACGTGATGAGCGGCCTGATCTCGGATCGGCCGATTGCCACGCCGTTTGATGCGCTGTCTGGTGCCCACGGGCTTATGGAGTTTCGCCGAAGGGCGCCTTGGTTACTTCATGAGGCGTTTAATGCCGGCCAGTGGCATTTTAGCAGCATCGTGAAGTCAATCCTGACCGGCGACCCCGTACAGATCAATGTTAAAAACGGTGCCATCACCACACAGCGGATCAAATCGCCGGTGTTCTGGGCGACCAATCATCCGCCGCAGTTCAAAGAGGCAACCAAGGCGATCGTCAATCGTATGATCGTCATCAAATGCCGGACGGTGTTTGATCCGAAGCATCTGATCGGCGCCGCAGCAGAGGCACAGCGGCGTGGCTTTGCCGAGCCGTCTGACATGATCCTGGCCAAAGAAATGCCGGGGTTACTGAACTGGGCGATTGCCGGTCTGCGCCGTGCACTGGAGCGCGGCTATATCGCGACCACGCCTGAGATGGTGGCGACCCTGGGGGCGGTACGTCAGGATTCCAATATCGTCGCTGGCTTCATTGATGAGTGTGCGGAGTTTGATTCCAGCGCCATGGTTTCGACCCCTGATTTCTGTGCGTCGTTTGCAGTCTGGTGGGGCGAGAGCAAGAGCGAAGATAGGCGGGTTCCTTCCAACGATTCGATCGGAAGAGCCATGACCGCGCTTGGCGATAACCGGATCGGGACTGATCGACGCGACATGAGGGACAAACACCGGCACTATTACGGCGGGATCAATCTCAACAGCATCGGGCTGGATTTTTGGGACGGCGCCCATTCCGAAGGACTGGCGAAAGGCAAAACGGCACGGACATCGGCGCAGCGCAATAATGTCAATCGTGTGATCCCAGAGAGCTGGAAGGACCGGGATTCGGTCATCGCGATGCGGAAGTTTGCCGGTGTCTCTTCTATTTCGACAAGCGACACCGATGGCGGAGTGTTGGAGGCGGAACATGACCCCGACCCCCGTTTTTGATGCCGCATGCCTCTTCCACCGGAGAAGAGGCATGAGAAGCGGCGCCGGATTACCACAGCGGCTCCAAGGGGTTAGTTGTCCTGGTGCCTCATGCCTCTTCTTTTCTGATATTTCTAAAGAACTCTAAATAGAGGGTTACAGGGTGTGTGTGGTGTGTGTGCAGGAATGCTGCAGCGATGTGGAGGGAAGAGGCATCAGGCACCTACCCCCCTGGGCGCCGTGGTGACCCATTTCCAACCACCATTTTCCCGAACCAATCTGGTCGAAACTGTGACCGCTGTTCCCGTTACCGCAGCGGTTCCAATCGGCCAGCGTTCGCCGACACGTCATGCGGATTGCGTGTCGGCGAACACCAAATGGAAGCCCACAAACGCGCACCGCGGCGGTCAACTTTTTTTCTGCCGCCGCGGCACACAACAAACCGGGGCTGAAAGCCTAAATTCATGAAAACAAGCACCGCACTAGCCGCACCATTGCCAACCACTAGCAGCCCGATCGCAAGCGACATGTCGCCGGTTCGGAAGATTGGGCGCCCAATCGTGGGAGGTTCGCCGCCGGTTCGACGGATTGGGATGCTAAAAAATAGTCGTCATGAATTATACGCGCAAGGGTTGTTCCAGGGCAAAACCAGCATTCAAGCTTATGAAGACGCTGGGTTTATTAGAAACCATGCAAATGCATCTACTTTGAGAAGTAATCAAAAGGTGATTGATCGCGTCGCCGAATTGCACGCGAGGACCGTCACAAGCATCAACATCTCCCAAGAATGGATTCGCGAAAGGCTCGTTGATGTCGTGGTGACTTGTCTGTCCTACGAGAAGATAGACAGCTCTGGCGCCAACAAAGCCCTGCATTTGCTGGGGCTTGACCATGGAATGTTCGTGGAGCGGGCCGAAGTCGGCAAACCAGGGGCGTTTGATGGTCTGAGCATTGCCGACAGGAAAGAGCGCATCATGGGCGTGCTGCAGCAACTTGGCCTTGCCCCCGTTAGCGCGGATGGCCGCCTTCGCCTTGGAGCCGGCGCCTCGCTACTGTTGACCGACGACGGTGGGAGCAAATGATCGATATCTCCACAAAATCACTGCAGCGCTCGCCAGATCGTCGGCTCGGATACGCCATAGACGGCGGCAAGCTGCGCCATGGTCTCGCCCTTGGCGTAGCGCCCTGCAGCGATGCGGATCATCTCGGCGTCCAGTTTCGGCTTCCGGCCGAACGTGATCCCCTTGGCCTTGGCGCGAGCAATGCCGTCTTCGCACCTTGCCCGGATCAGCTTGCGCTCGAACTCGGCAATGCCGCCCATGATCGTCAACATCAACTGGCCGATGTCGGTCGTGGTATCGCACCAGCTCTCGCCGAGGCTGACGAAGCCGCAGGCGGCCTCATCGAGCTGGTGCAGGATGTTGTGCAGGTCGCGGCTCGATCGCGCCAGGCGGTCCAGCTTGGCCACATACACGGTATCGCCTGGAAGCAGCGCCTTCATCAGCTTGTCAAACTGGCGGCGGTCCTTCGTGTTCTTGCCCGATACCTTCTCGCTGAAAATCTTCGCGCAGCCCGCGGCCTTCAAGGCCTCGACTTGCGCCTGGTAATCCTGGGCCTTTGAGGAAACCCGCGCGTAACCGATCTTCGCCATTCTCGCCCCTTTATGAAAGTCAACTATATGCAAGTTAGAACATGCCGCGAAATCAAGGTCAAATGAAAACTTGCATATCTGTTACTTTTTGAAAGATCGCCCCAACCACCACCACCAACCAAAGGAAGCCTACCAATGTCGAAATCCACAAGGACAGCACCGCCAGCCAAACCGGCGCAGCCAGTTCAAACCCATAGCCGACCTGCCGGCAAACCCACGGCAACGCGTGAGCCTCAGCAGATTCACCGCGAGCCTTATTCAGCGATCGCGCCCAGCCATCAAGGAAAGAAAACATGAGCGAGGTTGTCTTGGTCAGTCACCCGAACAAGTCTTTCGAGGGTACGAGGGATTTGTACACGGCAACTGATGGGTTCTTGATTGCGATAACCAAGACCAAGAAATCGTTGCACACAGCAGCGACGCGCCTTCGCGATGAGGGATGGCCTGACGATGTGATGGTGGTCATAGTTGATAATATGGACAGTGTACCGCCAATCGCAGGACGCTTGAGCGATATCTTGGATCATCAACCTCGACCACCGCGGCGTTGACGCTGCGCGCCGTGGCCGGCAATCATCACGCGTGCGCAGGGGTTGCCATGGTCGAATGCCACGATCGTCGGCCGGCACCCCCCCGCTGCCCACACAGGCACCTGATCCAATCGAGCCTGGTCTGAATTTTTTTCGGTCCAGTTATAAAATCACTAAGGTTGCAACAACGAAATGCGCAACCAACGAAAGATTGCCAAATGCAAGACGATATATTCCGGCCGCCTCCGGTCGTTCAATCTCCCGCGGATTCCCTGACCCAGGCCGGCGTTGACGCATACCTGCAAGGCGACACCGAGAAAGCGGCGTCGCTGATCAACCGTGCCGATGTCGCAAGGCGCCGCTCTATTCCCGACGAGGGGTACAGCGATTTCCCGATCGATTCCGAATTCGCGATGAGCAAAAGCATCGCGGCTCGTCTCGCAGGACGGTAACTCAATCGGAATCGATTTTGATTTCCGAAAATTATTCAAAGGATTGCTATGACAGACACATTCACCACCGCGGCACCCGCCGTGCAACAGACGCCAGCCGATCAGGCTACAGAAAAAGCGATCGATGCCCATCTGTCCGGCAACGCCGAGAAAGCGGCACCCCTATTTAATCGCGCATCGGTCGAACATAGGCGATCGGCCCCACCCGAAGACGGCGCAACGCCAGATCCGTCATGGCGTGACGGTGCGCAACCGTTGGCGCCTATGCCGGAATCGCCCACGGTCCCAACCAGCGAAGTGGAAACCGCCATCAATAAATTGACCTCGATCGGGGGCGCCCACGCCGCGTTGGTGGATCATTGGCAAACAACCGGTGCCAACGTGGGGGAAGAGATAGGTTACGCCCGCGCCGCATACAAATCTGTGGTCGCGAATGACCCCGGTTTAATCGAAGCCGTAGACCGTGCAGGCCTGGGCAACCATCCAGCAGTCCTAAAATTTCTCGCGAAGCAAGGGCGCCTCGATGCGAATATGGCCGGCGACAACACGGTGGCGCGAAACAACAGCAACAGCGCACCAGCTTTCACACCGGCACCCTTTACAAATCGAACACAACCCGCCCCGATGGGTAGTAGGAGTTCCGGATCAGAAGAGACCCGCCAGGAACTGAACCGGCTCATCAATGAAAACGGGCCCGGCACAGAGCGATATAAAGACCCGGCCGTTCAAAGCAGAATACAACGACTGCACCAAATGCTCGCCGGTTCTGGCAGCAGCATCGTTGGCAGAGGCGGGCGCACGTCGTGAGTGATCCATCAACGCAGGAAATAAAATCCATGGCAGACGAAGCAAATTTTGCCGAATATTTGAATGTAGTGCGGCCAGATGCACCGCGCGACAACCTTGATCCGTTTCGTGAATACGAAGCACCAAAAGCGCCAGAGGCGCCACGGGCTCGATTTGCGGACATCGAACTTTTGGCAGCAACCTATCCGCTGCGCATTTTTACGATGCGCAGCATCTATCCACTCGAAACCGTTTTGACGCCAGGATATTTCGATGAGCTGGCCGATGTTCGGCTCAGGCGCCAGGACCGGATTGAGCTGGTCGCTGATTTCCACAGCGTGGGGACACACGCAACGCTGGTCGTTGACGAAGTGAACAAGCACGGCGGCGATGTCAGGGTCAGTCTTCTCTGCAAATATGAAAGGCAAAATTGATGGCTGGCGTACAGGTGACCATCCCGGGGCCGGCGAATCTTATCGAATCGCGCCAGGCCTTGATGGACTCCGCGATCCGCCAGCAATTCAGTATCTTCTCAACACCTGTGGCAAATGCGGCACCTGATCCTGTCGCTGGTTCAAATGGACCACCTGCATTTGCACCTGCACCTGATCCTGATCCAAACGCACCTCCTGGCTCACTCCGGCGTCCGATGGCGGGTGATCTCGGGCGCCCACTTATGACAACGCGGCTCGGTTGATTCGTCATGCTCGCCTGTGTCAAAGACTGCGCGGCTCGCCATCTGGCACCCAATGCTTGAAGGCGTGCCAGCGTTTGAAGGATTGCCCGAACGGCGAGGTGTACGCAGGGACAAAGGCCAGCAGATTATCGGCAAGAATTGCGCGGGCATGGCTTAGGTTATGCGGTGGCGAGCCGGCCTTGATCTCGGCGGCGAACAGCATCTTGAGCTGTGAACCCGTGGCGTGAGGGTAGCCCTGCCGATATTCGTGTTTGATTTGACGCTTGATGCCTTCCGCGGACAGGCCCGCGATCATTGCGGCAACCAGGCGATCACCGGTCTTCGTCATCTTTCCTTTCCAGATGCGGCCAGTTTGAAGCCGCACCACGAACTACAGATAGTTATTCGATGCCCGCGCCGCCACGGCTCCTAATAGAAAAAAGGTCAGTCATGTCACATAACACGATCAAAGCCATCGATCTATTTTGTCGCGTCGCTCACTGGAACAGCAGTCTTAAGAATGCACATAACGACGAAGTAAAAGATTGGACCGGAAAACGTGATCGCGAGCTGATGAAATTTCGCAAGGCCATGGCCAAGATCACACTGGAAGAATTTTTAGCAGGACGATGGGGAAATACTTCGATGGAAAAACGCATGGAGCAATGGGAGGAAATGGGCAAAGCCCGCGCCTCTGAGTCGATTTGTCGCGCTTGACATCTCAGAATTCGCATCGCATCGCGAAATTTCCGGTATACATTCATGGAGGTGATTTGTTCATGCCTAAACCAGCAGTGAGCCGCAAGCCTGACCCGATCGAACGTCATCCAGATCACTCATGCAATGATGACGAGTGGCAGCGGAAAGTTAACCCGATTGATCCGCGAAATATCGACCACCCCCTGCACGATGAAAAATGGTTGGCGCTGATGCGGGAGTTAGGCCGGATCGCGGCAGCGCAGGAATGGGAACGTCTACATGGCAACGGTGGAAAAAAATGACGACGCAAAAGACAGTGCTGCATCTCAAAGAAGCGGTAGCCTACGCCCGTTACTCAAACAAAATGTCAAGCGACCGATCGATTGAAGATCAGTTTCAACTTTGCGAAAAGATCGCCAATCAATACGGTTATAAGATCGTCCAATTTTTTGAAGACCGCGCCATTCACGGCGCTGGCACATTAGGCCGCGCGGGCTGGCTGGCTCTCATGCGCGCTGCCACGGCGAAAGATCGCACCTTCGAAGCGGTGATCATCGAGAGTATGTCGCGCATGTCGCGTGATCTCGCCGACAGCGCGCGCGACTTCAAGCGGATTGCCCATCGCCATGTTGACCTGATCGACCTCGAAGGCGTCGCCACCACGATGCGCGTCGGCATGAGCGGCATCATGAACCAAGAATTTCGCAGGCATCTTGGCAACATGATGCGCCGCGCATGGGATGGTCGCGTCAAACAAGGGTTGATGCCCGGCAAACCGGCTTACGGTCATCGGAAGGTGCCGGTCACGTCATTCGAGCGCGAGATCGATCCCGACGCCGCGAAGATCATCAAGCGGATTTTCATAGAGTACGCCAACCTAGAGCCCGTGCGCGAGATCGCCGCCCGGCTCAATCGTGACGGCATCCCAAGCCCGTCAGGCGGGAAATGGAACCATACAGTTTTCATTGCTGGCGGTGGCAACGGGAAAGGCATTATCGGCAACCCGATCTATATCGGCGAACTCGTTTGGAATACTTGTCGTAGCGTCATCAGCCCTGAAACCGAGAAACGTTGCAAGGAAAAGGGAAAGCCGGAAGACTTGTTGACCGTCTCCGTTCCGCATCTGCGGATCATCGATCAAGATTTATGGGACCGCGCGCAACAGGTTCGCACGGGCCGAAGCCGTCAAGGATCAGCGGTGCGCGTCTATAAAAAATCCATCGTAAATCACATACTCGCTGGCAGACTTACTTGCGGCGCGTGCGGCGGCGATATGAAAATCGTTTGGTCGAAGGCTGGCGAGCATAGCCGCATCGGCTGTACCAACTCCCGCAACAAAGGGCTTTGCGACAATTCAAAAAGCTATGATCTGGTCGAGATCGAGGCCACCGTTTTGCACGGGATCAAGCATGACCTCGATGTGAAAGCGTTGATGGCCTACACCGAAGGCGCACATAAGGAATGGGCGAAACGGCAGCGAGCCGCCAGCGGTGAGCGCGAGGTCGTTGAGCGCGCCCTCAACCGAGTCATCGAAAAGAGGGACCGCATTGTTAGCGCGATGACTGATCCCGATATGCCCCTGGAACCGCTCAAGGTAAAGTACAAGGAGATCGAGCTGGAACGCGCCGGGCTTGCGGACAAGCTTCGCATGATCGAGGCGGACGGCGGTGGCGGCAACGTGGTGACGCTGCACCCCGCCATGATCCGGAATTTTCGCACAAATATCGAAACCATGCACACCGCGCTGACCGACACCAAACTAAGCGAAGCGGAGCTTGCGCCCTTCCGCGTCGCGTTCGGGAATGTCTTTGATCGGATCGTGGTGCACCCAACCGGCAAGCGGCGGCCCGTCGAAGTGACGCCCTATGCCCGGATTTCCGCGATCATGGGTGTGGACATCTTGCCGAAGATGCGGACGGCCAAAGAAGTGTTGGAAGAACAGGGACTTACTAATCTAGTTTTGGCCACGCATGGAACATTGGAGCAGCTTGGTTGGTAAAGTCTGAACAAACTCAGAGAATTTTTACTACGATTCTACCGCGAACCTGACCGGCGAGGATTTCGGCGCCGGCCGCGATGACCTCGCCGAGGCCAATTTCATGAGTTATTAGTTTTCCCGGGCCCAGGTCGCTCGCGAGCCGGCTCCAGGCGACCTTGCGCAACGCAATCGGACACATCACGGAATCGATGCCCAGAAGGCACACGCCGCGTAAAATAAATGGCGCCACCGAGGACGGCAGGTCCATACCGGCGGCGAGGCCGCACGCGGCGATTGCGCCGGCGTATTTGGTCATCGAGAGAATGTTGGCGAGCGTGGTCGAGCCGACGCTGTCGATCCCTCCGGCCCAGCGCTCCCTGGCTAACGGCTTGGCCGGGCCCGACAGCTCGCTGCGGTCGATCACCTCGGCCGCACCGAGATTTTTCAGATAGGCCGCCTCCGACATGCGGCCGGTCGACGCGATCACTTGATAGCCGAGTTTTGAGAGCACCGCGGTCGCGACCGAGCCCACGCCGCCGGCCGCGCCGGTCACGACGATCGGGCCGTCCTTGGGCGCAAGACCATGCTTTTCGAGCGCGAGCACGGCCAGCATCGCCGTAAAACCGGCGGTACCGATCGCCATTGCGTCGCGCGCCGACATCCCTTCCGGCAGGCGCACCAGCCAGTCGCCCTTGACGCGCGCCTTCTCGGCATAAGCGCCGAGATGAGTCTCGCCCATGCCCCAGCCGGTGCAGATCACCTTGTCGCCGGGCTTCCATTGCGGATGCGACGACTGCTCGACCGTGCCCGCAAGGTCGATGCCCGCGATCATCGGAAAGCGCCGCACCACCGGCGCCTTGCCGGTGACGGCAAGGCCATCCTTGTAGTTCAGCGCCGACCATTCGACCTTTAATGTGACGTCGCCCTCCATCAAGTCGGCTTCGTCGAATTGCGTAAGCGCGACGGTGGTGCCTTTGTCCGCCTTGTCGACCCTGATCGCCTTGAATGTTGCCAACGCCAACTCCCCGGGCTTTTTTCCGATCCTTATGTTTACCGGATCAGGCCGGCTGCGCAACCGGACGCACCACCGGCGCTTCGACGATCGGCAGGTTGATCAGGGCCGACAGCACGCCGAACAGCACCGAAAGCCACCAGATCGGCGTATACGACCCGAATTTCTCGAATACGACGCCACCAAGCAGCACGCCGAGGAAGCCGCCGACCTGATGGCTGACGAAGGCAAATCCATACAGCGTCGCAAACCAGCGCGTGCCGAACATCAGTGCCACCAGCGCCGACGTCGGCGGCACCGTCGAGAGCCAGGTGAGACCGGTGGAGGCGCCGAAAATGATCGCGGAGAATGTCGTGATCGGAAACGAGATGAAAGCGACGATCGACATCGCGCGCGCGAAATAGATCACCGACAGGATGTAGCGCTTTGGAAACCTGTTTTGCAGCCAGCCGACACCCAGCGAGCCGATGATGTTGAACAGACCGATGGTGGCGATCACCCAGCCGCCGGTTTGCGCGGAAACACCGCGATCGGACAGATAAGCCGGCAGATGCACGGTGATGAAAGCCAGCTGAAAGCCGCAGGTAAAGAAGCCGAGCACGAGCAACACATAGGAGCGATGACCGAACGCTTCCGCCAGCGCGGTCTTGAACGACTGCTGCGCCACGACAGGCAGGTTGGTCGATGTCGCCGGCGGCGTGGCGAGCGCGAGTGAAAGCGGAATGATCAGCAGCATCAGGCCCGCGAACACCGTCAGCGCCGCCTGCCAGCCGAGATTGCCGATCATCGCCACGCCGAACGGCGCGAACAGAAATTGCCCGAACGATCCGGCGGCAGTTCCGGCACCCAGCGCAATTCCCCGCCGCTCCGGCGGCAGCAGCTTGCTGAATGCCGACAGCACCAAATTGAACGAACAGCCGGACAGTCCGAAGCCGATCAGGACCCCGGCGCCGAGATCAAGCGACAGCGGCGTCGCGGCGTAGCGCATCACGACGAGACCGCCGGCGTACAGAACCGCGCCGACACACATGACGCGCAGCACACCGAACCGGTCGGCGATCGCGCCGGCAATCGGCTGGCCCAGTCCCCACAACAGATTTTGCACGGCAAGCGCGAGGCCGAAGACGTCGCGGCCCCATGAAAACTCCCGGCTCATCGGCTGCACGAAAAAGCCGAGGCTCGATCGCGGCCCGAAGCTCAACAGCGCGATCACGCAGCCGCAGACGATGATCACCAGCGGCGTCCGCCAACTGCCGATGCCGGGCTCGGTGCGAAGATCGTCTGCTGTAACCGCCATGCAATTTCCCCCTGGTGGTTGGTGTCGAAACCGAAAGACGGCTGACAAGGTTACAGGGAGTTAATGCATTCGCATGGAAATCCCAACCGGCATCTGGTTGAAATTTCTCGCCGCAATGCAGCGATGCAAATCAGGTCGGGCAGCTCTGACGAATTAATTCGCCGGGCGCCTAGCGGCACCGTCGTATCGGTGTTATGTTTGATTTGCTCGTTATGAGGATAAGCTGAATCGCTCGTCGCGAACCGAACCTCCGCAGCGCCGCGGCCAGGTTCGGATCAACGCCACACAGCCTTTGAAAACGCCGGCCCTCTCGAGGCCGGATTTCTCAAAAGCTATATATGCTCAAATTGAGCATATTTGATCCAAGGAGACCAACATGCCCATCGCTGGAATCTATGGTCCCGACGATTTCGGAAAACCCGTTCCCGAGCGCCCTGTCACGCCGGCGAAGACCCGCGTGAGCGCCGCGGAGCGCGCGCGTGAGCTGCCAAGGCCGTCGCTGGAATGGACCCCCGAGGTCG
>WNEZ01005388.1_pt1 | contig 14857 bp, 13 predicted proteins | sample 5400521 | NCBI WGS metagenome assembly WNEZ01 (sample SAMN13153339, study PRJNA577476) | soil metagenome | isolation source: 120 cm saprolite under Douglas fir tree site 2 hole 1 replicate 1 | place: USA:California | collected 2015-04-18
TTACGGCACGGCTCTACGCCGCGCCCTTTCAAAACGAACTTGGAGCCCGGGATTTTCAAGTGCTTAAACTCGTACTCTTCCAGTTTTGCTCAGTGTTCCAACCGGTCGCGGATCTCTTTCAGCGCCGACCATCGGGGATCTTCCAGCGGAACCGCGCAGGAACACTGTTCCTGATTCAGATTCTTGCCGCAGTGGGGGCACAATCCCCTGCAATCCTCGCGGCAAGTCACTTTTAGAGGCAAGGCCAACAGAACTTGCTCGCGTAACACGTCTTCGAGCAGAAGCCCTTCGCCTTGATAATAGCCGATCTCGGCCTCCGCGTCGGTCACGGAGAGTTCGTCGCGTCCGGCATCTACGCCGAGCGGACGGTAAAGCAGCTCAAAATCGCGCTCTACATCCTGCGCCACCGGCTCGAGACAACGCGCACAGCTCATTTCGAAACCAGCGGACAGCCGCCCACGGAGCCGTATGTCCTTGATTGTCTTGTGCTTACCGTGATGCTCCTCGACCAGTTCAGCCCGTCCCGCTGTTTTCAGCGGGGAACGCTGCCGAAACTCGCTTCCGAGATCGATGACATCGGGTTGAAACTCCTCTTTGAAATCAATGGGATGGAGTTCCAATTCTTTGATGTCGAGGAACATGAGGATCCTCCGCGCGACTACCGTTCTGCACCAGCCCGCGGAAGCACGCCAAGGGACGTAAGTACCGCAAGGAGCAAGAGTTAAGGATAAATTCCCACGCGAAGAGTGTCAAGGAAAGCAGCTTGGGTTTTCCCTAGGGAAGTGCTAGACTTTCCATAGGAGACTCCTATGGCGACTCTCTACGTGGAAAACGTTCCCGACGCCGTCTACAAAGCACTGCGCCAACGTGCGCGCAAGAACCGGAAATCGATTGCGGCGGAAGTGATCGCCTTGTTGGAACAGTATGTTCCGAGTGCGGAAGCATTGCGTCGACGCCGCGAATTCGCCCGGCAAATGAAACGGATTTCGTCACAGGAACCGCTCTCGCCGGGTCCGTTCCCTTCAGCGGAGGAGATGATCCGTGAGGATCGTGACCGGTGACAAGTTTCGTCCTCGATGCCAGCGTAGCGGCAAAGTGGATCCTTCCGGGTCAGAACGAACCGCTGAGACCGGAAGCTTATCGGGTGTTGGACGGCTACGCTGCCAGCGAGTTCGGCCTGCTGGTTCCGGACGTTTTCTGGGGTGAATGCGGGAACATTCTGTGGAAGGCGGTCCGACAGCAGCGGCTATCTCGAGCCGACGCCGAGTTTGCACTGTCCGGCATGCTGCGTCGCGACTTTCCGACGTTTCCTTCCACGCCCTTGCTGCCTGAAGCGCTGCCCCTGGCCTTCAACTACGATTGCGCGGTTTACGATTGCCTCTATGTAGCTTTGGCAGTGCAATCGGAAACTCAACTGATCACGGCGGACGAGCGGCTGGTGAATGCCATGTCTTCGCGCCTGCCGGTCAAATGGTTGGGTGTGTTCTCAGCAATGTGAATTTCACTGCAGCCCTAGTGCCCTCACGGTTGATTCATCCAGAACAGGCTTGCCGTCTTTTTTCGTGACGACGCCGAAGCTGCCCGAGTAATCCCACATCGTCCAACCAATCTGGTGCCGCTCGAGCGCAGTGCGGACGTCATTGATCCACGTGGCGCGGTCGTGCGCATCGGCAAAGTCCCGGTAGACGCCAAATTCGTTGCAGATCAGCGGCACCTTGCGCCGCCGAGCCCAGTCGACGGCCTGGTTGATCTCCGCTTCGACGCGGGCGGCGTCCCAGTGATCCTGCCCGTACCGAATCACGTATAGCCGATTAACAGCCTCCGGTACAGTCGCTGCAACTTGCGCGGCGTTCTCGGGCGATGAGGGATAGTGCAGCCCCTTCAGCCAGTGCCAGTAATAGGCTCCCCAAGTCGCTCCCTGATGCGTGAAGATGTGAGGCTCATAGAAATGGAAGACGTAGATCACGTTGGGATCAGGTAGCGATTCGAGGAATACGAGATCCTCGTCGTTATCCCAGCGCGCTCCGGTCGCAATGATCGTGTGCCGCGGTGCGGCCCGGCGGATCGCCGCGGCCAGCTTTACCTCCACTCCATACCAGCGATAGGCGTCTTTGAATTCGGGTTCGTTGAGGATTTCGAAGAAGACGCGCTCTGGGTCCCAAGTCACATAGTGCTGCGCCACCATGCTCCAGAAATCGGCGTAGCGCTCAACAAATTCGTTTTCCTTTGCCAGCCGATCCTTGAAGTCTGAGTCGGGATGCATGTCAATTTCCACGGCGAGGCCGGCGTCGAGAATCATCTTCACCGCGGCGTCGACATAGCCGAAGTATTCGGCTGTGCCGTCCTGGTGGCGGGCGGCGTCCATCATCGGCTGCGGGTTCACGCTCAGTCGCACATGATCGAATCCCATGGACTTGATCAGAGCGATGTCGGTGGTCGTGTTCCAGGTTTGGAAGTGTTCCTTGGTGTATCCCTTGGGGTCCCAGACTTGGGCGAACCACTCGCTGAGATTGATGCCTCGCCGAATGTGGGCAAGCCGGGCGGATGGAACAGAAGACAGCGTTTGAGATGCGGTCTGCGCCACCGCGGCCGCGGCCAGTAGCAAAACAGCTAGACTGATGCACTTGCGCCTCATGCGCATTTCTCCTTGAATTCGTTGGTTGGCTGGTACCCTGACGACCGGTAGCGCCGGCATCTTGCCGGCTGTCCCGCCGGACAGCCGCCGGGACCTCGGCGCTAGTTCGCATCCGGCAGAGGCGGTTACGATACTAATTCAAGATCGGCAACGCCCGGATTCTCTTTCTCGTGGCCGCATAGATCGCGTTGCAAAGTGCGGGCGCGACTGGCGGTACGGACGGTTCTCCAATCCCGGTCGGCGTCTCGGTGCTCGGCACTGCATAGACTTCGACCATGGGCGTTTCGTCCATCCGGAGCGGCGCGTAGTCGTCGAAGTTGCCTTGCACCACGCGGCCTTTCTCAATCGTGATCTTGGCTCGCATTGCATTGGAGAGTCCGTACACGATGCCGCCCTGAATCTGTTGTTCGAGAATGCTGGGGTTTATCACCTGGCCGCAGTCGACGACCGCCACGACCCGATGCACGCGTGGCTGGTCTTTTTCCATGCTGATCTCGACCACCTCGGCCATGTAGGAAGCGAAGCACCCGAAGCAGGCGACACCGCGGTATCGTCCCGCCGGTAAGGACTTGCCCCATCCTGATTTTTCTGCGGCAAGCTGCAGCACACCGCGCATGCGGGCTGTGTGCCATGTCGTTGCGAAGTAGGTCAGATCCTGATCCTTGGCCAGCAGATGCAGCCGGTACTGCAGCGGATCCTTACCCGCGGCGACGGCGAGTTCGTCGATGAAGCTTTCCAGTGCAAATGCCGCCTGCAGCGCATAAACGGACCGCATCCAGCCCAGCGGTACGGGGGTTTCGGCCATCACGTATTCGAGCCAGTAATTGGGTATGGGATAAACCGGCCCCGCCTCGTCCGGTAGGTCGGGATCGACGCCATTAGCACCCGGCTGTCCTTTCTGAGCGCTGATCGAGGGAGAGATGAGGCGATGCGTTAACGATACCGGATATCCCGAACCATCTAATACGGCACTCAGCTGATGCAGGCTGGCGGGACGGTAGGTCGAGAACCGCATGTCGTCTTCACGAGTCCAGATCACCTTCACGGGAGCGTTCGCTGCTTTTGAGACCAGGGCTGCCTCGACCGCATAGTCGTGCTCGAGACGGCGGCCAAAGCCTCCACCCATCAGTGTGACGTTTACCTTTACCTGGTCGGACTCCAGTCCCAGAGCCTGCGCGACTGAGTCGCGACAGTCTTGCGGAACCTGTGTCGGGGCCCACAGCTCGCACTTCGATCCTTGAAAATGAGCTGTGCAATTTCCCGGTTCCATCGGCGCATGCGCCATGAAGGGCAGTTCGTACTCCGCCGAGACTCTCCGGCCGGCTGCTTTCGCGGGATCCCCTGCAGAATACAAACTCGCCCCTTTTTTTGAGGCCGCCTGCTTCAGCGATGCCGAGACTGCAGCTGTATTCAAGTCCTTGTTCGGCCCGTCATCCCAGGTGACGTTGAGCACGCGGCGGCCTTCCATCACACCCCACACACTGTCGGCGACGATAGCGACGGCTGAGTCGCTGATCCTACCCACGTAGCTGACTCCGGAAATCTTTTTCGACTCTTTATCGTCGAAGCCCGTCATCTTTCCGCCGATCGTTGGACAGCGTGATACCGCGGCATACTTCATGCCCGGCAGACGGAAGTCGATGCCGAAGACGGCCTCGCCCTTTACTTTGGACGGACTATCCACCCGTGGCAGGCGCTGGCCGATGATCTTGTAGTCCTTGCTTTGCTTCAGAGTGACATCTGTCGGAATGGGCAGCGTCGAGGCTTTCTGCGCGAGTTCGCCGTAGCTCAGCTTCCGGTTGGACGCCGCGTGCTTGACGGTGCCATTTTCGGCAGCACAACTGGAACGCGATACTCCCCAGGTCGAAGCGGCCGCTGAGATCAGCATCTCGCGTGCGATCGCTCCCGCTTTACGCATGGGGTCCCAGGTTGTGCGTATGCTGGCGCTCCCCCCGGTCGTTTGATCGCCGTAGAGCGTGCTGGCTCCAGCCTGTTCGATCTCGATCTGCTTCCAGTCCGCTTCGAGTTCTTCAGCCAGGATCATTGGCAAAGCTGTTCGGACACCCTGTCCCATCTCGGAGCGAGCGACCACGATCGTCACTTTGTTGTCAGGCGTAATTCTCAGGTAGGCATTGGGAGAGAAAGCTTCGGTACCCGCACCTCCTTTCCCATGCGGAAGGTAGAACCCAATCACAAGTCCGGCGGCGCCGGCGACGCCGGCAGCGACGAATTCACGGCGGGAAAGTGGGCTCATCGCGCACCCCCGTCGCCTGCGGCGCGATGCACCGCCTTGCGGATGCGCTCGTAGGTTCCACAGCGGCACAGGTTGCCGTTCATGGCCTGCGTGATCTGCTCGTCGGTGGGATGAGGCGTCTTCGCTAGCAGCGCCGCCGCCGACATGATTTGTCCGGTCTGGCAGTAGCCGCATTGCGGTACTTCCTCATCGATCCAGGCCTGCTGCAGCACGTGCAGGCCGTTGGCGCTCAATCCCTCGATTGTCGTCACGCTCTTGCCCGCCACTTGCGAAACCGGAGTCGAGCACGAGCGTATCGGAGAGCCGTCGACATGTACGGTGCAGGCGCCACACAGTCCGGCACCGCAGCCAAATTTTGTTCCCGTGAGTTCGAGAGTGTCGCGCAAAACCCACAGCAGAGGAGTTTCCGGAGAGACGCTGACTTTCTTTTCGCTACCGTTCACGCGCAGTGAGAGGTCGGCCATGTTTGTCCTGTGGTGGAATCAGGACAACATGGTACTGAACTGACGGAAAAAGGGAAATGGGCAGCGGGGCAGGCGGTGCGTCAGGTCAGGATAGACAAGTCAAAGCCAGTGAGCGACAAACACACGGCCGTGTAGCGCCGGGACGGCGGCGCTACTTTCACGGCACATCGGCGGTTCCGGTGATACATACCACACGGTCGTGGTACTAGCGACTCGACTCTATTTCTTGAGCGATCCGCTGTCCGATCTCCGCCTGGAACGTCTGGAACGCCGGAATTTCGTACAACCGCAACCCGAGCTCTTGCTCCTCCTGCCAGTAACTACCTGCATGTGCGCCCGAACCCGCGTCGCGTACCGCGCTGCGCAGCTTCGCGGCTGTCGTAAGGTCGAAACTCTCCGAAACGACCACGCTGTTGTCCGCCCAATGCTCGACAATGACTGGTCCTTCTTCGGTCAAGACTTGTATCGCCGACATCGGACACTCCGCTGCCGTGCACGCTGGCTGAGACTGGGTTGCTGCGGTGCGATAGCGCTGAGAAACCGCGCCGGCATAGAAGTGCGCGAAGCGCTCCGCCGCCTGGGAAGACTTCCAGCGGGAAACGTAAAGAAGCGCCACATCAGAGACACTGGGAGTGAGCCCGGAAGCAACTTCGGATTTGGTCCGACGATAGGTTACGTAAGCTCCGCCCTGCCACGCCGATGAGAGTTCATCGGCGATCTTGCGTTCTCCATACTGTTTCAGCAGAGCGCGAATGTCCAGTTCGCCGATTCCTCCCGAGTCGTACACAGCATATTCGTTGTTCAGAAGTTGGTGCATGTCAGGAATGCGTACGGGCGGGAGCTTCTCACCGTTGATGTAGGTTCCGGGCTGCAGCACTTCGTGCGAATTGCGGGGTGGCCGCGCAAAGACTCCTGCGAACGCCATCTTCTTGCCGCCCCTGTGCAGCAATTCACCCTCAAAGATGAGACCCTCGTTGTAGGCAAAAGTCCCCGCTTCACGCAGGATCATGGGTGCGTCGTGCAGCATCTGCGAGTCGGCTACTGCTTTCACGGCCGGCTCTTCCATCTGGTAAATCAAGCCGGGCGTGTCGACCAGATTGCGGCCCACGGGCGCCAGTATGTAGTCGACATAAACCACCATCGCCTGCCCCTCGACGACAGCCTTGCGCGCGGTGGCGCCATCATCGTTGCTACTGTCATTACTGCTACCATCCTTGCCGACGGCATCGGCGGCCTTCATCCACTTCCTCAAGTCGTAATTCTGGTCCTGCAGGGCATGGGTCAATTCATGAGCCAGGATCGGCTCCTGACGATCGGTGGGAACCCAGTTCAGCAGCGAGATGGTCTTGGTCTCTTCGTCGTAGTAGCCGGCGACATTCGCTCCGGTCGACTTAACCAGGAAGTCGCGCAGGTTAAAGTCCCGCGGCAGGAATCCGAGCTTCTTCATGCTCAACTCCGCCTGGGCGAAGCGCTGCGTATACTCTTCCCGGGCCAGCCTGCCGCTGGCGAATTTTTCCACGTTGGCCTTGCTGACCATCTGGCGCTTCACGACGGCGCGCTTCGGCATCCCGGTATCTTCCGCCGCGAAAGCAAAGACCTTGTCGACCAACTCAAAGAGCTTCTTGGTATCGGAGTCGGTCATTCGAACTTCTGTGGTGGTGTCTTTGCGGAGCCGGCGCGCAACGTCCCCAAGGCTCTGGCTGGATGCCGGTGGATCGGTTTGTTGCGCGTATGCAGACATGAAAAATGGCCCAAGGACGCAGACCGCGAAGACCGCGCTCCAGCGCTGAAAGGTCATGACAGGCCTCGCTCAAGGACAAGGATGCACTCTTGGAGATTTTCCTTGAGTCGAGGCAGGGACTCACGACAAAAGGGTATGGTCGTCTTACGAAGGTAATGACGAAGCTAGGGCCTCGTCTTCGCGATCTCTGGCAGAACTTCCCGCTGCTTCTTCGGTGTGTCTCCCAGGTGGTGCTTGGTTAGCCCGTCACGGAGACATTCGAAGCCTTCCTCGGGCGAGTTCACGAATTGGAACAGGTTCATGTCCTCCGGGGCAACCGTGCCGGCATCGACGAACGCCTGAAAGTTGAGCACGCGATTCCAGTACTCGCTGCCGTAGATCACCACCAGGATCTTCTTGGCCAGTTTGTCGGTCTGGGCCAGGGTCAGGATCTCGAACAGTTCGTCCATGGTGCCGAATCCGCCGGGAAATATGACCAGAGCCTTGGCTAGATAGGCGAACCAGAACTTGCGCATGAAGAAGTAGTGAAACTCAAAATTCAGGGAAGGCGTGATGTAAGGATTCGGGTTTTGCTCAAACGGCAAGTTGATGTTGAGGCCAATGCTCTTTCCTCCCGCCTCATGCGCTCCCAGGTTGGCCGCCTCCATGATGCCGGGACCGCCTCCTGTGGTTACGACAAAGCGGTGACGACGGGCGGGAATCTGAACCGACCATTTCGTCAGCAGGTAGGCCATGCGGCGGGCGTCTTCGTAGTAGCGAGCCATGTCGACGCCAGCCAGCGCCCGCTTCAGATCTTTCTCCTGCTGCTCGGCCGCAGCCTTGGCCTCGTTCTTTTCGACGCTGGTCAGGTTCGTTTTGGCGGCAGCGGTTCCCTTAAAGCGTGCTGAACCGAAGAAGACAACGGTGTCCTGAATCTGCTCGCGCCGGAAGCGCGCCAGCGGCTCCATGTACTCGGACAGGATGCGAAGCAGACGCCCATCCGGACTGTTCAGGAAAGTTTGATTGCAGTACGCCAGCGGCGCTGGTTGGAGCTTGTCGGTCATTTAGGAATTCCCCTGGAAATCTACGACGCGTTTTGTGCGGATCATCAGAATACCGAAGTGAAAACAGAATGGATATGGGGTTGCCACGAGCGACGTTACCTCTAGGTGTGCTCGTGGTAGTGCAGAGCCTCCCAGAATCCAATCCACACGTCGAGCAGTCCCAACCCACTGCAAATGCCACGGAAAAAACCACTCGACACGAACGTCCGAAGGGCCGGAAACGAGAGTAGGAGGTAATTGTCGGTCCACTCCGGAGTCCAGGGCAGAATGATCAGGAGAACCCCGGCGACCGCACTAATCAAAACAAAGAGGAAGACCGAAATCCGGTGCAGCCAAAGTTGCAGCCGTGTGTGCTCCTGGGAAACGGTCTTTGCCGGAGGATCCAGCAGTGCCGTTCCCGTGTCGCTTGATGGAGGCTCTGCCGGCTTCACCGGGCCGCTCGAAATAGGATTCGGATTGGTTGTCACACGTGGCTCCGCCGCCAAACTGAGTGGGAGCGATTCGCACGTGCGCCCAGAGCAGAAGGAAAATGATATGGAGGATCAGGCCTCAAACCCATCAAACTATTCTACGACCTCAGGGCCTTGATGCGCTCGGAGACATCGCGATAATCGATGTTGCTGCCATAGACGTCCATGAAGTGCTTGAGGGCCGCTGGTTTGTCCCCGGCAGTTTCGTAGGCAGAGCCCAGTTCGTAGTTGAGGGCCACGCGCGTCTCACCATCGATGCCGGCAACCTTCAGAGCCTTTTCATACCAGCGGACAGCGGCCTCGGGTACGCCCTTTTCGAGGAAACATTGGGCGAGCCAGGTATAGGTCTGCATGATTTGCGCAAAGGCGCGTCCACGATCTACGGATTGACAGGCCTTCTGCAATTCTCCGATGGCCTCATCCAGCAACCCCATTTCGCGGAAGGCGATGCCGAGATTGTAGTGAGTCTCAGGATCGTCGTCGGCTGAGCCACCCCCGGCTTCGAGGTCCTGCTTCAGTTCGCCGAACATTTCGGCGAGATCGACGCTAGCCTCTTCGCCGAACGGAGAGGCCTTCGCAGCCGGGGCCAGTACAGGTGCAGCCTGCGGCTTGGGAGCTTGGACTATAGGTTGCGGCACCGCAACCGGAGGCGTCGAAGCAGCCGGACGCGCCGGAGTACCCGCTGCCGCGGCAGCGCTGGCGGCCAAGGGCGAACTCACGGTGCGCACTGCAACCGGCGCCACCGGGGCGGGTATGGCCTTTGCCACGCGTGCAGCTGGCGGAGCCTCGGCAACCGGAGCTGCTTTCGGGAAATCATCGCCGAGAGAAGTTTCCAGATCGGCTACAAATTCGCCGAGAACCGGAGCCTGGGGCTTGCCTACAACCGCAGGCTCGGCATGAGCCGCTTCGACCTGCTCAGATATGTGCGGCACCTCAACTGGTTTGGGAAGCGGCTCCGGCACGAACTCTTCGCCCAACGAGGATTCCAGATCAGAAACGAATTCTTTCAGAACACCGCGTTGAGAAACTGGTTCCGCTTCAGGCTCAGGGGCGGCGGACGCCTTGGCCTCCACCGCGACCTCTGCGATGGCAGGTGTAACTTCTTCTGTGACCGGCTCTTCCACGATGGCCGGCACATCCTCAGCCACAGGCTCCTCGGCGGCAATGTCCTCGACCGCGATTTCATTGCTTTCGATCGGGACTTCAATTTCCTCGTCGCCAGCCCCTTGCGTGGCGGCCTCCACTTCGGCCCGTATCTCGGCCAGCTTAACCTCATCGCTCGTAATCGTCTGGAGCTTGGCCAGCGCAGCCCAGGCCTGCTCGGGCATTCGGTTCGTTAGGTAGAAACGAATCTCTTCAATGGTTTCGCTGATCCTGTCAGTTTCTTCCGCGTCGGCGGCGGCGACCGGCTCCGCGGCTTCGATCTCCGCTCCCTCTGCAGCACGATCATCCGCTTCGACGGTGACCGTGTCTTCCCATTCCGACAGATCGATTTCTGCCGCCGCCACAGCCTGCTCGGCCGGAGCCGAACTGGCCTCATCCACCACGGTAAACTCGGTGTGCTCGCTCGGCGTGATCTCAATTTCGTCCGCCGCTGCGGGAGCAGCCGCCGGCCAGGGTGATGCGGGCTCGGGCGCCGTCACCGCTATTTCCTCTTCCGCGGGGACCTCCTCCAGTGCAACCGCCGCAGAAGCTAGGGGCCTTTCGATCGCGATCGGCAGCTCGGCGCTGGTGACCGGAGCGGCGGACGTCGAACTACGCTCTTCATAGCGCTCCGCAAGTTCCCCATAGCGCGTCGCTTCTTCCGGATAGTCCGCCTCGGAATAAAGATTCTGCAGGGTACGGCAGCAGACCGCGGCCTCGGCAAAGCGTCCGGCACGAGTGTGCAACGCCGCCAGACGCTGGTTCAGACGCAAATCGTGCGGTGCCTGCGGCAACGCCGTCATCAGCGGCCCCAGCGCTTTGGCTGGCATGTTGTAGGAGATGAACAGCTCTGCGTCGGTGAGGGCCGAACGTACTGACAACGCGATCTCGTCCGAGTAGTGCTGATGAATGGACGGCGCAGTTGCTTCCAGTTCGTCGACGAGTACGGCTGCCTCTTCTGGAGTGATCAGCTTTGTACCTGAAGTGCCGCCCAGCTGGCTGACCACCTGCTGGTAGTTCTGCATGTGCAGGGGGTTCCCGGGCTCCAGCGTCGCCAGCTTCTGATACAGATCGCGCGCCCGCACCAGATCGCCCGACTGCACGCTGGCATGCGCCAGCAGTTCGATGACTTCACTGATGTGCGTCGTTTCGCCTGCTTTGTGAAACAGGTCGAGCAACTTCTCGAGCGAGGCCGGATTGTCCCGCACATGACCGATCACGGTGTGCAGATTTTCGAGAACTTTCCCCGAGTTCTCTGCCAGTAACCGGTCGGCATGCTGGCCATAGACCTGGAGGGCATTCTCGTATTGTCCCGCCTGCATCAAGGCATCGGCGAAGCTGGCAATCGCGCCCAGATCGTTGTGGATCGTCAGCAGCTTGCTCGCAACCGCTCCCGCATCAGAGAGCCGCCCGACTTGCAGGTAGGCCTTGAGTGTCGCCAGACTCGATTAGGTTCTTGCCTTGCATCAGCAGGGCATAGGTGTTACCCGGATCGAGCTTCAGCATGCGTTGCAGCACTTCTTCCGCGCCGCTCAGCGAACCCTTGGAGCGCATGGCCTCGGCCGCCGCAGAGAAAATCTGCCAGGCCTCGTTCTTCTTGCCCAGCCGGATATAGACCTCGGCCAGGCGCACCCGCATGTTCACGTTTTCCGGATCCATTTCCAGGATCTTCTGGAAGATGCGGACAGCATTCTCCAACTCGCCTGACTTCAGGAATTCTTCTGCGACCTGCAGGTATTGGGCCCGGGCGTCGTTGAACAGGCCCTGCTGGGTGTAGAGTTCGGCCAGCTTCAGCACGCTCTCGAGCGAGGGCTTGAGCTTGCTGATCTTCTTGTACATGGCGATGGCCTTAACCGTGAATCCCTGGCTGGCATAGGCATCGCCCACACTCTTGAAACACTCCGTAGCCTTCTCGACCTCGCCGAGGCGGGAGTAGAGGTCGCCGACAGTGTTGGTCACCGTCAGTTCCTTGGCATCGTTCTTAAGGATTTTTTCGTACTCAGCGATGGCGTTCTGCAGCTTGCCCTGCTGGACATACTTCTCCGCAGCGCTGAGTACCTTTTGCTTGTTGAATCCGAAACCGAACGCCATATCTAGTCCGAGCTCCAGCCCCTGGTATTGACCGCGGCCACTCGTTCACGAACCGCTTACTCTGTATCCATCGGGACGGCAGTCTCCTGCCTTGAAGATGGCCGTCTGGACAAGGCCAATTGTACGTCTGGACGTCACGAACCGCATGGTTACCGAGGGTTACCAAAAGGGAGTGTACGAAAGGGTTACCAAGGGCATCATCAAACTGTCCCATCCCCCGAACAAAACTGGCCTCCAAACAAGGGTGCAAAGCACAGGCATCGCATATTCTTCCTGTGGATTCCAGGCATTTTCGGGAGAAAGCACGGTGCGACGGTCCTCCCCACGTCTATCTACAGGTCACATCGGTAGTAGGAATTTACTATGTGGCGACAAGGCGTGACAGTGTACCTTTCCAGATGCGAAGTTGCAGGAAACCCCGTAAATATATAAGGAAAGAAGGGCCAGCCCCCTCATGACTTGGATTCAAACCCTCTCTCTCACCGAGGCTGACGAAAAGCTCCGCAAGGCAATCGAAGGCGAGAAACTGCTTTACCCCAAGGAGTATGCCGATCCCGTCCACCCTGACCCGTCAGGCGCATCGTCGATTGTTGGCTCTCACACCCTGATTCCCGACGCGCTCTACCATGCGTTCAGCACCTTCGGCGCCCTCATGTCGCCCGACCTTCCTCTCGAGCGCCGCCAGCACGAGATGATCGCGACCGTCGTCTCGGTGACCAATCGGTGTGTGTATTGAATCGAGTCGCACGCAGAGTTTCTGCGTAGAGTCACGTTGGATAAAGCACTAGCGGAGGCGCTGGAAAGGGATTACACCACCGCCCCGATCTCAGCCCAAGATCGGGTGATGCTCGATTATGTGGTGAAGCTAACCAAGGATGCGACCAAGGTCTGGAAGAACGACATCGACAGCTTGCGCGCCGCCGGATTCGACGACCGCGGAATCCTGCAAATCACGTTGATTGCCTCCTGGTTTAACTACATCAATCGAGTGGCGGATGCACTTGGTGTGGGCAGAGAGTAACCCATCCTAGCGATGTCATCCCGACGGCCGAGCGGAGCGAAGCCGGAGGTGACCCTACGACAGTATAGGGATGAACGGGCCGCAGACCGGTATACTAGCGCTGTTTCCAGTATGGGAGCCGCGTGTCGCTAACGTTCAACTCATTGCTTCGGCCCCCCAAACTCTCGCATGCCTTGCTACAGCCTCCTCGCTCTCCACTAGACTGAAGTTGCCCGATAATCTGTCGCTCCACCCATGTCAGACTCCGTATCCACATTCCTCAAGCCCCACTTCGCCGCCCACGCCCGCGAACGTGCCTACGGCCAGAAGCAGGGATACCGCATGCAGTGGTTCACCTACGGACAAGTCTCGGATTTGGCCTCCCGCTTCGCCCGCGAGCTTGAGGCGCGACAAATCAAGAAAGGTGATCGCGTCGTGCTGTGGGGGCAAAATTCTGCCGAATGGGTCGCTACATTCTTCGGCTGCGCAATCAGCGGCGTTGTGGTTGTCCCTATGGATGCCGGTGCGTTGCCGGACTTTGTCCGCAAAGTCTCTCAGCAGGTCGACTCGAAACTCCTGGTGGGCGGCCGCAAGCAATTGCATCCGATTTCGCAAGTCACGGAATCAAGCGCGTCCGTTCTGATCCTTGAAGATTTGCCAAACACGGTCCGCTCTCATCCTGCAACGCCGACTCCCACGACAAGCTTCAATCCAGACGATGTCCTTCAAATAGTCTTTACCTCTGGCACGACAGCCGAACCCAGGGGAGTCGTCATCACGCACGGCAACGTTCTCGCCAATGTTGCGCCACTGGAAAATCAGATCCGCCCCTATCTGAAATATGAGCGCCTCGTGCATCCCGTGCGTTTCCTGAACTTGCTGCCGCTGAGTCATGTCTTCGGGCAGTTTATGGGAATGTTTCTGCCTCCTGTCCTGGGCGGCACAGTAATCTTCCACGAGGAGTTCAATCCCTCGGAAGTAATCAGCACGATCCGGCGCGAGCGCGTGTCGGTATTAGTGAGTGTGCCGAGAGTCCTGCAATCGTTGAAGCAGAAGGTGGAACGCGATCTGGAAGACCTGAACAAGCTCGACGAGTTCCGGGAACGATTCCGTTCCTCTGAAGGCCAACATTACTTGCGGCGTTGGTGGACCTTTCGCGACATTCACCGCCAGTTCGGCTGGAAGTTCTGGGCGTTTATCTCCGGAGGCGCGGCACTCGACAGTCAGACCGAGGAATTCTGGGGACGTCTGGGCTATGCAGTGATCCAAGGCTACGGTCTCACCGAAACGACGTCGCTCATCAGCGTCAATCATCCGTTCAAGCTGGGCAAAGGTTCGATCGGCAAGGTGCTGCAGGGACGCGAAGTCAAACTCGCAGACGATGGCGAAATTCTCGTGCGCGGCGGCGGTGTGGCTGCAGGTTATTGGGAGGGAGCTCTTCAGAGAGGAGCAAGCAGGCGAGTTTCTGACGAAGAAGGCTGGTATCGCACTGGCGATATAGGTGCACTGGACGCGGCTGGCAATCTCTACTTCAAGGGTCGCAAGAAGGAAGTCATGATCACTCCGGCAGGAATGAATGTTTATCCCGAGGATCTCGAAGCTGCGCTGCGCCGCCAGCCCGAAGTAAGAGACTGCGTCGTCGTAGGCATCGAGCGCGCGGGAAACGCCGAACCCTGCGCCGTAATGATTCTGCGCGACAATGCCAACCCGGAGTCGGTCGTCGAGCGCGCTAACCGGTCACTCGCCGAGTACCAACGCATGCGCTTGTCGCTGACGTGGCCGCAGGAAGATTTCCCCCGCACCAGCACTCAGAAGCCCCGCCGCAACCTGATCCGCGAGATGGCTGAGGCGCAACTGCTGCACCCGTCGGCAGCCTTGAATGTAGAGCGCAATCCTCTCTCCGAGCTGATCCAACGTGTCTCTGGGTGCTCCGGCCCTGCTCTGCGTCCAGATGCGAACCTTGACTCCGATTTGGGGTTGAGCTCGCTCGATCGCGTCGAGCTGTTGAGCGCATTG
>WNEZ01003772.1_pt1 | contig 14856 bp, 13 predicted proteins | sample 5400521 | NCBI WGS metagenome assembly WNEZ01 (sample SAMN13153339, study PRJNA577476) | soil metagenome | isolation source: 120 cm saprolite under Douglas fir tree site 2 hole 1 replicate 1 | place: USA:California | collected 2015-04-18
CTTTCCCATGTACGCAACCGCGATACCCTCACCAGCACGATCGCCGCCACGCTGGCAGGTCTAATCACCCACGCCGTCCAGATGCTCTTCTGGTTCGGGGGATCGATTTTCGGCGGGCGGGACGATGATCGCGACGGCGACCGTGGATCGGGCCTGGCCAGCCTTGGCCTGTTGCTGGTCGCCCCGATCGCGGCGACCTTGTTGCAGCTGGCGATCAGCCGGGCCCGCGAGTACGACGCCGATGCGACCGGGGCGCAGCTCTCGGGGGACCCGGAGGCCCTGGCCAGCGCGCTGGAGAAGCTCGAAAACGGCGTGCAGGCGCTGCCCTACGATCGCGCTCCGGCGACCGCCCATCTCTTCATCGTCAATCCGCTCTCGGGCGGCGGGGTAATGTCTCTTTTCTCCACCCATCCTCCCATCGAGGAACGGATCCGGCGCCTTCGCGAAATGACCCGCGTCACCTAGGTTTCGATCGAATTCCTCCCGGGGGTTGACGCCCGGCGGACGATCGGTAACCTGGCCTGTCTTCGGCATCGGAGGTCGGCAGTGATCACCGTCGTTCTCGTCCTGGTCTCGATCGCTCTTTGCGTAACGCTTGGAATTCTGCTTTTCGGCCCGCGGCGTGGCTCGCCTCCCCCGCCGAAGGTCCGGGAGGTGTTGGAAGCGGAGATTCAATCACGATCCGCCCTCCAACTCGACCTCGAGAAACGGAAAAAGGAGCTCGACGAGTCCAAGCACCAGCTCAACGAAGCCCGGGAGCAGCTCAAGCAAGCCAAGAAAAAGCTGTTCGAGCAGAAGGAGTCGGAACGCGACATCCGGCACCTGGCGCGCGAGCGGGATGAGATCGAGCGAAGCGCCTCGGTCCAATTAGAGAGGGTGCGCCTGGAGCTTTCCCACGCGCAGGTCGAAATTCAGAAGCTCAAAACCGACCTGGAGGGAACCCGCTCGCGGCGCACTGCTCCGGCAGCCCCGGTCTCCGCGCCCGCGCCGCAACCCCCGCCCGCGGCACCGGCCGCGGCTGTTTCCAGCCCGCCCTCTCCGGAAAAGTCGGTGCGCAAATTCCGGGAGCTGACCGATGCGGACAAGGAGCGGATGCAGCGCCTGGAGCAACAGGCGGCGCGGGAGCGGACCCGCGCAGGAGAGCTCGACCGCGAGCTGAAGCGGTTTCGCGCCCGTTCGGAAACGCAGCACCGGGTCTACGTCGTCACCAAGGGCGAATTGGACCTGGTCAAGGACAAGTTCAAGGCGCTGGAGAAGCGCCTGAATCGGATCCTGCTGGAGCGCGATCTGGTCGGGCGCGCCCTCCGGGATCTCGAACGCCGGAGCGGAATCGCCGCCGAGCGCACCGAGCTGACCGCCGAAGAAATCGCCGCCTCCGACCGCACGGTGGACGAAAAGGCGGCGCTCGCCGCGGCCGAAGCCGACAGGGTCAATACCGCGGCCAAAGCCCAGGCCGACCGCGAAGAGCGCGAGCGAGAGAAGGCGGCGACTCAAGAATCCCACTCTGCCACCGAGGCGAGCGCCAACCACGCGCAGGACACCAGCGCCGACCATGCTGAGGACGCCAGCGCCAACCACCCGGTGGGAAACGCCTCTTAGCGGGAGGCCTTAAGGGCCAGCCGTCTCGAATAGAGCGGAAGCCGGTTATAGTTTCGGGCTATGCGGTTGTCGCTCGCCACGCGCATCTTCCTCGGCTACGCGGCGGTCCTGGTGACCTTTGCGTTGGTCTCGACGTTCAGCGTGGTCCAGATGCATCAGAATCAAGTGGAGATCCAGCTGGTGAGCCAGGGGTATCTGTCCCTGTCCTTGGACACCTCGGCGATCCACACCCTGTACAGGAACCTCCAGAAACACACCGAGGCGTTGTATGAAGAGGGAAGCGCGGAAAAGCGGCGCGTCCTGGTCGGCCTGGTCCGCCGCTACGTCAACGAGCTTCCGGATCAGATGACCGATGCGCAGTCGACCGCTCGGCGGATTCGCGAGTTTGCGCCTGCGTCGGAGCAGAAGTTCATCCAGGAGCTCGAGCAGAAGCTGGTCGATCTGAGGACCCGGTACGGGGCCTATGAGCGAACCGCGAACCAGGTGCTGATAGAGGTTGAGTCGGGCAGGACCGGAGCGCTGGCCAGCCCGCAGATCGAGCAGATGAAGCAGTTGGAAACCTCGATCGGCACCGAGATTCGGTTTGTCAATGCCTCGGTCGAGAATCGAATCCGCGAGCGGGTGAGCAAGGCGGAGGAGCGGGAGCGCCGAACCGGGTTGCTAATCATCGGCTGGTCGGTGTTCGCGATCGTGGTCGGCCTGCTCGCCACCGCGTTTTCGACGCGGACGCTGCGCCCGGTGAAGACCCTGATCGAGGCGGTGTCGCGCATCGGGCGCGGCGACTACAGCACCCAACTCGGGGTTCGCGGCGACGACGAGATCTCCGTGCTCGCACGCGAGTTCGACAAGATGGCCACCTCGCTCAAGGACCGGGAAGCGCAGCTCAAGGAGAAGCAGGAGGCGCTGCTTCGCGCCGAGCAACTCGCCGCGGTGGGTCGGATCTCCGCGCAAATTGCGCACGAAGTCCGAAATCCCCTCTCCTCGATCGGGCTCAACGTCGAATTGCTCCAGGAGGCCCTGGGCAAGGGGGGCCTGGGCAGCAGCGTCGATGCCCGCGAGTCTCGAGACGTTCTGGCGTCGATCGTGCGCGAAGTGGATCGCCTGGCGGAGATCACCGAGGGCTATTTGAGGATGGCCAGGCTCCCGAAGCCATCGATGGCGCCGGAGGATCTCAACGAGGTGGTGGGCAGCGTGCTCGAGTTTTCGCGCGAGGAGCTCGAGAGGTCGAACGTGAAGGTGATCCGGCGACTGGACCCGGCCGGCCCGCGCGCGCTCGCCGACGAAGGGCAGCTGCGCCAGGTGTTCTTGAACCTTCTGCGCAACAGCCGCGAAGCGATGCCCGGGGGCGGCCAATTGATCGTGGAGTCGAGGACGGTCAACGGGGAGGCGGAAGTCGTCTTCTGCGACAGCGGGCGGGGAATGACGAGCGAAGTCCGCGAGCACATTTTCGAACCCTTCTTTTCGACCAAGGAGGGCGGCACCGGGTTGGGCCTGGCCGTTTCTCAGCAGATTCTGCAGGCGCACGGGGGGTCGATTCGCTGCGAGAATTCCCCGGAAGGCGGCACCACTTTCGTGGTCAGACTGCCGAAGGCCTAGCTCTCTGCCATCCAATTCTTAGTCGCCGCCGGTGGTCGTCCGGAGAATGGTTCCCATGCCGCCCACGACTGTCCCGGTGTTAGCATCGAGAAAAGACACGCCGAGGATAGGATTCCTCGTCCCGCTCGTCTGCGGTCTCCAGATTTCCCCGCCATCCGTCGTCCGCAGAATCGTTCCGCTTTGCCCCACCGCTGTGCCGGTGTCGGCATCCACAAAGGAAACGCCGTAGAGATTACTTGTCGTCCCGCTCGTCTGCCCGCTCCAGCTTGCCCCCCCATCCAGCGTCCGCAGAATCGTTCCGCGATCGCCTACTGCCGTGCCAATGTTGGCGTCCGCGAAGAACACGCCATTAAGTGCATTCGTCGTCCCGCTCGTCTGGTGCGTCCAGGTGGCGCCTCCATTGGTGGTCCGAACAATCGTTCCTTCACGACCTACCGCGGTGCCAGTGTCAGCGTCCACGAAGAACACGCCAAACAGACTCCCCAATCCGCCTATTACCAGCTGTTGCGTCCAGGTTGCACCTCCATCTGTCGTCCTATAGATGCTTCCGGCGAAGCAGCATCCCAAGCCAACCACCGTGCCGATGTCGCGGTCCACGAAGAACACGCTAGTGAGAGTGTCATCACCGAGGATTCGCCCTCGCCAGGTAGAACCTCCATCGCTCGTCCGGAGAATGGTTCCACTAGTCCCCACCACCGTACCGGTGTCCGCGTCCACAAAGGACACGCCGTGCAGAAAAATATTCGTAAGGGGCGTCTGCCGCGTCCAGGTGGCACCCCCATCGTTCGTCCGGAGAATCGTCCCGTCTGCGCCCACCGCCGTGGCGGTATTCGCGTTAACGAACGACACTCCATAAAGAAAGTCTCTCGCCCCGCTCGTCTGCGGCGTCCAGGTGGCGCCTCCATCGGCTGTCCTGAAAATCGACGCATTGTAGCTAACCGCCGTGCCGTTGTTGGCGTCTGCGAAGGACAGGCCAGTCAGACCGCCGTCCCCACCCGTCTGCTGCGTCCAGGTAGCCCCCCCATCCTTCGTCCGGAGAATCCCGCCGCCTACTGCCGTGCCGTTGTTGGCGTCCATGAAAGATACGCCAGCCAGCGGCCTCGCGTTGCGTTGCGAGCTCTGCAGGATCCAGGTGGCACCCCCATCCGTCGTCCGGATAATTGTGCGTATCTGCGCATGCATCGACGAGTAGCCTCCCACCGCGGTGCCAATGTTGGCGTCCACGAAGGACACTCCGTTGAGATCATAAGCTTGCCTAGTGCCTGCCTGTCTCGTCCAGGTGGCGCCTCCATCTGTCGTTCGGAGAATCGTTTCTCCCGCGCCTACCGCCGTGCCGGTATTGGCATCCACGAAGGACACGCCCCTGAGATTATTCGTCGTCCCGCTCGTCTGCGGCATCCAGGTGGTACCTCCATCCGTCGTCCGAAGAATCCTCCCGGAGTCGCCCACCGCCGTGCCGGTATCGGCATCCACGAAGCACACGCCCCTGAGAGTAGCCGTCGTCCCGCTCGTCTGCGCCGTCCAGGTGGTACCTCCATCCGTCGTCCGGACAATCGTGCCCAATTCACCTATTGCCGTGCCGTTATCCGCATCGACGAAAAACACGCCATAGAGCAAATTCGTCGTCCCGCTCGTCTGCGCCGTCCAGGTGGCACCTCCATCCGTCGTCCGAAGTATCGTCCCGGAGGCACCCACCACGGTGGCATTGTCCGAATCGAAGACGGAAACCGCCCAGAGAGGATTTCCTTGCGGTAGCGGGTTTTGCCAGAACCAGCCGGACTGAGCGACCGACGAGCTCGATGGGATTACTCCCAACCCCATCAACGAAGCGCAAAGCGACAATCTGAGTTTCATGTGACTGAGTTTCATCGGACGTCCCCTCCGTCTCATTTCAACAGTCGGGCTGGCTCATCGCCCGAAGAGCTCCTGTGACGAGACCCAGCTACGTCTCGATCGCGCCGCACCGCAAGAGCTGCGACCCATACTCGCAGAGCATTGCTGTGTCAATCGAGGTCCCCGCAAACGACGACAATCGTCTCTTTTCGCGGTTGCGTGCCCCACCGTCTACCGATGAATGGCCAGATGGTATGTTCCGCCTTCGATGGATGCCTTCGTGCGACGACTCGTTCGTCGACTCTGCGAACCTTCGCAACCGCTTTCGCGCAACCGGCATTTCCATGCCTTCCACAGCCCGGAAGGGCGTCGGGCGCTGAGAATCTCACGCCGGCTGAAGAGCCTGCAGCGCGACATCCTGGCTTGCGCGGCTGAAGGGCGCGCCACGAGCTTCCATCGGTTTGCCGACGATGACGGCGAGCGCCAGGTCGAGCTGAGGCTGGAGCGCCCGGGCGGGTTTAGCCTCTCGCTGTTGCACGAAGACGAGTTCGAGCTCCTTCTCGACCTGCCGGGAGTCCGATCGGCGCTCGAGGCTACGGGCCCCGCTGCTCAGCGAGCGTCGGGCTCCGGGGAGAGCGAGACGGATGCCTCGAAGACGAACGAGGCCGGGCCACGCATTTCCACCATCGAAAAGTCGGACGCGCAGCGGACTTGAAGAACCCCGCCGGGCAACTGGACCGGCACCCACTGTCCGCCGGGGAGTCGCTTCTCCGCCACCGCAGCCGCCACCGCCGCGCAGGCGCCGGTTCCGCAGGCCTCGGTCAGCCCCGCTCCCCGCTCCCAAACGCGGAGCCGGATCGAGCCATCGCGCAGCTCGGCAAAACCTACGTTGGTGCGCTCCGGAAATACCGGAATGCGTTCCAGCTCGGGACCCAGGCGGCCGGCGTCTTCGGCAGGCGTTCCAAACATCACCAGATGCGGATTGCCCATGCTGATCGCCGTACCGCGCAGGCCTGGAAAGCCGGGAAGGGGCTGGTTGATGAATGCCGCACCCGAGGAACGGGACGGCAGGTTGTCGGCGACAAGCTGCGCCGGACCCATCGCCACCTGCACCTCATCCACGGCGTCCTTCCGATAGGTCAGCTCGCAGCTCAACGGACCCGCTTCGGTTTCCAGAACGATGCGGGAGGGCCTTTGGTTGGATCGGTCCACCAGGTATTTGGCAGCGCAGCGAATGCCGTTCCCGCACATCTCCGCCTTGCTGCCATCGGCGTTGTGCACCGTCATCCGCGCCGCCGCCGACTTCGACGGAAGCAGCACCAGCACCCGGTCCGCTCCGATGCTGCGCCTGCGATCGCACAATTGTTGCGCGGTGGCGGAGTCGATGTCCCGGCCGTCCTCCCGTCGATCCAGGATCACGAAATCGTTTCCCAGCCCGTGGTACTTGAAAGCGATTTCCCTATCGACCCGCATCATCTCGCTCGAATCAAAGCAGAAGAGCCGCTCTGCCGGGCGAAAAACGTAACCGGGCCGGCGCGGTCAAAGCTTCCGAATCGTCATCCCTTCTCAGGCTCGGCTTCCCCCGCCTTCATCGGGCCTCCGCCGGGCAGTCCCGGAAGCGGCGCCGGATCGGAACCCGGGCCTGGGACGGCGCTCCGGGTCCCCCCCGGGGGTTCGACGTCTCTTCGGAGCAGGCCCGCCTTGACCGCGCTGAGCTCGGCCGTCGCCCGTTCGTAGATCTGCTGCACCTGATTCGAAGAGGTGCGAGCCAATGAGCGGCGAAGCGCGGCCAGCTCATTGTCCTGAGCAACCAATCTTCGCTGAAGGATGTCCAACTTGTTTTCCCAGTCGGCGATCGCGGTTGCCAAGTCGACCTCGCGATCGCGATTCAATTCGATCGACTGGCGCCGCGAGCTCCGCTCGGCCTTGGCCGCCTCAAGCTTTTCCGCCATCCGGGCGCGCTCTGCTTCCAGGTGCTCGACCTGGGCCGACAGGCGCTGCCGCTCCCCCGCCAGAATTCTGCTTTCTGCCCCAACGCTTTCCTCACGACTGCGAGCGTCTTCCAGCTCTTGTGCCAGCTTGGCGGCGGCCTGCCGAGCCTCGCGGACTTGTTCCTCCGCCTGGTGCGCGCGAGCCCGCTCCGCGGCGAGGTCGCTTTGCGCGGCAGCGATCGCCGCTTCGGCGGAATGCAGCGAGCTCTTGAGCTGCTCGGCCCCGAGGAGCTCCGCCTCGCTCGCCTCGAGCCGGCTGCGGACGGCCGAGCTCTCGGCCTTCAAAGCTTCGAGCTGTCCGGCCAGCTCCGACTTCTCCTGCTTGAAAGCGGTGGAGCGCTCCGAGGCATCCCCCAACTTGGTCTCAAGCTCGAGCAGCCGACCCGCCAGCTCCGATTTCTCCTTTTCGGAAGCGGCGGATCGCTCGGCGGACTCCCCCGACTTACCCTCGAGCTCGCGCAACCGAGCCGCCAGCTCGGCGACGCGCTGCTCCCGCTCGGCGGCGCGATTCGCCGCCAGCTGGGCATCGACGCGAATGCTGTCGCGGGCTCTGGCCGAAGCCGCGGCATCCTGCTCCGAGCGTTCCACTTCCCTCGAAAGCCGGGCGACCTCCTTCGCCATCGCCAACGCGCGCTCCTGAGCGGAGGAGGCTTGCTGCTCCGTCGTCCGGCGAAGGTCCTCCAGGGCCACTTCGAGCTCGGTCAATCGGGCCCGGCTTTGATCGCGCTCCGCCCGCAGGCCGGAGCATTCCCCTTGCAACTCGCTGAGCGCCATCTCGGAGCGCTCGCGAAAGGCGGTCTGCGCCACCGCCGCGGTAGAGAGATCGCTTCCCAGCCGATCGGCGCGCGCGCGCGCCTCCTCGAGCTGGCGCTGCAGCTGCTCGAGCCCGGAGGTATCTCGCGCCTCGGCCAGCTTCTTTTCCAGCTCGGCGCCCAGCTCTCTGAGCCGCTTCTCCTCGGCTCGCACTGCCTCCAGCTCGCCCGAAAGACGGCCGATTTCCGAGAGCGAAGTGGCCAGCTCTGCCTCGGCGGCCGCCCGGGCCGAGCTCAGGGTCGCCTCGTGCGCGCGCCGCCGCTCGAGGTCGACCACTTCGCGGGCCTGACGCAAAGCTTCGGAATCCGCCGCCGAAGCGCGCACCGCCGCCTCCAGCTCGGCGCGCACGAAAGCAAGCTGCGCCTGCGCACTTTCGGCAAGGGCCTTGGCCTGAACGATCTCCTTCGTTCGCGCCTCGGCCTCGCCCGACAGGCGCGAGATCTCATCGGCGAGGCGAAGCTCGCGCTCGCGGGCCGCTTCGAGCTGAGCCTTGCCGGCGTCGATCTCCTCGGTCGCCACCCGATGCGCCGCTTGCAATCGCTGCAGCTCCAGCCGGATCGCCGCCATATCGTCGTCGACCGACCGGCGCTCCTCCCTGGTCCTGGTGAGCCGGGAGCCCGAATCTTGAAGAAGCTTGGCGAGCTCTTCGCGCCGCGCGGACTCCAGCCGCGCCGACTCCTGGGCAGCGAGCAACTGCGCATCCACTTCCTGCCGCGCCTTTTGCGCCGCTTCGACCTGCTCGCGATGGCGGCCTGCGCGCGCATCCGCCTCGGCTGCCTGCTCCCGGGCCGCCTCGAGGGCCAATTCCAGCCGGCGCACCCGGGCGGCGAGCTCGTCGCGCGCCGCCACCGCCGGCCCATCGTTCTTCAGAGATTGAAGCTCCGCCCACAGCCGCGCCGATTCCTCGCGCGCGCGATCGTGCTCCGCCCGGATGCGGGCAAGCTCGCCCTCCCGAAGCGAGAGATCGCTTCGCGCCGTTTCCAGCGCCAGCTTTAAACGATTCGAGCGTTCCGCCAGCTCGTGGCTTCGACGCGAGTACTCATCCACCCGGGATCCCATGTAGGCGAGCGGCTCCGGCGGAAGCTGCACCCAGGTCGGATCGAAGGTCCGGCACGGCTCCGAGCCGGCGATCACGATGAAGTAGGCGGCCTCGCCCGCGGAGGCAAGGGTCCCGTCGACTTGAAGTCCCTCCCCGCGCTCAAAAGCGACCTGATAGCCGAGAACCGGGCTCTGGGTGGCGACGTCGATGTGCCGAAAATGCGGTGCGAGAACGTCCAGCAATTGCCCATAGGTGGCGGGAGCATCCGAGGGCTCCGGTTCGACGAGCTGGGACAGCGCCAACCCGGCGGGGTTGCGCAGGCCACCGAGGGCAAAGCCGGTCTGGGCGAGCAAGCGGCGAAGCTCGCGAACCAGGTTCGGCTCACGCAGGCAGTCCGCCCAGTCGGCAACCAGGGCGAGGTCGAAGCTGCCGGTCTCCAGATCTTCGAAGACATTCGCGCGAAAGTGGAGATTGGGTCCGCCCAAGGACTTCTGCGCCGCGTCAACCGCTCCGAGATCGGAATCGCAAGCCAACACCGAGCGGGCGCCTCGCAGGGCGAGGAACTGAGCGGAGCGCCCCCCGGTTGATGCAACCGCGCCGACCTCCAGGACCCGCCGCCCGGCAAAGAGGGCCTCTGCGAAGACGTACCGGGGAAGCAGTTCGCTGGTACCGAGTCGCCGAAAGGTGGAGTTCATGGACGCGAGCGCTGCCATTATAGCCTTCCTTCTGGTGTATGACGTGGAAGGCCGTCCCACCCACCGCTAAAGATTCTCCAAGGTAGAGGTTCCATGCGTTCGCTCAAAAAATTGCTGGTTGTCCTGCTCCTGCTCGGGATGGGCGGTGCGGTCGCGTTTTTGCTCTCGCAGCTCAATGCGCGCACCTACAGCGTCCAGGTAGTCGACGGAAGCCTGATCGTGATGAAGGGCAGAATGTTTCCGATCGGATCCGAGCCGTTCCGGCCCGTCGATCCGGTAATGCGCGATGCCTACGCGCCGATTCCCCTCGATGGCAGTAGCCCAGGCAATCTTCCCGAGGCGCGCTTCACCGAACGAGATGAGCTGGACCGCGCGCTGTTCGAGGTGGTGGGTCGGTTGGCCAAGGCGAGGGTGAGCTCGGATGATCCAAAGCAGCTCGAACAGGGGCTGTCCTACCTGCGCCGCTCCGAGAAACTCCTCGGCTTGAGCGACGACCAGCGGCAAAGCCTGGCGGAGATGCGCTCCGAAGTCGCCTACTACCTAGCCCGCTCGAAGCTCGACCAGGCGAAGGCCGACGTCGCGGAGGGACTGGCTCAATTGAAGCTGGCGGCCACCAGCCCCAATCGCCACGCCCACAGCGCCAATCAGATGATCCTCGAGGTGGAACCGGCCGCCAAAGCATTCGAGGCAGCGCTCCGAAAAGCCGCCCATGGATTGAGCGAGCCGGCAAGAGCCGATTCCGCGCCGGCGGAGCCGAACAGTCCATCCCCAGCAGACGCCAAGCCGAAGGACGCGAGCAACCCCTGATTCAAGCCGGGGCGGATTTCCGCATCGCGCCGACGAAGGGAAGGTTGCGGTACTTCTCGTTGAAGTCGAGGCCGAAGCCGACCACGAAAACGTCCTCGATCACGAAGCCGCAATAGTCGATCGGCACCTTGGTCCGCGCCCGAGCCGGTTTCTCGAGCAGTGTGCAGACCCTCACCGACGAGGGATGCCGTGCCTGGAGGTTGTCGATGATGAACTTCATCGTCAGCCCGGTGTCGATGATGTCTTCGACGATGAGCAAGTCCTTGCCCGCCATCGGCTTGGTCACGTCCGAAGTGATCCGGACCTCGCCGGTCGTCTCCATCGCCGCGTAGGAGGAAACACCGAGAAATTCCATCGTCAGCGGAAGAGCAATGTGCCGCACCAGATCGGTGGCGAAGAAGACCGAACCCTTGAGGATGCTGATCACAGTCAGGTCCTTGCCGCGATAGTCCAGGGTCAGCTGCTCTCCGAGCTCGCGGATCCTGGCCGAAAGCTTCGCCTGGTCGATCAGCACGTCGACTTCACCCTGATAAAACGTCGCGTTGAATGGCACGTCCCTTCTGTCCTTTCGCCGCTAGACGTAGGCGTTGTTCATGAGCTCGCCAAACCCGCCGCCGCCCGGAACGATGTACTGCCGATCATCCAGTCCCCGCTCCTGGTCCCAGAGCTGACCGGCCACGGTGTCGAAAACCTCCGGCGCCGACAGCGCCCGGTCGAGCCGGATGGCGTAGACCAGCACTTCTGGATGCCGATTGGTAATCCGCTTCAAGTACTCGGGGGTGACAATCAAGTTGACGCAAATGATCTTCCTCGGTTTTCCCGCCACCTTCTCGCGATACATCTCCAGGGCGGTGGAGAGCGTTCCCCCGGTCGCGCCCATCGGGTCGGGAAAGAGCACAATCGCATCGTCCACATCGCCGCCGATCTTCGCGCCCCCGATCGCCGACCCGACCACCCTTTCCGAAGCGTCGATCATCCGGCTCATGATGATGTGATCCTGGCGGACCAGGGACGGGGAGATGAGGTTGTTCAGCAGATCATAAGTCACTTGCGAGGGCAGAGTTCCGGCGCGTGCGATGTTGACCGCGACCGCCCGCACCTCTCGATCAACGACCTCGCCCTGGTAGATCGCGTGAGGATTGGAATCGATCATCCGCGTCGGAATCGCCGCCATCTTCCGGGGGAACTCGGCATTGATCACCGTCTTCACCAGATCGGTGTAGAGCGAGGCGACCAGGCGGTTGACCTCCGGTTGGTGCGTCCCCTTCGCGCACAAGAGCGCAAGCTGAGAGAGCAGAATCGGATCCGAGAGCAGGTGCACGTTCGGGCCGTAGCGGTGGGGGATCTCGCTGAGCGTGAATTGGATGTTCTCGTACAGCCCGTCTCGCATTCGACCCTCCTTCAGTCTTCAGACATTCAGTCTTCGAACAGATCCAACGTCTCCGGCGAGGTGGCCTCCACCGGCGCGGGGACGAAGCAGCGGCGACACCGCGCTTCATAGGTTTCGGCCGAGCCCACCACCACCCGGTCGCCGCGGGGACTGATCCGCTGCGATCGATTGGCGGGATTTCCACAGACGACGCAGATCGCCAACTCCTTGGTGATGTATTCGGCCACCGCGAGGAGCTTGGGCATCGGCTCGAAGGGCTTGGCTTGATAATCCTGGTCCAGGCCGGCGCAGATCACCCGCAAGCCCTTCGCGGCGAGGTCCTCGCACACCGCGACGAGCTCGTCTCCGAAGAACTGCACTTCATCGATTGCCACCACCTGCGTGTCCTCGCGCAGGTGGACGAGGATGTCCCTCGCGCGCTCGATCGGCGTGCTGACAATCTTGTGACGGGAGTGGCTGACCACCTGCGCCTCGTCGTAGCGGGTGTCCAGCTTGGGTTTGAAGACCTGCACTTTCTGCTTTCCGTAGAGCGCTCGTTTGACGCGCCGGATGAGCTCCTCGGTCTTACCGGAGAACATCGGACCGCAAATAACTTCTATCCAGCCGATATCTTTAGGGAAATTGTGCAAAAGGGACCGGGGGGAACCGAGCTTCGGAAGGGTCGAGTGTGGTTCAGCAGGCCCCGTCGGTCAAGCCGACCGAGGCCGAAAAAACCATTGTCCGAAAGGACACGTAGACAAGTAGGAGGACGATCATCTATGAAGGATATGCGTACACACCAACGCACACGGGCGCCAGGGGTTCGCAGGAATGTCAGCGGTCACCCAAAGATTTGTGCGGCAGAGCATTCCCGCTGGGCCGTGGAACCTGCCCGGGTTTGGAATCTGCGCGGCGATCCTGGTTCTGAATCTGCTCGACGCGCTGTTCACGATGGCATTTTTGAAGTTCAATTTCGCGGAAGAAGCAAATCCGCTGATGAATCTTGCTTATCGAACGTCGCCGCTCGGATTCGTGCTGCTTAAGCTGGCGATGGTCCAGGTAGGAATCCTGATTCTTCACCATCATCGCCGAGTGCGGGTTGCCGAGTATGCGCTCAACGCCGTGGCTGCGGTTTACGTTGGCATCGTGAGCTATCATCTAGCATTCGTGGCGCATATTGCTTGGAGATAGAAATAATTTTCGCTGCTTGATTTTCACGACGCATCTAGCCGATTCTTGGGGAGGCGGGGGACCTCCAGATGGAGATTACGGACATTCGAGTTTTTCCCGTCCACGAGGAGAAGCTCAAGGCCTATGTGACGATTACGCTCGACAACTGCTTCGTCATCCGGGACATCGCCCATCCCCTGAACGCCGTCACTCGCGACCGGATGGAGAAGACCATCCTTGTCGCCTACGAGCGCCAGATCCAGACTTCCCGCGATGGCGCCGCCACCGAGTCACCCGCCAGTGAGCGTCACTGAGCCTGGTCGTTCCGCAGCTGGGAAGTCCGAGGCGCTGCCCCTGCTCAAGCGGGACTTCAAGATTTTTTGCGGAAACTCCAACCCCGTCCTCGCCCGCCGGATCTGCGACTACCTCGAGCGGCCGCTGTCGAAAGCGGAAGTCGGGCGATTCTCCGACGGAGAGATTCAGGTCGAGATCGGTGAGAACGTGCGCGGCCTGGACACGTTCATCATTCAATCCACTTGCCCGCCGGTGAACGACCACCTGGTGGAGTTGCTTATCATGTGCGACGCGCTCAAGCGCGCCAGCGCGGCCTCGATCAACGCGGTGATTCCCTATTACGGGTACGCCCGGCAGGACCGCAAAGTGGCGCCGCGCACGCCGATCACCGCCAAGCTGGTGGCGGATCTGCTCGAGGTTGCCGGCGCGACGCGGGTGCTGTCGATGGACATGCACGTCGGTCAGATCCAGGGCTTCTTCAACATCCCCTCCGATCACCTCTATGCCTCGCCTTTGTTCGTGGAAGACATCAAGGAGCGCTTCGGCACCGGCGAGGACGTGGTGATCGTTTCCCCGGACGCGGGCGGCGTGGAAAGAGCGCGCGCCTATTCGAAGCGGCTCAGCAGCGGTCTGGCGATCGTCGACAAGCGGCGCTCCCGGCCCAACGCGTCAGAGGTGATGAACCTCATCGGCGAAGTGAAAGGGCGCGACGCGATTCTCCTCGACGACATGGTGGATACGGCGGGGACGCTGACCCAGGCGGCCAGCGTGGTGAAAGAGCGGGGGGCGCGGCGGGTCGTGTCCTACGCCGTCCATGCGGTCCTTTCCGGACCCGCGTTGACGCGAATTCAACAGTCGACCCTGGAGCAGGCCACCTTTACGGACACCATTCCTCTCTCCCGCGAAGCGCAGACGGCGGTCCCCAAAATTCGCGTCCTGGGCACCGACCGGCTGTTCGGCGAGGCGATCGACCGGATTCAGCGCGGGGACTCGCTCAGCTCATTGTTCGTCTAGCCCTTGACTTCGACGCGGCGGCGCTGGCAAAAGACCCGCCGGTGAATCGCCATCGCCCGTCGGGGCCTGCCCACCGACAGGATGCCGCGGGATCGACGATCCACTCTGGAAGGAAAATGCGATGCCGAGCCCTCGAACCATACTGCCAGCCAAGCCGCGCGACGGCGCGGGAAAAGGACCTTCGCGACGCCTCAGGGCCCAGGGGCTGATTCCCGCGGTCGTTTATGGGCGTCATTCGAAGACCCCTCGTCACATCGCCGTTGATCCGCTCGCGATCAAACACGCGGTGGCGACCCCCGCGAAGCTGAATACCCTGATTCAGATCAAGCTCGATGGCGCCGCCGAAACACTCGTTCTGCTCAAGGACGTTCAAATCGATCCGGTGAGCCGCGACATGCTCCACGCGGATTTCATGGAGGTGCGGGAGAACGAGAAAGTGAAGGTGAAGGTCCCGCTCCACCTGGTAGGAAAACCGGCGGGCGTGCTGGAAGGCGGAATTCTCTCCCAGCTGCGGCGCGAGCTTGAGGTCTGGACGCTTCCCACGGCGATCCCCGACCAGATCGAGGTCGACGTCTCCCACTTGAAGATGGCCCAGGCGCTCCACATCAACGACGTCAAGCTGCCCGCGGGCATCGA
>WNEZ01010082.1_pt1 | contig 14853 bp, 16 predicted proteins | sample 5400521 | NCBI WGS metagenome assembly WNEZ01 (sample SAMN13153339, study PRJNA577476) | soil metagenome | isolation source: 120 cm saprolite under Douglas fir tree site 2 hole 1 replicate 1 | place: USA:California | collected 2015-04-18
ATGAGCAGCGACCAGCTCGTCGGGATGGATGGCGAGGGGCCGGCCGTGATCGCGAACGCGCCGTTCGGCGCGGTGACGCAGCCCGTCCGGCAGGCCACCGCGAAGGACGTGAGCTACCACGGGCACTGGAGCGCTGACTTCACCGGGACGAACAGCTTCGTCACGGATTTCCGGTACGAAGGCTGACTGGGCCCGGCCATGGCTGACCAGGCCGGCCCGGCCTCAGTCAGGCGGCCCGTGCAGAGCCTCCCGCCGCGACAGCTTGCCCTGCCGTGGATCGCGGTCGCGGCGCTCGCCGCTGCGGCGTGGGCGATCACCGTCGCGCGAGCCCGGAGCATGGGCGACGGCCCGGGAACGATGGGCTTGGCGCTGCTGCCCTTCCTCGGGCTGTGGGTCCTGATGATGGCCGCTATGATGCTGCCGTCTGTCGCGCCGGTCGCCGTGCTCTGGAGCCGTCTGATCAGTGGCGTCTCAACCGGCGCCGGGCGGGCCGTGCGGATGAGCTCGTTCCTCGGCGGTTACCTGCTGGCCTGGGCTGTGTGCGGGGCGGTCGCCTTCGCGGCCCTCGCCGGAACCGGGCGGCTGCTCACGGCGTCCCCGGCCGCGGCGAAGTGGCTCGGCGTAGCGATCTTCATCGCCGCGGGCAGCTACCAGTTCACTCCCTGGAAGGACTGGTGCCTGCGCCGTTGCCGCTCACCGATTGGCGCGCTCATGTACTACCTCGGCTTCAAGGCGGTCGGCGTGATGAACGTGGCAGTCATGGCGGCGCTGGCGGCGGTCATCCTCGCCGAGAAGCTCTGGCGCTACGGGAAGCCGTTCGGCCAGGCCGCCGGGATCGTGCTGGTGGCAATCGGCGTCCTTGCGATCTGGTTCCCTTGGCTGCTTCCCGGCCTGCACGCCTCGGGAATGCCGACTATGTAGGGCAGGCGAAAGCGGTATGCGCCGACATCGATGGCGGATGATGACCGCGCTGGCCGCCGTGGCTGTGACCTTTTCGGCGGCAGTGGCAGGCGCCGGACCGGCGCGGGCTGGTGGGGGCGAGGGCGTGCCCGCTTTCGGGCACGTGTTCCTGATCATCGGGGAGAACACCACCTACTCCCACCTGACCACGTCGAACGCGCCTTACCTGCTGGGCACGATCCGGCCGGGCGCGGCCTGGCTGACTAATTACTTCGCGGCGACCCACTGGTCTCAGGCGAATTATGTGGCGCTCACAACTGGTCAGTTCACCAGGTGCGAGCAGCAAGACGGGGGCATCGCATGCCACCAGAATGTCGACAACCTGTTCCATCAGATAGACCTGGCCGGTTTGTCATGGAAGGTCTGGCTGGAGGCCGGGGCCGCCAAGTGCGACACGGGGTCGGGGGGCAGTTGCTCAAGCAACACGCCGTGCCCGCTGAACGGCTTCTACACCACGGGAAACCCGCCGATTCTCTTCGACGACATCGAGGGCCCGAATGGCGTGTGGTCGCCGGCTAACCCCTCGGCGGAGTGCCTGGCCAATGACGTCCCCGCCGGGACCGCGAATGCGGGGATGTCCACCTTCAACGCCGACCTCGCCACCGGGGATGTGGCCAACTTCAACATGATCATCCCCAACGGGTGCGAGGACGGGGAAGCGAACTGCAAACCGGTCAACAACCGCTACACGCAATTCGACGACTTCCTCGCCGCAGAGGTCCCGAAGATCGAGGCGTCGCCCGCGTTCGGGAAGGACGGGGTCATCATCGTGACCTATGACGAGGACGAGCGCGCGGGAGGGATCGCCAGCAAGAACGGGTTCGGCTCGGGCGGTCATGTCGTCTGCGCGATCCTCAGCCCGCTGGCCATCTCGGGGTCGTATGGTCAGCAGTTCTTCCACTACAGCTTGCTGCGCACGATCGAGGATGGTTTCCGGCTCGCTGGGCACCTCGGGAACGCCAACGACGTGGCCCCGGTCGCCGGCATCTGGAACTCTCAGTAATCCAGCCGAGGCGACGGTCAACCAGCGCGGGACGGCACCAGGACGTCCGGCTCACGCTGACCCGCCCGCTGCACCCGCGTCTGCGCGACGGGGGAGAATGCGTCCTGCTCGTAGTGAATCAGGCCGTAGTGCATCGCCGTCATCAGCGCCTGCGCCCGGCTCGCCGCGCCGAGCTTGTCATACAGCCGTGCGACATAGGTCTTCGCCGTGGACTGGCTGATGAACATCGCCATCGCGAGCGCGGGGATCGACAGGCCGTCGTGCAGCAGGCGCAATACCTCCGCCTCCCGCCGACTGAGTGCGAGCCGCTCATGCACGGCGCGCTGCCGGGCGAGCGCCACCGCCAGCCCTGACGCGGTAAATGACGAGGCGGCCACTGCGGCGTGTCGGATCGCCGCGAGCACCTCTGCCACCGGTGCGGTCTTCGCAACGAAGGCCGACACCCCGGTATCCAGCGCCCGGAACAGCACGTCGTCCTCGCCCTGTGAGGTCAGCATGACGATGCCGAGGTCGGCATAGCAGTCCCGGAACTCCCGGGCCAGCCGCAGGCCGTCGCCGTCGGGCAGGGTGACGTCCACGGTCACGACGTCCGGCCGCACCGCCCTGAGGATGCGGGGCGCGTCGGCCGCCGACCCGCATTCGGCCACGATCTCGATATCGGGATGCTGCCCGACCAGTTCGCGCAGGCCGTAGCGGGTGAGGGTGTGACCGTCAACGATCACGAGACGGATCGGCATTGGGCGGCTCTCCGCTTCTCAGGACATTTCTCGGTACGTTTGTCGCATTCGACATGAAATGCGTGGGCTAAATTGCGCCAAGAACGGGCGCGATTAAGACCCAGCTGCACGGTCTTCCCGACCGCGTTCCCTCCCAACTGTCGCGCGGCATGGTCCGTTACCTACTAGCAGAGGTAGCGGCGGCAATCACAGGTACTTGGCGGCATTGGGGCCAAAGCATCTGCGCCGTACCCCGCTGTTTGCCACACGGTCAGCCCGTTGCACACTAGACGCCCCATCGGTACGAACTGTTGGCAGTCACTTTTCGATCGTTACGGGAACGTGATCCGATGGCCAGGCTGGTACCTGTGCTCAGCGATGCGGAAGAACGACCTGACCATGCCGCCGCCCAGTTCTGAGCCAGGTCAGCCTGCCGACTGCCGATGACTCGTCCAGGAATCAGGCCCTTACCCGCCCGGGCTACTGCCGCTGGCGAGGATCGCGAGCAGGGTGCCGCCGAGCAGGAACGGCCCGAAGCAGATCGCGCTGCGCAGGGTAATCCGCCGTGCGGCCAGCAGCGCCAGGATGGCCGCGGCGGAGAGCAGGAAACCGAGCGCTGCCCCGGCGAGCAGGGTAGCCCAGCCCAGCCAGCCAAGGACGAGCCCAGCCAGGCCTGCGAGCTTGATGTCACCGCCGCCCAGCTGCCCGGGTCGCAGCAGCGCCAGCAGCAAATAGCAGATCGCCAGTGCCGCGCCGCCCAGCAATGCCCGCACCAGCGCGCCAGCGTCATGCTGGATCGCGGCCGACCCGGCCAGCAAGGCGATCAGCACCGGAAATGCGGGCAGGGTCAGCCGGTCGGGGAGCCGCTGAACCGCGATGTCGATCGCGGACAGCGCCACACTGAGCGCGCCAAGGAAGGCGAACGCGACCACGTCGGGCTGCCTGCCGAACCTGCCGGCCAGCAGCGCGAGCACTGCGGCGGTAGCCAGCTCCAGCGTTGCCGGGGTGCCGAAGCTGCCGCCGCAATGCCCGCACCGGATGGCGAGCCAGCGGCGCACCGGGGCCGCGCAGCGCGGGCAACTGGTCCGGTCCGGGTCACCGGCCGGCACCGACAGCCGGAAGACCGCGCCGCGCAGCGCGGCACCCGCTGGCAGCCCCGCGACCGCACCCCCCGCGGCCCACATCACGTTCACGCCGCTCACGGTATGCATCCGGCCAGGGAAACGGGACGTCCCCGCCCTGGAGCTGACTGATCGGCGCCCGATGTCGGCCGGTCGGCCGACATGTCGGCTATCCGGCGAGATTTTCGGGCCGGCCGGCCGATGCCGCAAACCGGCCGCGATCCTCCAGAGTTCCCCCGTACTGGGCGGCGCGGTGCCGTCCGACCGTGGGGTGGGGTCACACCCTGGGAGCGGGATCACCGCCCGCTGACCGTCAAAGGAGTTTCGCCATGCTCAAGTTCGTCGTGTTCCTGCAGGGCTTCCTGACCGAGCACCTGCGCCGGGACGACCGCGGCGCGACCGCCGTTGAGTACGGCCTGATCGTGGCCCTGATCGCTGGTGTGATCATCGTGGCGGTCACTGCGCTCGGCGCCAACATCTCAACCGTGTTCACCAACGTAGCCGCCAAGATCGCCGCAGCCTGATTCAGCTCAGGAGTTCCCCCGTACTGGGCGGCGCGGTGCCGTCCGACCCTGGGGTGGGGTCACATTCCGGGAGCGGGATCACCGCCCGCTGACCGTCAAAGGAGTTTCCCATGCTCAAGTTCGTCGTGTTCCTGCAGGGCTTCCTGACCGACCGGCTGCGCCGGGACGACCGCGGCGCGACCGCCGTTGAGTACGGCCTGATCGTCGCCCTGATCGCTGGTGTGATCATCGTGGCGGTCACTGCGCTCGGCGCCAACATCTCAACCGTGTTCACCGACGTAGCCGCCAAGATCGCCGCAGCCTGACTCAGCTCAGAGACCACGAGCAGAGGCGAGAGCCAGCTGCCGGGCCACGTCCGCGCCGACTCTCGCCGGGTGTCGAAGGGAACCCACGATGTTCACCTGGTGCGCGCTGCCGCGGGACTTCCTCAGCCAGCTGCTGGGCGGGGATCGTGGCGGCACCGCGGCCGAGTACGCGCTGATGATCGGCCTGATCGCAGCGGTGATCGCCGGTGCCGTTGCCGCGCTCGGGCAAGGCGTCCTGAACCTGTTCAACGTTCCCCTCGCCGGATTCTGACCGCGTGGCACGGGCGGGACGGAGGTTTCTGGCCGTCCCGCCCGCCGTCATGAATCGAAGGGATAGCCGACCATGAACCGGCGACCATCCAGGGTCCGCGTACCAGGCGGGGACCGCGGTGCCGCCGCCGTGGAGTTCGCGCTGCTGCTCCCGTTGCTGTTGCTGCTCGTCTTCGGCATCATCGACTTCGGCCGGGCGGTCAACGTCCAGATCACGCTGACCCAGGCGGCCCGCGAGGGCGCCAGGCTCGCGGCGCTCGGCCAGTCCACCGCGGCGGTGACGGCCCGCGCGCAGGGCGCGGCCGTGGGACTTAGCCCGGTAACGGTGACCGTGACCGCCTGCCCGCCCGGTGCCACCCAGACTTCCGAGGCGACGGTCATAACCAGCTACACGTTCACGTACATCACCCCGGTCGGGGCCATCGCCGCGCTCTTTGGCGGCGGTGGCTATGGGTCGCCGACCCTCACAGCCACCGGAGTCATGCCATGCGAGAGCTGATAATGGGCCTGGCCCGCCCGATGCTGCGGCTGCTTGGCCGGGACGAGCGGGGCGCGGTCGGCGTGCTTGTGGCCATCTTTATCGGCGGCGGCGTGCTGCTCGGCATGGGTGCGCTGGCGATCGACGTGGGCCAGCTTTACCAGAACCGCGCCGAACTGCAGAACGGCGCCGACGCCGCCGCCCTCGCCGTGGCCGACAGCTGTGCCCTCAGCAGCTGCGCGCCGGGCCTGGCCGCCCAGTACGCCCCGGCCAACGCCTCCAGGCTCACGGGTTTCAACGCCGGCGTGGACCTGGTGTGCGGCTCCGGCACCGGCATGACGGCATGCCCGGCCAGCAGCGGGACGATGGTCGACTGCCCGCCCGCCCCGCCGTCCGGCACGAACTACGTGGACGTGCACACCTCGACCCGGACCGGCGGTGGCTCCACCCTGCTGCCACCCGTGTTCGCCAAGGCGCTGCTCGGCAACGGGAGTTACCAGGGCAGTAATGTGAAGGCCTGCGCGCAGGCGGAGTGGGGCAATCCGTCCACGGCGAACACCATCGCCTTTACCATCTCGGCGTGCTCCTGGTACGTGTACACCAGCGACGGGAACTCGTTCGCGCAGCCACCGCCGTATCCGCCGAACGCCGCGCCCACGGCGTCGCAGGACCACATACTCTTCGAGCACGGCAGCCAGGGCTCCAAGACCACCGGCTGTCCGCCGTACCAGCCGTCCGGGCAGGATGCCCCGGGCAACTTCGGCTGGACCGCCGACTCGGGCACCTGCTCGACCTTCATCAGCAGCGGCAGCTACGGCGGGAGCACCGGCGCGTCGGCCTCAGGCGACTGCCAGACGGCGCTGCAGAACGACTGGGCGAACAAGACCGTCCTATACCTGCCGGTCTACTCCTCGATCAGCGGGACCGGTGCCGGCGTTACCTACACGCTGCTGGGCTTCGCCGCCTTCGTGATCACCGGCTATCACATAACGGGCAGCTTCAAGGCCAGCGACTGGCTGAACCCGGCGAACAATTGCACGGGCAACAACTTCTGCATCGACGGCTATTTCACGCAGGGACTGATCCCGTCCACCGGCGGTTTGGGCGGCACAGGCCTGGGCGCCAGCATCGTGGAACTCACCGGCTGAGTAACGTCCGCCAGGCCGATGCCAGGGCGATGGCCGGGATGAAGGCGGTCAGCACGCTGGTCGCGCAGAGCCAGATCCCGTCCGGCACCTCGGCCGGTGCCGCCCTGCGCGACGGGCTGCTGCGCACCGAGACGCTGCCGACCTCGTCGGTACCGTCCAGCGCGGTCCGCTCGATCACTCCCAGTCTCGGCGGCCTGGTCATGAGCGCGGACGTCCCGCCAGGCCAGTTGCTGCTGCGCCCGATGCTGGTGACCGCCGCGCAGGCGACCGGCGGCGTCGCGCTCCCGGCCGGGATGGTCGCGGTCACCATCGAGCTCTGCATGCCCGAGGCGGTGGCGGGCGCCGTACGCGCAGGCTCCGAGGTCGAGGTGTTCGACACCACTGCCCGCGCCACCGGCCCTTCCGGCAGCACGCTGACCGCATATCCGAACTGTACCGGGCCGCACCAGCAGCAAGCCGACGGCGCCGCCCGGACCCGAGTGGTGCTGCCCAGGGTGCAGGTGCTCTCGGTAGGATCCGCCGCCATCGGACAGGGCACCTCCACCTCGACCACCACGGCTGCCCCCGCGGCCACCTCGAATGGATCCACCCAGGGCAATGTGCTTGTGACGCTGGCAGTCAGCCAGCGCGATGCCGAGAGAGTGATCCAGATCACCGAGACAGGCCTGCCGTACCTGGCACTGCTCCAGCTGTAGACCTGAGGAGACAACCATGCCCATACTCTGCGGACCGGCGGTGCGGACCGGAGACGCGTTCCTCAGCATCGGCGGTCAGGTGCGTGCCGCGGACGACCTGCACGCCACGGCCCAGATGCTGGACAACGATCCGGCCGAGACGCTGGTGGTGATCGGCCCCGAGACCGCGACGAGCGAGGCGCTGGCATTCGCCGCGGCGCTCCGGCTGGCCAGGCCGACGGTGGGCGTGATCCTGGCCCGTGATCAGGTCGATGTCGCGCTGCTCACGCGGGCGCTGCAGTCGGGAGTGCGGGAGGTGGTGTCAGCGGACGACCCTGCGGCCGTGAGCGCCGCCTGCCGTCGCTCTCACGATGTGTCGCAGCGACTGCTCACCGCGGCTAATTCGGAGGATGGGGAGCCAGCGCGAGATGGCCGGATCATCACCGTATTCGCCGCCAAAGGCGGCTGCGGCAAGACCACGCTGGCGATCAACCTGGCCGTAGTGCTCGCCAGGGACACCGGCCTCCGGGTGTGCGTCGTGGACCTGGATCTCGCGTTCGGCGACGTGGCGATCAGCGTGCAACTTGACCCGGCGCGGACAATGGTGGATGCGCTGCCCATGGCCGGTCACGTGGACACCGCCGGCGCTCTCTCGCTGCTCACCCGTTACGGGCCAGGGCTGGAGATGCTGCTCGCGCCGGTCGCTCCCGGCGACGCCGAGAAGGTGCCGCCCGCGCTGGTGGGCGAGCTTCTCGCGGTGTTTCGCGGCATGTTCGACTACGTCGTCGTGGACACGCCCGCCCAGTTCAGCGAGCACGTGCTCATCGCGATGGACAACTCAGCCCACCACGTGCTGCTGACCACCCCGGACGTGCCCGCGCTGAAGAACCTCCGGGTGACGCTGGACATGCTGGACATGCTCTCCTACCCGAGAGAGATCCGAGCGGTGGTGCTCAACCGCTCGGACTCAAAGGTGGGGCTGACCGCGGAGGACGTGGAACGCGTGGTGCGCTGCCCGATCGCCGCGCACATCCCGTCCAGCCGCGCGGTCCCCGTCTCGATCAACAAGGGCACGCCCATCACGCTGGCCACCCCCGAGCATCCGGTGAGCCAGGCCATCACCCGGTTCGCGCAGGAGTGGCTGTACGAGGCCACCGTTCCGGCGCCGCGGGGGCTGCTGACCCGGCGCCGGGTCCGGAGGCGGTCGGCATGAGCCTGTCCGACCGGCTGGCCCAGCGGCGGGCGCCGTCCTCCCTCGCGGTCGACATGCTGAGCCCGCAGCGCCGCACCGCACGGCACGCCGACCCGTTCGCTGCGGTCAAGCGCAGCGTCCACGATGCGCTGCTGGAGGCGCTCGGGCCGAAGCTGTACGACGCGCACCTCGACCAGCGAGAACTGGAGCAGCGGGTGACCGACGCGCTGCAGACGGTGCTGCAGCGCGACGAGACCCCGATGACAACGGCCGACCGCGCGCGGGTCGCGCAGGAGGTCGCCGACGATATCCTCGGCCACGGCCCGCTGGAGCCGTACCTGCGTGATCCGGATGTCTCCGAGATCATGGTCAACGGCCATGACCAGATCTACGTCGAGCGGGCCGGCCGCCTGTACCCGGTGCAAACGGCTTTTGCCGACGAAAGCCATCTGCGCCGCACCATCGACAAGGTGGTGGCGCGGGTCGGCAGGCGGGTGGACGAGGCCAGCCCCATGGTGGACGCCCGGCTGCCGGATGGCAGCCGGATCAACGCGGTCGTGCCCCCGGTGGCGCTGGACGGGTCACTGCTGACGATCCGGAAGTTCGCCGCCGAACCGTTCACCGTGGACGATCTCGTCTCGTTCGGCACCATGACCCCCGCCGTGGCCGGGCTGCTCGAGGCCTGCGTCCGCGGCCGGCTGAACATCGTGATCGGAGGCGGCACCGGATCGGGCAAGACCACCACACTGAACGTGCTGTCCTCGTTCGTGCCGCAGGATGAGCGGATCATCACGATCGAGGATGCCGCGGAGTTGCAACTGCGCCAGGAGCACGTGCTCCGGATGGAGTCGCGCCCCCCCAACCTGGAGAACCGCGGTCAGATCGCGATCCGCGACCTGGTGCGCAACTCGCTGCGGATGCGGCCGGACCGGATCATCATCGGCGAAGTCCGGGACGCTGCCGCGCTGGACATGCTGCAGGCGATGAACACCGGACACGACGGGTCCATCACGACCGTGCATTCCAACTCGCCCCGCGACTCGCTGGCCCGCCTGGAGACGATGGTGCTGATGGCCGGCATCGACCTGCCGCAGCGTGCGATCCGGGAGCAGATGGCCTCGGCCGTCGACCTGATCGTCCACCAGGCCCGGCTGAAGGACGGCACCCGGCGGATCACGCACATCACCGAGGTCGACGGCATGGAGGGTGAGGTCATCACGCTGCAGGATGTGTTCCTGTTCGACTTCCATGCCGGGGTGGACGAGCACGGCAGGCACCGCGGCGAGCTGCGCGGCACCGGCTTGCGGCCTCGCTTTCTCGCCACGCTGGCCGATCGAGGCGTGCAGGTGCCACAGGGAGTCTTCAGGTTCGAGGAGTTCCGGCGGTGACCCGGGTCCGAGTATTGCGCCGGGTGGGCAAGGGCGCGCTGATGGTCGCCGTTCTCGCGCCGCTGGTGCTGCCCGTGGCCGTGGCGAACGCGGCGAGCACGCGCACGGCGTCGCCGGCACCGGCGAGCAAGGGCACGGTAATGATCTTGCTGGACACCAACCTGTGGATGGCCAGCGAGCGCATTCCCGCGGAGCGCGCGGCCGCGCGGGCCTACCTGGCCGCCCTGCCCGCCGGCGTGCGCGCCGGGCTGATCATATTCGCCGACAAATGGCGGACGGTGGCCCCGCCGACCGCCGATCGCCAGCTGGTGACCGCGGCACTGGCCGGGATCCGGGCCCGCGGGGGGAAGTCAACCGGGCTCGCTGCCGCACTGTCCGCCGCCGAGTCGGTGCTGGATAGCCCGGGTAAGACGACGGGAGGCAGGGTGCTGGTGCTCTCCGACGCCGAATACCTCACCAATCGTCCGCTTGCGGCGACCGTCCCGGTCGACGTCGTGACGTGGCGCTACGAAGGCGACGACAACGCCCGGGCGCTGCGGGCCCTCGCCTCGGCCAGTGGTGGCCACGTCGCGACCCCCGCTCACGCCGCTGGCCTGGCCGAAGCGTTCCCGGCGGCGGCCGCGAAGCCCGCGGTCCCCGCTATCAGGGCGGCCCGCGTCTCGCGGTGGTCGCTGATCGCCATGCTGGCGTGCGTCTTCGTGGCGCTGCTGCTGCTGGTGCTGCTGATCGCCGGCTCGCTGAGCCGGGGTGACCGGGGCCCGGGGCTGGTTAGCCGGATCGAACGCTACGGCCCGCGTCGCGCGCCCGCTGCCGAGGCCGAGGGAGGACTGGCCAGCACTGCCCTCGGCTGGGCGGCACGGCTGCTGCGGTCCAGCAACACCGAGCGAGGGCTCGCCGTGCGGCTGGACCAGGCGGGAATCGCGCGGAATCCCGCCGACTGGGCGCTGCTGTGCGGCTGCGCTTGCCTGGCGCTGGCGGCCACATTGACCCTGCTCACCGGAAATGCCCTGGCCGGCATCCCGATCGGCGTGCTGGCCGGCTGGCTGGTCATGCGGCTCGCGGTGAGCCATCGGATCGGGCGGCGGCGGGCGGCCTTCGGCGAACAGTTGCCGGACGTGCTACAGCTCATCGCGGGCTCGCTGCAATCGGGCTTTTCGCTGCCGCAGGCACTGGACACCGTGGTGCGCGAGGACGCCCAGCCAGCCGCGGGCGAGTTTTCCCGCGCGCTCGCGGAGGCCCGGATCGGCGCCGACCTGGAAGACGCGCTCAGCCGCGTCGCCGAGCGGATGGACTCCGTCGACCTGCGCTGGACGGTGATGGCGATCCGCATTCAGCGCGAGGTCGGCGGCAACCTCGCCGAGGTGCTGCGCACCACCGTCGGCACCATGCGCGAGCGCGCCTACATCCGTCGCCAGGTGCGGGCACTCAGCGCCGAGGGACGGCTGTCCGCGTACATCGTCGTCGGTCTGCCGGTGCTGGTGGGCGCCTGGTTCTTCTACAGCAGCCCGGCTTACATGCGCCCGCTCTACACAACCTCGGCCGGGGTGCTCATGCTCGGGGGAGCGGTGGCGGGCGTCGTGCTGGGCTCGCTCTGGATGCGCAAGCTCATCAACGTGGAGGTGTGAGGTGTCCGGTACTGTGCTGCTCGCGGGCGGGCTCGGCGCGGTGGGGATCGCGATCGCCGTGATAACGGTGGTCATGCTGCCCGCCAGGTCCGGCCCGCACGGAGTCACCAAGGCGCTGGTCACGATCGAGCAGCGCTACGCGCAGCAGCCTCCGGCGGCCGGCGAGCGGGCATCCGACCCGTTTGGCGCTTTGCCGGGATGGCTCCGCGGCGTCGCGCTGCGGCTGTCTCCGTCCGGCATCGTCGGCAGCCTGCAGCGTCGGCTGGATCTGGCGGGCAATCCGGCCCGCTGGACGCCTGATCGCATTCTGGCGGTCAAGGGACTCGGGCTGCTGGTGCTCGCCGCGCTCGGCGCGCTGTACGGACTGCATGATGCCGGCCTGCTGATCCTGTGCGCCATCGTGGGCGGCGCCATCGGATTCTTCCTGCCCGACGTGCTGCTGTACAACGCGCGCCTGAAGTGGCAGGCAAGGCTCCGGGCGGCCATGCCGGACGCGCTGGACATGCTCACCGTCTGCGTGGAGGCGGGCCTTGGATTCGACGCATCCCTCGCCCAGGTCGCGCGGAACACTAAGGGCCCGCTGGCCGCTGAGTTCGCCCGTGTGCTGCAAGAGATGCAGATCGGCAAGTCCCGAAGCCAGGCCCTGCGCGCGATGGCCGCCCGCACCACAGTTCCCGAGTTGCGGGCGTTCGTCTCGGCGCTGGTCCAGGCGGCCGAGCTGGGTATTGCCGTTGCCCATGTGTTGCGCGAGCAGGCTCACGAGATGCGGCTTCGGCGCCGCCAGCGGGCCGAGGAGAAAGCGCAACAGGTGCCGGTGAAGATAACGTTCCCGCTGATCGGCTGCCTGTTCCCGGCATTGCTGGTGATCGTCATCGGGCCGGGCGTGATCGAGATCGCGCACTCGCTGCTGCACCGCCTGTAGTGACGTGATGACGAGCGATTCGGCCGGGATCCGCCTGGACCTAGGCAGGCTGATCATGATTCCGGGCGCGGCGCTGCTGCTGCTGCTCGACCTGGCCGCGCTGGCACACAGCGCCGGTGGCACCGCAGGTGTGTTGCGCTGGCTGGGCAGTATGCTGGCTTGCGCCTTCTATGCGCTGATCATCTGGTGTTACCTGCGGCGCGGCCCAGCGGTCGCTACCAGCGGCTCGGTCACGGCCCACGCCGCAGCCGTGGTGGCCACCCTGATACCTTTCGCCCTGCCGCTGCTGCACGCCGGGCCGCCCGGAACAGGCCAGGACTATGCAGCTGACGGGCTGCTGGTAGCCGGCGCCGCCTGGTCGGTGTGGTCGCTGCGATCCCTGGGCCGCAACATTTCCGTGCTCGCGCAGGCCCGCGAGGTGGTCAACGGGGGGCCGTACCGGTGGGTGCGGCACCCCCTCTACACCGGGGAGATCGTGTCCTCTCTCGGGCTCGCCGTCATTGCCGGCACCGTCGCGGCGGCCGGCGCCTGGCTGGCCCTCTGCGCGCTGCAGGTTTACCGCGCGCTGCGGGAGGAGCAGGTGTTGCTGCGGGCACTGCCGGGATACTGCGGCTACCGGAGTCGCACCGCGGCCCTGCTTCCCGGCCTCTTTTAAGCCGAAGTTCCCCAGGCTCATAAGGCCCATCATGTCTGCCCTGGTCATAGAGCTTCGGTTGCCCGACTTACCTGACTACGGTAGTCATGTGCGTCCGCGTTTTCCCTGGTGAACAGGGGTGTCAGCTCATCCGGGGGGAACTACGGTTTAAGGTCCCCAGTAAGTTGCCCGCTGGAGGCCGCGGCTCACTGCTGGCTGGGACCGGGGAGTGCGGCGAGACGGTGCCGGGCGATCGCGCGGGCGATGAGGGGTGCCCCGACGGCTGCTGGCAGCAGCCAGTAGGTGAGGGTGGGCAAGTCCCGCCATAGCGGCAGGCTCTTGCCGTTGTCGACGTAGAACGCGGTCAGCATGAGCACGTATGAGCCGCCCATGGCCAGGATGTGCCCGGTGTCGCCGGGGCGATGGCGGCGCCGGTGGGCGATCCCGAGCCAGGCGAAGCCCGCGGCGAGAACGCCGAGGATGTCCAGCGGCCAGTCCCTGCCGATGTCGAAGGCCGACAGGGCCAGGGTGGTGATGGCCACCACGGTGAGCGCCCGGGCGTAGATGCGGCCGGTGCGCCGGTGACGGTGATCGCCCTTGCGGCGGACGGCGAGCAGGGCACCGCAGCTGACCGCGATGACCGCGGCGATGACGTGGACGGCGAGGATCGCCAGGAAGATCGGGCTGGTGGAGGCGGTATGCAGCCCGGCGATCTGGCTCGCGACTGTGCGTATCATGGGCGTCCTCCTTGTCGGTCATGCCCGGAGGGCAGGTGGCCAGGGGGAGAAGAACACACCTGCCGTCGGCTGGTTCCGCGATGCCGCGCCGCGGGCCGGAACGATGCCCAAGTGCCGCTGCGGGCGTCAATCCAGTCTTTACGACTGACTAGTCACCCACTATAATAATCCTCATGTCAAGAGTCACAGCCGATGCCAGGCAGGCGACGCGGCGCAGGCTCCTCGCCGCGGCGGCGCAAGAGTTCGCCCGGGCCGGGCTTGAGCGCGCCAGCGTCGATGCGATCTCACTCGCCGCGGGCTACGCCAAGGGAACGATCTACAACTACTTCCCCTCCAAGGAGGAGCTCTTCCTGGCGGTAGTCGAGGACGCCTCGGCCCAGGCCGCCGCCTCCAGCCCGGCGCCCGCGGACGCTCCGGCCAGGCAGCGCCTCGCGGCAATCATCGCCGGATTCTGCGCCTGGGCCCGCCAGCACGACGCCTTCGCGCGGGTGCTGGTGCGCGAGTGCCTGATGGGCACCCCAGGGCTCTACCCCCGGGTGATCATGGCGGAGGATCCGCTCGTCGGCGCCCTGGAGGCAATCGTCAGGGAAGGGGCCCGCCGCGGCCAGCTGCGCGATGACGTCCCGGCCGAGCTGCTCGCCCTGGCGATCGCCGGGCTTGCCGACCTCGCCCTGGTGGAACACTGGGCCTCTGGCGGTGCCCGCCCGGCCCTGGAGGAGATCCCAGGCCTGGTGCTCACCCTGCTGCTGGGTCCCCGCCCGGCCGAAGAAGGCTGATGACCCGCCCGCTCCGCCAGAATGCGGCCGTCCTCCGCTCCCGGCCGACGCCCTCGGGCGCATTCCGGGCCGACGTGCTTGCCGCCGTGGCGGCCTTGCCTCCCGCGCCTCCCGGGCGCGGCTGACTATGGTCAAGAATCGACATCTGCTGCCCAGCAGCCAGTGCGGGGCTTCTGGAGTTGCCGCGCCGGTCATAGGTCACCACGGTGAACTCGCCGGCGAGCCGGTCGGCGACCCGCTCGAAACTCCCCGAATCGCCGCTGGCGCCCGGGATGAACAGCACGCCAGGGCCGCTCCCCCAGACCCGATGGTGCAGGTCAGTGGCCGATGCGGCATTGGTCTCGGTGTTCATGGCATCTCCCCTCAGGTGCGTCATCAAC
>WNEZ01004593.1_pt1 | contig 14852 bp, 12 predicted proteins | sample 5400521 | NCBI WGS metagenome assembly WNEZ01 (sample SAMN13153339, study PRJNA577476) | soil metagenome | isolation source: 120 cm saprolite under Douglas fir tree site 2 hole 1 replicate 1 | place: USA:California | collected 2015-04-18
CAGCTCCGGACTTGCCTCGACCCGCACCTCAGCGCCCTGGTAGGAGCGAATCACCTTGCCCGGGTACTCTTGCCACAGCTTCAGTGCCGTCATCAGAAACTTGTAGACGAAGGCGATTCCAAACGCCTGGAATACCGTCTTGGCATGGATGCCGCCGCGCTCACCGGCGATCAGCACCTCCGCGCACGCCGTCCCTTCGGGGTAGGGCAGATTGCCGTGCTCTTTGACGATCAGCGCGCGGCGCAGCGGAATCATCATGAGGACGCCCATCAGGCCGCCCGCGATCGCCAGGATCGTGACGCGCGAGATGTCGAGATCGTAGCCCATCAACAGAATCGCGGGGATCGTGAAGACGACCCCCGCAGAGACCGAGTCCGCCGCCGAGCCGGTGGTCTGGACGATATTGTTTTCGAGGATGGTGGAGCGGCCGAGCCAGCGGAAGATCGTGATCGAGAGAACGGCAATCGGGATCGATGCGCTGACGGTGAGCCCGATCTTTAGTGCGAGGTACACGTTCGAGGCGCCGAAGATGAGCCCGAGTACGACTCCCAGCACGATGGCGCGAACGGTCAGCTCGGCCGGCGACTGGGATGCCGGGATGTAGGGCTGGTACGTTGCGCCCGAGACGGCGGGCGCCGGTGCGGGGTGGGCCGCCGGGCTCGTCATAGGGGGCACAATCTGCCCCTACAATGGCGCAGGTGTCCAGCAACGCTACAATAGAGCATGGATCGGCTGTTTCTCGACTTTCAATCCGCCATCGCCGGTCGGTATTCCCTCGAGCGCGAGCTGGGGCGCGGGGGCATGGGTGTCGTGTACCTGGCGCGCGAGGTGCGTCTGGACCGGCCCGTCGCGATCAAGCTGCTCCCGCCCTCCAAGGCGTCGGATCCCAGGCTGCGCGAGCGCTTTCTGCGCGAGGCGCGCACCGCCGCCAAGCTCTCCCACCCCAACATCATTCCGATTCACGCCGTCGAGGAGATCGGCGAATTCGTGTTCTTCGCAATGGCGTACATCGAGGGCGAGACCATGACCGAGCGGGTGCGGCGCCGCGGGCCGCTGGCCCCCTCCGAGGCATCGCGTGTCCTCCGCGACGTCGCCTGGGCCCTCGCGTACGCCCATGGGCAGGGTGTCATCCATCGCGACGTGAAGCCAGACAACATCCTGCTCGAAAACAACGGCCGGGTCCTCGTCGCCGATTTCGGGATCGCGAGCGTCGTCGCCGGCGCCGGTGCGCTCTCGACGGGAGAAGTCGTCGGCACTCCCGAGTTCATGAGTCCTGAGCAGGCGCTTGGCGAAGCGGTGGACGCGCGCAGTGACCTCTACTCGCTGGGCATCGTCGGCTACTTCGCCTGTTCGGCGGCACTCCCCTTCGAGGCGGACAAGGCGACCGATGTCCTCGCAAAGCAGGTCACTGAGCCCGCGCCGCCGCTATCAGCAGTCGCGCCGCTCGTGCCGCGACGCCTGGCTCAGGCGATCGACCGGTGCCTCGCGAAGGAGCCGGCGGACCGTCCGGACGGGCCCGCCGCGCTGGCGGAGCAACTGAGCCACGCCTTGGAGCAGCGGCGTGAGCTGCCGGTGGCGCTGCGCGCATTCGTCAAACACGACGCGCGGCTCGATGGCAGCGGCGTGTTGCTCTATCCGTTCGCGATGCTCATCGCCACACCCCTGGTCGGCTTCTGGACCGGATCAGTCGCCACCGGTTTCGTGACGCTCGTTGCCGGGTATTCCCTCGTCCCACTCGGCGTCCTCATCAATCGTGCGCGCCGGCTCCTCAACGCGGGATTTGGACACAGCGACATCGGCGTGGCGTTCAAGGCGGAGATCGAGCGCAGCCGCGAGGAGCGCTCGTTTGGCCTGGGCCACGGCGGCGGGCCTTCGCTATTCGAGCGGATCCTGCGCTGGATCAGCGCCATCGGTTTCGGCACGGCGGTGTTGGAGCTCGCCGGTCTCGCCGGCCCGGATCCCTCGGGTTGGCCCAATTTTCCCCTGATGGTCGCGTTGGCATGGTCGCTGACAGGCGGCATCGCGTCGGGCATCGGCGCGCTCGTGATGTTGCAGCGCCGGCGCGACGTCGACGCCGAATTCTGGGGGCGGCTGTGGACCGGGCGCGTCGGCCGGTGGCTATTCGGCGTCGCGCGCATGTTCACCGGGGCGAAGGCACTCCCGGCGTCGCTGACCCATCGTCCCACCGAGCTCGCGCTCAGCATGGCGGCCGAACAGCTCTACGAAACGCTTCCCAAGGAGTCACGCCGGCAGCTCCGCGATCTGCCGGATGTCGTGCACCGGCTCGAGCAGGACGCGCAGCGCATGCGGGCCCGGCTTGAGGAGCTGCAGGAGGCGCTGGCCGACGTGGGCCACAGCGGGACACCCGATCCCGCAATCGCGGCGCGGCAGGATCGCATCGTCGCCGATCTCAGTGCCGAACGCGATCTCGTGCAGCAGCGGCTCAAGGACGCCGTCGCCGCACTCGAGACGATCCGGCTGAATCTGTTGCGCCTGCACGCGGGGACAGGGAGCGTGCGGAGTTTAACGACCGATCTTGGACTGGCGCGCGAACTCGCGCGTGACATCGGCGCGGAGGTAGACGGGCTCCGCGAGGTAGAAGACTCGCTTTAATCGCGCAGGCGCTGCAGCCGCTCCACCGCCTGCTGCAGCATGTCCTCCGTCTTACAAAACGCGAACCGCACGTACTTCCGGCCCAACTCGGGCCGCGAGTAAAAGCTCGAGCCCGGCACCGGCGCGACGCCGTGCTCGGCGGTCAGCCACTTGGCGAATTCGTCGTCGGGAAGGTCCGATACGGCCGTGAAGTCGCCCATGACGTAGTAGGCGCCCTGGGGCGGCCGACATTTGATGCCCGCTTTCACGAGACCGGCGCACAGAATGTCGCGGCGGCGGCGGTAATCGCGCACCAATCCCTGGTAGTAGTCGTCGCCCAGGGTCTCGATCGCGACCGCGACCGCTTCCTGGAGCGGAGCGGGCGCGCCGACGGTGAGAAAGTCGTGCACCTTGCGAATCGCGTCGGTCACGTCGGGCGGCGCGACGATCGTGCCGATTCGCCATCCGGTGATGCTGAACGTCTTCGACGCGCCGCTGATCGTGATCGTGCGGTCGGCCATTCCCGGCAGCGTCGCGATCGGGATGTGCTCTCCCTCGTAGTAGATGTGCTCGTAGATCTCGTCGGTGACTGCGAAGGCATCATGGCGCTGGCACAGCTCGGCGATCGCCGAAAGCTCGGTGCGCGACAGGACCCGGCCGGTCGGATTGTTCGGCGTGCAGACGATGACGGCGCGCGTCCGTGCGCTGAAGGCCCTGGCCAGCCGGTCCAGATCGATCGGTCCCTCGGCCGGCATGGGGACGAAGACGGGCTTCGCGTCGCACAGGATGGCGTCGGGCCCGTAGTTCTCGTAGAACGGCTCGAAGATCACGACTTCGTCGCCCGGATTCACGATTCCAAGTAGCGATGCCGCCATTGCTTCGGTTGCTCCGCAGGTCACTGTGACCTGCGTCATTGGATCGACGGGCAGACCGTACCAATCTTGGTACTTCGCGGCCAACGCGTTCCGCAGTCGGGCAGCACCCCAGGTGATGGCGTACTGGTTGACGTCATCGCGGATCGCGCGGGCCGCGGCGTCTTTTAGGACGTCGGGGCAGGGGAAGTTCGGGAAGCCTTGGGCCAGGTTGATGGCCCCGTGCTCATTCGCGAGCCGGGTCATTCCACGAATCACCGACTCCGTAAAGCCGTGTGTGCGGCGTGCGGTGCGCATGACCGCAAAAGATACCGTCTTGACCAGCCTTTCGGCTGGAGGTCAATTCGCTCCCTCTCGTGCCTGACACGCCTGGGTTTTCAATGAACTGGACGTTGCGGGTCCTGCTGACGGCGGGACTCGCGCTGACGCTCGCGACCTGCCAGGACGGTACGGCGCCGCAGACGACGTTTGCGCCCGTGGCCGTCGCGCCGGTTTTCCCCTCGGACGCCGCGTTGCAGTCCTTCGGACTGGCGATCGACGGCGTGCGCTTCATCGTGGTGCGGCGGTCGGCACCCCCGAATACGCTTGCCGATACGACGGTTGCGCTTCCTCCGAACGCCGAAAGCATCGATCTCGACCTACGCGTCCCGCTGATCTCATCCGCGGAAACGCTGTATGTGTCGATCGTGGCGATGTCAGGCGCGATTCCCCTCTTTACGGGGACCGCGCCGGTCGAAGTGCTGCGCGGCGTCACGCCGTCGACACCCACGGACATTCCGGTGCTGACCTACGTCGGGCCGGGGGCAGGCGTCGATAGCATCGCTGTTTTGCCCCGGCTGCCTTTCATCTTTTTCAACGACTCGCTGCGCTTTCAGGTGGAGGCGTTTCAGGCCGGCGTGCCGGTGTCGCAGGTCTATGTCTCCTGGACGACCAGCGACACGACGGTGGCTCGAGTGAACGGCAACGGCGTGCTGCGTGCGCCCGCCTTGCGGAGGTCGCTGCGCGTGATCGCACGGACGCCCGGTGGTCTCCGAGACTCGGTGATGGCCACGTTCCAGCCTGTTCCCTCGCAGCTGCTCGTCATTGGAGGTGGGGGACAGAGCGGGACGGCCGGGCTCCCGTTGGCGCTGCCCCTTGACGTCGAAGTCCGTGCCGCCGACAACCTCCCTGTCGGCGGCGTCGCCGTCCGGTTCCGTCCCCTGGCCGGCATCGGAGCCGTGACCGATTCGGTGGTCGTGACCGACGCGGCGGGTCGCGCGAGCACAATGGCGACACTTGGGGCCGTGATCGGGTCACAGAGCTTCGAGGCGAGGGTCAACGGGCTCACCGGCGGCCCGGTCACATTCGCCGCGGTTGCGTTCGCGGGGACGGCCACCCAGCTGGTCGCTATCGCCGGCAACCTGCAGAGCGCGGTCGTCGGCACGGCGGTCGTCATCGACCCCGCGGTACGCGCGCAGGACCAGTTCGGCAATCCGGTTCCGGGTGCGTCGATCACGTTCGCCACGAAGGGTGGCGGAAGCGTGGCGGGTCCCACGCAGCTCACCAACGGTGCGGGGGTCGCTACGGTCGGCAGCTGGATCCTCGGCACCGCTATCGGTACCGACTCGCTCACGGCCACCCTGTCCGGTCTCACGCCCATCACATTCACCGCGAAGGGGATCGCGGGCGCCGCGACTCACATCGCGCAGCTCGCCGGTGATGGTCAGGCGGCGATCGTGAATACGATTCTGCCCACCGCACCCGCGGTGCTCGTGCGTGACCAGTTCAACAATCCGGTGCCGGGCGTGCCAGTCGTCTTCGCCCCGGCCTCCGGGGGTGGCAGCGTGACGGGGGGGTCGGCGGTAACGGACACGGCGGGCGTTGCACGAGTAGCGAGTTGGCGGCTCGGTACGCTCGTCGGACAGAACACACTCACAGCGAGCGCGAGTGGACTGACGGGCAGTCCAGTGCTGTTTACGGCGGGCGGCACCCGCGATGTCTCTGCCCAGCTGCTACGGGTGAGCATCGATACGCAGACGTCGATTGCAGGCCAGCCCGTGAGCACATCCCCCGCTGTGCGCGTGGCGGATCTATATGGCAACCCCATTCCTGGTGCCTCCGTCACGTTCGCTCTCACGGGTGTGTTGCTCGGCAGCCTCACGCCCAGCAATGCGACCACGGACTCGTCGGGCGTCGCACGTGTCGCGAGTTGGACGCTCGCGACCGTCGCGGGGCTGAACACATTGGACGCCACTGCGCTGGGTCTCACGGGCAGCCCGATGACATTCAGCGCCACCGGGATCGTCACAACGGCGACCAACATGGTCCTGAGTGCGGGAAACGGGCAGTCGGGCGTGGTGGGTACCGCGCTGGCAACCGCGGATTCGGTGGCGGTCAAAAACGCCGTCGGCCTCCCTGTCCAAGGCGTCCCCGTCCATTGGGCGGTGGGTCCGGCGGGCGGATCGATGAACCCAGCTACATCTCTGACCGATGTGAACGGTATCGCGAGTTCGAGACACACGCTCGGGCCCGGCGCGGGAACGCAGACCGCGACCGCGTCGGTCGGCGGCCTCACGGGCTCTCCCGTTACCTTCACCGCGACCGCATTGGCCGGCGCTGCGACGCAGCTCGTCAAGCAGTCAGTCGATCCGCAAACCGGGACGGTGGCGACTGCCGTTATCGTGCCGGTGGTGAAGGTGGCCGACCAGTTCGGCAACGGTGTTGCCGGAATCATCGTGGACTTTGCCGCCGCGGGTGGCGGCATACTCGGCGCGGCGAAAGACACGAGCGACGGTGCTGGGTTGACGAGCACGGGCGGCTGGACGCTGGGCAACGTGGTCGGAACAAACACCGTTACCGCGACTGCTGGTGCACTGGCCGCCAAGATGTTCACGGCTACCGGTGTCGCCGATGTCCCTGCCCGGCTCGCGTTCCTCACCGAGCCCACCCGTGCGTTAGCGGGTGACACGATTGCCCCCGTCGTGCAGGTGGCGATCCAGGACCAGTACGGCAACCTCGCGCTTCCGGCGAAGGACGTCGTGTCGCTGCGGCTCGGCGCGACGCCGAACCCTGCGGCCAAGCTCCAGGGCATCGTTGACGCTGCGGCGGTCAACGGCGTGGTGTCGTTCGCGAATTTGTCGATCGACTCCGCAGGGATCGGTTATGCGATCATCTCCACGGCCGGCAACCTGACGAGCGCCGAGAGCACGCCGTTCGACATCGGCGGCGTGATCAAGGCGATTCCAGTGACTCAGCTCGGGCCGGTCGCCGCCGCGCTGAACACAGCGACGAAGAAGATCTACGTGCCGGGGGCAACCTTGGTCTCGGTGTTGCAGAACGACCGCGAGCTGTTACCGCAACTCACGGGATTCGAGTCACCGTTTGGCGTGGCGGCGAATGCGACGACGAATCAAATCTACGTATCGAGCCTGGCGGGTGTTGCCGTGATCGACGGAGCGGTTGATCTCGTCCGTGCCCTGATCCCCGTTGGGAATGGACCGAAGGGTGTCGCCGTCGACGAGCGGACCAACTTCATCTATGTCGCGGCGAGTGACGTGCTCAAGGGCGCGGCGCTGGTCCCGATCGATGGCTCGAAAAACCTGGCCGTGTCAAATGACATCGTTGTTCTGCCGGCGGCCGGCTCGGGCGTCGCGTTTAACCCGAACGACGGGTTCGTCTACGTAGCGATTCCGACGTTCCAGGAGGTGGACGTGATCAATCCGAAGCCCGGTGGGGCTGCGATAGTGCAGCGGATTCAGGGACTGGGCAGAGGAACGTACGGCGTCGCGGTCGACACGAAGGCGAACCGCCTCTACGTGACGAACCGTGACGACAACACGGTATCAGTGATCGACATCTCCGCGCCGAACCCGGTGGACTTCAAGGAGATTTTGCGTGTGCCGGTGGGTCGCACCCCCGAGGGGCTCGGGGTCGACGCCAATCGTGGTGTGGTGTACGTCGGGAACAGCGGCGATGGCAGTCTATCGCTCATCGATGCCGTGAAGCTCAACGTTTTCGCGACGCTGTTTGTAGGCCAGACCCCGAAGGCAGCCGTCGTCGATCCGTCCACAGGGCGCGTGTACGTGCCGAGCCAGCAGGACAATGTGGTGAGGGTGATTCAGCCGTAACGTTTAGGCGAAGCCTTGTCGTTACAACTTCAGCCTCACATTGATATCCACCAACACTGCGTCCGGCGTATTCACGAAGACCACGCGATTCTCGACGCGCCGGATGATCATCTTCATCTTCGGTCCCTTCCCTTTCCCACGCCCCATGTTGCCGCGCCGATAGTAGACCACTTGGTCGTTCCCGACGGTCTCGATGCGAATGACCTCATAGCCCTGCTGCACCAGCACCTCGCGGGTTACCGACACCGCGCGATCCGGCGCGACGGCGAATTCCTTCTTATGCCCATGCCCATGTTCCTGCGCGGCGGCCGGCGCGGCACCGAACACGAGCAGACCTGCGAGCAACAGCCACGAGCGTGTCATCATCGGCCTCCTGTGGAGGGACCTATCTATCCGATAGAAGAGTCGGGCAGGGTGGTTCGGGTCACTCGTGATGCCCGCCCGCCTCCGTGCGCCGCGCGGTCATCGCGGGAATACCGCCGAGCAGCTCCAGATCCAGCCGATAGTCGGCGTTGGTGACATCGATCGCGGGCCAGCGCCGCAGGTCGTCGGGCACGAACAGACCTCCGATGATGCCCATCGCTCCCGGAATGGTGTCGGCCGTCGGGTTGTCGTACACGGCGACGATGCGGTAGCGCCGGCCCGCCTTGAGCCGCAGGCCCTCGCCCCACAGCGCGAGCAGTTTGCGTGGCATGCCGAGCAGACGACCGCTGGAATCCCGCCGCGCCTCGATGTTCAGGATCCGCTTCCCCGTCGCCGCGTCCTCGAGCCGCACGCTCACGCCATAGTCGTGCAGATGCCCGCCCGCGAGGAGCAGATGGCCGCCGACGAGTAGCTCGAACTCGGAGGCCCACTCGTGCCGCCCCGGAGGAACGGGGAAGGTGTTGCGCGCTACCGCGAAACGAACGTCCACTTGGAACGGAAGCGCGCTCACCGGCCGCGGCAGCAGATTGGCGGGCGTCCACTGCAGCTCGATCCGGATGAATACCTCATGGCTCGGAGCATCGGCGGGCACGTCCCACATCACATAGACGCCCAGCTCGTCTCCCGCGCGAACCGGGATGCCGACCGAGACCGGTAGCTTCACGTCCCGCGACTCGCGCGAGACCGCGATGAGGCGCTCGGTGATCGGATAGACGAGCTGCCGGCGCGCGAAGTTCACGACCTTGAGGTGGTGAATCCAATGGAGCGGGAGCTCCCGGCCCTCCGCGTCCTCGAGCCGCAGCGCGAAGCCGCGGAGCCACGCGTCGCAGGGCCAAGTGAACCGCCGGACGGGGTCGTCACTGTCCATCATCCCCGCATGGCCGTAGTGCTCACTGTGCTCGGCCAACTCTGCCGTGAAGGGTCCGGCGCGCATGACGACGGTATGCCGCGCCGAATCGAGGATGATGTCCTGGGCTGCACCACGGCTGAGCAGGGCGCACGAAACCAGGATCGTTACAGCCAGGCTGCGGATCATCGCGTCGCTCCGAAATGGAGGTACGCGTCGAGCCTACCGCAGCCGCGTCAAGCCTATGTCAAGAGGAGCTTCGCGATCGTGTTGAGCTGCATGTTGCTCGTGCCCTCGTAGATCGTCCCGATCTTCGCATCGCGGTAGAACTTCTCGACCGGATATTCCTTGGTGTAGCCGTAGCCGCCGAATAGTTCGACGGCGAGCGACGTCACGCGCTCGGCGACTTGGGAGGACAGCAGCTTCGCCATCGCCGCCTCTTTCGTATAGGACTCGCCCGCGTCTTCGAGCCGAGCGGCGTTGTACACCATGAGTCGCGCCGCCTCCAGCTCCGTCGCGGCCTGGGCCAGCTGAAACTGCACGCCCTGAAAATCCGCCACCGGCTTGCCGAACTGCTGCCGCTCTTTCACGTACTTGAGCGACGCCGCGAGCGCGCCGCGCGCCACGCCGATCATCTGCGCGCCGATGCCGATCCGTCCGGTGTTGAGCGTCTCGATTGCCACCTTATAACCGTTGCCGACCTCCCCGATCAGATTCGCCGCCGGGACTTCGCAATGATCGAGGATCAGCTCTGCCGTCGAGGACGCGCGGATGCCGAGCTTGTCTTCTTTCTTGCCGACGCTGAATCCTTTGAAGCCCCGCTCGACGGCGAACGCCGTGATGCCTTTATAACCCCTACTTAGATCCACATTGGCAAACACAACAAAGAGGTGAGCCTCGGCGCCGTTGGTAATCCAGAGCTTGCGGCCGTCGAGGATCCACTTGTCGCCCTGCTTGGTCGCTTTGGTCTGCAGACCGAACGCATCGGAGCCGGAACCCGCTTCGGAGAGGGCGTAGGCGCCCACCACCTCCGTCGCGAGATGTGGCAGGTAACGGCGCTTGATGTCGTCGGAAGCCCATTTGAGGAGCAGCGCGTTGACGAGCGTGTTCTGGACGTCCACGAAGATCGCGGCGGACGCATCCACGGCGGACAGCTCTTCCACGGCGAGCACGGTCATGAAGAGGCTGCCGCCCGCGCCGCCGTGGGCCTCGGGGACCTCGATCCCCATGAGGCCGAGCTCGAAGATCTTGGGAATGAGGGTGGGATCGAGCTGCGCGGCCTGCTCCATCGCCTGCACGCGGGGGCGGACCTCGCTCTCCGCGAAGTCGCGGACCGCGTCCTGGAAGATCCGTTCTTCTTCGGAGAGGTGCGAGAGGGCGTTCACACCTTCTTGTCGGACGGGCCCGGCGCCAGCATCTCCCGAATTCCGCCAAGCGACCCGAGCACGCCAGTGGCCTCGTAAGGCATGTAGATGACCTTATTGTTTTGTCCGCTGACCATCTCTTTGAGCGTCTCGATGTAACGGATGGCGATCAGGTACTGGGCGGGGTCGCCGCCGGTGCCCTTGATCGCCGCGGTGATACGCTCGATTGCCTGCGCTTCCGCTTCCGCCACCTTCAGGCGGGCCGCAGCTTCCGCTTCGGCGTGCAGGATTTTCGCCTGCTTGTCACCTTCGGCGGTGTTGATCTCCGACTGCCGGATGCCCTCCGCCGCGAGAATGCGCGACTGCCGTTCGGCGTCGGCGGTGATGATCGTCGCGCGCCGCTCTCGCTCGGCGCGCATCTGCTTTTCCATCGCGTCGCGAATGTCGCGCGGCGGGTTGATGTCCTTGAGCTCGACGCGACTGACCTTCGAGCCCCACTTGTGCGTCGCTTCGTCCAGAATCGCGCGCAGCTTGGCATTGATCGTGTCGCGCGAGGAGAGCACGTGATCCAGCTCCATCTCGCCGATCACGTTGCGCAGCGTCGTCTGCGTCAGCTTCTCGATGGCATCGGGCAGATTGGCGATCTCGTAGGTCGCGCGCACCGGATCGGTGATCTGCGAATAGATCAGCGCGTCGATTTCGACGACGACGTTGTCCTTGGTGATCACGTTCTGGCGCGGGAACACGTATACCGTCTCGCGCAGGTCGATGCGCTCCGTCCGGAAACGCCGCGAGTAGCTGTCGCCCGCAGGCGTAACGATCGTCTGGTGCCAATCGACCGAGCGGGGACGGTCGATCAGGGGCAGAACAAAGTTGATTCCGGAGCTCAGCGTCTTGTGGTACTTGCCGAGCCGCTCGACGATCATCGTCTGCGCCTGCTGGACCACGCGAATGCTCTTCGAGATCAACACGATGACGCCGAAGGCGACCGCGGCCACGAGAATTGTCCCAGGACCCATCGCTTACATCTCCTTTTCGACCATGAGGGTCGTTCCATCCACCTGGATGATCGTGACCTGAGTCCCGGGCTCGATGACGGAGGCGTCTGACGAGGCGCCGCGCCAATCCTCGCCGTCCACCTTGACCCGGCCGGCGCCTCCAGGCCCGATGCGCTCCGTCACGATGCCCGTTTTGCCCAGCAGCGCGTCGACACCCGTGCGCAGCTCCGATCCCGGGCCGAGCTGGAGCAGATGCATGAGCCGCGGACGTAACCCCGCCATGCTGACAACGCTGGCGACGGCGAACACGATGCCCTGTGTGACGAAGCCGAGCCCCGGAATCAAGCCAACAACTCCTGCGACGGCGGCCCCAACCGCCAGGCAGGCAAGCCAGAACCCCGCCGTGAACATTTCCCCGACGAAAAGGCCGATCGCCAGGAGAAACCAAACCAGCCAATCTTTCATATGGTCGAAAGGTGCAACCCTTGTAGGCGTTTCGCTATCCAACGAGATCCAACCCCTTGTGGAGCCGCTATGATCGCTCGCGCGCCGTTGCTCGGTCTTGCTGTTGCAGTATTCGCCATTCCCGCTGCTGCCCAAACCTCACGTCAGGTCCTCAAAGGCGATTCCGTCGCCGTCTACAACCTTGTCGGTGAGCTGCGCGTCGAAGCCGGTTCTGGCAGCGACGTGACTGTCGAGATCCAGCGCGGTGGCGCCGACGCGGCCAAGCTCGAGGTGCAGTCGGGGCCGCTGCGCGGCCGCGAGACGCTGCGAATCATTTATCCCGACGACGTCATCGTGATGCCGGAGTGGGGCCGCGGCTGGAACACGACGCTCAGCGGGCGCAGCCGGGACGGGCTCGAGGCCTACGCCGATTTGCGCGTGAGCGTCCCGAAGGGCAAGAACGTGGCGCTGTACCTCGGCGTGGGGAAAGCGTTCGTCTCGAACGTGGATGGCGTCATCCGCGTCTGGGTTGCGTCGGCGGATGTCGCGGCCGATCGCACCCGCGGCGTGCTGCGCGTCGAGACCGGCTCGGGCAACGTAGACCTGCGCACAGCGTCCGGCGACATCAGCCTCGCGACGGGCTCGGGGGACGTCACCGTATCGGGCGTTGACGGCGTGAGCCTCAAGCTCGAGACCGGCTCGGGCAATGTCACGCTGACAGCTGCTAAGTCTCCCAGCGTGCACGTCGAGACCGGATCGGGCAGTATCGAGGCGACCGCGTCGTCAGGCGACGACCTGTCGTTCGAGACGGGGAGCGGCGACGTCGATGTTGCACTCATCGCGACGTTCCGTTCCGTCCACATCGAGACCGGCTCCGGCGATGTCACGCTGAAAGTGCCGGCCACCGTGGGGGCCGAGGTCGATCTCGATACCGGAAGCGGCGACATCGACCTCGGCGGATTGACACTGCAAGTACGCCGCATCGAACACGATCATGTCACGGGAACGTTGGGGGACGGGAAGGGGCGCGTTTCGGTCGAGACCGGATCCGGGAGCGTGCACCTGCAGAAGCTCTAGTCCTCACCCTCCTCGAGCCGCTGCAGCTCGCGGCGTTCTTTCTTGGTCGGCCGGCCCTTGCCTTGATAGGTGGGGGCCGGCGCGATTTTATGGGCTTCCGCGAGCCGCTCGCGATTCGCGCGTCCTTCGGCAGACTCGTCATACAAGAGCTGGGCGTCGCGCGCGGAACCACGGCGTTCGGTCACGGCGCGTACCGTGAGGATCCACTCATAGGGACCGACGCGCACCCGCAGGCTGTCCCCCACGTGGAGTTGCTTGGCGGGCTTCGCGCGGCTGTCGTTGACCTGGACTTTGCCGCCGGCGACGGCGGCCGCGGCCAGCGCACGGGTCTTGAAGAAGCGCGCGGCCCAGAGCCAGCGGTCGACGCGAACACTTCCGGCGTCCATACCCAAAGGTATTATCAACCGCCATGAAATGGGTCTTGATCGCCTTCGGCGGTCTCGTGGGTCTCATCGCGCTCATGGCGCTCATCGGAGCTTTCGTGTCACGGGATCACCGCGCCACGAGCACCGTCATGCTGCGGCAACCTCCCGACAGCGTCTGGAAAGTGGTGCGCGACCTGGGGAACATCACCGCGTGGTGGCCGGCGATGGAGAAGGCAGAGCGGCTGCCTGACCGCGACGGCCACGAGGTGTGGCGCCAGAAAATGAGCGGCTTCGATGTGCCGATCATCGTGATGGAATCAGCCCCGCCGCGACGGCTCGTGACACAAATCGATCCCACCGCGCGTGGCGCGTTCGGCGGCACATGGACTTACGAGTTGGCGAGCGAGGGCACCGGAACGCGAATCAGCGCGACCGAGGCGGGCTGGATCAGCAATCCCATCTTCCGGTTCATGTCACGGTTCGTGTTCGGCTACTACGGCTCACTCGACAAGTATCTGAAAGCGCTCGGCTCGCGCTTCGGCGAGACCGTCCAGCCGACGCACAGCTGAGGCCTAGCTGATCACGATCGTCAGCTTCTGCCAAATCTTCCGCGACAAACCGGTCGTCAGATCCTCGATTTCGTTGACCGCCTGCAGCGCGACACCGTGCTCGAAGTTCTGCACGTACAGCGCAGCGACTTTTCCCGTGAGCGACAACATCTCGCTGCAGTAATCCAGGTAGCGGGCCAGATCCGCCGCCGTCATCTCCCGTTCGGTGGGTTGGGTCCGCTCGGGGTCCTTGGTCAGCTGGTGCATGTCGATGATGTGCGCGATCGACCGCAACTCGCGCAATGCCCGCAGCGCCCGCCGGCGCTTGATACGCGACTCCAGCGTCGCCAGAAAGAAGATCGCCGCACCGACCAGCACCAGGTCGTTGATCCCCGCCTCCAGCACCTGAATGAACTGCCCCAGCTCGAACCCGCCCGATGGAGGGCGCAGGCGCGTCACCATGAGCGCGAGCCCCGCGACGATCACCACGGCAAGCACCGCCGTGGCGATGCGGACCGCCAGAATGGGCCTCGCAATCCACTCGGCCCGCTCGCGCGCGCGGCGCGAGATCTCGAGCAGCTGCCCGCACACATTTGCGAGCCCCGAACCGGGAAATCGCTCCTCGATTCGGTTCCTGAGGCGCTCGATCGTGCGGACAATTTCGGCAGCGTCGAGGGCGAGGTAACTCATGTCGCTACTGACGGCGACTGAGATAATCGACCGCCAGGTGAGCGAGAGCGCGCACACCCATGGGAAGTGCGGCCTCGTCGACGTAGAACCGCGGCGAGTGATTGGGCGCCGCTTTTGCCGGGTCTGTCCCCGGTGGCACGATGCCGAGGAAGAAGAAGACGCCGGGAATGCGTTGTTGATACCGTGAGAAGTCTTCGGAAGCGGTAATGAGTGGGCCGATTGAGACGTGACTCGCGCCGGCGACATCGCGGAGCGTGGGCACAATGCTCTCGGTCAACGCGGGATCGTTGTACGTCACCGCGGTCGTGGTGTCGATCGTGACCTGCGCTGTGGCGCCAGCGCTCTGCGCGATCGATTCCGCCGTCCGCCGGATGCGATTGTGGATGACGTTACGTACCGCAGTGTCGAATGTCCGGATCGTGCCGATCATGACGACGCTATCGGGGATGATATTGAAGCGAACGCCGCCGTTGATCGCGCCCACGGTCACGATCGCCGGCGCGGCCGTGACGTCGATCTGCCGGCT
>WNEZ01005577.1_pt1 | contig 14851 bp, 15 predicted proteins | sample 5400521 | NCBI WGS metagenome assembly WNEZ01 (sample SAMN13153339, study PRJNA577476) | soil metagenome | isolation source: 120 cm saprolite under Douglas fir tree site 2 hole 1 replicate 1 | place: USA:California | collected 2015-04-18
CGCGATCAACAGACCGCAGCCGGACCGCGCCGTGAAATACCGTGAATGGCCCTTCACTTCAGCAGCGACCCCAACAACACGCTGGCCCCATTCCACAAAATCTGCACCCCGATGCACACCAGCAAAAACGACGACAGCCGCATAATCACGCTCATCCCCGTGGCCCCAAGTAACATCGCCAGCCGGTCCGCAAATCCATAACACAAGAAAATACTCCCCGCGATCAGCACCGAAGCAATCACCGCGCCCAGAATCGCCAGCAGGTTCGCGCCAAAAATCCGCGGCGCGTTCGCCCCCAGAGTAATCGCCACCGAAATCGATCCCGGCCCCACCGTCAGCGGCAACGTCAAAGGGTAAAACGCGTGCCGGTAAATATCTTGCGGATCCATCTCCCGATGCCCCTTGCCGCGATCCTCCTCCTCTTTCTGTTTCAGCAGCGCCCATCCTGTCGAAATCACAATCAACCCGCCGCCCACCTGCACCACCGGCAGCGAAATTCCGAAAAACGCCAGCACGTGCGTCCCCGTCAAAAACGACGCGATCAGCAAAATAAAACTGTTCATCGCAATGCGCTGTGCCAGTCGCCGTCGTGCCGGCGTCGTGTATTCCCGCGTCAGCGCCAAAAATACCGGGCTCCCGCCCAGCGGATTCACCACCGGAAACAGCGCGCTCACCACCAAAATCGTCGTCTTAACCGTCTCCAGCAAAACCCCTCCCACCGTAGGGGCGCAGCACGCTGCGCCCCAGTCAGCCGTAATGTCAAAGCAGGCACCGCGCCTGCAGAAATTTTCTCATCGACCTGTCATCCTTGCCTCGCTCCTCCTCTCCAACTCCACCCGAATTCCATTCTTCGGCCGCAACGTAATACTTCCCAGCGCCTCGACGCGCTGCCCCGCCACCAATCGCATCCGAAAACGTTGCGCAATCGCCGCCAGCAGCAGCGTCGCCTCCATCATCGCGAAACCCGCGCCGATGCAAACCCGTGGCCCGCCCCCAAACGGAAAATAAGCGAAGCGCGGCAACTTCGCCGCCGCCTCCTCGTTCCATCGGTCCGGATCAAATCGCTCTGCGTCCGCAAACCATCGCGGATCCCGCTGCGTCACCCACTGGCTCATCACCAGGTTCGACCCCGCGGGCAAAACGTACCCGCAGACTTCCAGTGTTTCCTGCGTCTTCCGGAAAATTCGCCAAGCCGGCGGATAGAGCCGCAAGACCTCGCGCAGCACTCTGTCCGTGTACATCAGCTTGGGAATATCGCCCGCGCACGGTGCCCGGCCGCCCAGCACGGCCTCGAGCTCCGCATGCAGCTTCGCCTCCACTTCCGGATGCTGCGCCAGCAAATACCACGCCCACGACAAATTCAACGCCGTCGTCTCGTGTCCCGCCAGCAGCAGCGTGATCACCTCATCCCGAAGCTGCTGATCTGTCATTGAGTTGCCATCATCGTCCCGCGCCATGAGGAGCAGCGTGAGCAGGTCCTTCGCGCCATCGGTACGCACAGCGCCGCTCGCAAGCCGTTCTCGGCCGCGCGCAATCAGCTCGTAAACCACCTTGTTCATCTCCGCCACGGCGCGAAAATACCGCGCTCGCGTCCGCGTCGGCACTCCCAAATACCCTGCAATGGAGTGAAAGCCTGAGGAAGCCCGCATGATCGCGTTCAGCGCCGGCTCGATAACCCCCATCCCTTCGCCTAGTTCCGTGCCGAAGAGCGAACGCAACACGATCCGCAGCGTCACGTTCATCATGTCGTTGTGGATGTTTCTTGTCTCACCGCTCTTCCAACCGTCCATCAGCCGCCCGGCCTCCTCTATCGTGATCTCCGCGTACCGCACGATGCTTTCGCGGTGAAACGCCGGATTGCTCAGTCGCCGCTGCCGCCTCCAGAATTCGCCATCGCTGGTCAGCAGCCCGTTCCCAAACAGGTCTGGGTTCGCTCGCGAGGTCATCCCCTTGACGAATGCGTCCGTTTTTCCCAGAAGCACTTTCTCTACGTCCTGCGGGTGAAACAGCACGTACACCTGAAAATCGAAAAAGTGGTAATACACGATGTCCCCGTATTCTCGTGCCCACTTCGCCAGTCGACCCATCGGGTCGCGACTCGCCATAAACGAAGTTCCCACAAACGGCAGTCCCCGCGGCCCTGGCGGCCTGCCCGCTTTCCTGGGCTTGCCTGCGGTGGCAGGCCTGTCCGCCCCGCCGGGCTTCCCGGTCGCCGCCGCATTCGTGGGCAAGTCCGCCTTTGTTCCCAATCCAGCCAGGGTAGGCTCGGTTCCAGGGGCAGCCATGTGGAGAACTCCTAGCGCGCAAAGTAGTCCCCAATAATACGCGAATCCAGCCAACCTGACGCCCGCTCTGTAGCGCCCGCCTTGCCCTGAGCCTCGAAGGGAGGTGGACTCCCCCAGAGCGCTGGAGACGCGGCACAGGTTAGCCCACGCCGTGGGAGGTCGCCATTTCCCCTATCTCCTTCCAAACAAACCCTTTACATTAAGTCCTTGACAAACAGTACCAATCGTGTATAATTCTTCTTGTCTAGCGCCGGGGGGATGCCAAGGAGAACCCATGCCCAGTCCTCTCGACCCGACGGGAGTCCGCGCCCAGCGCCTTAACGCTACGACCTATCGCTCCGTGTCCAATCTCTTCCCTCTCTGTAACGCCCTGCCGATGCTATTCACAATGGGAGATATGGTCTCGTTGTCCCGCGGCGCGCATAAGTCCTTTAGAATCCGCTCTTACAAAAACACCTCTACTACCCTATTTCTAACTCCTTTAGAATCCGCTCTTACGAACACCCCCTCCCGTAACCCCTTTAGAATCCGCTCTTACGAAAACACCCGGGGTGGGGCGGCGTCAACATCAGCGCCCCGCTTCCCACCTTGGCAGTGCTCAGGAGGACCCCATGATTCCGTTTGACGGGCTGTTCGCCCAGAACTACGTCTATCCCTTTGCACTCGGCGCCTACGACTCCACGAAGCCGCCTGCTGGCTACGACGTCGACAAGAAGACCGCGTTCGCGATCTTGGTGGACAACGCGCAAGTAAAGGCTGCGCTCGCCATCCCCAAGCCCAACAAAATGATGCAGAGCATGCTGGACCATCCCGCCCAGCCGCCGGCAGCCGCTCCAAACGCCTCCGCCTTGCAGAAATCCGTCGGCCCCCGCTCTGCTGCCCCCAACCAGCACTTCGGCTGGATTTGTGTCGACGCCACCAACCGCAGGCTGGTCGTTGCATTCCGCGGCACGCAATTTTTCCACGATTGGCTCGATGACCTCGATTTCATTCCCGCGCCCTACGCGCCGATCCCCGGACGCGGCACCGTGCACCAAGGCTTTCAACTCGTCTACATGGCGATTCGCGACAGCGTGCGCAACACGGTGCAGAAGCTGGTGACCGCCAACGCCGGGAACTGCAACACTATCCTGATTACCGGGCACAGCCTCGGCGGCGCGCTTTGCGGCTTGGCCGCTCCGGATTTGCTGAACGATATCGCTCCGAATCTCTCTCCCATCGTGTACAGCTGGGCCGAGCCGCGCGTGGGCCACAGTGACTTCGTCAGCTTCTTCAACACCCATGTGAACGTCTGCTATCGCATCGCGAATTTGTGGGACGTGGTGCCGCACGTGCCGCCGGACTTGGCCGGCTACGAGCATGAAGGCAATGAGCTGACCGTCGACAGCGGTTTCTTCCCGCCCGATGTGGTCCGCTATCACGTGCTGGTCAGCGGCTATTTCCCATCAATCGTGAAATGGAATCAGGACCATCCGCCGCAGGAGACCCGGCATTTCGGAGTCCGATCACTCGGCGCCATCACCGGCAAAACAGTGTGATCCCGCGGGCGCCGCCTCGCGCCAAATTGTGCGCGCAATTCCGCGAGTCCGCATGCTGCGACGAAGCATGTCACCGCCTGCCCGGCAGTTGCATCCAAACGCCAATTGGATGAAAGTAGCGGCCTGGCCCAGAGTCCCTCCAGGAGGAATGTCGTGACTTCTTTCTTTGTGAACGGCAAACCCGTAAAGGTAGATGACGATCCCGCGACTCCGTTGTTATGGGTGCTGCGCGATTCGCTCGGCCTGACAGGCACAAAGTTTGGCTGCGGCATGGCATTGTGCGGGAGCGTGCACTGTGCACCTCGACGGCCAGGCGATACGTTCCTGCGTGGCTCCGTTGTCTCGCGTGGAAGGCAAGCGCGTCACCACCATCGAGGGGCTCTCCACAAATCTGTCGCACCCGCTGCAGCGCGCCTGGATCGAAGTCGACGTGCCGCAGTGCGGCTACTGCCAGTCCGGGCAGCTCATGAGCGCAGCGGTGCTGCTGCGCGAAAATCCCAAGCCTACGGACAAAGATATTGATGAAGCCATGTCCGGTAATATTTGCCGCTGTGGAACCTATACGCGCATTCGCCGGGCGATTCATCGCGCGGCGGAAATGGCCGCGGAAAAGAGGACGCCATGAGCGCAGCGAACGGTACGACGATGCTGGGGCGGCGTGATTTTTTGAAAGGGAGCGCAACGGTTGGCGCCGGCTTGTGGATCGCGGCGTACGTGCCGGAGCTTGCGGCAGGCGTCGCGGAGTCGAATGGAAAAGTGTTTGCGCCTAACGCGTTTCTGCGCATCGCGCCGGACGAAACCGTCACGGTCATCGCCAATCACTCGGAGATGGGGCAGGGCGTGTACACCAGCTTACCGATGCTCCTGAACGAAGAACTCGAAGCCGATTGGTCCAAAATTAAAGTGGAATCAGCGCCGGTCGATGCGGCGTACAACCACACCGTTTTCAACATGCAGATGACTGGAGGAAGCACTTCTACGCCATCGGAGTGGGAACGCCTGCGACGCATGGGCGCCATGGCGCGCATCATGCTCGTGGATGCCGCTGCGCAGAAATGGGGAGTGGATGCATCCACTTGCCACGTGCAGAAGGGCCTAGTGATTCACACGGCGTCGGGCCGCAAGGCCAGCTACGGTTCGCTTGCGGAAAGCGCGTCGCAAAGCAAGCCGCCGCAAAACATTTCTCTGAAGGACCCGAAAAACTTTAGCTTGATCGGAAAGTCGACGCACCGGCTGGATACGCCGTCGAAGCTGGATGGCAGCGCGCAGTTTGGCTTGGATGTGCGCGTCCCCGGCATGTTGTTTGCGTTGGTCGCTAGGCCTCCGGTGTTTGGTGGCAAAGTCGCGAGTATTGATTCCGCGGAAGCGCTGAGGATTCCGGGCGTGCGCGCTGTGGAAGAGATTCCTTCCGGAGTGGCGGTGGTCGCGGAACGCTTCTGGGCCGCGAAACAGGCGCGTGACAAGCTGAAGATTTCCTGGGACGAAGGCGAGAACGCGCACCTTTCCACGAACGAAATGTTGCAGGAATTTTCACGGCTGTCCGCCTCTCTAGGCGCCATCGCCAAGAAAACCGGCGATCCAGCGAGCGCGCTGGCAGACGCCGCGAAAACCATCACCGCGGAATACGATGTGCCTTACCTGGCGCATGCGATGATGGAGCCGCTCAACTGCGTGGTGGATTTGAAAGCCGACAGTTGCGAAATCTGGACGGGCACGCAGTTCCAAACCGTCGATCGGCTCAGCGCTGCCAAGGTAGCGGGATTGCCACCGGACAAAGTGCAGATTCACACCACGCTGCTCGGCGGCGGTTTTGGACGGCGCGCCAACCCTGCTTCGGATTTTGTCGTGGAGGCCATGCACGTCGCGAAGGTGGCCAAGGCGCCGGTGAAAGTTGTCTGGACGCGCGAAGATGATCTCGCGGGCGGGTGGTACCGGCCGATGTGGCACGACCGCTTCGTCGCCGGTCTGGACGCACAGGGCAATCCGGTGGCGTGGACGCACACCATCGTCGGCCAATCCATCATGCAAGGCACGCTGTTCGAGGCTTTCGGAATCAAAGATGGAGTCGACGCCACTTCGGTAGAGGGCGCGGCCGATATTTTGTATGGCATCCCGAATCTGCAAGTGGATTTGCATTCGCCGAAGATCGGCGTGCCAGTGCAATGGTGGCGCTCCGTGGGCCATTCGCACACCGGGTTTTCCGTGGAAGGATTTTTCGACGAAGTAGCGCACGCTGGAGGAAAAGATCCCTACGAACTGCGGCGCAGGCTGCTGGCGAATCAGCCGCGCATGAGCGCCGTCTTGCAGTTGGCCGCCGAAAAAGCTGGATGGGGCAAGCCCCTGGCAGCGGGACGCGGGCGAGGCATCGCCACGCATTTTTCGTTCGACAGCTACGTGGCGCAGGTGGTGGAAGCTTCCGTGGAGAAGAACGGCAGTGTGCGCGTGCATCGCGTGGTGTGCGCGGTAGACTGCGGCCGTGCTATCAATCCCGACATTGTGAAAGCGCAGATGGAGGGCGGAGTTATTTTTGGTTTGACCGCCGCGCTGAAAACTGAAATCACCCTCGAAAACGGCCGCGTGCAGCAAAAGAATTTTCACGATTACCAGATGCTGCGGATGTTTGAAGCTCCGGAAATTGAGGTCTACATTGTGCCCAGCGAAGAAAATCCTACCGGCGTGGGCGAGCCGGGCGTGCCGCCGGTGGCGCCGGCGCTGACCAATGCGATTTTTGCCGCTACCGGCAAACGCATCCGGCGCTTGCCGATTCGCGCCAGCGATCTCGCTGGCGGAAACGAGGTGAAATCATGAGTTCCCGAGCGGCAAGATTTGCTTCGCGCGCCTTGCTTTCTTTGATTGTGGGTGTTTGCGCGATGAGCGCCGTCACTTTCATCCGCGCGACCCGCGCTGCCCCGCCAGCCAACCCGAAACCCGATGCGGCCGCTTCGCGCGAAGCGTTCTTGCAGGTCTACAAAATGTTCACCTCGCCGCGCTGTCAGAATTGCCATCCGGCGGGAGATACGCCGCTGCAGGGCGACGACAGCCACGTGCACCTGCAAAACGTCAAGCGCGGCAACGATGGCCGTGGCGTGTACGGCATGCGCTGCGACACATGTCACCAAACCGCGAATCTGCCGGGAGAGCACATGCCTCCGGGGAATCCCAAGTGGGGGCTTCCTCCCGCCGCGCATAAGATGGTTTTTGTGGGACGCAGTCCCGCGGAGCTTTGCCGGCAACTGCAAGATCCGAAACAGACAGGCGGGCGCTCGCTGCAAGCCCTGCTCGAGCACGTCGCTTCGGATGACCTCGTGGGCTGGGCCTGGGATCCGGGGCAACACCGCTCGCTGCCGCCGCTTTCGCGCGCGGACACCGTAGCGCAAATCAAGATTTGGATCGAGGGCGGTGCGACGTGCCCCGAATGAGCGCGCAACGACGATTTCGCTTGTCATTTGTGACGCTTGCCGCGGTTTCGCTGCTCGTGTTGGCGATGCCTGCAGTCCTTGCGGGCTCGCCGTCGGCGCAGGGCTCGGCTAAAACGCGAATCGCGGTCGTCGGTTTGGACCACGATCACGTCTGGAGTCTGCTGAAGGACATCAACCAGGAGCCTGAGGCAGAACTGGTTGCGATTGCCGAGGCGGACGCGGTGCTAGTGAGCCGGGCGAAAAAAGAAGTGCCCGCAACGGTGCTTTTCTTCTCCGACTACGTGCAAATGCTGGAGCAGGCCAAGCCAGAAGTGGTGATTGTGGCCACGTCGAACGACCGGCACCTGGAGATTCTGCGGCAATGCGCGAAGCGACACATTCACTATTCCACGGAAAAACCGATGGCCACCACAGCCGCGGATGCCCGCGAGATGGAACGCCTTGCCAGCGCGGCGGGCATCAAGCTGATGGTGAATTACTGGAACGTGTGGGTCGCGCCGACGCACACGCTTTTTCACAAAGTGTACGCGGGAGAATTGGGACCGGTACAAAAAATTATTGTGCAGTACGGGCACCGCGGACCGAAGGAGATTGGAATCTCCAAACAATTTGCGAGCTGGCTGTACGATCCGAAGAAAAACGGTGGCGGAGCGATCATGGACTTTGGCTGTTACGGCGCGGAGCTGTCGCTGTGGCTGAAGGGGCGGCCGGCGCGCGTGTACGCCTCGACGCGAAAGCTCAAGGTCGAGCAGCACAACGAAGTCGATGACGATGCGACGATTGTACTAGAGTATCCGGACGCGACGGCTATCCTCGAAGCGTCGTGGGATTGGCCGTACACCAAGGAGCAGATCGAAGTGTTTGGACCCAAGGGCAGCCTACTGTCGGGGCACCAAACCTTGCTGTTCCGCTCTGCGGAAGCGCACGGGCCAAACGTGGCGTTGAGCGGAGAGCCCATGGCGCTCGATCCGGTGTCGCGCGAGACGAGCAATCCCATTTCGTATTTAGTGGACTGCATCCGCAACAACAAGCCTATTGAGAACCCGCTGGCGGCCAATCTGAACGTTCAGGTGATGGAGATTCTGGACGCCGCCCGCGAATCGGCCCGCACCGGTCGAGCCCAGGAACTGCATTGAAGCGAGTGCGGGAAGTGCCCTGAAGCCGTACGGTTAGTCGCTTTCTTGCTTTGAAAATTTGCAAACCGATGGTTGAACCGCTTCCGACGAGTTGTATATACTTACGCAGTTAGAGCGGAGCGGGCGTCGTACAATGGCAGTATAGAAGCTTCCCAAGCTTCGGACGTGGGTTCGATTCCCATCGCCCGCTCCAAAACCTCCTTGATTCAATTGCCCTTCCGCTGCCAAGAGTCGAAAATGGGGTCAATTGGACCGCAGCCCGCCCACAGTCTTCACTGGACGCGAGATAACTTGAATCGGCTTCCTAGGCGGAAGCGAGCCCGCTGACCACTCGCCGCACAGCCAGCGATAGCATGAGGCGCGCGGTGCCGCTGAAGATCATGCTGACTCCGACGAGAGTGCCGATGGCCCATGCACTACTCCACGGCCAGGTCCTCCAAATCATGGCCGCGAGGATGAGGGTCACGATGCCATCGAAAAGCAGCCAGCCCGCGCCGCGCATGGATCGCAACTGGAAGGACAGAATGAGCTCGAGCACTCCTTCGGCAGCGAGATAGATGGCGAGTGCGAGCGTGAGCGACGCCAGGCCCGCCAGCGGAGAGCGCAGGATGTAGCAACCCACGATGATGTAGGCCAGCCCAAGCAACAGCTCCCAGATGATTCCCCCGGTTGTGCGCGTGTGCCATGCAAATACCAGATGGGCGGCGCCGCTGAAGACCAGCAGCCACGCCACAAACACGGCCACGGCTATTCCCGCTATGGGCGGCACTACGATGGCCAGAAACCCTGCCAGGAGCATCAACACGCTGAGTGCGATGGACCATCCCAGTGACTTCTTCAAGATTGTTCGAGCAACCACTGGTACTGTGCTCATGCCATTACCTCCCGATCTAAAATTATGACTTTGACCTTTTGGTTCGGCCGAGGACGGAACGAAGACCTTTGCTGCGATGGCCCTGCCGGTGGAATCCCAGATTCTGTCGCTCTAGCGGCTTTGTTATAGCAACATCATCGGCGCGGGCAACTATATTACTTTCGACCACGAAAGCAACAGCATCTGACAACGGTGCCCGTCTAGCGACACGTTGACGCTTTGTTGTTTGGTGGCTGGGCCGACTACTTTCTGACGGTGCGGGTTTGTGGTTTTGCGGCGGCGAGACGCGGCGCTCGATAGGGTGGCCGGTCGGCGCCGAAATTGGTGCTGAGATAGTCGATCAGCGCGTCGCGATCGTTGGGATCTACCAACGCTCCCCATTTCATCATTTTGTCGACTTCCCTTGTCCAGGCAGGCTTACTGAGGCTCTGCTGCAGAATGATGCGCGCATCGTGGCATTCCATGCAGGCGGTGATGGCCTTGCTCTGCAGGGGGCCGGGGGGAAGATCTTCCGGCGGGTTCTGGGGCGAGCCTGCTGATTGCCCCCACAATGCCGCTCCCGCAGCGAGAGCCAGCGCGGCGAGCATCAGCGCGCTACGCGGCCGCATGAATTTTCACCTGATCGATGGCGTTGTAGAGATAACCGCTGGGGTTCCAAGTCGCCTCGGCCGGCTGGGTGCGGCCCTGGCTGTCGCTTGCGCGCGACAGGATCACGTAGTCGCCACTCTTGGGCGCCTTCCAGTCGTAGCTCCACAACCGCCACGCGTACCGAGCCTGTTCGTTCCCGAGCCGCGCTGAGTTCCACGTGTTGCCGCCGTCGGTGGAAACTTCCACTTTCACGACGTCCGCTTCGCCGGCCCAAGCGACACCGCGAACCTGGATGGCCGCGGCTTTGAGCGTCGCGCCGTCTCTGGGACTGGAGATCAGGGACTTCACACTCAAGCTGGTTACCGGATGTGTGTCCTGGGGCTTCACGTTCTCGCCCGGCTTCACCGCTTCGTTGGGCATGCGGTAGCCGGGATTCATGAAGTTACCTTCAAGCTCTGCCTCGAGGACTCTGATCTCCGTCAGCCACTTACATGAGGCGGCGCCGATCCATCCGGGCACCAAAGCGCGAGCAGGGAATCCGTGGTGCTTAGTCAGCGGCGCGCCGTTCATGTGCGTGGCCACCAGGGTATCCGCATCAAGCGCTTTCTCAACGGGAATGCTGCGCACGAAGGGAGGAACCTTGCCGGGGACTTCGTCTAGCCCGCGGAACATCACGTGCTTCCCGGTGGGCTTCACGCCGGCGCGTTCCAGCAGCGCGCGCAAAGTCGGACCGGAAAAGCGCGCGGTCCCCACCGCGCCTTTTTGCCACTGCACTCCGGGAACGGTAGGCTGATACAAGGCACGGCCGTTGCCCGCGCACTCCAGCGTATTGATTACGATGTGGGCTTCGAGCTTCGAAAGCACGGTCAAGTCCAGCGTGTACGGGTGTTCCACGGCGCCGCCGATGGCGAGCTTCCATTCTTGGGGGTCGAGCGTCACCGGTTCGTGCATGTGGTTGCGCACAAAGAAGCGGGGGATCGGCGTCAGCCAGGTGTTGAAGTATTCGACGGGCGTCTCGAGGTCCAGAAAGCGGAGCGATCGCAGGATCTGTCCGTCTTCACCGGCAAGCTGAACCTGCGGATCGTCTCCGGCCCAAGCAAGCAGCGGCGAGGCCCCCGCCGCAGCTAGTGCCGCTCCGGGAATCCCCGCTAAGAAGTCGCGTCTAGAGATCATGGCTCTTTGGCCGCGAAAATTTCAGCACAGGCTTCCGGAAAACGTGGCGTGCTTTTTGATTCCGATCGCCCGCTTCGGAAGGTCCCATCGTTCCGTTGCGTCATACCGCCAAGGTATCGGAGTTCGAGCTAAGCGCGCGCCATTTTGGCGGGTGGTTCAGCGGAATGGAAATGTTCAACACCATTGCGCGAGCTTGTTCGAGATCCCGCTTCCTGCCATAGCGAAGCGCCGCCCATACGCCGAGGGTCATGAAACCAAGCGGGGGGAGCAAGAGAACCACCACGCCTTTGCTGATGGCTCGTTGCCCATCCTTGGAAGTCGCTTTCGCGGTGCTGTAGCACATGGCACAACCCTGGCTGAAAGCCGGCATGGCCCACAGCAGAAGGAACGCGGCAAGAATGGCGGCCCGCAGTTTCATTTCACTCCCAACGTAATGATGCGCACCGCATCGGGGAAGAAAATCATCATCAGGGCCAAGCAAGCGACCAGGACGCACATCGTCAACCACTTCATGCGCGAGAGTTCATATTTCATGTGCATGAAGAAGCCGATGATCAGGGCAGCCTTGACCAGCGACAGGCCCATCAAGATGGTCAGCATGCGCACCGGCTGCAGATTTTGATAGGTCAGATAAACTTCCACGGCGGTCATCGCCAGCAGCGCGCCCCACACCCAGAAAAATTGTGACTTTCCGTGATGCCGGTGCTGTTCCGCGACGCGCTCGGCGATGGCTAGCTGGAAGGCTTCCATTCTTCAGCTCCTAAAGAATCTTGGCAGACATCAAATACACCAAAGGAAAAATGAACATCCAGACCAGGTCCACGAAGTGCCAGTATAACCCCGCGACCTCGACGTCCGACGAGTCGTACACCTTCGGCTTCAACCACAAAACAATCGAGCAAACAATCGCGGCCACCAGCAAAACGTGTGCTCCGTAATGGAAGGGGCTGTACGACGGCGTTCCCAGCCACGCGGCCAGCCAGAAGACCAGCAGAATGGGAATGAATTTGCGCCGCAGCGCCACCACGCCGAGGTAAACGACCCCCAACGTCACGTGCAGCATGTGCATGCCCGTGAGACCGAAGAACGTGGCGGGGAATTGCGGCACGGTCTTGGCCACATTCGCAAACTCACCCGTCGCTTCACTCCCCGGCATGTGCGGAAACACTGCAAGAGTCAGGCCTTCGGAGATCAGCTTGCTCCACTCCCTGCCGTGCAGGATGACGAAACCCATGCCGCACGCCATGGTCGCCAGCAGCCACAAGCGCTGTGCTTTGGCGTCGCGTTGGACCGATGCCCGCACGGCCAGCACCATGGTCAGCGAACTCGTCAGCAAAAACGCGGTCATGATGGTGGCGTTCACAATGCTTTCGGAATGAAACGGCGTGGGCCAGTTCGGCGTGGAAATGCGGCCGTAACTGTAAGCGTAAAGCAGCGCGCCAAAGGTCAGCGAGTCCGAGAGCAGGAACAGCCACATGCCGATTTTCTTGGAGTACGTGCCGAAGAGCGACGGTTCGTAAGCCGCCGGCAGGTCGTGCGTGAGGGTCGCGTTAGCCATGCGTCAAGTCTCCTCGTTACGAGTGACCGCCGAGATTTCGGTGGGTCGGCGCGGTCAACGCTCCTTCAGTGTACGAATTCCAGCAAGATCAAAATGTAAACCCACAAAACGGCCATGAAGTGCCAATACCAGCCGGTGACATCCAGCCAAATCAATTGTGACTGAGCCGAGCGACGCAGCAGCGAAGCGAGCCCGGCAATCAGCAGTGCGATCACGCCGCCGAGCAGGTGAACGCCGTGCATGCCGGTCAAGAGAAAAACGAAAGAACTGCTGGGCGTCGCGGAAATGTAGAAGCCGCTGGCCGCGAGTTCGCGCCAAGCCATTCCTTGCCCGATCAAAAAAGTGAGGCCAAGCACGACGGTCAAGGCCAGCCAAGAGATTTTCTCATCGCTGCGAATGGAGACTCCGGGTATGGTCGCGACTTGCGTCAGGGCGGCCCTGCGAGCCGCCTGGCGCCGGGCGAGCGCAATGGTGATGCTGCTGATGAGCAGCACGCCGGTGTTCACCAGCAACAATCGCGGCAGGCGCACGGGAATCCAATCGTGGACCAGGCTGTTCGTGCGCGAGTCGAATGTGGGCAGACCTTGCCTCACAATGTACGCACTGCTGAACGACACAAAGATCATCACGATTCCGACAACACCAACGAAGAGCCCCAAGCGAGCGCGGCGCAGGCGCGCATCGAAAGGTGCCGAATGGAAATCATCGCCGCCGTCCGCCCACGATGGAGGTGAGCCGCCGCCATTTGCTCCCGTGCTGGTTGCCGGATCGTCGATCGAAACCGTGGAGGTGTAACTCGCCATACGCGCCTAGTGTGCCGCCACCGTCGCCGGATCCGACTGCATCACAAAATCCTTCGGCGCGCCCGGCACGCTGTACTCATAAGGACCGTTGTACACCGTCGGTGCGCGCCCTCCGAAATTGTCGTGCGGAGGTGGCGTCGCGGTGGTCCATTCGAGCGTGGTGGCTTCCCAGGGATTGTCGCTGGCTTTTTTGCCGGCCTTCATGCTCCAGAACAAATTAAAGATGAAGAGGAGCTGCGCGCTAATGGTCACAAACGCGGCAAACGTGATGAACGTATTCAGAGGAATCAGCTTTTCCAAATAATGCAGTTCCGTGAATTGCGAGTAGCGCCGCGGCTGACCGGCCATGCCCGCGTAGTGCATCGGCATGAAAATGCAGTAGGTGCCCACGAACGTGAACCAGAAGTGCCACCTGGCGAGACTTTCGTTCATCATGCGTCCGAACATCTTGGGGAACCAGTAGTAGGTCGCGGCAAAAATCCCGAAGATGGATGCCACGCCCATGATCAGGTGAAAATGCCCGGTCACAAACGCCGTGTCGTGCAGCGGAATATCCAGCGTCGGTTGCGCCAGGAACGGTCCGCTGATTCCTCCGGACACAAACAGCGAGACAAAGCCGATAGCGAACAGCATCGGAGAGTGAAAACGAATGCGCCCGCCCCACAACGTCCCCAGCCAATTGAAGGTCTTAATCGCGGAAGGCACGCCGATGGCCATGGTCATGATCGAAAAGGCGAAGGCCGAATACGGGCTCATCCCGCTCATGAACATGTGGTGGCCCCAGACCATGAAGCCCAGCAACCCGATGGACAGCATGGCGTACACCATCGCCTTGTACCCGAAGATCGGTTTCCGCGAAAACACCGACACCAACTGAGAGCACAATCCCATGGCCGGCAAAATCGCGATGTAAACTTCCGGATGGCCAAAGAACCAGAACAGGTGCTGCCACAAAAGCGGCGACCCGCCCTTGTGCGCGACGACTTGTCCGCTAAACACCGTCAGCGGTACGTAAAAACTCGTGCCCGCATTGCGATCCAACAGCAACAGGATGCCGGCTGAAAAAAGTACCCCGAAGGCCAGCAGTCCCAGGATCGCGGTGATGAACCACGCCCAGCACGTCAACGGCATGCGCATCATCGACATCCCCTTTGTGCGCATATCCAGCGTGGTGGTGATGAAATTCAGCGCGCTCATCAACGCGCCGATGCAGAACAGCGCGATGCTGATGATCCACAAGTCCGCGCCGGGACCTTCGCCGGGGCCCGCCGTCGGCACCGCGCTGAGTGGCGGATAGCCCGTCCAGCCATGCAGCGGCGCTCCGCCGGTCACGAAGAAAGCCCCGAGCATCACGATGAAGGCCAGGGCGGTCACCCAAAAGGACAGCATGTTCAGCACCGGGAAGGCCATGTCCGCGGCGCCGATTTGAATCGGCAGAAAATAATTGCCGAAGCCTCCCTGCGGTGCGGTGGTCAAA
>WNEZ01002852.1_pt1 | contig 14846 bp, 8 predicted proteins | sample 5400521 | NCBI WGS metagenome assembly WNEZ01 (sample SAMN13153339, study PRJNA577476) | soil metagenome | isolation source: 120 cm saprolite under Douglas fir tree site 2 hole 1 replicate 1 | place: USA:California | collected 2015-04-18
TGTATTGTATTCACTGTCTGGCTCCTAAGCAATGGCTGTCTCCTTCGGATAATCTCAGCTAGATATATCCGCCAGCTTACAGCCCTCTTGGGGGCTAGTCAATTCTACCCCGGCTCGAGTATACACCGGCTTTAATAATTGCAGTTGTACTAGACGCTGCAAGAACTAAATCTGGCGAAATTTTAGGGACTCCTCCTTATATGGCTCCAGAGCAGTTCGATGGTAAAGCTAGCACGAAGAGCGACCAATATGCTTTGGCTTGTATCACTTACGAACTTGTTACTGGTAGTAAACCATTTACTCTTCCTCGCGGTGCGCATATAGCTGCATGGGCAGCCAAACATGCAACAGAAATACCAACTCCTCCAAGACAACTCAACCCATATGTACCTTTGCATATCGAGCAGGCAATCCTTAAAGCAATGGCGAAAAATCGTGATGAACGATATGGTGATATCTCAGCATTCCTTACTGCTTTAGGTGTGTCCTTTTCTCAAAGAACTACACACTTTACATCTGAGCTGAATTCGTCCAACACTGAATCCTCTGAAATAAATTCCGTATCTGAGATTAGCACCATGATTGAATCTAAGAAGCTGAGACAGCAATGGCTCGCAGAGGGTGATGCCCACTATAAAGCAAAACATTTTGAAGATGCCCTTTCAACTTATGAACAGGTAATTCGCTTAGATCCCAAATATACTCAGGCTTACTATCGTATAGGGAAGGTACTTGAACAGCTTAATCGTCCTTGGGAAGCTATTGCGGCCTATGATCAGGCAATTATTTATAACCCTAGTTTCGTTCATGCCTATATTGGTAAAGGTGATATCTACATAGCTATCTTCAAACAACATGAGAAGGCCCTCGAAGAATACCAGAAGGCCACTAGTGTTGCTCCCAAGGTCGCTCTAGGCTATTTTAAGATGGGCAAAGCACTCACAGAACTCAACCGACCTGAAGAGGCACTTCATGCATACGAATCTGCCCTTCGTTTTGATCAAAACCCAATTGATACATACTACACAATGATCGATCTTTTAGTAAACATCCAACGTTATGACGATGCCCTGGTACTATATGACCGGATGATCCAACATTCACCGAAGACAATAGATATTTACTACAAAAAGCTCTATCTTCTAATGCGCCTTCAACGCTTTAATGATGCTATTACAACTTATGATCAGATTATCCAACTAGCTCCTAATGTAATTGATACGTATTATCAAAAGATCAAACTACTAGAATACCTAAAACGCTACGATGATATTCTCATAACTTATGATTGGATTATTCAGCGAACGCCAAACTCCATCGATGTCTATCTTAAAATAGCTGAGCTACAAGTATCCGGAGGACGCTATAATGATGCTATTACAACGTATAACCAGATCATTCAGCAATTCCCTAATGTGATCGACACCTATTATCAAAAGATCTATCTTCTCGAACGTCAACAAAAAAACGATGAAGCCTTAGCAACTTATGACCAGATTATCCAACGCATTCCTAACCCTACCAAAGTTTATCACGATAAAATCCACCTTCTCGAACGCCTTGGGCGCTTTGATGAAGCTCTCACAAACTATGAGAGGATTATTCAGCGTTTCCCTAATCAAATTGACACCTATTATCAAAAGATCCGTCTTCTCGAAAGTCAACAAAAAAACGATGAGGCCCTAGCAACTTATGAGAGAATCATTCAGCGCTTTCCTAACGAGATTGATGCTTATTACCAAAAGATCCATCTTTTAAAAGACCTACGACGTTACGATGAAGCCCTCATGACATATGACCAGATCATCCAGCATGTTTCTAATCCGATCAATTTCTACTATGAAAAGATTCAGTTATTGGAGGAGCTCAAACGCTTTGATGGAATTCTAACTACATATGATCAGATTATCCGTCTCGATCCAGGATCAACCGATGTGTATTTTACGAAAGCTGCATTATTGGAGCGCCTCGAACACTATGAAGACGCACTTGCCACATATGACCAAATCATCAAACTGGCACCTAACCTTGTGAATGCCTACTATCGAAGAGGTAGAACCCTTGAGAGCTTTGGTAAAACAGAAGAATTCTACTTACTTATTCACCAAGGACCTGTGCCAGATATTCTTAAAGCCATTATTGATAGACTGTTCCCTAACCAGCATTTTGTAGAAGCACTTAAAGGCTACAATCAAGCCCTACAACTTTCCCCGAACAACCCAACCTATCAAACAAGTGTAGGCGACATATTGAACGCTCTTGGGAAAAGAAACGAAGTCAAACGATTGAACAGAGAATATCAAAGTTGGAGTACCAAATTCCCCGATAGAGTATGGCTGAGTATTTTTTTCGTAATTAATGCTTTGTGTATCTCAATCCCATTAGGTATATGGCTCCACTCCATTATTGTGTTCATCGTTATTTTTGGGGCTATATCAATTTTAAGCGCCTCTATTGCAATTCTAATAAAGAAAATAGACAAGCCGTACCATCTGTACGATGCAAAAATTCTTCTCCTTCCTTGTTTATTCTTTGGTCTAGGATGGGCTTGCATTAGCTGGTTCATAACCTTTTCATTGTTTTTCTCCTTCGTTGTTCTTATGATTGGTTCCTTAGCGATTTCTTTTGGCGCCTTTCTTGTGGAGACATTTGGAATCGACATTTATAAAAGAGCGGCATTATCTATTATCAACTACATTCAAGAAACTCAAGCTAAATGGAAAGAAGCTCAAGCTAAAAGGAGAGAAGCTCAAGCCATCATGAGGAGAGAAGCTCAAGCTAAAAGGCTGAATACGAATGAAATACAGACTAATGAAATAGAACCTCTCATTCAGAAAAGGAGAGAAGCTCAAGCTAAAAGGCTGAATACGAATGAAATACAGGCTAATGAAATGGAACCTCTCATTCAGAATATGAGGAATTACCGCAAAAACAAAGATTCAAATATTGATGAGGTGTCCCTGCGCGAGCACCTGCTGGACCAGAATATGAGGAATTACCGCAAAAACAAAGATTCAAACGATATTTAATCAGAGTGTTAGGCATCCTTCACCTTTGTCCATCAAGACCGAGATTGTTGGTATCCGTTTTCAGCACACATCACGACTCCCTGTCCCGATCTTGATGGACGCCATGTCAAGTTGCCAAAAGCCTTGTTCACGGTTCTCACTCACAGACGCAGCAGAAATGCACCAGCAACGTTTTGTGTGGGGCGCAAGAAACTCCCCTTGTCGCACTTCTGCTGCGTCTGGCAGCAGGAACGTGAAACCCTTATGATGTTGCTTTACCTGAAGCCTGCCTGTGGATATAGCAAGCTATAAAGCAAGATGATCAGACTTCATCTTGCTCAGATGGGGGAGAGTCGAACTCTGCAAGAGGCTTGTTGAGCAGTCCTGGGATGTGCTCTGATTGGCTTCTCAAGCTCTAGACGTGTTGATTGTGTCCAATTGTAACTAACGCTGTTGATGTGCGTCTGGTTGTTTTGCCCTCACTTCAATGTGGCGCACGCATGTGTCTTTCATCTCAACGATGAGTTGGCGGCTTTCTAACGGCTTGCCATTGCTTGCTTGATGCCAAGGGACGGATTAGGTAGCAATTGTTCACGAATGTTCATAGATGTTCTTCGTATGCTCAAAAAGCCGTTTTGTTGTTCGCTATGTCTTATCATTTCCGCCCTGTTTTGCTGGCGTTGCAGTAGTGCCAATTTTTTAATTCTGGTTTCCGTGATGATCACATGCTATTTATAAAAAAGTTTTAACAGGCTCCTTAACGAGAAGCGCGTTGAGGCGCTATCTCACCACCGGCACCGACCACAGGCAGCGTAAACGTCACACTCGTTCCTTCTCCTGCGCTGCTGTACAGTGTTATGCTCCCATTCATCGCCTCGACAAGTTTACGAGCTATATAGAGGCCCAGGCCTGCGCCAGGAATCTGATCTGTACCAGCCTGTTCCAACCTGCTGAAAGGCTTGAAGAGAAGTGTTAACTGCTCGTGGGCGATGCCAATTCCCTGGTCACGTACAGTAACATGTAACATAGGAGCTCCCTGTGGCAGCGCAACCTCCTCTCTTAGCTCAAACTCAGCGGATGAATGATAGCTGGCTGGAAGGGAGATATGGGCTGAATGGGCCAGGACCTCTATCGTACCTCCCTCGGGCGAATACTTGATAGCATTCTCCAGCAAGTTTGTGAGCACCTGCCGTACGCGGTCAGGGTCCGCCAATGCAAGCGGCAGCCCTTCATCAAGCAAGCAGCGAATAACATAGCGCCCAGGCTGCTGCTGGCTCACCCTTTGTTGGGCCAGTTCGACCACCTGTTGACAGAGTTGAGACACATCAACATGTGTGAAACGCAGCGCTAAGCGCCCAGCATGAATGTGCGACATATTGAGGAGATCATCAATCAGAACCTCCAGGTGATCAGCCTGTTCCATAATAGTATTAAGATATGATTGCTGGCGTGCCGGCGTCATCTCCTGGACGGCATTTTCAGCCGTCCCATATGCTTGTAAGAGCCCCGCGTAGCCTTTAATAGACGCGAGTGGTCTGCGCAGTTCATGACTGATGATAGAAATAAATTCATCCCCGGGTTCCTGTCCTGCGGCGATGATTACCCCACCCACAGCAGCAGGCTTCCCTGCTGTTTCCGGGCGCTTTCTTTTTTCTGCTGGCTGGTCTGCATATGAAAAAATATGTGACCGCCTTTCCAGTTGCTGTTCCAGGTGAACGAGGGCCTCTTTTAGCTCCATCGGCGCGTCGTTACTCGCCCTGGTCAGATAAAGGTGAAGCAGCGCGTTATGCAGATTGCGCAGGACCTGTTCCACGCTCTTTGCCGCTGTAGTCAGGTAGCTGCTCAGTAACAGGTACTCACCATGACTGAAAGTTCCTGCATGCGGATCGGTCAACAGAAAGAGCCCCAGCACACCTCCCGGACGCTCGAGAGGGGCCGCGGCGATACTTCGTATAGGGATGTCACCGAAATGCAGCCACACATGGTTGGCGCTCTGCACCTGCCCACTCTGCACCGCCAGGTCACACAAAGCGCATACCTGTTCGTCAACCAGCAAAAGATCTATGCCTGTCAAGCCATTGCTTCCCATATAGCGATAACTATTGCTTGGGAACAAATCGAGCAGGGGGTGACGCAACTTCGGCTCTGGACAGCCAATGAGCAGGTTGACGGTTCCGCAGCCGATAAGATCTCGCACCTGGCAGGTCAAATCATAAAAATGCGTCTCTACTGACATTATCTGCCTCTCCTCTACACCACACCGCTTGTATCCAGTATACTAACGAGGCAAATAAATAAGCACATAGATCACTTTGGAGGCTATGGCCCCTGGTGCAGGCTGATCGATCCTGTGTCAGTCTTCAGCGTCACCGTCGCGCCTGGCGCATTACCCACGTCACTGTGAGCGCTTGCCCCTGTGAAGTCGCCGTGCTGCACGTTCACACCAGGGAAATCAGAGTTGATGGAGCCGGTATCGGTTGAAGCATCCACGTGGAAGGATGAGTTGCCTGGCAGGGTGACATCGACCGAACCCGTGTTGGTTTCGAACTGGTATGACCCCTTAGGATCAATGGTCCCCTCAAATGTAACCGAGCCGGTATCGGTATGCAGGATGGATGGCCCGGTCAGTGAATCTTGCACCGCGTGGATAGAACCGGTGTTGCTCGACAATGACATCTGTCCTGTGATCCCGGTGACATCGACCTCGCCCGTGTCGGTCTTGATTTGTAGATTACTATCCGTAGGCACCGTTACTTCGATATCGACACTATTGGAGCCAAAGAAGCCAGGGCCGCTGTTCGCGTTAACAGTAACCGTATTGTTCGCGCTATCCTGGTTGTAACTCACCTGGCCATTATCTGGATTGTTCCCCAGGCCCCGGCTCACATCGGTGACCTGGACAACCACGTTACTGTTTGCACCACCTGTGTGGACATGGATGGTGCCAACGTCGTCATTGATCACAACGGTTGGGAGCGCGCCGACCGAAAAAGTGTGCGCCGGTTCGATCTTGCTGAAATTGTATCCGCCGCGAGGAAAGCCCAGGCCGCCGCCCAGAAGTGCCATGATAACCAGAAAGACAATCACCCACAACCAGGGGCTGCGTCGCCTGTTTTGTCTTTGCCTGGACTGGGGAGCGCCAATCTTCTGCGCGTCAAAATCACCATAGGAACCTGCCTCGTTATATACTCGTTCTTCCTGCAACTGCTCACGTGGGTCGGTATTGAATGGCTGCGGGGCGCGATCAACATTGATTGGCTGCGGATTGAAACTTTCCTGCTGATCCGGGCCAGAGTTGGTCTGTTGCGGGCGCCGCCACTCAGGATCGGCGAACTGCATTTCTTGATTCTGCATATCGATATGGCTCCTTGAATATGGCCGTTGCTATCATAGAGCTGTCCTTGTCTTCTCTAGTAACTACGTAACCGAATAAGCGTATGTTGCAACGTTTATGCCTGTTTTGAATCTCAACTTTTCGCTCTTGACCGTATACGCAGAGAAAGGTACAATGGGCCCTATAATACGGCTATTGTGTTCAGCAGAACTATTAGTGAATAGCTCTCGGAGAATCGTGTAGCAGAAGGATAGAAATTTGATGGCTGGCCTGGAACCTACTAATTATATCGATAGCGATGAACAAGAACCTGGAATGGGGGAAGTGCGCCTTGGCGAATCCCCGACATTTGATACGGCGACCCCGCCAATACTCCCTGCTAAAGCGGGCCTTATGACGATGACGCCAGCTGCGCAAAAACAGCAGGGCCGCGCTGGCAATGTTGAACATCTTGCCGTACGGCACCCGGTCCCTGCCCTTGATGTCGACGCGCCAGAAGTGAAACAGCGGCTAAGCGAACTGCGCACCGAAATGACCACACTGGTGACCGATCTTCGCTGGGGCGGAGTCTCTGTACAGGATACCGTCGCGCTGGTAATGCCACTACTCAATGTGGGCCCGGTGCAGCAGTGGGCTCCACCGCTGACGGCCACCCTCCTGGAAATAGACCGGGCTGGCAATCTGGTCCCTGTCTGGCTGAAAGTAATGAAAGAGGATGACACAACTGATCTTCCTCCCAATGCGAATCCTGCCGAATCTATGGTTGGTCGTGCCAGGCGTTATGCCATCCTTATGCTGGGCAACTACAAGTCACCGGAGCTCTCCGAGGCATTGGGTAAGCTGGCTGCCGATGGTAATTCATCGCTTTATGCAACGCAGTCACTGGCAAAACAGGCTACCACTGCTTCACTCCAGGCTCTAATTAGCGCTCTCACGGAAGCCGAAGGCTGGGCGAAGGTCGATATCATCGAGACATGTGTAACATTGAATCGACCCAGCTTCCAGGAACTCCTGCTGGCCAGCGGCCTCGATCGTGCCCTTGGCCTGGAAAGCTATATAGCCGTCCCGCTATACCGCACCATCGCGCTGGAACGCTACATTCGAGGAGGACAAGAAATTGCCCCACGCCTTTCCCAACAGGCGGTAATGATTGCCAGCCAGGTTTTCCAGGATAGCATGAGCAGTGCAGGTGCAGATACATTGCCAATCGCTTTCGAACGTGATTTGCCAGCACTGGCCACAGCCCTTTTTGATAGCGCCCGCAGTACACCAAACTGGCGCAATGTGATAGCAGTGCATCGCCTCGCCATGTTGCTCGGTCGTTACTGGGCAGACATATCGCGTGGCGTTATGCAAGACCCTCGCATTGTGCAGCCTGTCTATGCCTGCTTGCCAATGATGCCCGATGTCGAGCGCTGGATGAACGGTCCTGGCCGGGACGTACTATTGGAGACCCTCGCTGGTTCTGATGAAGAAGCTCTTGTCCCTTGTGTGAAAGTACTTGGTGAATTGCGTGAGCCACGCGCTGTTACCATGCTTACTGCACGCCTTGACGCGGTTTCGCGCATAACCGATCGCGAACAGGCTCTACGGCTGGGAAATATCTGCGAAACGCTGGGGCGTTTAGGCGACCAGCGTGTTACAGATTCTCTACTTCAATTTGCCAGCCGGACTGCAGATCTTGGGTCGCGGGCCGCCCGTCCCAAACGTCGCGACAGCCTGGCTGCTGGAGATACTGATATAGCTGGCAGCATTGTCTATGCGGCAGTTATTCGCGCGGTTGCCGAATTGAATGATCACAGTGCGCTTGACTTTATCATCCGCGCCGCCGGGGACTTCGACCCATACGTGCGCACCCAGGCTTTTGAAGCGCTGAGACGTCTTGATCCTACAGGTCAGGACATGCGCAGCCGCGTACTTGTGCGTGAAGCCTTGAGTGACCCTCGTGATAGCGTTGTGCGCATCGCCTGCCAGCTCGCGGCGCAGTACCATGATGTCGATGCTGCCGCCTCCCTGCGCCAGCTCGCGGAGACGCGCCCGGAGTTCGCTGCTCCTGCCTACGATGCTTTACGTCAACTCGGCGTCGCCTGACCTAAAAATCGATCTGCTCCCCGTGCCAGGCCTGGTGTCAGAAGGCTTGGCACGCCCTTGTATACTGTATTTTAGAAAGATCTGCTATCCGGTGTGTGAATGGGCGTGGTAGTGTGCAAATCTCTCCACATCTCTTCGAGAGCATCCTGACCAGGCCTGACACCTATACTCCTACTTTTGCCTTTTTCAATGAGGAAAGAACAAATGAAAATGTTGATGGGGAAGACTCTCGGTGGGTATCGTCTACTCAAACTCATCGAAAGCGGTGGCATGGGCGATATCTATTTGGCACAACACTTACGCATCGGGCACAAAGTTGCGATTAAAGTCATTTGCGGCGACCTGCGCGCTGTTCCCGATGCACCTGAAGGCAAGCAAGCTGCTATGCGTTTCGAGCGCGAGGCCCGAGCCGTTGCAGGCTTGAATCATGAACATATTTTGTCACTCTATCATTTTGGCGAGGAGGTCATCGAGCCGGGCGGCCAACCAATTACCTATCTTGTTATGCCTTATCTTCCCGTGGGTTCGTTGTGGAATTGGTTACAGCGCCGCACCCAGGAATTTGGCTTCAGCTGGCCTATCTCTGCCGAGGAGGCGGGCCACTATCTCTCACATGCTGCTGCTGGATTGCAGTACGCACATGATCATGGCATCATTCATCGCGATATTAAACCAACGAATTTTTTGATCCGTGTCGAGCGCGGCACAGTCAATATCAGGCGCTATGGCCAATTATCTCTCATCTTTCCTCATGGCATTCCCCACCTGCTGCTCGCCGATTTTGGGTTAGCTGCCTTCTACCGCAGTGGGCGCTCTCTTTATCGTTCAGTTGGTACACCTCTCTACATGGCACCCGAGCAATTTGATGATCCCACCCTGGCATCTTCTATCCAGGTTGGACCAGCCTCTGATCAATATGCACTGGCAGTAATGATCTACCAGCTAGTGACGGGCCGGGCTGTTTTTGAAGGAAAAACAAGTCAACTGCTTCATCATCATCGTTCCACCCCACCTGCTCCACCCAGTGTCTACAATCCTTCCCTCCCCAGTGAACTGGACGAGGTATTTCTGCGAGCCCTGGCCAAACTGCCTCAAGAACGCTACCCGAACATTATCGGGTTTGCGCAAGCATATGATGCGGCATTGCATATGGCGATGCATTCATATCCGGTCCGCAAGTTGGCGGCCAGAGAGCGGCAAAGAGAGATAAACACACCTGCACAGGCGAGAGCAATCTCTGTCGCTGCAAACAAGTATAATCGTGCCACCCTCGCACTCCCTGCCGTAGGAAAGGTAGAAGTACCCATAGGTGACCTGGATTCCCCCCACCCTGTCAATCCGTTGCTCCCCCCACCCGTTGCGTTGGCAGGGTATTCGCGAGAGCCAACTTTAGAGGAGCCTGAAGCAGAGGGGCAAACGCCTCTTCTTTGCCTGGAAGCAGGCCCTATTGCCAGCCACGAATCCCCCGCTCCATGCGTCCAGGCGCCAGGTGAAGTTCAAACGTCATCGCCACCGGGTCTATCACGACGTTCTGCCACCTTCTGGGTAGTACTATTGCTCCTTATCATCCTCGTTTTCGTGATTACTCTGGCGCTTGTCTCTATACTGGGGGGTCACAGTGAGACCATCTCCATAGGCGTCACGTGAAGGGCCGTAGCCGCGACATTTATGGCGCTGGGGTGGGGCACGGCCTCGCCCAGGATAGCTCCCACCCCGGCGCGATAAATCGCGCAACTACGCCGTTATTTTGACACCTATGGGGTCACAGTGAGAGCATCTCACACGTGATATAATGCCTGAGAAGGCGGGTGGAGTCCCGGGCTGGGCTAGCAAATTATCTTAAAGAGAAGGAACTATACATGAGTCCTATGACACCTGGTGAGCGCGTTCGCGCAGTAGTAAAGGGAGAACCTGTAGATAGAGTGCCATTGTGCTTCTGGCATCACTTCAAGCCTGAAGGATCAGGCCAGCGCATGGCGGAACTCACACTGGAGTTTTTTCTTCAGAAATTCAACCTGGATATCATTAAGATAATGCCTGATTTACCCTATCCTGCCCCAGAACAACCCTTTGTTGAGGCCGGGCAAATGCGTTTCCTGCCTCGCCTGGATCTGGATACGCCGGTGTTTCAGCAGCAACTGTTGTGTATCCAGGCACTCCGCTCCCAACTCGGTAATGACTACCCTCTCATCCTGACATTGTTTAGCCCACTTACCTACGCTTTCCGCTTCATGGGCAAACAACAAGCCATTGCAGAGGCCCGCAGAGCCCCCGAACCATTTGAGGAGGGGCTAGGGACCATAGCAGCCAACTTACGTAAACTGATGGAGGCTGCTATCGACGCGGGCGCCAGTGGTATCTTCTTCTCCTGCATGGGCGCCACCAACCTCGATTTTACGCGCGAGGAATATGAACGTCTCGAGCGTCCCTATGATTTGCATGCCTTAGAGGGTGCTCAAAAAGGTTGGCTCAACATCGTCCATGTGCATGCCGACCCAACGCAAGAAGGGGATATGCTCTACTTTGATAGTTTTGTGGATTATCCAGTCAGCGTCATGAGTTGGAGTGATCGCCTGACAGGACCCAGCCTGGAAGAAGCATTGACGCTTACGGGCAAATGTCTTATGGGTGGTCTTTGGGAGCGCGGCCCCCTCACAAAGGGCAGCGAGACCGAGCTTGAAAACGAAATTATTTCTGCCATCAGCCAGACCAAAGGGCGGCGGCTGATTCTGGCAAACGGCTGCTCGGTACCTGATGATACACCTGAAGAGTGGCTACATGTTGCGCGACGATTGATTGATAAACTATCTCACTCTGATTGATTCTCGCGTTGCCGCTCGACTGGAGAAAGCCCACGGGAATAGTGCGCTTTATCGCGCTGGAATTGCTGCTCCACTCGTGCGCTGCGCGCTTGCTCGTACCAACGAGATAATAAAACGCCGAGAATCGCGCCGGTCGCCAGCGCCATCAGCTTCGCCACAATGAATACCCCCTCGACTATTGCATAAGTTTTTGGTACTATGTGCGGCAATAATCAAAAATACAGACATGTATTTCCCCCCGACAGAGAAGGTGTTTACAATGAACGGACTTCAGAGACGCATTCAAATTGCACGTGGCGAATTGCCTGCAGACCTTGTCTTACGTAATGCGCGCCTCGTAAATGTGTGCAGCGGCGAATGTTACCCTGCTGATGTTGCTATCGCTGATGGCCTCGTTATTGGTATAAGCGCTCCAGGCGAGGGCTATGTAGGGCAGCAGGAGCGCGATCTCCAGGGGCGCTGGTTGGCTCCCGGACTCATCGATGGTCACATGCATATTGAAAGTACTATGCTCGTCCTCGCCGAGTTTGCCCGCATCGTCACACCGCGCGGCGTAACCGTTGTCATGCTTGATCCCCATGAATTTGCGAATGTTATGGGGGTCGCAGGCATCCGCTACGTCCTCGAATCAGGGCGTGGACTTCCACTCACCTCTTACATCATGCTTTCATCCTGCGTTCCTGCCTCGTCCTATGAAAGTCCTTATCGTGTCCTGATGGCCGATGACCTGCTACCACTGCTCGAAGATGAGCGCGTCCTGGGCCTCGCCGAGATGATGAACATGCCGGGGGTGCTCCATGCTGATGAGCAGGTGCTGGCGAAAATTGATGCCACGCTCAAACATGGACTCGTTGTCGATGGACATGCTCCCGGACTCAGCGGAAGTGACCTCTGCGCCTATGCCGCTGCAGGCATCATGTCCGATCACGAGTGTACAACGCTCGAAGAGGCTCGCCAGCGTATTCGCCTGGGCATGTGGCTCATGATTCGCGAAGGCTCGGCGGCTCGCAACCTGGACGCGCTGCTCCCCCTCGTCAAAGATTTGCATCCCCCGCGCGTCTTCTTCGTCACAGATGACCGCGACCCCCAGGATTTGACCACGCGCGGGCATATCGACTCGATGGTACGCCGCGCAGTCGAACTGGGGCTTGATGTGGTCGAGGCAATACGCCTTGCCTCCTATAATACGGCGCAGTACTTCCGGCTCTACAATCGTGGCGCCATAGCCCCTGGCTTTATCGCCGACCTGGTTGTACTGGATGATCTAGAGGCATTTCAAGTGGAATCGGTATACAAAGATGGCCTGCTAGTCGCTCGTGATGGCAAGCTGCTCGTTGATGTACCTGCCACTGCCTCCCCTGGCGCCACCGGGACGGTGCATATCGGCGACATTCAAGAAGCTGACCTGCGTATAGCAGGCCAACCAGGTCTTGTCGAAGTAGTGGGCATAGAGCCTGGGCAGATCACCACAAAGCATTTGCAAGAGGAGGCGCCCATCCGCGCTAACGAAATCGTTGCGGACCCTGCCCGTGACCTGCTCAAACTGGTCGTAATCGAACGACATCACGCGAGTGGCCGTGTTGGTCTGGGCCTGGTCAAGGGCTTTGGTCTACAGCGTGGGGCGCTGGCTTCCAGCGTGGCGCATGATGCTCATAACCTGGTTGTTGCAGGCGTCGATGACAGCGACATCCTCAAGGCTGCACGGGCCTTGGAAGAGATGGGAGGAGGCTTCGCCATAGTAGTTGATGGCGAGGTACGCGCCAGTGTGCCGCTTCCCCTCGGCGGTCTCGTCTCGCCGCTGCCTGCTGCTGAATTGGTGCAACAACTACAAGCGCTTGATGCCACTGCTGCCGCTCTCGGCTGTACCCTCGACCATCCCTGTATGACGCTCAGTTTCCTATCACTCTCGGTTATTCCGTCTCTGAAACTCACCGATCAAGGATTGATCGACGTCGAAACGTTTACACTCCTCCCACTACAGAGCATTGTCTGAAGGTAGGGATGAAGGTGGTGGAGGATTTCCACCGTTCCCTGGGAACAATGGCAGGGCTTTCCAATTTTCTCTGCGAGGCCCCACCCCGCCCCTTTTTTTGTGAGGGTGCCGAGTCGGGCGGAGCCCGACTCGGCACCCTCACCCATTTTTTCTGGGGTGGGGCGGCCTTCGCAGAGGGAAGCTGGCGAGAATTGGAAAGCCCTGGGAACAATGGGCGTATTTCTTGACGCATCTCCTCAGAAGGGGTAGAGTAGACAGGCCAGGCTGTACATACAGAGAGAGATAAACAATGCTACTCAACCTTCTCGAATATCACTGGGCGGAAGATATCGACGATGCGCTGCTATTGTTAGCACGTACAGATATCAAGACTGTGCCCCTGGCAGGTGGTACCTATCTACTTGGATTGCAAAATGACAGCATCCAGGCAGTAGTCGATCTACGTGATCTAGGTCTGGCGTACATCACCGAGGATGCGCGTGGAATACATATCGGCGCAATGACGACCCTGCAAAGTATGGTAGATACACCAGTACTCAAAAATCTCGCCATGGGGTTGCTGGCACGAGCTGCTCTGGCATCTTCGCCCTCGCGCTTGATTCGCAATGCCGCCACACTTGGCGGTACGCTTGCTGCAGGCGTTGCCTCGCAAGCCGACCTGCTCACTGCTCTGGCTGTAATGGATGCCGAGGTCGTCTTGCGCTCTAGTTCCAGGCTGCAGATCGATCTCGAGGGAGGAACCATCGACCGCCCTGGATTAGCGCTTTCAGGTGTCACCTTCAAAGGTAAACAGGAGCGGAGCGTATCTTATAGTTCGCTAGAACTGGAGCGGCGCCCCAATGAATTGATTGTAGAAGTGATCATCCCTCACCCTGCCACCGGCTGTGGTACGTCATTCATGCGCATAGGGCGTACCGCTACCGATGTGGCGCTCCTCAATGCCGCCGCACTGGTGGAGATTGCCAATGATTGCTACCGGCGTGTCCGGCTGGCACTGGGTGGGGTCAACATGGAGCCGGTACGTCTACAAACTGTTGAAAAAGAACTTGAGGACCAACCTGTAGCCTCCAGTCCTGCAGACGGCCAGCGTGTACTTGCCGCGCTACAAAAAGGCATTGCTCACTTTCGCCCTCCTTCCGATTTTCGTGCCAGTAGTGACTATCGGCGAGTGAGCGGTGTAAATCTGGCGTATCGCGTACTTGAAGAAGCTATGAATACTTCCAACTGGCACAGTGTGATTACATCGGAGGGGAAAATCTGAGGGATGGAACTGGAACTGCGTCTTAACGGAATCATCGAAAGCCTGGATGTTGCTCCTAACGAATCGCTCATAACGGTACTGCGCCGGGAAGGTTACTTTAGCGTTAAACATGGTTGTGAGACCGGCGAATGTGGCGCCTGCACAGTGCTGGTCGATGGGCTGCCGCGTCCAAGTTGTGTCATGCTGGCCGCTCAGGCTGGCGGTTGCACCTTGCTAACCGTGGAAAGCCTGGGAGCCTCGAATAAACTCCATCCTTTACAAGAAGCTTTTATCGATACAGGCGCTATCCAGTGTGGATACTGTACGCCGGGCATGCTCCTTTCCGCTTTTGCCTTGC
>WNEZ01002853.1_pt1 | contig 14846 bp, 16 predicted proteins | sample 5400521 | NCBI WGS metagenome assembly WNEZ01 (sample SAMN13153339, study PRJNA577476) | soil metagenome | isolation source: 120 cm saprolite under Douglas fir tree site 2 hole 1 replicate 1 | place: USA:California | collected 2015-04-18
TGGCAGTGGGTGGCGGCGGGGGCGGCGGCGGCGCCGGCGTGGGGGTTGCGCTGGGAGCCGGGGTGGGCGTGGGGGTGGGGGACGGAGTTGGAGTTGGGGCGGCGGTCGGCGTGGAGGTTGGGCTGGAGGTGGCGGTGGCAGGCACCGACCCGACCGAGCCGCCGCAGGCGGCCAGCATCAATCCCACGATGACGGCGGCGATCGCTTTGCAGTTCACCTCTATCCGTACGCAGCGGGTTACGACACTCGCCGCAACGCTCCCGTCCCCGACACCCATCTCCCTTCCCCTCAGGGGGAGGGTCGGCGAGGGGGGGTTTAGCCGGGCAGGGTGCCTTCCGACTCCGGCGTCTTGATCTCGATCATCTGGTCGAAGGCGTGGATGCCCGCGATGGCGTCGTACAGGGCTACCGCCCGATCGGCCGGCGGGACGTCGGTAATCTTGAGGTAATAGCTCCGGCCGTTAGGCCACACCAGGGTTGGCACGCCGAACACGCCACGGCGGACCGCCTCGGCGTGCTCCTCCGCCAGCGGCGTCAGGTCGACCTGGGCCAGGTCCCGGTCGAAGCGCTCCAGGTCCAGTCCGGCGGTGGCTGCCGCCTGGCGGTGGGTCTCCAGCAGGTCCGCCTTGAGGTGGCCTTCGTGGCGCGCCCGCTGGAGCGCCTGCCGGAATCGATCGTAGGCCTGGTCCCCCTGCCGCCGGGCGGCGATGGCAGCCCGAAAAGCCGGGATTCCGGGAGCCTGCCCCTCGCCCTCCCAGACCGGCCGGCCGCCCTGGCCTTCCCGGACGCGATGGTTCTCGCTCAGTGAAAAGAAGCGCCACTCAGGGTTGATTCGGGCCGCGTCCTCCACGGCCTTGAGCCACATGGCACCCCGGTACGCCCAGGGGCACAGGAAGTCGAAGTACACGGTCGGGCGTCGCAAATCGTCGCTAGCCACTCTCACCAGATACCGCTCCGAAGCCACTTTATTCCCGATCGGGGAGCCGCCGGCCCCGTTGACAGACTAGAGCCGCCTGACTAGCATGTGTGGCCTGTAGGAAGGGGGGCCTGCCGGGCAGGCCACCAGCGAGCCACGCTCGCAAAATTCGGTCGCGCTCGCGCCGACCGGGTCGAACTTAGGAGGGGAGGCCCACGGCACGTGACGGTATCTGGTCGCGTCCCCTTTGGGAAAGGACTGTGGTGGTCAGTGTGACATGACGCCCGAACAACTGGCCTCTGTGGTGGCCCCGGCTGAGGTGCAACCTCTCGGCCGGCTTCTCGTTGCCCGCGGGGTCGCGAGCGAGGAGCAGGTCAAGTGGGCGCTTGCCCAGCAGAAGCAAACTGGCGCGCTGTTAGGCGAGATCCTGGTAGAGGCCCGGCTCCTGCCTGAGGCGGATCTGACGAGCGCCTTGGGCGAACACCTCGCTCTTGACGTGGTCGATCTGCACCGCGTGCGCAGCGACGACACGGCCCTCTCCCTGATTTCGGAAGGGTATGCCATGGAGCATCTCGTCCTGCCGCTGAGCCTGGACGAGAACGTGTTGCGGGTCGCGACCGCGGATCCGGCCAACCTGCCGCTTCTGGCAGAGATCCGGGTGATGACCCGGCACGAGGTGCAGGCGGCCCTGGCGCCGAAGAGCCAGCTGGAAGTCGCCATCCGCGAGCGCTACAAAGTGCTGCCCGGCGTGGCCGAGTTCGTCAAGGCCTACGAGCAGCAGGACACGCGGCGCGCCGCCATGCCGGTCGAGCTGGCGGCGTTGGCAGAGAACGCCCCGGTGGTGCAGATCGTCAACCTGCTCATCACCCAGGGCTTGCGCGACCGCGCCTCAGACGTCCATATCGAGCCCAAGAAGGACCACGTGCGAATCCGGTACCGGATCGACGGCGTGCTTACCGAGGCACTGCGCTTGCCCATCGCCCTGGCGCCGGCCATCGCATCCCGGATCAAGGTCATGGCCGAGCTGGACATCGTGGAACGGCATCGCAGCCAGGACGGCCAGATCCAGCTGACCATCGATGGCCATCCCATCGACATTCGGGTGGCGACGGTGGAGACCATCTGGGGCGAGAAGGTAGTGCTCCGGCTGCTGGACAAGGCCCGCACGCTGCTCCATCTCCACGAACTCGGCTTCGGCGATGTCCACTACAAGCAGCTGAGCGCCTTGCTGCGAGCGCCCTTCGGGATGATCGTGGTCAGCGGGCCCACCGGCAGCGGCAAGACGACCACGCTGTATGCCGCCGTGAACGAACTCGACGGCGTGGGGCGAAACATCATGACCATCGAGGACCCGGTGGAGTACACGTTTGAGGACGTGAACCAGGTCCAGATCCGGCGCATGGCGCAGATCACCTTTGCCAATGGCTTGAAAGCCATCCTGCGGCAGGACCCGGACGTGATCCTGGTCGGCGAGATCCGTGACCTGGAGACAGCCGAAATCGCCATCCAATCGGCGCTGACCGGCCACCTGGTGCTGTCCTCCCTGCACGCGACCGACGCCGCCGGCGTGCTGCAGCGATTCGGCGAGATGGGTATCGAGGGGTTTCTGATCTCGTCCTCGGTCACCGGCATCGTGGCCCAGCGGCTGGTGCGCCGCATTTGTGAGCACTGCCGGGCGCCGTACCAGCTTTCGGTGGAGGAGGCGGATCTGCACCGCCAGCTCTCCAACGTGCTGAAGACCGATTTCACTCGGGGCGCGGGCTGTGACCAATGCGCCCGGACCGGGTATCGCGGCCGGATCGGCGTGTTCGAGGTGCTGACCCTCACCGATGCCATCAAGCGGCTGATCGCGAACCGAGCCAGCGTGGAGGAGATCCGCAAGCGGGCGCTCAAGGACGGGATGGTGACCATGCGAAAGGACGCCGTGGCCAAGGTCGATCAAGACATCACCACCATGAGCGAAGTCATCCGCTCGGTGTACCTGGCCTGATGCCCGCCCTGCAGAAGTTCGCCTACCGCGCCTACTCGGCGGATGGCGTCCGAACGGTCCGGACCCTGCAGGCGGCCAGCCTCGACGACGCCAAGCGGGTGCTGTGGAACGAGGGGTTCCGGATCGTCGACATCCGGGCCCGACGCCTGCGGCTGCCCAGCCTGCACCAACTCTTCCCCTCGTTCATGCGAGTCCGGAAGTCCCAGGTCATCCTCTTGACGCGGCAGCTCGCCACCTTCGTCAAGGTGGGCGTCCCCATGCTCGAGGCCTTCGCTGTCTTGCACGAGCAGGCCACCTCCGGTGAGCTGCGGGCGGCACTGCGCGACATGATGATGGACCTCGGTCAGGGTCGTCCCCTGTCGGCGGCTATGAACCAGCATCCGCGGATCTTCAACCGCCTGTATGTGGACATGGTGCGGGCGGCCGAAGTCAGCGGCGAGCTGGACGAGGTCCTCAGCCAGATCGCGAGCTACATGACCCGCGAGGATAGCGCAGTTCGGCGCATTCGCAGCGCACTTATCTATCCGGTTATCGTTCTTTCCCTCTCGGTTGTGGTGGTGGGCGTGCTCGTGGCGGTGGTGTTACCCGCGTTCGTCCACTTGTTCGGAGAATTTGGCGCGCAGCTCCCGCTGCCCACAAGGATTCTGCTGGCGGTTGGTACGTTCTTCGAACAGCACCGATTGGAGGTTCTGGGGGCAATGGTTGCGGCCCTTGTCGCCGGAGTGATCTTCTTTCGGACCCCGGCCGGCCGGCGAACCAAGGATCGCTACATCGTGGCGCTGCCATACCTGGGTCGGATCGTCCACTACTCGATCATTGAGCGCTTCCTTCGGACCTTCGCCACGATGACCCGGGCCGGCATCCCGGTCACTCAGATGTTCGACACCGTGATCCAGGCCACCGGCAACCTGATCTTCCAGGAGCGGCTAAGGACCGTGCGTGAGCTGATGATCGCCGGGCAAGGATTTTCCGAGCCGCTCCGCCAGACGGGACTCTTTCCCAACCTGGTGATCCAGATGATCAGGGTGGGGGAGGAGACGGGCACCCTGGACAGCAACCTCGAGGAAGCGGCTACTTACTTCGCTACCGAGATCGACTACCGCACCAAGGCCATGATCGCGGTCATGGAGCCCGGGCTGGTCATCTTTGTCGGGATCGTCGTCGGCTTTGTCGCCATCTCCGTCATCGCCCCCATGTATGGACTGATCCGTGCTGTCAAGTAAACTCGCCCGCCAGGCGGGGATCGGTCTGGTCGAGGTCCTGGTGGCGAGTGCGCTCATGGCGGTCGCCCTGGTCGTGCTGCTCGGCAGCCTCAGCTCGCTGCTGTTGGGGAGTCGCGTCGCGGAGCGCCGGACGGTGGAACAACGCCTGGCCCGCGCCCAGGTCGAGTGCCTCGTTAGCAAAGCCGCCATCTGTCCCACTTCATCGCCGATCGACGGGGTCACCTACACCATCAGGACTGACCGCGCGACGTCGCCCTCGATGCCAGGCATCGTGGAGTTAACGGTTACGGTGTCCGATCCCGCTGGCCGGTCAGAGTCTCTGAGCATCGACCGAGTGTTGCCGTGACACGCCGAGCTCGCCGCCAGGCCGGATACACGCTGGTCGAAACCATCATCGCGGTTACCGTCAGCGCGATCGTGATGGCAGCCATCTTTCCACTCTTCCTTCTGCTCTACCGGGTCGAAACTACCTGGGGGGACGCGAACCAGGCGCGTGCCAGCGGGCTTCTCGCCGAAGATTCGCTGCTCCGCGACCTGCGTGCTTACCACGTACAGACAGCGGGTAAGGACACGTTGGTCCTCACCTTGCTGGCAGACCCAGATCAACAAACCTATTCGGTTAGCTACTCGATGAACTCAGACCGGTTGGTGCGCACGGTATCCGGCTCACCCCCGACACTAGTGGCGCACGGCATTAAAGAGTTCACCGCCTATCCGTGCAGTCTCGGACTGATTCGCGTTCACATCGTGACGCTTGCTACAGCCGGTCCAGCTGTGTCGCTGGCACCTGAGCTGTCCGTGGCGCCTCGAAACCAGGGGTGTCCATGAGATTGGAGAGCCGTCGAGCTGAAGGCGGAATGGCAGTCGTCGCGGTCATAGTCCTGATCGCGGTCCTCTTCCTGGGCGGGACGGTCATGGCCCTCGCGGTCTCGTCAAGCCTCCACACCGTGGACGTCGTCAGCGGGCAGGATGCCGTTCACTACGCGGCCGAGTCCGCGGTCGCCCGTGGTGTCGGGGCGGTCGAAGTAACCAAGTCGTGTCCTCCAGACCCACCAGTCGGGATCAACGGGCAGGCCCTGAAGATCAGCTGCTATTCCCAGCTAGTAGGCGGTGATCTCGTGGAGGAGGGTGAAGGTACCGGTCATGGGCAGGCGGCCTTACCAGGTGGGCGATTGGACTCTGGTACCTGTGCCGCCCCAATACAGTTGCCGGCCAGGATGACGGCCTGGACCGTCATCGGCTGGCGCGGCTCCGGCACCGTCCAGGTATGGACGACGGCTCCAGGTCAGGGATGTCAGTCGTCTGCAGCGTCACCGTGCGACTCGACGCCGATGTTCGCGACGGTCGTGTACTTTTCGTGTGGCGCCCAGACGACCGATCGCATTCTCTACATCGCGGCGGGCGCGGCCGGGCCAGTGGTCCTGGGGACGTCAGTGATCCGTTGGGCGCCACAAGGTAAACGTGTCGTATGGACCGTCGTCGGTGCAGCAGGGTTTGAGGTCGATGAGGCTGACGTGCTCCTTCCAAAACAGCAAGTCCTGTGGAACACAGTGCTGCCATGAGCCGGACAGTCTGCGCGATTGACCTGACCAGCCGTTCTGTCCAGGTCCTCGTCCGGCGTCGCTCCGGTGACATAGAGGCGGCTGATTTCCCACTTCCGGCCGAGGCACTCCACGACGGCAAGGTCCTACAGCCTCCCGCCGTCCAGCACTACTTGGCCCGGCTGATGCGCGTCCTGAAGTTGCGGCGGGCCGAGGTACGGCTCGTGCTCTCTGACTCCGCCTGCGTGACACGGTTCCTGGCCTATCCGCGCATGCCCAGCCGGGACCTCGAGCGCTCGCTGCGCCTTGAGTCGGCTCGGGAGTTGCCGATGAACCCGGATAGCGCCTACCTCGGTTGGGAGACCGTCGAGGCGGACGGTGGGCAGCACCGGGTCTTCCTGGTTGGCGCCTGGCGCGACATCGTCGACGGGTATCTCCAGGCGGTGGAGGGCCTGGGCCGTCCAAAGATCATCGAGCCCCGATCGGTGGCCCTGGCTCGAGCAGTCGGGCTCCCCGATGCCGTGGTGATGGATTGGACTGGCGAGCGCGTCCAGATCGTCGTTGTTGAAGGCTACCGAGTGACGTTCTCCACCAGCAGAACGATCCCATCGTCTGTAACCGAATCGACGGCACGACTTGCGCCGTTCATTGCCGGTCTGATCCCGAAGCCGTCAGGGCGGCGAGGTCTGCTACCGGGCCCGCTGGTCCTGTTGGGAGAGCTCTACGGGAGGGCCGACCTGGCGGCGGAGCTGGTCCGGTTGAGCGGCCAACCGTTCGACGTGATCCTGGAATGGCGACCCGCCGATCCCTTCGGCAGGTTCGCCGCCGCCAGCCAGGCCGCCACCATCGGTGCCCTGATGCGCGATCAACCGGGAGCCCAGGTAGCGGGGAGCTTCCCCGGGGTCAACCTGTTGATCGAGCGTAATCGGATCACGCGGCCGCAGCCGGCGGTTCGGGCCCGGTTCGTGATTGCGCTCGTGGTCGCGGCTTTGATGCTTGCCGTGGTGGTGGGGATTCAGATTGGAACGCTTGCCGGTGCGAAGTAACGGGGTGGGGGTGCAGAAACACAGTGAATAACTCGACGCGAAACCGAACGGAACACCAATGGAAGGAGGACGGACGGATGATCAATCGACTTACTCGCGCGACCCGGAGACGACGGCGTCAACAGGGCGGCTTCACACTTATCGAGCTGCTGGTGGTGATCACGATCCTGGGCATCCTCGCCGCGATTGTCTCGGTCAGCTTGCTGGGGATCACCGCGACGGCGCGAAAGAATGCACTGTCTACGGAACTGCAAACCGTGCAAACGGCCTTTGATGCGATGCTGCATGACCAACATGTGGATCCAGCCGACAAGACGAGTGGACTCGCCGCGAAGGGCTGCGACGGGCTCATCACGAGCGCCACTTACGATATGACGAAATTCCCTCCAGACGGAGCCCCTTACTCGGTGCCCGATTCGACCAAACCGCCTACGGTCACCGTTCTTGCGACTCATTACCTACGTCAGTCCACAACCCAGTTAGCGAAGTACAGTTGCGATGCCGATGGGAACGTGCTTCAGTTCTCGAAGTAGAACCACTTACCGGATCTCGTCCGGATAGAGAGACCGTCCACGGGCCTCGTCAATGGTGACGAGGCCCCGCTGGACTAGGTCGCTCAGTGAACGCTCCAGCGTCTGCATTCCATCTTTCAGGCTTGTTTGGAGCACGTTGCGGATCTGGTTGCTTTTGCCGTCCTTCACCAGGTTCTTAACCGCCGTGGACGCGATCAGGATCTCGAAAGCCGCTACCCGCCCTCCGTGGGTCCCGGGCAGCAGCTGCTGGTAGATCACGCCGGCCAGGCTATTGGCCAGCTCGGCGCGGACCTGCTGCTGGGCCTCGGTGGGGAACACGTCGACGATCCGATCTACTGCCTGGGCACTGTCGTTGGTGTGCAGCGTGGCCAGTACCAGGTGGCCGGTTTCGGCGATGGTAATCGCTGAGGCGATGGTGTCGTAGTCTCGCATCTCACCGATCAGGACCACGTCCGGGTCTTCCCGGAAAACGGACTTGAGCGCCGCGGCGAACGAGGTGGCATCGCGGCCGACCTCGCGCTGCTCCACTAGCGCCTGGGCATTGGTGTAGACGTACTCGATTGGGTCTTCGATGGTGATGATGTGGCAGGCACGGCGCTGGTTAATCGACTCGATCATGGCGGCCAGGGTGGTCGACTTCCCGGAGCCGGTGGGGCCGGTGACCAGGACCAATCCCCGCGGCAGCTGTACGAACTGCTCGACGATCTCGGGCAGGCCGAGATCGGCAAAGGTCGGGATCTCTCGCGGCAGCAACCGGAGTGCAATCGAGATCGCGCTGCGTTGGTAGAAGGCGTTCGCCCGCAGCCGCACCCCATCCCGCCAGGCGAAGGCGAAGTCGAGCTGCCGATCGGTCTCCATGGTCTGCAGCTGGGCCGGCGTGGCCAGTTCCGTGAGGGCCAGCCGCGTCTGGTCCCGCGTGAGGGCCGGCCCCTCCAGACGCACCAGCGCCCCATCGACTCGGATCATGGGCTCGGCGCCCGCTTGGAGCAGCAGGTCGGAACCGCCCCGCTGGACGAGTGTGTCCAGGAAGGCCTCGATCCGCTTCATCAGCGTCCCCAGAATAGCCGCCGCTGCGGCCAGCCGCTTTCCCGCGGCTTATGCGGTGCTAGAGTCGAGTTGTGCAGGTCATCACGATGGCCTTGCGGCAACCGAAGGGGATCGTCGTCGCGTCCCTGGTCATGGTCATCCTGCTGATGATGGCGGCCGTCGTGTCTGGCGTTGACTTCCTGATGGGCGGAGTGGATCGGTTACGGGAGGTGCCTCCCTCTCTATAGGCGCGGCCCAGGGCGCGAACCCCTAGCTGGCTTTTCGGCTCAGCGCCGTATTCCGGGCGAGGAGGCGGAGGAGCGCCTGAACGGCGGGACGATAGAGGTGGGTGCCGCTTTCCTTGCGCAGGATGCGGACCGCCTCAGCCAGCGGGTACGCCTTCCGATATGGCCGGTCGGTGACCAGCACGTCGTAGGTGTTCCGCGACGGCGATGATGAGGGCCTCCAGCGGGATCTGGACGCCCTGCAGGCCCCTCGGGTAGCCGCCCCCGTCCATGCGCTCGTGGTGGGCGTGCACGATCTCCGCCTCCCGGCGCAGCTTGGCCGCCCGCCCCAGGATCTCCACCCCGATCCCAGGGTGTTTGCGGACCAATCCCCACTCCTCGTCGTTCAGCGGACCCGGCTTCCCCAGGACGGCATCCGGGATGGCCACCTTGCCCACGTCGTGCAACAGGCCGGAGCGGGCCAGGACGCGCAGGATAGGGCCGGCCAGCCGCATCTCGCGGCCAATGGCCACCGCCAGCTCCGCCACCCGCAGGTTGTGCCGGGTGGTGTCCTCGTCCTTGACCTCGATGGCGGCCAGCAGGGCGGCGATGGTCTGGGCATTCTGGGTCCCCGATCCAACGTCGACTTCCATGGCCAGGGTGGCCCGCAAGACCTCCCGCACCGATCGGCCCCGCGCCTGCTCGGCGGCAAGCTGCCTGAGCGCCAGGGCCATGCTGGCTACCAGCAGCATCTGGGATTCCGATGGCCGCCTGGGCCGAGCGGACTTAGTCCGGAGGCTGATCGGGGCCTGGCGTCGCACCCGTGACGGGGGGGCGAGGCTCGGCTTCGCTGGTGGCGCGGAAAACGCCCCACTCCTGCAGCGTGCGCGCGAGCATCTCGGGAGTCGTCCGGTACTCGGCCGCCAGCCGGTCGAGATCGTCGGCGCGGAAGGTGATCACGTCGCCGTTGAAGTCCGACCGCTGCTGCTGCAGTTCCAACACGTGCCGGGCCAGGATGGCGCCCTGCCTGGTGGACAGGGCCCGCAGCCGGTGGAGATCGACCACCAGCCTGGGCGGAACCGGGGGTTCGGGCGGTGTCTCGTCCTCGTCCGGGAGCAGCTCGCTGACCGGCACGTTGTAGAGGGTCGCGATTTGATGGAGCCGGGTGACCGAGACGTTGCGGTCACCCCGCTCATAGGCGGCCAGAAGAGATCCTTTGAGCGCCTTACTCGACAACATTTCGATCTGTAGCAACGTCAGCCCTCGGAGCCGGCGCAGATTACGTAGTCGAGCCCCCACCCGCCGTGGATAGTCGTCCATTAGCCCCCTTGTGAACGATCGTACGGCATTATTGACGCGGCCGTCGGCCACTGTCAAGTACCACTTACCCCATTCTGGGAGTCGACTTACATGGCAGGGCGGGCCTGACGGGCCTCGTACGCCTGGCGGTATTGGCGGGCCGCCAGCGCCCCGTGGCCTTCGGCCTCCAGCACCCGGGCATAGTCATAGGCCACCCGGCTGCGCTCCAGCGCGCTCTCCACGCCGGCGGCGAGCTCCAGCGCCCGCTTAAAGTGGGCACCAGCTTCCCGCGGCCGTGCGTGGGCATGCGCCACCCGGCCGGCCACCCGCTCGGCGTTGATCCGGGCCAGGGGGTCGCTGGAGGCGGCGGCCGCTGCCAGCGCCAGCTCCAGCCGAGCACTGGCCCGGGCCAGCAACCCCTGTTCCAGAGCGGCCTCGGCGGCACCCGCGAGCAGGTGGGGGATCAGCTCGCGGTCGCCCACCTCCGCCAGCCGGCCGGCGCCCTCCTCGAACAGGGCCTCGGCCTGCTGCGGCTTGCCCTGCTCCAGCAGGATCTCGGCCATGTTGCTCCGCAGCTGGGCGCCCATCCGGACGTCCTGCAGGGTTTCGAACAGCCGCAGGCTGCGCTGGGCGTACCCGAGGGCGGACCCCAGCTGACCGGCCAGCCGGTGCGAAACCGCCAGCCCTTCATAAATAGCCGCCAGGCGCGGCATGTCCAGCACATCGCCGGCCGCCCGGATCGCTGCTTCGTATTCGCTGATCGCCTCGTGCGGCTGGCCGGCGACGTAGTGCAGGTTGGCCTGGTGGCCCAGGATGCGGGCCTTCAGCAACGGGTCGTCCAGCCCAGCCGACTCATACGCCACCCGCGCCTGCTCGAACCAGCGGCCGGCTTCGTGCGGGCGGCGGAGCAGGTAGTAGGCGGTGCCCATCCGGTCGTATAGCTCCACGGCCAGGCCGGCCCAGCCGGAGGCGTCCGCCGCTCGAATCGCCTCGTCCAGAATGGGAATGGCGTCGGTAACCGGGCCGGTCCGCATCACCGCTTCCGCCAGGATGGATTGGGCTCGGGTGCGCACGTCCAGGGAGAGCGGCCGTCGCTGCAGCAGCTCGTCGATCAGGGACCGAGCCCCGGCGCCGTCGCCGCGCCGAAGTCGGGTCTGGCCCTCGATCAGCGCCAGCTCCAGGGCGGGGGAGGACACCGCCTCTCCTTGTAGGAAGTATTCGATGGGGCGCTGCAGCCGCTCGGCAATAATCTGCAGGGTCCGGGTGGAGGGATGGGCGCGGCCCAGTTCGACCTGACTCAGAAAGGCCCGCGAAAAATCGTCGCCGGCGACGGCGGCCAGGCTGAGCCCACGCTCGTGGCGGGCCTTGCGAATCCGGGCTCCGAGCTCTCCCGCTCGGGCATCCGGGACTGAGCGCTTGCGGGGGTTCGCCCTCATGTCAATTAGGAACTACAGTGTACGGGCGAACCCCTTTACATGCAAGCGGGAACTCCTGCCTAGAACGGTCCCGGCCAGATGCCGGCGGTGCCGGCTAGCAGGCTGACTCCGAGGAACGCGATGGTGATCAACCATTTGCGCATACTCCTCACCTCCCCGGAAAGGTGTTCCAGGGTCAGCTTAGGTTTGGTTACGTTGCGGAAGGGTCACGCAACGTAACGGAAACCGCAAGAGTGGGTCGAAGGCGGACGGAGATTGTTACGTTCCGGACGCGAGCTAGACTCCATGCATGCCGCTGGTTTTCGTCACAGCCGCGCGCCTGCTGGACGGACGGGGCGGCCCGCCCATCGAGCCGGGCCGGGTGCTGATTGAGGGCGATCGCATTCGGTCCCTCGGTGCGAGGCTGCAGCCGCCGGCCGAGGCGCTGCGATACGATTTTCCGGACGCCACGATTCTCCCGGGGCTGATCGATTGCCACGTCCACCTCGCCGATGTGGGGGAGGCGGATCCAAAAGACTCTGCCCGCGAGGACGACGCGGTCCGGGTCTTGCGGCTCGCCCAGCACGCGGCCCGAACGCTGCGGGCGGGGGTGACGACCGTACGCGACGTGGGCGGCCGCAACCACCTGGAGTTCGGGTTCCGGCAAGGGGTGGAGGCGGGCCTCGCGATCGCTCCCCGTCTCTGGCTCTGCGGCAAGATCGTCAGCATGACGACGCCGGGGGCGGATATGTGGCCGGGGATGTACCGGCAGGCCGACGGGCCCTGGGAGGTGGCCAAGGCGGTTCGCGAGCAGGTGAAGGCGGGGGCGGACGTCATCAAGGTGATGGCCACCGGCGCCATCATGGCGCCGGCGAGCGAGCGGCCGGGTCAGGCGCAGTACCGGCCCGATGAGCTGCAGGCCGCCACCGAGACGGCTCACGGGTTGGGCCGCCGGGTTGCTGCCCACGCCCACGGGATCGAGGGCATCCGCAATGCGGTCGCGGCGGGCGTAGACACCATCGAGCACGGCACCTACCTGCACCAGGATCCGGCGGTGGCGACCCAGATGGCCGCCGGGGGCATCGCCCTGGTCCCCACGCTGAAGGCGGTGACGCTCCTGGCGAATCCGCCCGGGCCCGGGATCCCGGCGGAGATCGCGGAGAAGGCGCGCGCGGCGCGCGATCATGCCGGCCGGTCCTTTCGCCTGGCGATGGAAGCCGGCGTCCCGATTGCGATGGGGACCGACGCCGCCACCTCATTCAACCACCACGGCGAGAACGCGGACGAACTGGCCCTCATGGTGGAAGGGGGGATGACGCCGATGCAGGCCATCACGGCCGCTACCTGGACGGCCGCGCGGGCTCTCGGCCGCGATCACGAGCTGGGCAGTTTGCAGCCAGGCTTCCTTGCCGACCTGATCATCGTTCGAGGCGATCCCCTGGTCGACGTGAGCCTGCTGCGCCAGCCGCCACAGGCCGTGTTCCTGGGCGGCCGTCTCGTCGCGTGATGGAGATCCGGCTTCTTCCCGCCGAGCGCCTGACGGAGTGGGTCGAGCTCTGGAACATCCTGCGGCCGCACTGGCAGACCGATGTCGAGTCCATCGAGCTCGAAGACGGTCTTCGCCCGGCCGGCGAGCCGCTGTTGCGGCTGGTGGTCGAGCATCGTGGTCGGTTCGTGGCCGTCGGTCAGGTCTGGGTCAGCGACTGGGGCGAGGTGATCCACGATGCCGCCTTTGTGGATGTCGGGGTGGAACGAGGCTCCCGCCGGCGAGGGCTGGGGACCCGCCTGGCCCTTCAGCTCGAGGCGTTTGCGCGCGACCGCGGTATCCGCAAACTGGTGTGTTACGCGCTCACCGATGACTTTGAGGGCGCCCAGCCCTTCCTCCAGCGGTTCGGCTACCGAGAGGTGGAGCGCGAACAGACGTCGGTGCAAGAACCGGCGACCGTGGATCGCTCGGCGTTGCCGCGACTGCGACGTGAGCTCCAGGCGCAGGGTGTCGAGGTCGTCCCCTTCTCCGCCATCGATTCTCCCGAGAACCGGCTTCGGTTGCACCAGGCGGCGACGGAAATGGAAGACGACGTCCCGTCGCTGTTTGACTGGGGCTTACCCGGCTTTTCGCTCTTCGAGGCACGCTGGTTTCAACGGCCCGGGTCTCTCCCGGATGCTATCTTTGTCGCCCGGGAGGGGGATCGGATCGTGGGGATCAGCAGCCTGGAGCGCCGGCCGGACGGCGACATGGACGTGGGCCTGACCGGGACAGCCCGCACGCACCGCCGGCGTGGGATCGCGCGCGTTCTCAAGTTGGCGGCTACCGAGTATGCCGCCGCCCACGGGGTCGCCCGGGTCCACACCGGAAACGCAATCGTCAACGAAGGCATGCTCTCGCTGAATCGATCCCTGGGTTTTCGGCCCGACGTCGTCGAGATTAACTACGAGAAAGTCCTCAGCTAGCCGGCGTTCGCTATGATGCGCGAGCGGAAGTTTCCCTCCTCCGGGGGAGGGCCGGGGAGGGATGGGGATTGGCAATCGTCGGCACCGGCTACGCCATCGAGGTCCAGGGCCTGCGCAAGAGCTACGGATCCCTGGCGGCGGTCGACGGGATTTCCTTCAGCGTTCGAGAGAGGGAGATCTTCGGCCTCCTGGGGCCCAACGGCGCCGGCAAGACCACCACAGTCGAGATCCTGGAGGGCCTCCGCCGGGCCGATGCGGGCGGGGTCCTGGTGGCCGGGGTGGACGTGCGCAAAGACCCGAAAGCGGTCAAGAAGCTGGTCGGCGTCCAGCTGCAGTCATCCGCCTTCTTCAGCGGTCTCAACCTGGTCGAACTGCTGGACATGTTTGCATCCCTGTATGGGCGGACCGTGAACGCGCGCGAGCTGCTCAAGAAGGTCGACCTGGAGGAGAAGGCGAACTCGACCGTGGACAAGCTCTCGGGCGGTCAGAAGCAGCGCTTCAGCATTGCGACGGCGCTGGTGAATGAGCCCCAGGTCCTCTTTCTCGATGAGCCCACCACCGGCCTCGACCCGCAGGCCCGGCGCAATCTGTGGGAGCTGGCCCAGACCCTGCGCGGCGAGGGCCGGACGATCGTCCTCACGACGCACTACATGGAGGAGGCCGAGACCCTGTGTGACCGGGTGGCCATCATGGACCGGGGCAAGATCCTGGCCCTGGATACGCCCCAAACCATGGTCCAGAACCTGCTGGCCAAGGGGTTCCGCCGGGAACGGGTTGCCGAACGCGATGCCAATCTCGAGGACGTCTTCATCGACATGACAGGCCACCACTTGCGGGAAGACTGACATGCAGCGGAACCCGCTGTTCATGCTGACCGTGTCGTCGCTCAAGGCCTACCTGCGCAACCGGGGCGCCATCTTCTTCAGCCTGCTGGTGCCGCTGATGATTCTGGCCATCTTCGGCGTGATCAACTTCAACAGCGCCGTCAGTGTCGACATCGGGGTGGTGGACCAGGCGCAGAACCCGGTCAGCCAGACGCTGCTCACCAATCTGCGCCAGGTGAAGGCCGTCAAACTCCACACCGGCAGCCTGGACTCCGAACTCAGCCAGCTCAAGCAGGGGAGCCGGGCGCTGGTGGTCGTCCTGCCGGCAGGGCTTGGCCAGGGACCGGCCAGTATTCCGG
>WNEZ01003055.1_pt1 | contig 14845 bp, 13 predicted proteins | sample 5400521 | NCBI WGS metagenome assembly WNEZ01 (sample SAMN13153339, study PRJNA577476) | soil metagenome | isolation source: 120 cm saprolite under Douglas fir tree site 2 hole 1 replicate 1 | place: USA:California | collected 2015-04-18
AGAAATCTGGTTCGTTCAGGCCAGTATAGCCTTCTCCATAGGAAGGGTACGTATACTCTTGCGATTGTGGCTGTTCGCGAGGGTCGGTATTGCTCTGGCGCCCATTGAGTGGCGCTGGCGTCTCCTCTGGTGTGTTGGACGTATTGTAAAATTCCTGCTGGTTCTGCATGTCCACTTCCTCGATGTATGAGAGTCTGTCTGATTTCCATCACGATCGCTTGCTCGCGCCTGCGGCGCTCGCCTGATTTTATTATGTTGTGTGGCGAAGCCGCGCGAGCACCCGGCCAGAGAGGGCGAAGACTCTGAGAATCAGACACGCTCTGATAAAAATGCCATAAAATGGAAAACACTACCATATATACGGAGAAAGTTCACCAGGAGTTGTCGTTTGTAATCAGTCGTACAACACAGGCATGGTCGCCTGCGAAGTAGGGAAGAGAAAGAGAGTGGGTGAAGTGGAGAGCGCCTGCATGAACTTTTATATAACCCTGGAAACCTATGAATAAGTTTAAAAAGCCCTGGTTGACTTGCAAACTGTACCTGCTTAATATATCTTTAGATGTAAGTACCCCACCATATAGAGAGCTACCTTACTTTCGGGGGAGGAAACGAAAACCATGCTTGACATCCCGAATCGCGCCTGTGTCATTGGTGCTGGCTCGTCTGGTATTACAGCCGCTAAAGTTCTCAAAGATTATGGCATTCCCTTTGACCTGACCACTACCCGGTTTTCCCGCATCACACCCAGATTGCCGAATATTTCAACGATTATGTCGAGCATTTCAACGTCAGGCCTCACATCCGTTTTAACACAAAAGTCACAGCCGCCGTTCCCCTGGAGGGGGGTGGGTGGGAAATCACACTGCATGATGGCTCTACACATCGCTACCGTGCTCTACTGGTGGCCAACGGTCACCATTGGAATCCTCGCTGGCCTGAGCCTCCCTTTGAAGGGCATTTCGATGGTTCGATCATTCACAGCCACTACTACAAAGTACCGGGTCCATACGTAGATAAGCACGTTCTGGTCGTGGGATTTGGCAACTCCGCTATGGATATCGCAGTTGAGACATCGCGTGTCTCGGTAATGACCTACCTGGCGGTGCGGCGCGGCTTCCACATCATCCCAAAGTACGTTCTCGGCAGGCCACTTGACCAGCAGGCCATTCCTAAATTCATTCCATGGCCTGTACAGCGTAGACTGTTTGGCCAGATACTGCGGCTGCAGGTCGGCAAGCTCACGGATTTCGGGTTGCCAGAACCCGACCACCCTGTCCTGCATGCTCATCCGACGGTTAGCTCGGAAATCCTCCATCGCATAACGCATGGCCGCATCAAGCCCAAGCCGAACATCCAGCGCCTTGACGGAAAAGGCGTAATCTTCACGGATGGTACCCGGGAGCGGGCAGACTGCATTATCTACTGCACGGGCTATAAAGTGACGTTCCCCTTCTTCAAGCCCGAGATTGTCGAAGCCAGGAACAACGACCTGTTCCTGTTTCGCCGGGTTTTTCACCCACAGTATCCCGACCTGTTCTTCATTGGCCTGCTGCAGCCGCTCGGCGCAATTATGCCGCTCGCCGAATTGCAAAGCAAATGGGTCAGCAAATACCTGGTAGGCAAGTATACGCTGCCATCGCAAAGCGAGATGATGCAGGATATCCAGCGCGAACGGGAAGATATGCGCAAGCGCTATGGCAATTCTCCTCGCCACACCATGCAGGTGGACTTTGAACCGTACGTGGTGGGCGTTCTCAAGGAGATGAAACGTGGCGAAAAGCGGCCTCCACAACCCCCGCTTATGCAGCGAGGGGAGCCGGCAATACAGGCGGCTAGCACGAGCGTATAACCCCGCTTCGTAGGGTGCATTGCCTTTTTTGCACTGAGCGTGGTTTCGGTCATGGTAGTAGGTTCCCGATTTATCGAGGGACCAGCCCTTGCGGCTGCCATCGTCAACGGCGGCCAGGCAACTTGCTCGTCGGCATGGAAACTATGGTTTCGATGCACCCTACGTACCTGATCTACCGGATTGATTTCTCTCGATGCAATGCTGGATTCTCACGCTCCTGGAGGTAACTCTCCTGGTATGCCTCAACAACGATTTTGCAGATCTCGCGCGGGTCGTCGGACAGGAGTAGCAAACCGGCATCCTCGGGAAGAATCTTCTCGGTAGCCAGCATCACGTCTCGAATCCAGCTAATCAGTCCGCCCCAGTACTTCGAGTCATACAGAATAACGGGGAAGTGACTTACTTTTTTTGTCTGAATGAGCAAGAGCGCCTCAAAGAGTTCATCCATTGTCCCGAAGCCTCCCGGAAAGATCACGAAGGCCTCGGAGTATTTGACGAACATCGTTTTGCGCACGAAAAAGTAGCGGAAGTCAAGAGAGATGTCGAGGTATGGATTTGGGCCCTGCTCAAAAGGAAGTTCAATATTGCAGCCGATCGAGACATTTCCGCCTTCCTGCGCGCCTTTGTTGCCAGCTTCCATGACGCCAGGACCGCCTCCAGTTATGATGGCAAAGCCTGCCTTTGCCAGCAAACGCGCTGTCTCCACCGCGGCAATATAGGTGGGATCCTCGGGTTTTGCACGCGCGGAACCAAAGATTGCGACGGCGGGAGGGATGTGCGAGAGCGCATCAAAGCCTTCTACAAATTCACTCATGATACGGAATACGCGCCACGGGTCGGTGAGCGTGAAATCGAAATGCATCGCACGCTCGTAGGCATGTTCTTCCTCCCTCACCTGTTCCTGCGGTATAGGCGCTGCCGGGCTGATCAGCGGCTGTGTAGGGCGGTGTAATAATCGCTCGTCTTCTGTTGGCGGACGTCGGCCTTTTGTGGGACGCAAACGGTATATCCCTCCATTCTTCCTGTAATGGTTATGATTATTATGATTGCGACTCATATGTATATGCGACGTGTAGAGCTTCCTGCCTTGCAGTACAGAGCACTATCGCCGCTCTCCTTTCTACTCTGATTATCTACGAAACAAACCTGGCTTTAGATGTTGCGCCTGGCGCTTTGAAAGGGAAGGAGTTTAAGGGCAACCCCGCACCGCTTGGGCTCCCATTGCCAGGCAGGTCCTCTCACTTACATCAGCTATGAGACTCCTGACCTGCTGCCTGTGCTTTCTCCTCGACCTGTGGACGGCGCTTAAGCACTACCGTGCTCAGAGGGGGCAATGTCAGAAGAATGGAATGCGGGCACGATTGCCAGTAAATTGCAGCACTGGGCATCGGCTGCTTGTTCTCCAACCCACTTCCGCCATAGCGGTCCGCATCGCTGTTGATCAATTCAAAGTACTCTCCCTCATATGGCACCCCCAGGCGATAGCCGTGGCGCGGTACAGGCGTAAAGTTACAAATAAAGACCAGTGTATTCTCTTCTTTTTTACTGCGACGCATGAATGAGATCACACTGTTATCTGAGTCGTGGCAATCGATCCAGGAGAAACCTTCCGGGTCGTTGTCCAGCTCACTCACGGCCGGCTCTTGCTGGTAAAGCCGGTTCAGGTCGCGCAAGAAGTCGCGTAGCTGGGCATGGTGAGGGTCACTTGGGGGCTCGAGCAGGTGCCAGTCCAGGCTCTCAGCATAGTTCCATTCATGCCATTGGCCAAACTCGCCACCCATGAACAACAGCTTTTTGCCGGGATGTCCCCACATATAGCCATAAAAAGCCCGCAGGTTCGCGAATTTCTGCCACAGGTCGCCAGGCATCTTGTTGATCAGAGAACCCTTGATGTGCACAACTTCATCATGAGAGAGCGGCAGCACGAAGTTCTCGGAATAGGCGTACATCAAAGAGAAAGTAACATAGTTATGGTGATAGCGCCGGTAAATGGCATCCAGGTGCATATATTCAAGCATATCGTGCATCCAGCCCATATTCCATTTCATACTGAAGCCCAATCCACCGAGGTAGGTGGGGCGAGACACCAGCGGCCAGGCTGTGGACTCTTCAGCAATCGTGAGCGTTCCCGGCTGGTATGCATAGACTGCCTCGTTAAACTGGCGCAGGAAATCTACTGCTTCCAGGTGTTCCCTGCCTCCGTACTGGTTCGTGACCCATTCACCGGCTGGACGCATATAATCAAGGTAGAGCATAGACGCGACGGCATCTACGCGCAGTCCGTCGATGTGATATTCTTTCAACCAGAATAACGCGCTGGCTATCAAAAAGTTGCGTACTTCGCTGCGCCCGTAGTCGAAGACGAGCGTGCCCCATTCTTTATGCTCGCCTTTGCGCCAGTCGGCATATTCGTAGAGATGTGTCCCGTCAAAGTAGCTGAGGGCATAGCCATCCTTGGGGAAGTGTGAAGGCACCCAGTCGAGAATGATCCCAATACCTTGCTGGTGCATGTAATCTACGAAATACTGGAAGTCCTCAGGTGTGCCGAAGCGGCTGGTCGGAGCATAGTAGCCGGTGACCTGGTATCCCCAGGAGCCGTCATAGGGGTATTCGGTAATGGGCATCAGTTCAACGTGCGTAAAACCCATTTCTTTGACGTATGGCGCCAGCGCATGAGCCAGTTCGCGATAGGTCATATAGCGATCTTCTTCCACTGCGCCCTCTTTGTGGCGTTCGGGCACGTGCCGCCACGAGCCAAGGTGCACCTCGTAGATAGAAATGGGCGAGCTCAGTTGCTGGTGCTGGGGCCGCTCTTGCATCCAGCTATCGTCCTGCCACTTGTGCTGGTGAATGTCTGCTACAATGCTGGCCGTCTGTGGCCGCAATTCCATCGCGAAGCCATAGGGATCGGTCTTATCAATAGCGTAGTTATTGGAGCGCGAGTAGATGGCGTACTTATAGAGTGCGCCAGTCTCTAGCCCGGGAATGAAGGACTCCCACACACCCAGGTCGTTATGCCGCCTGTGCATCGGATGGGCGCTACGATTCCAGTTATTGAAGTCGCCGATAACCGAGATAGACTGCGCATTGGGCGCCCAGACAGCAAAATTGACGCCCCTCACCCCATTGACGGTGCGTGGATGAGCACCCATCTTTTCGTAGATGCGGTATTCCTTGCCCTGCCCAAACAGGTAGAGGTCGTCATCACTAAAAATCGACGGTACGGCCTGCGCTACGATTGATGCTTCTTCTGGCTCCCCATCATGCTCTTGTGGTACTACCATGGCTAACATCCTTGTTACATAATTCTGAGTGTTACTCCCATATAAAGAATAGCATACATGGGAAGTGGCAGGATGGCTGGTACTATACGGAAACTTAAGGAGAAACCCGAACGTTTTGAGTACCATTGAGAGCATTTCCTAACTCAAAATAAGTAGGGTAAACTGACGCTGGACGAGGCTAGCTCCCTTGCCCAGGAGGTCAGTCGATGATGCCTACCATCGTTAACGAACAGGCACCAGTTCCCCCACCAGCATATCATCGTGCACAAGCGCGGCTAGGTCCAGCCTTGCATATCGATGCACGCACGTTAGTGTGCATGCTGCATCTGCTCTCGCTCTGTCGTCTAGCGGTGCGCTTGGCCCACCGTCGCTGCCCGCCGCCCTTGCCGGCTGGGCCAGGAGGTGCACCCCGCACCTATCACGAGGAGTCGTTGCTGCTCATCGCGCTCTTGCGCACATTGTGGCGGCTGTCCTATCAAGACATGCATGATTGGTTAGCGGCCTGGCCAGCCTTAGCCCTGGCGTGCGGCTTGCCGATTGGTCTGGATAACCACCCACGTATTCCCAGCGCGTCCCAACAGTGGAAGCGGGCTGCCCGCGCTGGCGCTCCCGTCTGCGAGGCGCTCTTTGTCTTGAGTGTGCTGACGGCCCTCCAGCGTCGGCTGATTGGCGCACGTGATCTGATTATCGATAGCGCCCCCATCCTGGCGTGGCGACGAGTCGACCCGGATGCAGCCATCGGCCATGCTCCGGCACAGCATCCGCGTCCGCTCTTCCGGGGCTATCGGGTGCATACCTTGCTCTGTCGCGGCTCGGGCTTACCCATTTGTTTTCTCGTTTCCCCGGCCAATGTCCATGATGCCCCCTTCGCACGCCCGCTGCTCGAATGGGCCGTGTACCTTTACTCCATCCGCCCGCGTGTCATTCGCCTGGACGCCGCCTATTGGGGTTTGCGCCTCATCGCCTGGATTCACGCCACCCTGCACGCGGTCGCCGTCGTTCCCTGGAATTCCAAGCGGCAGCAGAACCGCTCGTGCTTGCCACCCACCTGGACCAAAGAAGAACTCGGCAAGCGCAGTTCCATCGAACGCTTCTTTGGCCGCGTCTTCCTGTTCTTTCGCTTGCAACGCCCGCCCCTGTCTGGCTGGTCGGCTATCGCACGGCAAGTCGCCTTGACCTATGCTTCGACCATCGTTGTTGGCCTGGCCGCTCAGCACGCGGGCCGACCCGAGTTGATTCGCTCTCCCAAGCGCGTCCTCGCTCACTGTTGGGAGGAATGCGAGTCATGAAACATCCCATGCATCTCTTTGAGGCACCGTTTTACTTGACATGGAGCCATGTTCCCCTTACAATTCTTGCAGGTTTACCTGAAGATTAGATTGATCGGCAAACGTATCCTTGCCTCGAATTGGACGTTAGGAGGCCGTTGGTGGCAGACCGACTTGGACAGCGATGTGGTAACTACCGGCTCGTCAGCCTGTTGGGACAGGGTGGCTATGCCGAGGTCTACCTGGGCCAGCATGTGCGCTTCAACCAGCAAGCGGCCATTAAAGTGCTACATGCGCATTTGAGCGGTGTTGAAGCTGAGCATTTTCAGCAGGAAGCCGAAACCCTCGCTACTTTAGCGCACCCTTCGATCATCCGTGTCCTTGACTTCGATATACAAGATGGTGTTCCTTTTCTCGTGATCGATTATGCCCCCAACGGCTCCTTACGACGGCGCTATCCCAAAGGCAGCCTGGTTCCACTTCCGATCATCATCTCCTCGGTCAAGCAAGTAGCTGATGCCTTGCAATATGCCCACGAACAGAAATTTATCCATCGCGATATCAAGCCGGAGAATATGCTGCTGGGTCGACGCCAGGAAGTGTTGCTCTCGGATTTTGGTATTGCCACCATCGCCCATAGCACCTCCTCGCTCAATGTGGAGGCACAGGGCGCGTCCGGTACCCTGGCTTATATGGCTCCGGAGCAGATCGAGGGGCACCCACGCCCGGCCAGTGACCAGTATGCCCTTGGTGTCGTCGTCTACGAGTGGCTGTGTGGTGAGCGTCCCTTTGAGGGGTCGGTGAGTGAGTTGATTGCTCAACACTTGAGTATGCCTCCTCTCCCGCTGCATGAGCGCGTGCCAACCATCCCGCTTGAAGTCGAGCAGGTCGTATTGCGTGCCCTGACCAAAGACCCAAGAGCACGATTTGCCTCGGTGGCAGATTTCGCCAAAGCATTGGAGTGGGCCGGCCAACGTGTACTCTCCTCGACCGCAAAGCATAGCGACGAGCAACCTGCTTTTGGATCGGCAGATGCAAAAGGGTATGACACAGTTTTCGTTGAGTCAGGTCGGTCTACACTCCAAAAGGAGTCGATCCCCTCCGCTGATCTGCCAGTGGAAGCACTCGAACCGACGATCTACCCAGGTTACTCGACGCCACATGGCCACAACACACCTCAGAACGGAACTGCGTCCGAGATGCCGCAGCAGGGTCAATTGGTCGCATCCACGGCTGCGATTGTGTCACCTCCCCTGGAGCCAACGATGCCAGTCAAGCAGAAAGGCAGGCGTCTCTCGAGAAGGAGCGCTGCGTTATTGATTGGGTTGGTGGTCGTGATCATCGTGGGAGGCGTCCTGGGGAGTGCGAGCCTGCTTGCGCACTTCGGAGCGCTTGACACGCGCAGTGGTCTTACCATTCCAGCTCGGGGAGGCACCTGGACGGATGGCGTGTATGCAGATCCCACATCCTTAATTCCTAATGGCGACAGCTCTGGTGGGACGACGTCTGCCGTGATGGATCAGGCAATGTACCTGCCACTCTTCTACGGGGATGCACAGATGGTGATTCATCCCGGGGCGGCAAGGGAAGTGCCCACCATCAAGAATGGAGGCGTCAATGCTAATGCAACCACCTGGACGTTCCATCTGAGACCGCACCTGGTGTGGTCGGACGGCCAGCCCTACGATGCCCGGGATGTCGACTTCACCTGGCAACTCTGGCGCAATCCCAAGTTCGGGGCAGCCAATACATTGGTTCTGGATCTGATCAGCTCGGCAGACGTCTCGGCAGACCATCTCTCAATCACTTTCCATCTCAATCGCTCCTTCACACCTTTCCTAGAAGACTTATGGGTGGATGGATTCGTTGCGCCGCTGCCCGCACATCATTTTAGAAATCTTGCCCCCGAGGCCATCTTGAAATCGCCCGAGAACCTGAATCCGCAAGTCACCAGCGGCCCTTTCCTGATGAGTGAGAGCGTGCTGGGGGATCACTACACCCTGGTACGCAATCCCAAATACTACCTGGCCAGCGAAGGCCTGCCCTACCTGGACAAGGTGATCTTCTCTGTCATCCCAAATGGGAACACCGAGCAAAAGGATTTACAAAAAGGCTCCCTCGATGCCTTGTGGTCTCCGGGACTGAGCGAACTGAAGGAGTATCAGCGCCTTAAGGATTATACACTCATCTATCCTCTCACCTATACTGGCTTCGAGGCGCTGTACTTCAACTTCCACAACTCTGTGTTGGCCAGCCACCTGGAAGTGCGCCAGGCGATGTCGATGGCGGTCGATCAGCAGGCCATCATCGCTGGAGCACTCAACGGGTTAGGCAGTCCTTCATGCATTGACCATTCAGCGTCCTATCATCCCGGCTTTGATCCTGGTGCCCACTGCCCAATCTTTGACCTGACGGCTGCTAATAAACTACTCGATGACAGCGGCTGGGTGAAAGGCCAAGATGGGGTACGCACTAAAGGAGGAGAGCGCCTGGAGTTCGAGTACTCGACAAACGTAACAAGCGTACTCGATAATCGTGTTACTATTGAATCCATCATCCAACGAGATTTCCAACAAATCGGCATCAAGCTCGACATCCAGAACTATTCCGCGAGTACGTTCTTTGGTCCTTTCTTGACCGGAGGGAGGGCGTCACCACCATCGGGGGCCGTGGCGGGTAGGTATGACATCGCGGAGTTTGAAACCGGCTGGAATTATGACCCCGACGATTCCGCCTTGCTCTCGTGTGACCAGATACCTCCCAAGGGTTTCAGTTTCAACATTAATTTCTACTGCAATCATGCCCTGGATGCGCTCTACAAGCAGGAGCTGTCGACAGTAGATCCGGGATTGCGGCAACAGGTCTTCCAGCAGATCCATAGTATCTACCTGAATGTGTTGCCTTTCATCGTCCTCTTTAGCACGAGCCAGGTTTTTTTCTCGTTAGCGCATAAGGGGACGCACAACTACCTGCCAGGGCCTTTTACTGATACCCACAATATCGCGGAGTGGTGGTGCGATGGGGGGAAGTGTTAGGCGACCCTCGCCTCTCCATCTGTGACTCACGGCATAAATTGGCCGAAAGTGCGTTAGTTGCCGTATTTGGATTACTTCCCGAACTGAATTTTCCGCTCAGAAACCATTCCTTGACTGACATTTGAGCTGGCGGAGAATCCAGAGCGACCTTCTAGAGCCGATCCAATCCATTCGCGGAATTTGCACTCTCGGCCATGAATTGCCTGATTCTTGCACTTCCGGCCAGCTTATGTCGTTCTGGTGCTAGTGCAATTGAGCTTGAATGCTTCAGTTTATCGCCAGGTTATAGCTTTTTTTGTGGCCACTTTATTCCGTTAGTCACACCATCACATAGGAGCTAGCCTCGTTTTGGATCAGCTTATCCTACTTGGTCAAGTTAGGAAATGCCCTCTACCATTAATTAAGTAAGAGTAGAAAGGAATGTTTGCATGCCTGGAGTATATGCCAAAGTCGCTGCCATCGATAAAGGACGTATGCAACAACTGTACAATGCATGGTGCCGGAAACCCCGACCTGGTGATCAGATACGAGAAGTCGGCGAGGGGTAGTGAGATCATGCAGTCACCAGAAACCGAACAAGATATCATCTCCGATCTAGGTATCCATCGTGTCATCGAGCCCCAGGGCAGCCTGCCGCAGCCGGCATGGAAACTCGATAATACTCCAGTTGCTCGCGCCAGTGAGACGCTCGTCAATGTACAAGCGCTGCACATTGACTCTGCCAGCTTCACACAGATCGCGCAGGCGTGCGAACGAGATACAGCCAGGATGAGCAAACATATCCTGGAAATCGTAGCTCAGCGCGGCAAGATGCATAATCCCATCACCGGCTCAGGCGGCGTGCTGATCGGCGCGATTGAACAACTGGACGAGGCATTTGCAACAAAACATGGCCTGACTAAGGGTGATACTATCGTCAGCCTGACTTCGCTGAGCTGGTTGCCGCTGTACCTCGAACGGATTCATGCAATACACCCGCAGCGCTGCGAACTAGAGGTTGAGGGGAAGGCTATTTTCTTCCGCGGCAACCCCGTCGCTAGGCTGCCGCAAGACCTGCCGCGCGCCATAGTTGTCGCGGCGCTTGACGTGGCGGGCGCGCCTGCTCGCGTGGCAGCATTGGCGCAGCCGGGTCAACGTGTCACCCTGCTGGGGGCAGGAGGTACAGCCGGTCTGTTGACCCTGTGCGCCCTGCGCCAGCGCCTTGGTTCTGCGGGTGAAATCATAGCTGTAGAATTTAACCAGCAGGCCTTGCAGGACGTTGTTGCCTTGGGGGCTGCTGATATAATAGTGCAGGGCGACGCAACGCGCCCACTTGAAATTGTTGAACGGGTACGCGCAGCGTGCGGATTTCGCGACTACGAGGCCGACCTTGCCATCAATGTTGTCAATGTTCCTAACACCGAATTCGCAACTATCCTGCTCACCAGGCCCCAGGGACGCATTCTCTTTTTCAGTATGGCCACCAGCTTTACGGTTGCCGCGCTGGGCGCCGAAGGCATGGCACGCCAGGTAGAGATGCACATCGGCAACGGCTATATGCCGGATCAAGGCACTATTGCTTTGCAATTGTTGCGCGACTATTCCACACTACGCACTATATTCACCCGGCGCTTTGGGTAGAGCTTATGACACGTCACCTTGCAGATATCGTGGCCCGGTCAAACACCCGGCGCCTTGCGCTGGTTGGCCTCACAAAGAACGTGGGCAAAACGACAACGACGAATCACCTGCTGGCAGCGCTCATTGACGAGGGTTTCTTCCAGGCTGGGGAACTGGCGCTGACCTCTCTGGGGTTGGATGGAGAAGCTGTTGATGCTCTGACAGGACTCGCCAAGCCGCGTTATGTTCCACAACCTGGGGTACTGGTGGCAACCACGGTGGATTTGTTGCGGCAGGCGGAGCAGGAAGGAATGCAAGTTGAACGGCTGGCGCAACTTGCAGGGAGAACTGCGCTGGGACCCGTTGTGCTGGCACGTGTACTGCGCCCCGGGCGTATCGTCGTTGCGGGGCCGACGTTGCTGCGTGACTTGCGCAGTGCGCTTGACCGCATGCAGCAGTATGGCGCACGCCTGAGCATCGTCGATGGTGCGATCAACAGGCTTGGAGCAGCCTCTCCCGGCATCACCGGTGCCTGCATCCTTTGTACCGGGGCGAGCCTGGCTGCCACGCCGGAACTGGTAGCCCGGCGAACCGCCGATATTTTAGCCCGGCTCATGGTACAACCGAGCAGGTGGAAAGATGCTTATAGACAGCGCTATCCACAGGCCAGGCTGCTCGTGTTTTCTTCTGATAGTGATAGAGATGAGTCTGCTGAAGTATTCAGAGGATCGACGGAGCCTGCTGCTGGGGCTCAATGGATAGTGGCGCGCATGCTAACCCATCAACAGCCGGTTTTCTTGCTGCGGGGTGCATTCACAGAGGAGCTATCTCGCGAATTGCTCGCGCAATTGTCCCGGCATACTCTTCCAACTCAAGCTGAGATAGTAGTTGGGGATGGTACAAAGATTTTTTGCCACTCGGTCGTATTGCAGCGTTTGGCTGCCAGGAGCCTGCACCTGCGCGTGGCGGAACCTGTGCGCATCCTTGCCCTGAGTATCAATCCCTACACGCCCGAATATACATGCACGCCGCAGCGCCTGCTGGATGCGCTCGCCAGGGCACTACCTGCCCCGCATCCCCCCATCATAGATGTCGTATCAGGGCTGCACAAGGATGGGTTCTACAGCGGTGTACAAAAGTATTGAGGCATATGATAGTATGCGAGTACGAAATGTGATGAGAAGCAGACTCTCTGTTGAGGACCAAAGAGACAACGGAGGAAACAAACCGGGAAGAAGGGAGAGGATCACCATGGAAGAGCTGACCATCTATGCAAAGCTGCGCCCTCCAGAGCCAACTCCTGAAGAAGAACTGTGTCGGTGTCGAGATAGGCCGCAGATCAAGTTAATGTCCGCGCTGACCGAGAATCCCATACATTGCATGAATTGTAATCTAGAAGTGCCTCCCGAAACCCTCGCGCTGTCTCGTGAGGTTGTTGACAGGATTGCGCATTGGCAAGCTCTCTATCATGCTATGTACGTGTTATGGCTCGACTCCGGGGCATACGAAGCATGGGCGGAAGGAGAACTCGCCGATATCACCAGCGCAGTGAATGCACTTGGTAGAGACGTTCAGAGCGTCATCAATGACACTCGCCGCTGCTACTACTGGTATTTCCAGGACCAGTCAGCGGATGAGTATCGCCCACTTCGCTCCTGTCCTGTTTGTGGATACGTACTGCAGGACTACACGCAAGGAATCTTCTTCCAACGGGTGTGCGAACGGGACAGCATTGTAGTCATGGGTGAGGAGTGATCCTGTCTCAATGGCTTCCCACGTCCAGGAAAGAGAAACCGGTCTGATGAGAGCCTATTCCCCCGGCCTCCGGCAGCGTATTCTTCAAGCTCTCGATTAGTTGCCATGCTGGCGATAACAAAGCAGCATAAAGTGGCTACACTACAAAAAAAATGTAAGGAGTAACACATGAAATCTTCCAGGTACACTTTTTCTATGATCATCGTTATGCTCGTAGCGCTCATCGTTGTCGCATGTGGGGGCTCGAGTAGTCCGACTAGCTCGAGTAACCCGAGCAGTGCTCCAGGCTCAACACCGACCACGGCTGGCGCTCCGACAACGGCTCCTGCAACGCCTGGAGTCACTCCAACCGAGCCATCCAGCGTTCCCAAAGTCGCCGTTCGCGCCGGAACGGCCAACGTGCATGGAAAATCGGAGAAGGTCCTCACCAATGCCGCTGGTAAGACGCTGTACTACCTCACCTCCGATACCGCGACCCATATTGCCTGCACCGGTCAATGCACCACGTTCTGGCCTCCGCTCATATCTACCGGCCTCCCCACCAGTTCCGACGCTCTTCCTCATAAGCTAAGCATACGTAGGGATGCGAACGGCAGGCAGGTTGAATATGACGGTCATCTCCTGTATACCTTCTCGGGTGATCTTTCGGCAGGCCAGGCCAACGGGGAAGGTATAATCAGCTTCAGCGGCACCTGGCATGTAGCCACACCAGGCCTGTAGTTACGTATTGCCCACAAATTGAGGGCCCGAGCACTGTCAATTCACCCCTGGTGGTTGCACGCTCAGGCTCTCAGCGCGTTGTTCATAAGGCGCCTGTAACCCCTGGACGTATGCACTAACAGACGGAGAGTGTCCATCACGCAGAAATAGCTTCACAGGAGAATATGATCTATGAGATTCCCTAAGCAGATTTTTCCCTTCGCTGTCATCCTTTTGTTGACGGTGATCGTTGCAGCTTGTGGCAGCGCAACGAGCGCCGGGCCTTACGGCGGCACAACACCGGCGGCCACGACCGCCAGTTCTAGCAATGCCAATGTAGTCATCAACACAGCGACAGCCACTATAGGTAGTAAAACAGTGACCATGCTCACAAACGACAAGGGATTTACACTGTACTACCTCAAGGCGGATACCGCAACCCAGGTTGCCTGCTCTGGCAGTTGCGCTCAGGTCTGGCCTCCACTGCTGCAAGCGGGTTCAGGAATCCCCACAGGTCCAGGTTCGCTTCCCGGCAAGTTGAGCGCTTATGCGACTGCAAACGGCAACCAGATCGAATACAACGGCCATCCCCTCTATACCTACACCGGAGATACGGCCCCCGGCCAGACCACCGGCGAGGGTTTTAAAGGCGTGTGGTTCGTGGTCACATCCGATCTGAAACTGCAGGGTGGACCACCGAGCGGCTATTAGAGCCTTTACACCTGGAGTATAGAGACCAGCAGAGGTGGACAGATGCGGCAAGGCCATAGTCATCAAGTCGATGATGCGTGGTAAGGATGCATTGTTCCAGTAGGGGCGGGAGCGGAAGGGATGTGGTGTGGAGGCCTTTATGGCCGCCCGCGTGGCCCTGTTATCATATCTCCGCCGAGGTGTTCTCCAGGTCGTGCATCTGCGGAGTAAAGACAAATTGTGCCCATTGCTTCTTGAGCAGCGTCTCGTAAGCTTGCGGAATGTAGTCTGTTTCTAGAGAACAGGCTCGTATGCGCATACCTTCCATCGTTCCCTGGGCGCTCCAGACAAAAGGATGCCCAGCGCTCTCCCATGCTGTGACCTGTTCCTGCAAGCGCTGTGAGAGCGCCCGTTCTGGCCCAAAACGTCGCACCGTGAGCTTGAATGGTCGCATGTGGTCTTTCGCTGCTGTGGTATCTTCCTCTAACGAGAGAAGACTCCAGGTTCCACTTTCATATAGTCATATAGTCGCGATGAAGGTATCCGTTATCCTGAGGAGACAAGGAAAGCTGCTTTCTCTCGCTGCCTCTCCTTTCGCGTAGAGTTCACAGAAACGCGGTTCTCGTAAGGCTAACCATAGACGCAGTCCCCATAGTTCAGCAAAAG
>WNEZ01002854.1_pt1 | contig 14843 bp, 14 predicted proteins | sample 5400521 | NCBI WGS metagenome assembly WNEZ01 (sample SAMN13153339, study PRJNA577476) | soil metagenome | isolation source: 120 cm saprolite under Douglas fir tree site 2 hole 1 replicate 1 | place: USA:California | collected 2015-04-18
CTTTGCCGCTGGGTCCGTATCTTTGACGTTCAATCCCGCGTAGGAAAGGGCCCGGGCGTAGAGCGCCTCGTACCGGATTCCTGGCTCCACCTTGTCACCCAGGGCCACCAGCTTGTCCGCATATTCAATCACCTTTTGAGGATTCTTGAGCTGCGTGTACGCGCGGTAGTACAGCGGATAGATATAAACGAGGAGATCGGAATTCGGATACTTCGACACAAAATCATCCGCGCACTTGATGACCGTTGCGGGAACCTTCTCCGCCGCACAGGCCTGTTCTGCGTTGTATTCCGCCTGCGTGTACTTCGGCCCCTTCGCCGCACCGGCATCCTGACCTGTTGCCGGCGCTTGCGCGAATACACTCAGCCCGCTCCCAGCAATCAGGAAAAGGGTTGCGACCATCGCGAGCCCCGCCAATCTTCGTGTTGCGTTCATTCCCTTTTCTCCTCGCTCAAACTGCAAGCCTGAGTTTTCTGCTTCCGGTGCACCCCGGAATGCTTCCACCGGGAATCGCTCTGTTTCGGAAAACTTTGGGATTATAGGGAAATCCGTACCCCATCCGCAAGACGTTACCTTTCACTGATATTACGACCTGAGGAAATTTCTTCATCCAGAAAAAGGCTTCTTTATTCTTCCCCCATGGTCCCCGGGGATCCCAAGTTCTGCGGAAAACTCTAATGATAGGATGAGTGTCGCACAAAATGAGTGGCCCGTACGAGGAAGAATTCTCATGGCCCGAATAAACGGAACAAATGAAGATCCCCGGGAGAAGAAGCCGCTTACGGGCGGTGTGGCGCTCGTCACCGGCGGGAGCCGCGGCATCGGCCGTGCCATCGCGCACCGGCTGGCCTTGCTGGGCGCCTCCGTTTCGATTTGTGGCCGGGATCACGCCGCACTCGAGGAATCAGCACGGGAGCTGGCAAGAATCGGCGTGCCCCTGCATACCCAGATAGCCAACGTCACAAAATCAGCAAACGTTTCCGCTCTGGTTGCCGGGACCGAATCCACCCTGGGTCCCATCACCATCCTCGTCAACAACGCCGGCATCGGCCTCTTCGGCCCGGCCCACGAGAGAACCGAAGCCGATTGGGATCGCGTTCTTGATACCAATCTCAAGAGCGTCTTTCTCGTTTCCCGCGCCGTGGCGCCTTCCATGATCCGCCGTGGCTCGGGCGACATCATCAACATCAGTTCCTTGGCCGGAAAAAACACCTTTGCTGGCGGCGGCATCTATTGCGCCTCCAAATGGGGTGTCCTCGGTCTTTCCGGCTGCATGGCGGAAGATCTCCGGGAACACGGCATCCGCGTCAGTGTGATTTGCCCGGGAAGCGTCGCCACGGATTTCTCCAGCCGTAGCCCAAAGGACGAGTCGAAAGTGTTGAGCCCCGAAGATGTTGCCCACGCCGTGGAAGCCATCGTCACCCAAGGCCCGCGGAGCTTCCTGAGCGAGATTCACCTGCGGCCGCTGCGAAAACCCTAGGCGGGCCGGCTCACACCAATCCCGGATATTTTCCTCTTGACAATCATCGTTATAACAACTATTATCATACCGTGAACTTGCGCTCGAAATCTTCCCGCCCCTCCATCTCCCTGGAGAACCGCATTTTCGTGGCGCTCTTGCAAGCCGCCGACACCATCGGCCAGGAAGCGGAACAGCTTCTGAAAGCGGCGGGGCTTACGGGTGCTCAATACAATGTCCTTCGCATTCTCCGTGGGGCCGAGCCCGAAGGATTGCCCTGCCGTGGCATCGGGGACCGCATGATTTCTCACGATCCGGACATGACGCGCCTGCTCGACCGCATGGAAAAGCGCGGCCTGATTACCCGCGAACGCCAGACCGACGACCGCCGCGTCGTAAAGACGCGCATCACGCCGCAAGCACTCAGCCTTCTTAAAACCCTGGACCAGCCGGTTCACGATCTTCACAAGCGCCAGTTCCGGCACATGTCTGTTGCGCGCCTGAAGATTCTTTCTGATCTGCTGGAAGAAGTCCGCGTCCGCAAGCCTGCCTAGCAGGCCTTTCGGGGCGAGTTTCGAATACTCATTCAAAAACGAAGAGGAGAAAAACATGGGCAACTATCTATCTCGAATCGCAGTAACCGCCGGACTCGCAGCCGTTCTCTCGCTGCCTGCTGGCGCGGCCACATCCGAGTGGCGGATCGATCCGCAGCATTCATCCGCACAGTTTTCGGTTCGTCATATGGCCATCTCCATCGTACGGGGAGCTTTCAGCAAGGTCATCGGCACGATTGTGCTGGACGACAATGACGTCACCAAATCCACCGTCGACGTCACTATTGACGTCTCGACCGTGGACACACGCGAGCCCGCCCGTGATAACGACTTGCGCAGCGACAAATTCTTTGACGTCGCCCACTTTCCGACCATGACTTTCAAATCCAAGAGAGTCGCACAACTCGCTCCCGGAAAGCTCAAGGTTACCGGCGACCTCACCATTCGCGGCACCACCAAGGAAGTCGTCCTCGACGTTGAGGGCCCGACTGCTCCTGTGAAAGATCCCTGGGGCAATCAACGAGCCGCGGCAAGCGCCTCGGCGAAAATCAATCGCCAGGACTTCGGCGTAAAGTGGAATGCCACCTTGGACAACGGCGGTGTGGTCGTCGGTGACGATGTCAATATCACTATCGATGCCGAAATGATCAAGCAAGCTCCGGCAAAATCCGGCAACTGACGGCATGTCAGCACGTTTCGCGAACGGAGTGGTCGGTGCAAATGCACCGCCCGCTCCGTTTCAATCATCAAACAAGGGATTGCATACGGAAGGGATCGCACTCATGCAGAAACCAGCGCCAAGCGATTTTCCAGTCCACGAACTGATTCGCGAGCGTTGGAGCCCGCGGGCCTTCGCTGACAAGCCTATTCCGCAAGACGTTCTACGCAGCATTTTCGAGGCGGCCCGCTGGGCTCCTTCCAGCAGTAATGAACAGCCCTGGGCGTATCTGGTGGCGACGAGAGGTGACAAGGACAGTTTTGAGAGAATGCTGAGCGTTCTCGTCGAATTCAATGCCAATTGGGCCAGGAGCGCTCCCGTACTGGCAATCGCCGTCGCGAAACTGACCTTCGCGAAGAACGACGCCCCCAACCGCAACGCGCTGTACGACACCGGCGCGGCAACGGCCCTGCTCTCCGTGGAAGCGACCGCACGCGGGTTGGCCGTCCACCAGATGGCCGGATTTGATCCTGAAAAAGCGCGCCAGGTGTTTGGGATTCCCGCAGGATGGGAACCGATCGCCGCACTTGCCATCGGTTACCCGGGTGACCCCAATTCCCTCCCTCAACCTCTAAAGGACCGTGAGCTGTCGCCCAGGACACGCAAGCCGATTGCCGAATTTGTTATGGCCGGTCATTGGGGGCATACTGCTCCTTTCGCAACGAAATAGCCGGAGATCGCTGACCCCGCCCACCATGCACCGCACGCTCGAATTCCTCCTCCATCATGGATACGCATTGTTGCTAGGATGGGTTTTCGCCGAGCAGCTGGGATTGCCGGTCCCTTCCATGCCGCTGTTGCTCGCCGCGGGCGCGCTCGCCGGGACCGGCCACCTGAGTTTTTTCGCTTCGCTGTTCTACGTCATGCTCGCGGCCGTAACAGCGGATTCCATCTGGTATCAGCTTGGCCGCCGCAAAGGAATTAGGATCCTCCAGCTTCTGTGCAAGATTTCGCTTGAGCCAGATTCCTGTGTTCGCCGCACCGAGGGCCTTTTTTCGAAGCAGGGCGCTCGCTCGCTTCTGCTGGCCAAGTTTCTCCCGGGCCTGGGCACCGTCGCGCCTCCCCTTGCCGGCATCTTTCACATGCGTCCCCGGCGTTTCCTCCTCTTCGATGCCCTGGGCTCGCTCTTCTGGGCCGGCACTTTCCTGGGCCTCGGTTATGTCTTCAGCGGTCAGATCGAGCGTGTAGCCGAATATCTCGCCTCTCTCGGCGGCTGGCTCCTGGTCCTTCTTCTCGGCGTACTCGCCGCCTACATCGCCTATAAGTTTGTCGCCCGCCAGCGCTTTCTGCGTGAACTGCGCATCTCACGCATCACCGTGGACGAATTGAAGGAAAAGATCGACTCCGGCGAAGAACTGGTCATTGTTGACCTGCGCCACTCGATGGACTTCGAGGCCGACCCTGAAACCATTCCCGGCGCCTTCCGCATGGATTCCAAAGAACTGGAGGAGAAGAGTGACCGTCTGCCGCACGACCGCGAAGTCATTCTCTACTGCACTTGACCAAACGAAGCCACCAGCGCCCGTGTGGCGCTGCTCCTCAGAAAAAACGGATTCAAGCGCATCCGCCCACTGCAGGGCGGTCTGGATGCCTGGCGCGAACGCGGCTACCCGCTCGTCACCGTCACGCTCGCTTAATCCCGGAAAAAACGCCTCAGGTTCTCACCAGCGTTGCTGCTGACTCGGACCAGTCACGAATCACCAGTCACCTGATCTACAGCCGCGGCAGAACAATCCCGCTCTGCGCCTGGTACTTCCCCTTCTTATCCTTGTAGCTCACTTCACAATCCTCGTCGGACTCGAAAAAGATCACCTGGCACAGCCCTTCATTTGCGTAAATCTTCGCGGGCAGCGGAGTTGTGTTGCTGATTTCCAGCGTCACGAAACCTTCCCACTCTGGCTCGAACGGCGTCACGTTCACGATGATCCCGCATCGCGCATACGTTGACTTGCCCAGGCAAATCGTCAGCACGTTGCGCGGAATCCGGAAATATTCCACCGACCTCGCCAGCGCAAACGAATTCGGCGGAATGATGCACACGTCGCCCTTGAACTCCACGAACGATTTCGGATCGAAATGTTTTGGATCCACTATCGTCGAGTTCACGTTCGTGAAAATCCGGAACTCGTCCGCCACTCGAATATCGTAGCCGTATGACGACACTCCGTAACTGATCACTCCCTCGCGCACTTGCCGGTCCGTAAACGGCTCGATCATCTTGTGCTCCAGCGACATGCGCCGGATCCAGCGGTCTGGCTTGACGGCCATCCAGTCCTCCCCGATCTGTAACTTCCATTTGTGTCTTCGATTTGTTGCAACACCAAAGTGATTCGAATGAGCACGCCAAAAGATGTTCAGTGTAGATTACCCTTCACGTCTTGACAACCCACGCCGCACCCACTAGCATCTGCCTCGGAAGCGCGGGAGGATCGCGTGATTAAGCTCGATATCGTAAATGCCGTCGTCGCCACTACGAACATCAGCCGCACCAAAGCCGAGCAGGCCGTTGAGACTGTTTTCGAATCGTTGAAGCAGGCTCTCGGCCGCGGCCAACGCATCGAACTCCGCCGCTTCGGCGTCTTCAGTGTGAAGCCGCGCAAGACCGGCATCGGCCGCAATCCCCGCACCGGTGAAGAGGTGAGCATTCCGCCGGGCAAGGCCGTCCGCTTCAAGCCAGGCAAAGAGCTTCAGGGCATCGAAGAAGAAAAAAAAGCGGATTAGGCCTGTCACGGCATACCCTCAATCGCTCCAATCGTACGGTCGCCTCAGGGCTACGGCGCTGGCGCGGACCCGTGCAATTGTGCTGTACTTGCAAGTGCCGATTCCAAATGTAACGCCGGCCACTTCGTGAGCGCGCCACTCCCAGAAAATCCTCCGCCGTCCATTCCCGTGAGCGTGGATTGGCGCTCCCCTTCCTCCGGTAGCGTCCGCTACACCCCTGTCCCCTACCGTCCTTCCAGGAAGATGTTGGTCCTTGCTTGTATCCTCTTCCTCCTCACGCTTTGCACGTGCCTCGTCGCTGGCACGCAGTTCGCGACTGCCTACGCTCAGAACGAAGCCTTCTCTTTCGACGAATTTCTCCGCTCTTTCACGCTTTTTTACAAACACCCCCTCGGCCTCGCCGCAGGCCTGCCTTTTGCTCTCACCTTGCTCGCCATTCTTCTCACGCACGAACTGGGTCATTTCTTTGCCTGCCGCTATCATCATATTCGCGCCACCTATCCTTTTTTCGTTCCCTTCCCCAACTTGAACGGCACCTTCGGCGCCTTCATCTTGATTCGCTCGCCAATCCTCACCAACCGCGCCTTGTTTGACGTCGGCGCTTCAGGCCCGCTCGTCGGTTTCGCCTTTGCCGTTCCTGCTCTCATCTACGGCGTCCTGCATGCCAAGCTTGTTCCCGGCCTCGCCGACCCTGCGAACGCCGAAGTCATCTATGGCACTCCGCTCCTGCTGCGCCTCTTGGACGCGCTCCTGCATCCCGGAATCTCGCCCGACGCGCTTCTCTTGCCGCCGGTTGGCCGCGCCGCCTGGGTCGGCCTCTTATTGACCTCATTGAACCTCGTGCCCGTTGCCCAGCTCGATGGTGGTCATATTCTTCGTTCGCTCAACCCTCGCTTGCACTGGTATTCGTCGCTCCTCTTTCCTGCTGGTTTTGTCGTGCTCGGACTCCTCGGCTTCTGGGAAGGTTGGTACTTCTGGGCGGCTATGATCCTCGCAATGCGATTCCTCCGCGTCCCACCCATCTACGATCCCACGGCTCTCGATTCCAGCCGCCGATGGGGAGCGCTCCTGGCTCTGCTGATCTTTCTCCTCTCCTTCATGCCCGCGCCTCTCTACATTCCTCCAACTTCCCATTGACCGCTTCCCATCTCCGGTTATGATGCCTTCGGTCTGAACGCCATGCCGCGCCAGCCTGCCCATGCCTGAACTCGTCCGCACACTCCGCTTTCGCGATCTTCTGCTCCTCTTCATCGGCTCCGTCATTGGCTCCGGCATCTTTCGAACGCCTGGCCCTATTCTTCGCCAAGTCGACGGCTCCGTCGGCCTTTCGCTCCTGGTCTGGATAGTCGGCGGCGTCCTCTCGTTGCTCGGCGCGCTCACTTACGCTGAGCTCGCTGCTGCCAATCCCGAAGCTGGCGGTTTGTATTGCTACATTCGCGACGGTTTCGGCCGCCTCTCCGCCTTTCTCTACGGCTGGTGCCTTTTTCTCGTCATCGCAAGCGGCTCCGTCGCCGCCTTGGCGCGGGCCTTCAGTGAATATCTCGCTAGGGTTCTCCCAATTTCTCCCGTGGAGCAAACCATCGCCGCCGTCGTGATGATCGGAATCGTCACAGCCATAAACGTCTGGGGCACGCGCAAAAGCTCCGACCTTCAGAACTGGACTACGCTCGTCAAGATGGGCATCATCGTCATCCTCAGCGCTTTGCTGCTGGCTCTTGGTCATCATGGCCGCGACATCCCCTCGGCCTTGGGAGCAACTCGGCACGGACTCGGACTGTGGTCCAATTTTGGCCTGGCGATGATCACCGTTCTATGGGCTTATGAAGGCTGGCAATTCGGCACCTACAGCGCCGGCGAAGTCATTGATCCACAGAAAGCCTTTCCGCGCGCTTTTCTAATGGGTTCACTGATTCTCGTGGGACTTTATCTCGTCGCCGTCGTCGCTTACCTCTTCGCCCTCGGCCCTAAAGACATGGCTTTGACGGATACCATCGCTGCCACATCGGTCGGCATCGTCCTCGGCCCCTGGGCCAGCAAAATCGTCGCGCTCACCATTCTCATTTCCACTTTCAGCGCCGCCAATAGCGTCATCCTAACGGCCCCGCGCGTTTTCTACGCCATGGCCAACGATAAGCTTTTTTTCAAGAAGCTCGCGGACGTTCACCTGCGCTTTAAGACTCCGGCGGCAGCCATCATTGGACTTGGAGTTTGGTCCGCAGTTCTGGTGTGCGCCGGTGAGTTAGGCACTTTCAGCAAATTGGTCGAAGGGGTGATTTTTATCGGATGGATCTTCTACGGCCTCGGCGCCGCCGCCATTTTTCCCATTCGCCGCACCTCAGCAGGCCGGCCCATTCCCTATCGCGTTCCGGGCTATCCGTGGACGCCGCTCATCTTCGTCCTCGTCGCCGCTGTCATCGTCGGCAATGCCATTTATCTCGCCTTCCGTGACCCTTCCCAATTCATGAATCTCGCCGCCGCCGTCCTGCTGTTTCTCATCGGCCTTCCCGCCTACTTCTTCTGGCGCAAACGCGCTGTCTCCTGAATTCAGTTTTTGCAGTGGCGGAGTTTAGCCCCGCACTTTGTCGGTTCACACTTGTTGTGTCCTGAGGGAGTGTTGAACGGGACCTTCTTGTTCGGAGCAAAATCAGTCTTCAGGATGTAGCTTGGCCAGAATTCTCAGAACCACCTCGCGCGCTTTGCGGACGTGTTCACTCTCTGCTCCATTCGGCTCAAGTTTCAGGTAAGCATCCAGATCTTGCAGTTGCTCGCGATACTCGTGCCGGTGCCCGCAAGCATCCGAAAGCACCAGATAGGCCTGGGCGAAATTGGGCTTGCGGAGAAGAGCCTCACGCGCGCTTCTTTCCGCTTCGTCCGGGCGATTTAGCCGTAGTAGCACCATCCCCAGGATTAAGTAGCCGTCGGGTGAACTCTCGTCCAACTCCAGCCCCTTGCGGATGGTGGTCGCTGCCTCCTCTGGTTTTCCCTCCAGATAAAGGAGATAACCGACGCCAAACTCTGCCAATGCGTACCTTCCGCCACTCGCATCGACGGCCTTTTGAAAAGCTTGCATCGCTTCATCCAAGTGGCCGAGTCTCGTCTCCGCCACGCCCAGGTGATAGTAGGCCTCGTAGAAGTCCGGGAACGTTTGGACAGCCTTGGTGAAGTGGCTCAGGCTCGCAGGGAGATCTTTCTTTGCCAAGCTCCCCAATCCCTTTTCATATTCGTGCTGCGCCCTGCCGGGAATCTTCAGCTCTCGCGCCGAAATCGTGTAACTATCTCGCGGAATCTGCGGCATGTTGGATGACTTCAGATAAAGCACAAGCCCCGAGGACGAACCGTCGAGCTGCGTGCTGAGTTGTGCCGGCTCGTACCCCGGTTCATCGACGACGATCTCGTACGTGCTGGGAGGGAGGCTTCGCACCTCAAAATGGCCTTCAATGTCCGTCAGGATGCTGCGGAATATTCCCGCGGCGTGCGATTTCAATTTTACGGCCACCTGGCTCGCTGGCCGGTTGTTCGCTTTCAAAAGCACGGTCCCTGAAATCTTTCCGTCCGTCTGCTCGGAAACAGGTGCCTGGGCCTGCGCCATCGGCGCCCAGACGGTCGCAGCTATATTGAAGAAAAGGAGGGAAAGGAATCCAGCTCTTAGACACGACTTCTTTACGTTCTGCAATTTGCACAGCATCTCGACCTGCTGCGCACTTTTGAGGCATTCCCTCAGGAGACTTGGCGGTTGGGGGAGTCAATTCGTACGGCCTCGAATAGCCACTTCCAACAGTCATCTTCAGGCTGCGGTTGTGGTCTCGCTAGCGCCGCTTTGCACCATTTCCCCCGGTAACCAACCGTCGCGTGCGCGGACCAATGCCCCATACGTGCACCGCGCATACCAAAGGTCTCATTGCCTCATTCCCACTCCGGCCGCAGGCAATGCCCTTCCTCGCCGCCAAGTCATAACGCTGCCATCTGCTTTCTTTTCAATGCAGTTCTCTCCCGCTTTTTCCTCAGCTAACTGCTTTTAGTAGCCATCTAGGCACTAGCCGATGAAACGCACTTCGATGTCGCTACCTTTGGAAACTGTCTCAACTGGCGACACACTGTGCTAGCTTGGCTCACTTTGAGATTAAGGAGAGCCCTGCTCGGCCTGTATCGCCGCTCCGAATCTAGTGGACAGCCCCAGAGCGCATGTCCTGCGCAAAATTCTGCAGCGCCGCCAGATCCTCGGCGGAGCCGGACTCCAGGGCACTGCGTCTCTTCAAGGCCTCGCCGCGAGCTGCCTGTTCCGGTGTCGACGTTCGCAGAAAGACGCCTTCGCGCAAATACCGCAATTGTTGCAGCGTCTCATCGGAAGCACCCCCATACTTGTCCACCTGCTTGAGGAAATACTCAAAAAGGGGCAAGGGAAGCTCGTAAGTGTCCGAGATGTCGCGGCGAGTGTATTCCTAAATGGTTTTCTGACGCCAGGGGTCAAATTTCTTCGTGTCAAAGCGGTCCGTTTCGCCGAGAAAGATCTGAGACGTGGGCACCACTACGCGCACAACCGCTCCCGTCGTTGGGCGCACAACCGTATGATTCGGGGCAGGCCAAAACAGTCCGACACTCTTGACCCCAGCGCGCTCCACAAGAAACGCGTAGAGCGCCGAAAGTTCATCGCATTCCGCCGTAGCTGTTGATTCCAAAGCAGATGGCCGTTTCACGCTCTTCCATTGCTGCCAGATCCTGTCCGAATTCGGCGGTTGATCCGTAATCGCCCAATGCAGGTTCCAGAAGCCCGCATCCCGCGTCGCCTCAAATAACAGTCGCGCAATGACATAGTCCGAATAGCGAATGCTCTCTGGAGCAAGCTGATGCGCCGTCAGGAACGACTGGAATCCAAGCCGCATCCCGGAACTGCCTTCGAGCACCTTTGCCTTGCCTCGAACCAAGCTGACAAGTTGCCCCACGGTGTCATCGACAGGAACGGAAACCGTCGGCCCAGGTTTTCGTTCCTGCCCGTAAACCCCAGCACACGCCTCGATCAGCAGGAGGAAAATAAGGGAGCAGGCACCTAGCCGACTTGGAAGAAACTGTTTCATGGGATGCACACCGCACTTTGATTTTAGTCGCCAACTAACAACTCAAACAACCCTTTCCAGCGGGAATGAATCCAATTTGTCGGGGGAAGTTTTGCTTTCTGGGCATGGCAATCCGTTCCATTGTCCGGATGCCCGGCAGGCCAGCGACTTCTTCGAAGATCTGATTTCATCCCTAAGATTAACTCCATTCGCTTGAACAGCATGTGCACTCTTTGTCTCCAGGGACTTTAGTGCATTTTTCGGCCCTTTAGAATCAATCATTTACGCACTCTTTTGTACTCGCAAAAAAAGCAATTCCTTTCCTTTCAAAGGATTGCGCACTCTTTGGAAAAAACACCCGGGTGTTGGGTACCCCCCACCGTTCGCTTGAACCGCCTTCTCGCCGAGGCTTGACCACGAAGTCTTCGTCGCGGGACTGCACCGACCTCGGAACTTTGTGTGTTCGCACGGTGTCAAACGAAATTGTCTCAGCCAGGGCGGAAGCTTGCCTGCTCGCTCAAGGGGATGGCCGTGCTCGAAGCGATTGCTCTCGCAAAGTTCTATGGTTCCGTCCCTGCTGTTCGAGAAGTCACATTTCGTCTTGAGCCTGGCCAGGTGCTCGGATACTTGGGCCCCAATGGCTCTGGGAAAAGTACCACGGTAAAAGTCCTCACCGGCCTCCTGCAACCCACGCGCGGCCAGGTTCTCTTCGAGGGCCAGGACATTCAAAGCGATCTGGTCTCTTATCGAAAGCGCCTCGGCTACGTTCCAGAAGAGGCCAATCTCTATCCGTTTCTGACCGGCGAGGAATATCTGGAGATGATTGGGACCCTTCGCGCCATGTCTCCAACGCGAATGAAAACCAAGATCGGCTCACTCCTCGAGCTTTTCTCTCTGTTTCCTCATCGGCATGTTTCTCTGGGCTCGTACTCCAAAGGGATGCGCCAGCGTATCCTTCTCATCGCCGCGCTCATGGACAATCCCGATGTCCTCATCCTGGATGAACCGCTCTCCGGCCTCGACGTAACCTCCGTGCTCATTTTCAAGAACCTCATCCAGGCGTTCAGCGCGCGAGGAAAAGCTGTTTTCTATTGTTCTCATATTCTCGAAGTCGTCGAAAGAGTATGTTCGCAGCTTCTCATTCTCCGAAAGGGCCAGGTCAATGCACGGAAGGGTGTTGCGAGAAAACCATCCAGCGCACAGCGAGGGACTCCTTCCAAGAATTCACGAGGGAGACACCACGACATCCACGATCTCGTTCGCGACCTGCGTGACGTCAGTGTCTTCCACGAGTTGCAGGAAGATGCGTTCCAGTGAGGACTGTCCGATCCGCTGGCGTACCTCTTCCGTTGAGCCGTAGGCGATGTTGCGCCTGTTCGCCGGACGCATGTTCCACGGCGGCGGAGAACTCGGCGCTGACGATTTGGAGCTTGGCATGGGTGTAGTGCTCATCTTCTTGGCCATGCCGGGAGTTCTGGTCTCTCTTCTCATGTTTGAGAAGTTTGGCTCGCTCATCCGTTTCCTACGGGGTGACGGCGTATTCGATCCCTATGTTGCCACCATTCCAGACGAATATTTCTTCATCGTTCTGTCCATGGCCGTTAGCTGCGCCGCAGCGTTGTGGCGGTGGAACTCCATTTTTCTGGACCGCCGCGATTATGCGAACCTCGTGCCCCTCCCGATCCCGCTGACCAGGATTTTTTTCGCGAATCTGTTCGCCATCTTCGCTCTGACGGCGCTACTCACTATCGTGGTGAACGCGGCTTCCTTCGTTTTATTTCCAATCGCGGTCGTGGGTTCGCAAGGATCTTTCTCCACCTTTTTCCGGTTTGCGTTTGGACATGCCATCTCCGTCACTCTGAGCAGTGCATTCAGTTTTCTTGCCATATTTGCGCTCTCGGGCACGTTAATGGCGTGCCTTCCGTACCGCATTTTCCGCAAAGTCTCCGTCTACGTCCGTTTTGCGGTCGCGCTCTGTCTCCTTGCAGTGCTGGCCACAAGCTTCACCGTATCTTCTTTTCTCTCAGGCCGCTCCGGGATAATTCCCTCGCGCTTCGGCGGACTGCCTCCCTTTTGGTTTCTAGGGCTCACCGAAACGTTGTGGGGCAGAGGTAATGATATTTTCTTCGCTTCCATGACGCATAGAGCCCTGGTTTCTTTGGGGCTTGCACTTCTCGTATCCATCCTTGCCTATACCTTCAGCTTTCGCAGATCCTTCGTCCGCATCCCCGAATTTGCCTATGTTGGGCCGTTGCCGCGTGGCCGGCTTCCGGTGGCCTGCAAAGCTTTGGACGCTACAATTCTTCGGGCTCCGGTGCAACGCGCCTGTTATCACTTTGTTTCGCGCACACTCTTGCGAAGCGATGCCCACTTGCAGATTGTTCTGGCCTTCGCGGCACTCGGCCTTGTCGTTGCCGCACAAACCGTAAATGCCGCCTTCCATCCGGGCATTTCTTTCGCTGCACGACCCCCCTCTGCAGCACTCCTATCCATCCCGTTTATCCTGAGCTATTGTCTCCTCGTGGGAATTCGCTTGGCTTACGAAGTCCCTTCGGATTTGCCTGCCAACTGGGTTTTCAGCTTCTGTATCGAGCCTGGCGGCGAACAGCCTCGCCGAGTCGCCAGGAAAATACTCCTCACATTTTCTCTTGGCTGGATTGCCCCCCTGTGTTTTCTCTACTCAGCACTTTTGTGGGGATGGCTTACCGCGCTGCTGCAAACAGCTCTTCTCATTGCCTGCTCCGGAGTTTTCGTGGAAGTTCTACTCGTACGGTTCCGCAAGATCCCCTTCACGTGCTCTTACCCGGCCTTTCAGAGCCACTCTACGCTTGTCCTTGTTGCTTACCTCATCGGCTTCGTTGTCTTTGCGATCTACATTCCCCAAATCGTGCGGTGGTCCCTGGTCACTCGGTGGGGAGCCGCTGGTTTCATTCCCGCAGTTCTTCTCAGCCTCGGCGGCTTGCGTCAATTCCGTAAACAGATGCTGGATATGGATAAGCAACTCGTCTTCGAGCAAGACTCCGCTTCTGGTTTCTGAGGAGGGTTCAGTGGATTTCTAGAATTGGCTCACAATAAGCTAAGTGGATCCATATCCACCAGCACGGCCGTCTGCGGAATCTCTTTGGCATCGCAATACGCCATCGCGCCGCTAAGCAGTTTCGTCAGCACTGACCGCTTTGGTGACTTGAGCAAGAATTGAAATCGGTGTTCCTTCTTCAAACGCGCCAGCGGCGCCGTCGCCGGCCCCAGGATGCGCACGCTTTCCCCGTCATGCGGAGAAAAATATTCCGAAAGCTGCCGCGACCAGCGAATTGTCTTTTCCAGGCTCGTATCGCGCACGATCACGTTGGCCAGCGACGTGAATGGCGGATATGCCATCATCCGTCGGAAATTCAATTCGCGCTCGAAGAACGCGCTGTAATCCTGCTTCACCGCATCTTGAATCGCGTAATGCTCGGGATAAAATGTCTGAATCAGCACGCGCCCCTTCAACTCGCCGCGCCCCGCGCGCCCGGCAACTTGCGTCAGTAACTGAAACGTGCGTTCCGCCGCGCGAAAATCCGGCAGGCTCAGCGACGAATCCGCGGAAACCACGCCGACAAGTGTCACCCGCTGAAAATCGTGCCCCTTTGCCAGCATTTGCGTGCCGACGAGGATATCCAGCGCCCCGCCAGCGAACGCACCCAGTGTTTCCTGATACTGCCGCTTCGTCCGCGCCGTATCCCGGTCCAGACGCGCGATTCGCGCGCCGGGAAATTCTTTGCGAAGTCTCTCTTCTAGATGCTCGGAGCCTTCGCCAAAAAAATAAACATATTTCGACTGGCATTTTGGACATTGCTTCGGTATCTGCTGGATCGAACCGCAATAGTGGCATTCCAGCCGGTTGCGTTGTTTGTGATGCGTCATGGAGATGCTGCAATTCACGCACTGTACGGACGCGCCGCAGCTCCGGCACAGAACCGACCATGAATACCCGCGCCGGTTGATCAATACCAGCGCCTGCGTGCCATTCGCCAGGCATTCCTGAATCCCTGCGTGCAGCGCCGCGGAAATCGGGCTCGTTTGGTGTGTCTGCTGAAAATCCTCGCGCAGATCAACGACCTCCACGCTCGCAAGTGAACGGTCCGCAACGCGCGAGGCCAGCGTCAGCAGCTCGTATTTCCCATTCCGCGCGTGGTGATACGTTTCCATCGAGGGTGTCGCTGAACCCAGCAGCGCCAGGGCGCCTTCCATCTTGGCGCGCACGATGGCCACGTCGCGGCCGTGATAGCGAGGAGTCTCTTCCTGTTTGAAGCTATTTTCCTGCTCTTCATCGACAATGATCAGCCCGACATTTTCCA
>WNEZ01011962.1_pt1 | contig 14843 bp, 16 predicted proteins | sample 5400521 | NCBI WGS metagenome assembly WNEZ01 (sample SAMN13153339, study PRJNA577476) | soil metagenome | isolation source: 120 cm saprolite under Douglas fir tree site 2 hole 1 replicate 1 | place: USA:California | collected 2015-04-18
TGACCGCGGCTTGCACACGGGTATCGATGTCCACCCGCGGTGGACCCACCCTGTCCGAAGCGATTCGAATCACCGGCCTCGCCACGTCGCTGCGGTTGATCGTTTCCGTTTCGGGAAAATAGCGTGACGCGACAAACAGAAGCGCAAGCAGCGCTGCGCCGACAACAGTGAAATAGCGAAGTAGAGGCACGGTCCCACCGCAAAATAGAGAACTGCCGTCTAGCGATCCAAATGGCTGACCGGCCTCCGGCCGGCATCGCTTCCAGAATCGCTCAACTGTCAGATATGTCTGATCCCGCCCCTTTTAGGTTCAAGCGTTTTACCGGAGGAACCATTCGCATCCGCAATTTCACGAAAACACCAAGCCTTGGTTAGCGTTGGAAGCTAGCTGACTAGATCGTCGGCAGAGCCGTAGTGACCGCCTTCGGGGGTTTTTTTGAAGCCACAGCCCCGCTGTGATGAATTAATTCTCCTCTCGACGAAACCATTTAAGGCCTGTGACGCAACCGTCCGGAAATCGTTGCCAGATACTGATTGTCGCAACGATGCGCCGAAAAGGCGCACTTGGGCGCTCAAACAGTCAAAAACAGGGGACTACGATGTTCAATCTCGACACTTTCAAAGCCAATTCCCGCCGTGCCGCAGTCGCTCTCGGTGCGATCGTTGGTGCCGTCACATTCTCCGCACCGGCGGGTGCCGGCCCGCTGCCGTTGTTTCCCTTCGTCATGGCCCCGCCGGTGCAAACCGCGCCGCAGCTGCAGGCCGCGCCGTCCCAGGACCAAGCCGCCTCCGAATTGCCGGCGCGCCTGAGGCGCCAATTGGTCAGCTACGCGACACGCGAAGCGCCGGGCACCATCATCATCGACACGCCCAACACCTATCTCTACCTGGTTCTGCGCAACGGGCAGGCGATCCGCTACGGCATCGGCGTCGGCCGCGACGGCTTCACCTGGTCGGGCGTGCAGTCGATTAGCAAAAAAGCTGAATGGCCGGATTGGACGCCTCCTGCGGAAATGATCGCCCGCCAGCCCTACCTGCCACGTTATATGGCCGGCGGTCCCGGCAATCCGCTCGGCGCCCGCGCCATGTATCTCGGCGGCACCATCTACCGCATCCACGGCACCAACGCTCCCGGCACCATCGGCACCCAAGTCTCGTCGGGCTGCATCCGCCTCACCAACGAGGACGTTGCCGATCTCTATTCGCGGGTCAACGTCGGAACCAAAGTGATCGTGCTTCCCACGGACCGCCGTGCCGACAGTTCTGCCGCCAAGCGCGGCTGAGAGAGGGACACGTCAGTGAATCATTCTATTTATAGCGCCGACCGGTCGACCCACCTCAAGATCGTGGTCGTTGCGCTTGTGGTGGGCATCGCGCTAACCGGCCTTGCCTTGTCATTGCGCACCAACCTTGACGCAGGCTCCCCGCAGACTGCGGGTGTTATCAAAGCCGGAAAGCCATTAGCGATTACCAGTTCGGGTACTTCGATTACTCGCTAGTCCGCGAACGCGTTATGTCGACCACATTGTCACCGTGCTGGGTGCGGCGATTGGGTCGCCTTCCTGATTTGACGGCGTTGGACCACGCTGAGAGTCCGTCGGTGCAAGCATCGATCGTTAGTATTCGCCGCTGGTCACCCGGCGTGAGCCAAAGGCAGCGTGAAGCAAAACACCGCGCCGCGCTGGCGATTCTCCGCCCAGATGGTGCCTCCGTAGCTTTCGATGATCGTGCGGGCGATAGGAAGTCCCAGGCCCGTCCCTTGCGGTTTCGTTGTGACGAATGCATCAAAAATACTCATCAAATTTTCCCCGGGAATGCCTTTTCCGGAATCTGATACTCTTACTTCGGCGACGTCGTACTCGGCATTTCGGCGGGTCCGAATGGTCAAGTTGTGTGGTTTGGGCTCGTCCTCCATGGCGTCCATGCCGTTCATGACAAGGTTGATTATCACCTGTTGCATATGGATCGGGTCGGCTCGCACGAGCAACGCTTCAGGCGCAAGTACGGTTCGCAGCGTAATTTCCCGCTTGACGATTTCGGGAGTAACAATTTTGACCAGCTCCGGAACCGTGTCATTCAGATCGAGCGCGTGCAGATCGGCCTCTTTTCTGTCGTTCAGCAGATTCCGCAGGCCAAGAATGATCTCCCCCGCGCGCTGTTCGTCCCGGATGATGTCGGAAAGGATTTCGCCAATCTGAGCGAGATCAGGCGGATTGAGTTTGAGTAACATTTGCGCGGCTTCGGTATTGCTTAGAATTGCCCCCAACGGCTGGTTGAGTTCGTGGGCGATGGATGACGACAGCACGTTCGCAGTCGTAACCCGGTTCAAGCGGACAACCTCCCGGCGGCGACTGTTTGCTTCAGCTTCGGCGAAATAGCGCCGCCGTCGCTCGACGACTAGCCAGGAAATTATCATGGCCTGGAGCAGGAGAGCGGCTAGGCCGGCAGTCATCTGTGGCCAATACTGTTCCCACATACCCGGAGAGCGAAAGTAAATCTCGCTTCCCGCCGGTAGCCGGCTTTCGCTGATGCTCCAGCGCTGCAGCTCCCTCCAGTCATATCTGGGCGTTCCCGCTTTGATCGGGAGCGTGTTGATGTCGCCTGGCGCCTCTCCGCCCAAAATCCGCACGCCGGCACTGGCGGCCTGTCGGCCGACAGATGAGACAGGAATCATGGGACCTCCGACGACCCCGTGTCCAAAAAAGGCATCGGTGTAACTAAAGATCGGCGCATTGGTAACCGTGCGAAGACGGTCCATCGCCTTCCCCTCTTCATGCGGGACGCCGGCTGCATCAACAGATAAGAGAGCAAAGAAGATGGCCGTGTTGGGTGGCAGCGCGGCTACGCGCTTAAGCATCTCCTCGAACGACAATTCGCTGAGCCATGTAAACGCAATGCGGTTTTCAAGCGGTTTGAACTCGGCACGTAATTGCTCCAACCAATATTGTTCATTGGGAGAGTTACCGAGAACCACCGCGATATTCTTGGTGTTGGGAAGCACCTTCAGGATGTTCTCGACGATCAAATTAAAATCAACGGCGGTCACGACCAATGCGTCGTGTTTTGTGAGAGCGGCGGGCGGAACTCGCCGCTGTTCGACCCCCATGAACACAGCAGGGACGGACCGAAAGAGGTATTGTCGATGTTGCTGAACAAAACGGATTGCCGGACTGCTGATGGCCACGACCAGATCGAGCTGGCGGTTGACAAAAAGAGCCTGCAGATAATCGGCAAACGGTCCTTCTTCAACGTCACCGGAACGCGCGGTGGCAAGTGAAGCCTCGTAAAGGTCAATGCCTTCTGGCGATTGCCGAAGCAATTCCTCGCGAAAGGTCCTTCCGTACTCGCTCCACGGCACAAAATCGCGGCCGAAGGGATGCAGGACCAGGACCCGCTTCGGCTCAGAGTACGCCGCGCCAGTCATGGCGAGAAGCAACATGACCGCACTGAGAAGTATCCGGGAAACCATGCTTTTACGACGCCGTTTACAAGGATTTGAGCGGTCACCAGGCTATTGAAATGTGCTTCCACTGTCCGGTGCCCGACTTTACCCGAATTGCGGGGAGCGCGGGAGGCCAATTAGTATGCATGCACGCCCTGGCTGTACCGCTAAGTCCGGCGCAATTAACCAAGTTATTGGCTGGTCACGGGACTGAAAAGACGCCGTCACGCAATGCCGTTGATTGCATCAATGAGCAATTTTGACAGAAAAGGTTTTTTCAAATAGGCGACGCAGCCAACATTAAATGCCTCCTGGCGAGTGGTCTCGGTATCGATCGCTGTCATGAAAATGACGGGCAAGTCGCTGCCTGATGAAGTCAATTGCCGCTTTAAATCGATACCTGAGATTCCGCCGAGATGAATGTCCAAAAGAAGGCACTCCGCCTCGCAGTTGGCGATATCGTCGAGAAACAATTCCGCCGATGCAAACGTCTGGACGCGAAATCCGTGCGCTGACAAAAGGCGATTGAGACCTTGCAGCATGCTTGGATCGTCTTCAACGACAGCAACGGTGTGCATGCGATTGCCAATCCATATTAACTGGCTCTAAAAATGCTAGGCAATGGCAAACGATCATGGGCGAGTTACGAGGATCCGATTCCTCAAGAAGGCGGTTCTAGATTGATCTGCATATCGACGCGGGCGTGACCAGCCCCCTGTGGGGCGATTTACCCGCTTTGCAGACTACAGTGCTGCACAACATGACTTCACGACGCTATGCAGAATCCGACATGAAAGCAGAGTTTCGAGTTAAATGGCCTTCTCTTCGCGACCCCGCTTCAGCGGGCGATGGCAGTAATTGCAGAATGCCGGCGCCGAAGCGCCGGCACCCCAGTCAGCTTTACTGAGCTGACAGACCCACCGTTCCTTGCACCCGCATAACCGGCGGCGGATTCCATCTGCCGGTCAGCGCCTCGGACTTCGGAGCGTACAGGCGCATCGTCAGATTGAATGGCGCCTTCGGTGCAGGAAGCCAGTTGGCTTCCAGATCCTTTCCGGGATTCTCGTTCTGAAAATAGAGGTCAAGCGAACCATCGGCATTGTACTTGAACGGCATCCAGCTGCTGACCGCAAAGCGGTTCAGGGCGTTACCGACCTGAAATCCTTCCTGATCGTAGAGCGTGATCGACCAGAACGCATTTACAGGAGGAGCGGCGCCCTTCTCGAATGTGATGGTGTATTTGTTTGCGCCGTCGAGCGGCCTGCCGGATTCGTCGCCGAGATTAAGCGGGTAAATGGCATCCTCGACCACATTCGCGCCAAGTCCTTGCTGCGCGAGAATTGCCCGCTTCAAGTAATAGTTGCCATATACGCCCACCGTGTCGGTGTTCATCGACCAGCCGTTCGCTACTCGAGCTAACGTCGGCAGCTTCCAGGCCATCAGCTTCCGCCCGTCCTGCGGCGCGGTTTCCAGCGCCCTTTGCACGGCGGGATCGAGCTTGCCGATGTCAAAGCTTTTGCCAACCTCGATTCCGATTTTCTTTATCTGCGCGATGATCGGCTCGTCGGTGACATGAGGCGGATGAAGCTTGAGCAACTCCGCTGCATAGGCGAAATACACGCCAGCCGTCATTGTATCGACCTGGACTTTTGGCGGCGTCCTCATATCGACGCTTGGGTCCGGCTTGAATTCGACCGGCTTGGGTGTCTTTCCGAATTCGGAAAGCAGCGTGACTCTATAGCCAGCCTGGATCTTATGAACCGCATCGTAGTCCGCCGGGCCGTCCGTCTTGGTGCGGCCGATGACCCAGACATAAGGCGTTGGGGCTTCGATGCGCTGGGTATCCTTCGGAAGCTTGAACTCATCGGCGAACCTGTCGCGCAGATCCGGCCTCCAGCCCGGGGGCGTCACCAGAAAGGTCCCCGCCTTGGTGCCCGTCGTTCGCCAGCCTGGCGACGCAAAAACATCGGTCCACATGTCGAGCATCGGCAGCAGGTAGTAGCGTCCATCGGTGTCCGGAGCCGTGATGACGACAGGTTCCTTGGTCATGTCCAGCCATGAGGCGGAATACAGAGTATCGAAATTGGACCGCACGACACCTTTGAAGCTTGCCGGCGGGTATTCGGGCACGTTGACGAACGTGTTCATCGGACCCTTGAAATCCGTCGTGCCGTTGGTGAATTGCTTCCGGGACACATCCATCGACATGATGGAGTAGAAGTAAATATAGGCGTCCACCGCAATAGCGTGGGCCTCCTGCTCGGTGATTGGCGCCGCCGTTTGGGCCGGCGCCGCTGGCGCGGCCGCCGCGCCAAGGCAGAGAGACAATGTCAGCGTCAGAATTCCTCGAAACATGTCGAATTCTCCTGTTCAGCGAGGTGATGCCGTGATCCCTTGAAGTTGCGTTCGAGATCGGGGGAAGCACGCGCCTCTCCCGTTTCACTCATCTCAGTAGCAAGGCGGATAGGGGTAATAGCCGCAGGCGGGGCGGGCGTACGGTGCAGCATATGCAGCCGCTCCATATGCAGCCGCTCCGGCGGCGCCGGCATACATCGCTCCGCGAAACGCCGAACGACGCGCAACGCCGGCAAACGACATCGGCGTGAACGGCCGGCCGATGATGTCAATGAAGACTGCAGCCGCGCCATCTCCGCCAGTGAGATCGCCTTCAAGGGTCTGAACGTTAAACGTCAGCTTGTCACCGTCGAGCTTCGGATTCTTCAGCACCACAACCGCGTCCTTCACCAAGCCATCCTTGCCGAGGACGGACACGGTTGCGTTCGGCGGATTCTTGGTAAAGCTGTCGTCACCCGATCCCCACTCCGCGATGACGTCCGCGGTGGGCTGATGGCCTGCAGATCTTACCGGACGATCGGCAAATATGATGGAATTGGGCGATACGCCGGTCAAAGTGAGCGTGTCGCCCTGCAACGTCGCACCGCGCGAATTGAGCACGAACAGCGAGGGCACGATCTCAGGCTTGGCAGAAGCAGCAGGAGCGCCGATCGTCTTCATGGAAGAAGGCGCCGGAGCAGTTTGAGCGGTGGCCGTTCCTACTCCGCCTAGCATCGCCGCCACGGCGAGCAACCCGGCGATCTGAATCAATTTTGCGCTCTTCATATCTGCTTCTCCTGTTGGGAATTCGGGTGGAACGTTTCTCGAAATTACTTTCGCAGAGGTCCCGCTTATCGGCGACTATGAAAAAGCTTCGCAACATCGACTATGCAAAAACGAGCAGACAGCGAAATATAAAAGATGCGCTCAAGGAGAAGCGAGATTCGCCGCGCCGATTCTGCATAGCGTCGGCCTACGAATCTCGTGCAAATGAACGTTTTGGCATCAACGAATGACCGGGGCGCCGCCGTGGTTATTATTCTGTGCCTCTACGTTGTCGCGCTATGGGCCATATTCTCAAAGTTCAAGCTTGTGCGCTGGGGCTGGCTATCGGGGACGGTCTCGATACTCATTGGCGTATTCATTCTCGCGACGTTTCTCGCCCTGTTTAATTACCTCACGCCCTCGGGCAAGGTCACCGTGACGGGTCGTGTGGTGGAAGTGACTCCAAATGTGACCGGCCAGATTGTCGCCATTCCGGTCAAGACGAACGTGCCAGTGAAGAAGAATGATGTTCTGTTTCAGATCGATCCGGCCCCCTTTCAATACAAGGTGACGCAGCTGCAGGCATCGCTGGCCGCGGCGCGACAACAGACCCAGATATTGAAATCGAATTACGAACAGGCGAGAGCGAACGTCGCTGGGCTGGAGGCCCAGGTTAAGTACAATGCGAAGCGTCTTGAGGATATTCAGAAGCTTTATGCTGGCGGGGCCGACACCGAGTTCAAGGAGCAGGACAACCAGGTTCAATTCGAAACGGTGACAGCGCAACTCAACGCGGCCAAGGCAACGCAGCAAAGTGCCAAACTCGCGCTGGATTCCGAAATCGGCGGCGTCAACACATCGGTCGCACAAATCCAGGCGCAGCTGGAGAATGCCAACTGGGAATTGTCGCAGACGACGATTCGCGCACCGGCGGACGGGTACGTGACGGTCGTGGCACTGACTGTCGGCGATCGGGCATTGCAGGCCCGCTCGACGATGTCGTTTATCGTCGAGAATGAGATTACGATTGTCGGGATGTTTTCACAGAATGGCTTCCAGACCATCAAGGTCGGCACTCCCGTTGATATCGTTTTCGACAACGCCCCGGGCCGCATTTATCACGCAAGGATTACGGCAATTCCCAAAGGTATCGGTCAGGGGCAGATTGCCGTATCTGGAACGCTCGCGCGCACCAATACGCTCGGCGGCACGTCCGCTTTTCCCGCCGATGAAATGAGCCGTGACTCGCTTCGACTCGGGATGTCCGGAAACGCAACGGCATTCGCCGACAATGCAGGCGTTATCGGTCTCCTCGCATCCATTCTTGTCTGGATCAGCGCCTATACCGCTTATCTGTAATTGCCGCCGAATCGATTGCGGCGAAGCGACGGCAGATCTCGCTGGGCTTCTTTTGGCATATTGAATGCCATGTCATCGGAATCACCCGAGTTGACGGTTCTCCCGCGGGCGAGTTAAGCTCAACCGCCAGTGTTGTAACATCGCGCTTCCGAAAGCGTATGACTTTGGCTGCTTCGGGCCGGCTTTCCCCGGCGAACGCGAAGTGAGAATGACCGGCGACCCTGTGATTCATATCGTCGACGACGACGCTTCGTTTCGGACGGCGATTTCGCGATTGCTAAAGCTATCCGGCTATGAGGTCGCAGACTATGAATCCGCGACTTCCTTCCTGCGCGCCATTGAAAATGCCAAACCAGGCTGCATCCTTCTCGACGTCCAGATGCCAACCTTGGGTGGTCTGCAACTTCAGGAAGAGCTGGCAAAGCTGTCACGCAACTGGCCCATTATTTTCATGACAGGCCATGGGGATATTCCCACGAGCGTTCGCGCTATCAAGGCCGGCGCCGAAGACTTCCTCTCGAAGCCCGTATCCAAGCAAACATTGCTGGAAGCCATCGACCGCGCGCTTGTCCGCTATGGGGCGATACAGCAAAGCCAGGACCAGCTTAATACCCTCAGGTCGCTTATCGCGACGCTGACCCCTCGGGAAGCCGAGGTCTTTGCGTTGATGGTTCGCGGCAAACTGAACAAGCAGATTGCCCATCTGCTGGGCACGTCCGAACGGACCATCAAGGCTCATCGGCACATGGTGATGCAGAAACTGCAGGTTCAATCGTTTGCAGAGGCAGTCTCAATCGCTGAGCGAGTCGGGCTACCGATGCTCCCGCCGGACACAAGCGGCGCCTCATAAGGCTCGCGGCGCCCGATGCCGCTCATCTCTGCGCCTCGCCGTAGAGTTGAGCAACTCCCCAATTTGCCCCAAAGGACAATATCGCTTGAACCTGCGCGGTGGTGTGTTGCGCTCGGTCGAACCATTTCACCGTGCTCGCAATAGTCGGGGGCTTTCGATGACCATCCACCAGTGGGTCGCGCCTGTGGCGGAGACGTCCTTCACGCGAGAAAATAAGTCGTACCGCGATCTCATCGAACAAGCGGAAAAGCTGGCCCTCGCTGATCTGGACGAGCCGCTCCATATTTCGGCTCTGTGTCGCGCCCTTGCGGTAAGCGAGCGAACGCTTCGCAAAGCATTCCACAAAACTTACGGCCTTCCACCGTGCCGGCATCTTCGAATGTTACGGTTGTCTGAGGCCAGACGCGCCCTTTTATCCGCAGATTGCGAGCTGACCACCGTGACAGAAGTTGCGATGTGCTTTGGCTTCGTGGAGCTGGGACGCTTTTCGGTCGAATATCGGAAGGTATTTGGCGAAAGTCCTTCGCAGACGCTGTATCGCGCATCCCATACCAGGACTTTCCCGCGGCCAAGGGGGCTCCTGGCCACGTTTGCACTTTGAGCGTTGGTGAGTCTCTGAACCGTCAATGAGACGAGGTGAACAAACCGCATTGATCTAGATCAATTATCATTTGGTCAAGGACGCATACACGAGTAGTTCAGAGGGGGGCTAACTAAAATGGCATCGATTCCTTCACTGCATGAGACGCGACCGACACGTGGACAGTGGCTTGCCTTGGAGAAGATGCTAACCGGTCTTCTGGGCGCAAATGAATTTGGCAGACTATGTCATGGTATAAGAGTTGGGGCCGTCGGCGAGGATATTTTGAGGATTTTTGCTCCGACTGAAATTTGCGCTGCCGACATTCGGCTTAGCCACTTGGACGATTTTGCCGTCGCAGCCGAGTATGCGTTCGGACGGCCCATTCGGATAGTGAACATATTGCCCGCGGATTCGGATTCAGTCGCGTGATATTGGGATCGTCTCCGCACTTCGCGAGTGATGAGCCCAAGCACTGGCCAGCAGCGCTGCTGCTCGCTCGCTCGCAGCCATGCCGGGAATGAGCCTTATCCTGCGCGGCGATTTTGGAAGTGACTTTGCTTCTTAGAGTGACTTTAGAGCAACATAGCGGGCCGATTTTGCATAGCGCGGATTTACGGCGCGACATCCAATCTATGGTTGATACACTGTGATCTCCAAGGGTGGGGCAAACCGATGACGCGCGACATATCCGAACGAAAATCTGTCCGTCGGCTCATGCATTCAAGCATCGGCGCAGTCATGGCGCTGTTCGGGTCTTTGACCGGGGCGGCCTACGCGGACGAGAGCGGCATTTCGTTCTGGCTTCCCGGGCAGTTTGGCAGCCTCGCGGCAGCCCCGCAGGTGCCGGGCTGGTCCGGGGCCGAAGTCTATTATCACACCACCGTAGCAGCGTCGGGCGCCGTAGCCGCGGCAAGAGAGATTCAAATCGGCAGGTTCTCGCCGACAGTTAATGTCAGCTTCAATGCAAATTTGAATGCGCAGGCCGATCTGCTGCTCCTCAACCCGACCTACACGTTTGCGACGCCGGTGCTGGGCGGGCAATTGGCCGTCGGCGTAGCCGGAATATTCGGCCGATCGGCTGCCTCCATCGACGGAACGCTCACGACAGGGGTTGGTCCGTTTGCGACAACCCGCATGGGCAGCATCGGTGACTCGATCACCTCCTTCGGCGACCTGTATCCGATGGCGACGCTGAAGTGGAACGCAGGCGTACACAATTTTATGACCTACGTGACCGGAGATATTCCCGTCGGTGCCTACGATCCAAACCGCCTCGCCAACATCGGCATCGGCCACGGCGCTATCGACGGCGGCGGCGGCTACACATACTTAAACCCGCAGACGGGGGAGGAATTTTCAGCCGTCGCCGGATTTACCTACAACTTCAAGAACCAGGACACGCAATACCAGAACGGCATCGACTTTCATGTCGACTGGGGCGCTTCGAAGTTTCTCTCGAAGCAGGTTTTCGTCGGTCTCGTCGGATATCTATACCAGCAGGTCACCGACGATTTTGGTCAACACCCAATTCTCGGTGGTTTCCGGTCACGTGTCGTCGGCCTCGGCCCGCAGATCGGATACCTGTTTCCGGTCGGTGACATGCAGGGATATCTGAATCTAAAAGGATATGGCGAATTCGACGCGGCCAACCGGCCATCGGGCTGGAATACTTGGTTGACGTTCTCGATCTCGCCGATGGCGCCCACCAGCACCGTGGCGCCGACGCATCGAATGGTGACGAAGTAAGGGAATCGATCCAAGCTGGGTCGGTCTCCGCGCGCGGGTTCATTATGAGGCGATCCGGTGACTATTGGTCTTAAGGGACGCCGTTATTTGTTGCTTCCTGCAATAGTGATCGTTTGTTACGTCACTGTTAGCTACCTCATTTTGCCCGCTACATGGTCACGGATCGAGCATGAGCCTGGGCTTTCAAATCGGCCGATGCTCACTTCGACGGCGCAGGGAATCCCAGGCGATCCCATTAATGTTGGTCTCATTGGAACTCGTGAAGACGTAATTTCCGCATTTAATGCCTCCGGCTGGTATCCTGCAGATCCGATTACTTTGCGGACGAGCTTGGAAATCGTGGGCAGCGTATTGTTTGATCGGTCTTACAGGAGTGCACCGGTCAGTCCGCTCTTTTTCGAGGGGCGGCATCAGGACCTGGCATTTGAAAAGCCAGACGGAGTAAGCGCCGACCGCCGTCAACACGTCAGATTTTGGTTGGTGCTTGCAAGCGGAGCCGAGGGAAGTCCTGTCTGGCTTGGATCTGCAACTTTCGATAAGGGAGTCACTCTGAGCCGCGACACCGGCCAGGTTACGCACAAAATCGCGCCAAACGTTGATGAAGAGCGCGGCCGATTGGTAGCCGGACTGAACCAGGCGCAGATGGTCACGAGCATTTATCAAATGAAGGGGATCGGCCCCACCCTGAATGGGCGGAATGGCGAAGGTGACCCATATTACACCGACGGAGAGATATGGGTGGCGAAGCTGGCTCGTCGAGGGGATAAAGCAGACAAGATTGCCATGATACAGCCGGCGCCTGCACTAATTCAGATAAAGGATGCGGTGTTTTCCTGGAGTTCTCTTGGCCATTGACCGTTCCGTTCTTTCCAACGACGCACTGGTGGAGAAATACCGGCTGCCGCTTTCTGCATAGCCATACGCGAAGTGAACCACCAAAATCCAAAAACTCCGCAAGCAGGTGGCAACGGCCGAGCGCTTGGAATGAGGAGCATGATGTCGATAAAACTGCCGCTTTGGCTTCGCTTTGTCCTGCTGGTTGGTGTCCTCATTCTTGTGGCAGGCGCAGGTCTGTTTGCCTACCGGTACTATACTCGTCCGGTGACGCTTACCATAGCGGTCGGCTCGATCGACGGAGAGGCTGCCAAGGCGATGTCAGCCATTGCAAGCGAGCTCGTTTCAACAAACAAACCGGTGCGGCTTAAGGTTATCGACAGTGGCACCGCTCTTGAAGCAGCTAACGCGTTTTCGGCTGGTAAGGTCGATCTCGCTGTGGTTCGCGGCGACGTCGGTGACCTGTCGCAGGCGCAAGCTGTCGTCGTTGTCAGCCATGTGGTAGTGCTGATCATCGCGCCGCCCGGATCGTCAATCGATAGCATGGGCAGCCTGAAGGGACACACAGTCGGCGTGGTCGGCGGAGTAGCGAACTCCAAAATTGTTGATGTCTTGACCAAGGAATACGACCTAGCCCGCGCAAATTTTAAGAACATTGCTTTGACGGACGTCAAGCAAGCCATTCAATCAAAACAGGTCAGTGCTCTACTCGTCGCGATCCCACTGGCCGAAAAATATCTCTCCCTCATTCGCGGATTTTTTCAGCTCGACCACAAAAAGGTGCCGGTACTGGTCCCAATCGAGTCTGCGGGGGCCATTGCAGAGACTGAACGTGCCTTTGAAAGTTTCGACGTCCCGAAGGGCACGCTGCGGGGGTCGCCGCCAGTACCGGACGATGACCTGACGACCTTAAGGGCTTCATTATACCTGGTTGCGAACAAGAAGCTCGGCACTGATCTGGTGACCAGCCTCACGCAGGCGATCATGAGCGTGCGCAGGGATCTTCTGCACGAGCAGCCGATCTTCGCGCAGATCACCGCGCCCAGCACCGACCAGGACGCCTACCTTCCGCTGCACCCTGGAGCGGCAGCCGTTTACAACTCCACCACGCAGAGCTTCATGGATGAGTACGGCAACTGGATCTATTTAACGCCAATGGCGCTGGGGGGCGCTGCCACCCTACTTGCCGCGGCGTGGAAATTTTTGGGGATCGGCGGCCCGCAACTCCGGAAGGCCCTCTGGATTCTCTCTATGCCTTGGCGCGGCGGATTCGGAAGGTCGATACAGAGGCCGAGCTATTGGATATCGAAGAAGAAATCGACAACATTCTCAAAGCAGAACGCGCCAAATCCGCTGACGGAGACGAGAGCGCGGTAGATGCCGCTACATTGAATGTGGCAGCCCATCGGTTAGAGAACTTGATTCACGATCGCCGGGCCATTCTTGCGAAGAGACCGACAGTTGCCTCCGCGGCCTAGGCGACGCGGCACTAAGTCGCCAAACGACACGAACCACGATTGGCCGAATAACAGACTAACAACCAAGGAGAGCAGTCATGAAACATCTGATTATTCCTCTATCGCTGGCAGCAGGCTTCATCGCCATGAGCACCATGGAAGCAAGCGCGGTCGTCTGCGCTCGCGGCGTGGTTCGCGCAGGCTGCGTCGCCGCCGGCGGTGCCGCCGTCGTGGTCGGGCGGCCTGTTGTCCGTCGTGCGGTCGTTGTGGCGCCACGGAGGGTCGTTGTTCGTCGCAGGGTGTACTGACCATCCCGCAACGCATCAGCTCAAGGCTGCCGCGCAATAAATGGGCGGCAGAGCACTTGGCCGCGGCCTGGTCGAATCGGCACGACGGATTGAGAAAATGGACGGCTAGAGAGTTCGGGTGGAAAAACCGCCCGTCTCTTCAATGAAGTAATGCGATGTGAATACCTTGTGGCCTCAGAACAGAGATGAACCATGAGCGCGATCGCGTTATCGTGCATCGCGCTTGCGTGCATCTCAGGTGGCGCCCTGCTCGGTATGTTCCTTCGCAGCACATTGGCTGGGCATCATCTGAGCGGGGATGCAAAGGATGTGGTCCGGCTGGGCACCGGTCTCATCGGGACGATAGCCGCACTTGTTCTTGGCCTGCTGATAGGCTCGGCGAAGAGTTCGTACGACACGCAGAGCACTCAAATCAAACAGCTGACGGCCAATATTATCCTGCTCGACCATTTCCTGGAGCAGTATGGGTCAGAGACAGCCGGGGTCCGCAATCTGTTGCGACGCGGCGTCGATATTTTAGCCGATCGAATGTGGCGTGAGAACAATTCCGATCTTGCCAAGGCGGCCCCCTTCGAGGCAAGCGCCGCAAGCGAAGCATTCTATTTGAAACTTCAGGAACTTTCGCCACAGAACGATTTTCAACGCTCTCTGCAAGCCCGGGCAATACAGTTAAGCACCGATATTGCGCAAACGCGCTTGCTGCTGTTCGCGCAGATGGGCAATTCGATTCCCATGCCCTTCCTGGTGGTGCTGATTTTCTGGCTTACCATCATCTTTACAAGCTTCAGTCTGTTTGCCCAACCTAGCGCAATCGTTATCGGCTCTCTGTTTATCTTTGCGCTGTCGGCCGCCGGGGCGATTTACCTGGTCCTTGAGCTGGGTCAGCCGTTTGCGGGGCTGATGCAGATATCCAGCGCACCATTGCGCAACGCCCTCGCGCTGCTCGGTTTATGAGCGTTCGCGGGCGCCATTTGGAATAAGCAAACCGCGAACCTACGCTTTGTTGCGATTTATCCGAGGGCTGCAAAAGCTGTTGGTTTTTGCATAGTCATCTGCGGCTATTTCGAGAAATATCCCACTGCGCCCCGTCTTTTTTGCTCACCGGTGACGCGAGAGATTCGCCATGAACGTCCGCTCTGCGGCGATCGACCGTCCGGATACTGAA
>WNEZ01002857.1_pt1 | contig 14837 bp, 19 predicted proteins | sample 5400521 | NCBI WGS metagenome assembly WNEZ01 (sample SAMN13153339, study PRJNA577476) | soil metagenome | isolation source: 120 cm saprolite under Douglas fir tree site 2 hole 1 replicate 1 | place: USA:California | collected 2015-04-18
CGTTCTCACTCATCGGTGCCTTCTGGCTCCTGTGGTTGCTCGGTTACAACATGAGCGTCGCAGTCTGGGTTGGACTCATCGCCCTCGCCGGAATCGACGCCGAGACCGGCGTAGTGATGCTGCTCTATCTCGATCATGCGTGGGAAAAATTTCGCGCTGCCGGACGGATGAACAGCATGCGCGACTTGCACGATGCCGTAGTCGAAGGCGCGGTGCAACGCGTTCGGCCCAAAATCATGACCGTTTGCGCAATTCTCTTTGGGTTGCTGCCAATCATGTGGTCGCCGGCAATGCAAGCCGGCGCCGACGTGATGAAACGCATCGCCACTCCGATGATCGGCGGCGTGATCAGCAGCGCGATTTTGAATCTGCTCATCTATCCGGTGATTTATGTGATCTGGCGCCGGCGCGAGCTGCCGGACAAGGCCGAGGAAGAAGGGGCGCCGTTTCTACCGCCTGAAATCGTTCCTTCGCGCCAAAATCGACAACGTGTTCTCAAATGGCTCGCGCTGATCATCGCCGTGATCGCGATTTTCTACGGAGGAAAATGCGCGTGGCAAAAACTGCGTCCTGTCCCGACTTCGGCCGCGCCATTCCTCACCCAAAACGTCAACGACCTCACTGCCAATTTCGTCGCGCGTGCAGGCGGACTTCGCCAGGGCAACAACGAAGTGCTGATCGAATTTCACGACGCAAACGGTCAACTTGTCGATGTCGGCAACGTGAAGTTCGACATGGACATGAACATGCCCGGAATGCAGATGCACTCCGGCAGCACAATCGAGCGGACGAATGTGCCGGGCCGCTATCGCGCCAAAATCAAGATCGACATGGCCGGCGATTGGCAGGCGAAAATTTCTTTCGACGGCCCGAAAGGCAAAGGCGGGCAAAGCTTCTCCGTATCTGCAAAATGAACTGGCTGATCACGAAATTTCGAAATCACGAATGCAGTGCTGTGAACAAACAACAAACAAAGAAACCAATGAAAATAAACCTCACCTGCATCGTCATCGCAGCTTTGGCTCTCGCGGCGGTGCCAGGATGCGCAACTGACAGTCAGAAGGATTGTCCTCCAAGTCAGGCATGTCCTCCGAGTCAATGCAGATGATCACGATCGGCACAGGCATGAGAGCAGCGCGGCAAATATCTGAAATCGTCCAGCGAAATAACACTGAGTTGCCCAGCGATCCCAACTTCAACGTCAAGACTAAACAATGAAAGGAAACCAAAGATGAACCCCAAACTACTCATAACCCTCACCACATTAACCCTGACAGCGTTCGCGATAACCGCTCGCGCTGGTCATCGGGCATTCCCTCAACTTCCGACTAAGCAAAACGAATTGCCCGGTGAGCAAACCGGCGCGCCAAGAGAGCCAGTGAAATCTGTGTTGGATCATTACCTGAACATCCAGTCTGCACTGGCGAACGATTCGATCGGCGGCGTAGCTTCCAATGCTTTAGCAATCGCCAGCGCCGTGCGCGGCGATTCGATGAAGATGCTTTCGCCCGAAATGGCGGCGCAAGCTGATGCCTTGGCCAAGACGAAGGACTTGGCCCAAGCGCGCGCGGTATTCAAACGACTCAGCAAGTCTCTGATCCAGTACTTGGCCAATCACAAAATCACGAGCGCGTCTGTGGAAGTTTATTGCCCGATGGCGAAGGCAAGCTGGCTGCAAAGGGACAAGAAGATCAACAACCCCTACTTAGGAGGTTCGATGCGCAGCTGCGGAACGATCAAGTAGAAGCCAGGCGTATCACCATCCGATGGCTGACTGACGAAGAGTTGAAGCACGTATGAAAAAGCCGCACCCGCGCGGAATGTCACACGCCGCCATGCTACTCCGAAAGAGCCGCCCGCCGGCAGCTACGCTGGACCGGCGGCGGCTCACCTTCATCTTGGGCGCTGCATTCGTGGCGGCGATCGCCCTCGCTGGATTCAGCATCTGGAGTTCGTTGCCCATCAAACTTAGAGACGCGGATCGCGCAATGCTAAGGCAGTATGACTCGATTCAAGTAGCTCTGTCTCACGACGACTTAGCCTTAGCTGAAAAAGCGGCCGCCACATTAGCCGACTCTTACGAAAAGAGGCGACCAATCTCCGCGGCCGCGCAGGCGCTATCAAAAGCCGATTCGCTCGAAGCAGCTCGCGAGGCATTCAGCACGATGAGCGCCGAAGCTGTCAAAATGGCGCGAGGTCACAAGGAGTACTACATCGTCGGCTGCACGCTGAACGAATGTCCGGCCCGCTGTGTGAACTGTCAGATGTATAGATTTGGCAATTGGGTGCAGACCAATGCGACTATCGCCAACCCATTTATGGGAAAAGCGAGTCTGCACTGCGGAGTAATCAAATCATAGATGATGTTATGAATATCCTACGCCCGTCGCGTTACTCGTTGCTGGAATCCGCAGTCACACCTGAAGAAATCTTTTGGAATCGCCGCCGATTCATTACAGGACTGGCCTTGGCGGCAACTAGTGCGGCGTTTCCAGCTTGCCGGTCCAAAGAAAGCGCATCCGAAGCAACGGACGCTCCATTGCCGCTGCGGGCTTCCGACAGTCTTTATCCCGCGATGCGAAGTTCCAGATATCATGTTGACGATCGGACGCTAACTCCGGCCAACATTGCCGGTCGCTACAACAATTTTTACGAATTCACCACTGACAAAGCCGCGGTGGCGCGTCTTGCGTCCGGGCTCACGATTGATCCGTGGACTATCGAGATTGGAGGTCTGGTGCAAAAGCCTTTCCAGATTGGCTTCGAAGATCTCGTCAGAAAATTCCCACTGGAGGAGCGGATCTACCGCCTGCGCTGTGTCGAGGCGTGGTCGATGGTAGTGCCCTGGGTCGGCTTTCCATTTGCAAAATTCATTGAGTTCTGCGCGCCGCTATCATCGGCGAAATACGTACGCTTTATGTCTTTTTACCGACCGCAAGAAGCCGTCGGTCAGAGAGAGCAGGACTATCCCTGGCCTTACTATGAGGGTCTGCGCCTGGATGAAGCAATGAATGAGTTGACACTGATGACAACTGGGATCTACGGCAAGCCGTTGCCGAGACAGCACGGTGCGCCTCTGCGTTTGATCGTTCCCTGGAAGTACGGCTACAAGAGTCCGAAATCGATTGTGAAAATCGATTTTGTCGCGGAGCAGCCCCGCACCTTCTGGAATGATTTGGGGCCGGCCGAGTACAGTTTCTTGTCCAATGTCGACCCGGACGTGCCGCACCCGCGCTGGTCGCAGATGACCGAACGCGATATTGGCATCGACATGCGCATTCCGACATTGAAGTTCAATGGTTACTCTGAATTCGTCGCCTCACTTTATGCTTAGGACTCGCAAGAAATTATGAACCGCTGGCTCCGCCAATTGCACCGCTTTCTCGGCGTTTTCTTTTCGCCGCTGTTGTTGCTGTATATCGCCACGGGGTGGTGGCAAACAGTCACCGTCAATCGCAACAAAGGTCTGGGGTTCGGCAAATCCTGGATCGAGAGACTCTCTACCATTCACATCGACCAATACTTCCCTTGGGGGATGCGCGACTACTCGACTTACCTTTTCAAGGGCCTGATCATCACAATGAGCGTCGGCCTGATCTTTACTACGCTCCTAGGACTGGTGATGGCGTTTCGGTTCGTGAAAAACAAGACCGCCATGGTGATAACTCTGGCGGCGGGAATCGCGATCCCTGTGCTGCTCCTCTATCTTGGAGAAGGCGCGAAGAAGCAGTTGAAATCGCCAGGTGCGCCAAGCGCCACGCAGCATCCTTAGTCGCTATGCGTGTTCGCGAGTTTCGGCCATTGGTCGATTAACATCAGAGAAGCCTACGCAAGCCCATGACACAGAGATTCTTTAACACCTGGCCGGTATTGCGTTCAAATCAAAATCGACATGTCTGGCCGTGGAACGCGAAAATTTCTTACGAAGGACCGCACGAGCAGGGCCAACAAAGTTCTCCGATCACCGCAAAATGATAAGGCAGAAGACCACGGACCAGCGCTATAGTCGCAGATAAGCACGCCATGATCATGCATAATCAGAATTCGCTCAAGGTGGGCGCGGCTGCCAAGGCGGCCGGAGTCGGTGCGCAGACGTTGCACTATTACGAACGACTCGGATTGTTGCCAAAGCCGAAGCGTTCCGCGGCAAATTATCGGCTCTACGCGCCCGAAGCGGTCCGTCGCGTTCGATTTATTAAGAAGGCGCAGGCGCTGGGCCTGACGCTCGAGGAAACAAAACAAATCCTGGATTTGAAGGATCACGGTCGCGAACCGTGCCGCAAAGTGGCCGAGCTTGGCGAAAAACATTTGCAGGAAATCGATGCGCGTCTCAGGCAGCTGCGCGCCTATCGCCGGGCGCTTGCGCAAGCGGTCAGCGCGTGGCCCAAGAAAAACCTTTCCGAGCGGCATTGCGCAGGTGAGTTTTGCGATCTGATCGAGCGGCTGCCGTAGCGCAAAAAATTATTTCAAAACCCTTTGACTCTCTATCTAGCTAGAGGGTCTAGCGTCTCGGCATGAAAGCAAAACAGGCCGGAATTCTGGCAGTGATTCTTGGATCGATATGTTGCATCGGGCCGTTGCTGCTGGTGGCAATAGGCGTTGGTAGCGGCGCGGCGTTCATCGGTCGTTATCACTGGTTTTTCATCATCGCCGCGATGGCGGTGCTGACTTGGGCGTGGGCAAAATATTTGCGCGAAAAAACGGTTTGCGATTGCGAGCACAAAGCAATGGGAGGACGGCGCAGCGCGATCGTGACGTTGTTAATCACTACCGCGCTCGTGATCGGCTTCGCCGGGCTGAACATAAGCCGTTACGTGTTTGGCAGCGTGCCGCCTGCAGCAGAAAATCAACTCCCGAACGGGCTGAGTCGCTCCGTGATTTCAGTTGATGGGCTGAGCTGTGTGGCCTGTGAAATTCCAGTGCGCCATGCACTCAGGCGAATCGAGGGCGTCAAGGCAATTTATGTTAGTGCCGCGACCAAAACGGCAACGGTGGAGTACGAACCGGTCAAAACCAATCCAGAACAACTAGTCGCGGCAATCAATTCCACCGGGTATCGCGCGAGCATGCCTAACAAATAGAGCTTTTGCTGAATCATTAATTGGAAAGGAACAAAAAATATGAAAACACATCTCACTGCAGTTTTGGCGGGCGGTTTGCTTTACGCGCCGTTTGCCAGCGGCGCTGAAAACGCAACGGCGGTCACTGCCGATCGAGTCAGCGTATTCAAAGCTCCATTAGTCTGTCCGGCCGCGCCGCAAATTGGTTGCGGCAGCGCTTCAAAGCCAATTCTTTTGGACTTGGAGAAGCAGTCTGGAGTTTTCGAAGCGTGGTTAAACCGCGCCGGAACAATAATCGCCGTTGTCTGGAGGCCTGAATCGGACGCTGAAACTCGCAGCAAGGTGGCAACGGACCTGAAGGAAGATCGCGCGACAGAACTCCAAGGAGATTCCCGGGATAAAGCGGTGCAGGATTTCTTGTCCGGCAAAGGCTGGTATCACGGTGTGGATGTCGATCGCTTGAGTGAGGAGGAAGCTGACATTATCGCTGCGCGACTTGTTCGCTGGGTACAAGCCAAATCATCATTGGCCAAAGAGAAAGCCGAAGGACTGCAACGCGCCTTCGCGGAAACGTTGCGCAAGGACTTAACCGGCGAGTATGCCCGGCTGAATCAGAAGCCCAGGAGCTTGGGAGACATTGCCCGCGATTACCTCAATGAAGAACAAATAAAGATTTTGAAACAAGCAATCAAAGATGAAGAGGCAATCGAAAACGGCGAGCGGCCAGCGCCGAACCAAAACTGAGATATGGCGAGCGGGCCGGTCTTGCAGTCGATTATCACTTGTCCGAAGTGCGGACATCGCGCTGAAGAGACGATGCCGACGAATGCATGTCTTTTTTTCTATGGGTGCTCCCAATGCGGCGCGACATTAAAACCGAAGTCCGGCGACTGTTGTGTATTTTGCAGTTACGGATCTGTGCCGTGTCCACCGGTTCAGATGAGCGCCGCCTGTTGCGCACAAGCAAACTAATCACCTCCGCGTTGCTCGAACTTTTGATTTATCCGATCATTTATTTAGTCTGGCGGCGACGCGAGTTGCCTGCCGAAGCTGCTTTTCTTTAATTGATGATGGGAGGTGATGACATGAAGAAGTCGATCTTAAGCGTTAGCCTCGGTCTCGCGATCTTGGCAAGTTCGGCATTTGGCGCCACACAGAAGATCACTTGCCGCATAACCGGCAAGAAGATGGATCAATGCTGTTGTGAAATGAAAAATGGCAAGTTCTATTGCAAGCTGACCAAGAAAACTTACGACCAATGCTGTTGCGACATGAACTGAATCTGCGCCGAACCGTTATCATCGTTGCGTTGCTCAACCTCGGCTACTTCGGAATCGAGTTCGGCGTCGCTTTGGCCATCGGTTCGGTTTCGCTCTTTGCCGACAGCGTCGATTTTCTGGAAGACACTTCGATCAATCTGCTGATTGCGTTGGCGCTCGGCTGGGGCGCAACTAATCGTGCTCGTTTGGGAATGGCTCTCGCTGGAATCTTGCTCATTCCCAGCCTGAGCACTGTTTGGACAGCGTGGCAGAAGTTCCTGCTGCCGCTGCCGCCCGCCGCCATTCCTCTGACGCTGACAGGACTGGGTTCTCTCGCTGTAAATCTTTCCTGTGCATTCATGCTGGCGCGTTTCCGGACGCATAGCGGGAGCCTGACGCGCGCGGCATTTCTCTCCGTGCGAAATGACGCTCTCGCGAACATCGCCATTGTTGTCGCTGGCTTTATTACGGCAGCCACGATCTCCGGCTGGCCGGATTTGATTGTCGGTCTTGGGATTCTGATCATCAACGCCGACGCAGCACAGAAAGTGTGGCATACCGCTCGTGAGGAACATGCGACTGCCGCCGCGAGCTGATAAGTTCAATGACGAAATGAGCGATCACGAACATTCTTATGCCAGGCATTCGCACGCTCCGGCAAGTTTCAACATCGCCTTTGCTGTCGGCATCGCACTCAATACTGCTTACGTTTTGTTTGAAGTCATTTTCGGCCTGATTGGACATTCGCTCGCATTGCTTGCCGACGCCGGCCACAACTTGACTGACGTGCTTGGACTGCTGCTCGCGTGGGGCGCGAGCGCGATGACGAGGAGCATGCCAACGAAACGAAGAACATATGGCCTCCGCGGCACTTCAATTCTCGCTGCCCTGTTTAACGCAATTTTCTTGCTCGTATCCGTTGGCGCAATCGTATGGGAAGCGATGCGGCGGTTCAACGCGCCGACTGATGTTGCTGCGCGGACCGTGATTTGGGTTTCGCTTCTCGGCATTACAATTAACACCGCGACCGCGCTCATGTTCATGTCGGGACGCAAAGGTGATCTCAATATCCGCGGCGCGTTTTTGCACATGGCAGCCGATGCTGCGATTTCGGCTGGTGTCGTCGTTGCGGGTTTCGCCATTCTTTGGACCGGTCTGCATTGGATCGATCCGGTCGTTAGTCTTTTGATTTCGGCTGTGATCGTTTGGGGAACGTGGGATTTGCTGCGCGAATCGGTGAACCTCGCACTGCAAGCGGTCCCGAAAGAAATCGAGCCGGACAAAGTCGCGCGTTATCTGGCCGAATTGCCCGGAATCGAAAAAGTTCACGATCTTCACATTTGGGCAATGAGCACGACGGAAACTGCGCTGACCGCACACCTCGTTAAACCGGATGGCAAAATCGATGATCCTCTTCTCGACCGAATTCAAAAGGAGTTGCACGATCGATTTGGAATCGAGCATATGACCGTGCAGCTCGAATGCGGTGACTCGGATCACTCATGTTCGCAAGAATCCGAACACGTCGTCTAACGGAAACGCAGTCCGATCCGATCAGTCAGCGCGCAGCTGATGTGAACTTCGCGCTGTTACTGACCTACATCACGTTAGGCTGGATGACGATTGAAGGAGCGGCGTCGCTTCTTCTGGGTTGGGCATCAAAAAGTCTTCTGCTGGAAGCATTCGGAATCGATAGCGTGATCGAACTTTTCAGCGCCGGCGTCCTCCTGTGGCGTCTACGCGTGGAAGCAAGCGGAGGCGCGGACGAGGCCAGGGTCGAGGCAGTGGAACGACGTGCGTCCAAATGGGTCGGGTATACTTTGTATTTTCTCGTTCTCTATGTGGTTTTCAATTCGGCCTATGGGCTTTTCGTAGCGCATCGTGTTACCGACACACACGAAAGCGCTTGGGGAATTCTGATCGGGCTGGTTGCTAAAATCGGAATGCCAATTCTGGCCGGCTATAAACTGAAGGTCGCGGCAAGACTCAATTCGCGAGCGCTGCGAGCCGACGCGATCGAAGCAATCATGTGTGGCTATCTTTCGATCGTGTTGATGGTTGGACTCGCCGCCACACGGATTTTAGGATGGTGGTGGCTCGACAGCGTGGCAGCGCTGGCCCTGATTCCGTTCTTGATCAAAGAAGGCCGAGCTGCCATTTCCGGCGGCGAGTGCTGCTCGTGAATCCGGTCCGTGCTCGCGAAGTGCTTACAATGTGAACTTTTCAGGACCGAGACGCTTCGCCTACTTCTTGGTAGCGCACTCGCAACTCTTCCCGCAATTACATTCCTTGCCGTTATTCATCGGGCAGTTCTTGCCGGTCTTTTTGCAATTCGGTTTCTCAGCCGCAAAAGCTACGGTGCAAATCGCCGCCGTCAGAATTGAAAACAGAATTTTCGTGTAATTGTTCATATCTTATTTTGGCCGCGATATCATCTGGGCGCTAGCAAAAAACGAAGAACGCTCGGTCGGCGAAAAAGATTTGAACATTTCACGCTTTGGGTTGATCGAAGAAGGAGCAGTGAACCGGACGCGCTATAACATCATTCGGCTCGCCGTGGTCCTAACGACTATGGTGGCGTGGTTCTCGATCTCGAATCATTGCGCGTTAGGCGGGCTGATTAGCAAAACCAATTCAGCCGTAGCGCCGATGCATTGTCACGGGAATCAGCCAACGCCGTCGAAGAAGAGCAGCGAGGAGGAAATGCCTTGCTGCAAGATCCTCCGCGCTACAGTTAGCGCCGAGGCAAGACCTGTCGAAGTTGCGACCAAAAATTTCGTTCCAGTCCAAGATTGGATTGTTGCCGAATTAATTTCCGCAGCTGAAACGCCGCTTTCGCCGCTTGAGCTTGATACCGGGCCACCCTTTGCTGGTTCGTTCGCGGAATCTGTTTTGCAGCGGAGCATTCTCGCTCACGCTCCTCCTGTCTCTCTGAGCTAACGCGCGCGCCCTGTTCGCAGGGTTCTTGCACGCGCCTGCCCTTTTCTAGCGCGTCGCTGTTGCGTCGTGCCTGTGTCTCTCGGCTGCGTCCTGCGCTGCCGTTTCATTGACAACCTTAATTAACCACAACCAAAAAATGAATATATCAAAACACAAACTTACAGCGCTGCTCTCCGCGGCGATCGCGTTCGGAATGAGCGCGTCGCTCGGACACGCAGCCAATCTTTCGGATCAGGACAAGAAGTTCCTGACCAGTTATGAGAAAATCCATACCGCTTTAGCCGCAGACGATTTGACAGGCGCAAAAGCGGCCGCAACCGAACTCGGCGATTCGGGAAGCGATATCGCTCGGGCAAATTCGTTAAAGGATGCGCGGACTGGATTCGAAAAACTCAGCGCGCAAGCCAAGACGGTAGCAGCCGGCCAAAGCGGCTATCACGTTGCTCACTGCCCAATGCTCAACAAGGATTGGGTGCAAACATCGACAACCATCTCCAATCCCTATGGCGGCAAAGAGATGATCGGCTGCGGGGAAATCAAAAAATAAACATCGACAATCAAGGACGACAACAAACATGAAGAAAACAGAATCACTAATAGCAATCGCAGCCGCGGCGTTATTCGCGGCATCGCCAGTCATTGCCCACGAGGGCCATGAGCACCAAGGGAAGGAGGCGGTGGGCGAACAGAAACAGGAAGTCACAGTCAAAGGCGAGGTCCTCGACATGGCTTGCTACATCGACCACAACGCGACGGGCGAGAAGCACACCGATTGCGCGAAGAAGTGCATTAACTCCGGCTTGCCGGTTGGGATCAAAAGCGATGACGGGAAAACTTATCTGCTGATCGGCGAGCACAAACCGCTCAACTCCGAATTAGCGGAGTACGCTGGGAAATCGATCGCTGTCAAAGGCAAGCTCAGCTCGCGCGACAGGATCAACATGATCGAGAACGCCGAAATCCAGAAGTAGAAGATCGACACCGTGCGAACGCGGCGTCCGATCCGCCGCGTTCGCGCTTCCCAAACGACATGAACACGTTCTTTCAGCATCTCAACGCGCCGGAATACATGCACGCCCTGCTCAATCCACTGCCGGTTTATGGCTTGGCTTTTGGAACATTGGCGTTGGCGCTTGCGTTGTTGCTGAAAAATCACCGCGTCGCAATCGCCGCGCTTGTGCTCGTGTTCGTGGGCGCGCTTTCCGCCTGGCCGGTTTATCATTACGGCGAAGCCGGTTACGATCGGGTCAAAGCGATGTCGGATGCCGCGGGCGAACAATGGCTCGATGAGCACATGGCACGCGGCGAGAAACTGATCTGGACGTTTTACGTGCTAGCTGCTGTTTCCGCGCTCGGAATCGGCGTGATCGCGAAGTGGCCGCGCAATTCTGCTCCGATTGCCATTTCAGCACTCGTTCTTGCTAGCGCAACGCTTGGAATTGGCGGGTACATCGGATACGCCGGCGGCCATGTGCGACATAAGGAATTCCGATTTGAGCCCGCGCCTGAAGCGCGCGCAGAAGAACACCATCACCACGGCGGAGAACATGCGACCGGTGACGAACACCAGCACGGTGCGCAACAAAAACCGGCGGAAAGCTCTAAGGCGGGGACGGAGCACGCCGACCACGAGCACGCTGAGCAACCGAATGGCGAGCAGCCGAAATCGGAGGAAGAGCGAAAGCAACTTGAAGCGAGCCGATTGCAATTGGAAGCGAGTAGACTTCAGCTCGAAGCAAGCCGGAAACAATTAGAAGCAACCGGTGGAGCAAGTCCATCGGCCAGCGCAAGCCCAAGTCCCTCAGCGTCCCCGCATAAACACGATGAGCATCCTCATTGATCGGACGAAGCTAATCTGCGCAATTGTTGGAGCGGGACTTCTGACCGGCTGCGCGTCGACAACTCCACCCGCTTTGCCGCCCGGTAATCCGGCCGATGCAACAGTCCGCGTTCCAGCGCGAACGCCTGATAGCCTGCTCCTACACGACGAGACAACAGTCGCGATCCAAAGCGAGCTGAGTCAAACCGCGAGCGCCGCCCAAAGTGCTGAGACCATGCAACACATGGATCATGGCAGCATGCCAGGAATGCAGCATGGCGAGATGAAAATGGAAGATCATAAAGAGACGACGCCGCAAACAAATGTGGACGCTGAAAAAAAAGCGGTCGCTGATGAGATGAAGAAAACTTCGGATGAGATGAAGAAAACCTCCGATGAAATGAAAGAAAAGTCGGACCAAACAAATCCGCAAAACTTCTATTACACCTGCCGGATGCATCCGCAGATCCACGCGGACAAGCCAGGCAAATGTCCGATCTGCGGGATGACGCTGATCAAGAAGGAAGGCGCGCCGTCCAAATGAAAGCAATTCTTTGTTTGACGGTTTTTCTCGCAGCGAGCGTTTGTCCGGCGGCGTCACTGGACCAATCATTCAGCGATGTTTCCAGCACGGTTTTGTCGCGCACCGGCAAACGCGTGCAATGGAACAGAGGCACGCCGCAAGACGCCGAAGCCGGGCGCTACGTTCTAACGCTGTTGAAGCGTCCGCTCACACCGAACAGCGCGGTTCAAATTGCATTGCTCAACAATCACGACTTGCAAGCGACTTATGAGGAGATCGGGATCGCACAGGCCGATGTGATTGAGGCGGGACTGCTGAGAAATCCGCTCTTTTCCATCGAACGGCGTTTTCCCGGACAGGCGTTGGAGGCGGAATTGGTGACCGAATTTATCGACGTCTTGTTCTTGCCAATGCGTAAGCGCGCTGCGAAAGCGCAACTGGAAGCAGCGAAGTCACGCGTTGGAAATGAAATCCTGAAAATCGCCGCCGAAGTGCGCGCAGCGTTCTGCGAACATCAAGGCAATCTCCAATTCGGAGATCTCGGAGTTGAAGTGGAGAAAGCCGCGGCGGCTTCCGCTGAGGCAGCATTGCAACTTCATCAAGCGGGCAATACGCGCGATGTCGATCTTGCCAGCGAAGAAGCGATGCATGTTCAGGCAAAACTCGATTTGGCAAAGGGACAGGCGCTGGCAATCGACACACGGGAGAAATTAAACAAGCTCATTGGAGCGTGGGGTGAGCAAACCGACTGGACAATCGCGCCGCGTTTGCCTGATCCGCCAAAGAACGAAGTCAGAACGAGCGGTCTGGAGTCGCGCGCGATCGAGCAGCGTCTGGATCTTGTGGCGTTGCGATACGAAGCGTTGGGTCAGGCGCAGAGTCTCGGGTTTGCGCGCGTTCAAGCAGTCGGGCAGCAATTCGAAATTGGTGGTCGTTACGTTCATGAAATCCAAGGGGAACATTCGACCGGGCCGATCATAAGAATTCCAATTCCACTTTTTAATTTCGGACAAGGCGTCAAAGCACGAGGCGAAGCAAAGCTGCGTCAACTTCAACAGCGCTATCTTGGACTTGCTGTGGAGATTCGCTCAGATGTTCGCGTCGCACGTGATCGCATGCTCAATGCGCGCGCGATTGTCGATTATTCGCGATCGACCGTCTTGCCTTTGCGTCATCGAGTCGTCGAAGAATCGCAGCTTCAGTACAACGCGATGCAAATAAGTTTGTTCGATCTGTTGCGAGCGAAGCAGGAGGAAGTGAACGCCGCGCGCCAAGCCGTTGAAGCGCAGCGCGATTATTGGGTCGCTCGCGCGAATTTGGAAAAGGCCGTGGGCGGTTCGCTTAACGGAAAGTTGCTTCAGCTCTCTGAGAGCAAAACAGTTGTGCACGGGAGGTAAATAGTATGATTACACGTCGTAAATTTTTAACCGGGACAGCCGCCGCGGCGGGCGGAGTTTCTTTGTTGCGCGCTGTTGTTCCTGCCAATGCGCAGACCATCTCGCCAACCGCGCAAGTTCCGTTAGCGCAACCGGGTCGCGATTACACGCCGGTCATTACGCCAAACAGTGTCTCTCTGCCGTGGAAGATCGTCGACGGCGCGAAGGTTTATCACCTCGTCGCCGAGGAAGTGAAACACGAGTTCGCGCCGGGACTCGAAGCGCATTGCTGGGGATTCAACGGCCGTGTACACGGACCGACCATCGAAGCAGTCGAGGGCGATCGTGTCCGGATTTACGTGACCAATAAACTACCTGCCGCGACAAGCATTCACTGGCACGGAATCATTCTGCCGAACGGAATGGACGGCGTCAGTGGATTGACGCAAACGCCGATCAAACCGGGCGAGACGTTTAAGTACGAATTCACCCTCAAGCAGTACGGCACACACATGTATCACTCACATCACGATGAGATGACGCAGATGGCATTGGGTTTGATGGGTTTGTTTGTAATCCATCCACGCAATCCGAAATATCGCATCGATCGCGATTTTGCTTTCATGCTTAGCGAATGGCGGATCGATACCGGCACAATGCGCCCAAACCCAAACGAGATGACCGATTTCAATGTCTTCTCAATGAACGCGCGCATTTTCCCCGGCACAGAGCCGATGGTAGCGAAGCTTGGTGATCGAGTTCGGATTCGCTTCGTGAATCTGAGCGCGATGGATCATCACCCGATGCACTTGCACGGCCACACCTTTCGCGTCGTTGAAACTGACGGTGGTCAAATTCCAGAGTCGGCGCAGCAAATCGAAACAACTGTCCTCGTTCAAGTCGGAAGCGCTCGCGTCATCGAATTCATCGCGAACAACCCGGGCGATTGGCCGGTGCATTGCCACATGACTCATCACACCATGACGCAGATGGGCGACAAATTTCCCAACATGATCGGCGTTAAGCCCGGCAAATTAGATGAGAAAATTCGCAGCTCACTTCTGCCCGGTTACATGACCATGGGCGAGAACGGGATGGCTGACATGGGAACGATGGGAATGCCGATACCACGAAATAGTTTGCCGATGATGGGCGGCCCTGGGCCGTTTGATTACATCGCAATGGGCGGAATGTTTACCGTGATAAAGATCCGCGACGCAATCAGGAGCTATGACGATCCGGGTTGGTATAAACATCCCGATGGCACCGTCGCAAATCTTGCGGCTGTGGATGATTTGCGCCGCGATGATATCGATGTGCAGGCAACGCCATCGGCACCAGAGCCTCAGACACATCATCATCCCGGCTAAATCAGATTATGAATCAAGATCGACAGCACGGCCGTCGAGCTGATCGTGCTGACAAAAGCCGAAATGGGGTGGCGCGTTCGCGCCGTCCACTGGTCCAGCCGAAAAATTCCCGGTAGCCCATGACCAATCTAGTTTCTGCTCTCGGTCACGCGATCTGGATGGCGTTTGCCATGTTCTGGGAAATTTTGTGGCCGCTAATTTTAGGATTTGGTTTGTCCGGCGTAGTCCAGGCGGTCGTTTCGAAAAGTGAAATGACAAAACTGTTGCCGGACGATTCGCCCAAGAGTCTCGCGATCGCGACCGGCCTTGGCGCGGCTTCGTCGTCATGTTCCTACGCGGCGGTCGCGCTGGCGCGATCAATTTTTCGCAAAGGCGCCGATTTTACGGCCGCCATGGCCTTCGAGCTCGCTTCTACGAACCTAGTCGCCGAGCTAAGTATCATTCTCATCGTGCTGATGGGCTGGCAGTTCGCGCTCGCAGAATTCACGGG
>WNEZ01002858.1_pt1 | contig 14836 bp, 14 predicted proteins | sample 5400521 | NCBI WGS metagenome assembly WNEZ01 (sample SAMN13153339, study PRJNA577476) | soil metagenome | isolation source: 120 cm saprolite under Douglas fir tree site 2 hole 1 replicate 1 | place: USA:California | collected 2015-04-18
TCACTCCTTTGGCAGCTCGATACTTCGACGGATCAATCGTCACGCATTTGCGATATTGGGAGACGCCGCGGGGATTGCCTTTTGAGCCGGCTTGTCCAGCTTCTTCGACCACGAGCGGTAGTACGCAAGACTTGTCATCAGCGCGATTCCGACGACGCTTACCAGCACCTGCATCCAGATAGCGTCCGAAACTTCAACAAGAATGATGTGTGCTGCACCAGCCAGGAAGATGCCGTAGCAGAAGACCTCAAGGGACTGCTGCCCGCAAAGGATCATCGGCCGAAAGACCGGTCGATCAAATCCGGCCCAATCGCGCGGCACGTACCTGATGATGAAGAACGTGACAATCAGGAAATGAACGATGCGGGACGGGTCGAGGTTGGTCTTGTCGTTCGGAATAAACGCGATATAGAGCCAATGCGGCAGGATGCCCTCCAGGTCTAGGAAGCGTCCGCCCAGCGTGATGAACAGTGCAAACAGGAGATACACAGCTCCAAGGATCGTAAGCCAGCGCGATTGCACCAGCGGCATCGACTGCCTGGTGCCGCCCAATGCAAACCATGCGCCGATCGTGAAAAGGAACTGCCAGGTGAACGGATTGAAGTACCAGGAGCCGGCAGGATAGGCCGCCAGATTCCAGCCAAAATGGCGGGCAGCGAGATACAGCACAAAGGATGCGAACAGCGTCAGGTTAGGCTTGCGCAGCAGCGCCCACAGCACCGGCGGAAACACCACCATCAGGACGATATAGAGCGGCAACACGTCCATGTTGACGGGTTTGAACGCCAGGATAAGCCCCTGATACAGCGTCTCCGCGGGGTCTTGCATGAAGCCCGCCACATTGAATTCGTGCAGTAACTTCGGATCGTTGTATTTCTTCGCGAGATAGCCGACCTCGGCGATATAGATGACAAACAGCACCAGGTGTGCGACGTAAATCTGCCACGACCGTTTGAAGATACGCGTACCGGCGATGATGAAGCCGCGGCTGATCATCATTCGCCCATAGACGAATGCGACGGTGTATCCCGAAATGAAAATAAACAGATCGGCAGCGTCCGCGAATCCGTAGTTCCGTGTTGTGATCCAGTTGACCACATTGTTCGGAATGTGATCGAGGAAAATGGCCCAGTTCGCGATCCCGCGAAGCACATCGAGCCGATAGTCGCGCCCTTGCGGGGGCAGTTGGACCTGGGGTGAGACTTGCATCACGGATCTATCGGACGTCGACTTTTGCGGGCGTGATGATTTCGATCCTTGGCGGCGCCGCGAGACATTTGGCTACTGTACGGAGGAACACCTTTACGTGCTCACTGGCCTCGTGTGGAGGAAGCGCCTCGTGGCTTTCCCACTGCTCGACGAATACCATCTTGGTCGGCTCGGTGACGCTTTCATGCATGTCGTAGGCGATGTTGCCAGCTTCCTTGCGGGTCTCTGCAACACAGGCTTGCGCGCCGGCAATCAGTTCGGCACGCTTTTCAGGCTTTACGGTTAGCGTGGCAACGACGTAAATCACGAAATCCTCCGATCAGGGATGTGTTGGAGAGTCCGCTTGGCACAAGCCAGTGCGCTCTGGATCCGATCGGACTGGGGTAACCGGATCGTTGATGATGGCGATCAGTTTCTTTTCGACCGAGCGACCCCAGTTTTTGCCAGTGGAGTCTCGGCATTCAAGGGGGCCCAATACTAGTTGCATTATTGAACCTACGTTTAATTCCATCATTGAACTTTTGCAAGTAGAGCATCCGCGATCGTCTTCGGCGCGGCTTCAATACCGTAAGGTTCCAGCCATGGGTCATCAATTGAGGATTACCGCCGATCCGCCGCCATCGATCGCCAGGGCTTGACCGGTGACATGGCGCGAGGCCTCGGACGCAAAGAAGACAGCGACTCCCTTAATGTCATGCTCGCCACCAACCCGGCCGATCGGGGTGACCTTGGCAATCCCGGCCGCGGCTTTAGCCAGGCCAGCCGACAGCTTGGTAGGGAAATAACCCGGGCACAGCGCGTTGACGTTGATGTTGTACTTGCCCCATTCGGTCGCCAGCGCCTGGGTTAGCGTGATCAGCGCGCCTTTGCTGGTGTTGTAGGCCACCGCGAAAATATCGCCGTCCGGCCGGGGACCGCCAAGTCCCGCAATCGAGGAGATGTTGATAATCTTGCCCGACTTTCGGGGGATCATCGATTTTCGTGCCACGGTCTGGGCGACCCGGAAACAGGCATCGACGTTCAACGCCATCACCTTGCTCCAGGTCTCGGGCGTAAGATCCGTCGCCGCGCCGCCCCAGACCATTCCGGCGTTGTTGATCAGGATATCGACCGCGCCGAAGCGATCCAGAACGTTGCTCACTAACTGCTCATCGGGTCTGGAGGCGGCATCGCCAAGATCATTGACGATGGTCAACACATCAATGCCCTTGGCGGTCAAATAGGACGATGCATTAGCGAGTTCGTTCTGCTTGCGGGCGCTGATCGCGACCTTTGCGCCCATATCCCCCAGGGCCTCCGCCATTTGCAGGCCGAGGCCTCGCGAGCCCCCGGTGATCAGCGCCACCTTGCCACTCAGATCGAACAGTTCCTTCGTATTCATCGCTAATTCCTCATCCTGCATTAAACCTGATGTCGAGACGCTCACGCCGTGGCCTTCAGAAGCACCTTGCCGGAGCGCCCGGATTGGTCGGAACGAGTCACTGCTTCCTTGACATCTGCCAGATCAAATTCGGCTTCGACGCCAAGCTTGATCGTCCCGTCCTGCACAAGCCTTATGACTTCCCCGAGCACGCGCAATTTGTCCGCGGAGCTCGCCCGTTCGATCCATTTCGCTCCCCAGAAGCCCCTGACAGTAATGCCGCCAAAGATCAGTTTGCCCGGATCAAGCACAATCGGCTTCTGCGACATTGCTCCAAACGAAAGAAACAGACCGCCGGGCGCAAGAACGCTGGCGAGCGGCAAAGCGATAGGACCGGAAACCGAGTCGATAGCTCCCTTGATCGGAGCGCCGCCGGTGATCTCCGATACGCGGGTCACCCAACTGTCGCTTTGGGTTGAAAGCACGTGCTCAGCGCCCAGCGCCGACATCTCGGCGATCCCATCGTCGCGGCGAACGAGGCTGATCACATTCACCTTGCGCGATTTCGCAAGCTGCACAACCACGCGTCCAACCGCACCGTTGGATGCAGTCTGAATAATCCAGTCGCCCGGCTTGGTATCCAATTCCTCGAACAGGAGGTAACTATTGAGCGGCATCGCGAGCAGCTGGCATGCGATGTCGTCCGGGATAGTCGGCGGGACTGGCACCGCGGTGTTGGCCGGCGTGGTAAAAAACTCTGCCCACATGCGCGCGCCGGCAGGCACGGCAACCTTTTGTCCGACCGAGAATCCGCGAACGCCTGCACCCAGCGTGTCGACGACGCCGAGCGCCTCGGATCCCGGAATCGCGGGCAGCGAGGGTTTGTAACCATAGATGCCGCGAATGATTGCCAGATCATGGTTGTGTATCGGCGACTTCAACAGCTTGATGCGGAGTTCGCCTGCGCCCGGTTCTGGAATTTGCGCCTCCCTCAGGTGGACGACGTCGGCGGGGTCACCGAAAGAATTGATCAGAACGGCACGCATGTACTCTCCTTTACAAATCGAAGCCGGCTGTCCGGCGGGCTATCGACGCTTGGTGGTGCGACTTGCACCATCAGGGCGAATTGCACCTCCGTTGCCGGAGGGCCGCTCTGCCAGCGTTTTTCTCAAGCGCTCTTTCAATTTCCGGAGAAAATATGCGGCGAGCGGCTCGGCCCGTTTGCGACAAACGACTTGATTGCGGCAGTCGCATCGTTGCTCGCCATGACCGGACCGACCATTTCCAGGGTGGTCCGGTCGGCAGCCCTCACGCCTTCCTTCTCCCATGTGCGAAGTATGGCCTTCACGGCGTCGTAAGCCTTTGTCGGCCCCGCTGCCAACCGGGTTGCGAAAGCTTCTGATTCGCTTTCGAATGCATCGGCAGCTAACACGCGATTGACGATGTTCCACTTCTCGAACGTCTCGACATTGTAGAGCGCGCCGGCGGTCGCAATTTCGAGCGCCCGTGCGCGACCGGCCCGGGAGGCCACACGCTGCGCGCCGCCGGCAAGTGGGAAAATCGCCAGCAAAGGCTCGAGAAAACCGATCTTGGTGCCTGCGGCTGCCCAAAGATGATCGAATGCGAGCGCAAACTCCAATCCGCCGGAGGAACATACACCATGCACTGCCGGTATTGTCGGCAACGGAAGCGCTTCAATCGCCTGTATTAGCTCGATATATTCCCTGATGACCGACAGCATCGCATCGCCAGGTTGCGACAGCATTTCTTGGACGTCCGCTCCAAGGGAGAAAACCGCTCCCTCCGCCCTCACAAGAACGGCGCGAACGTCGGGCTTCCTGGCTTGCGTGAGAGCTCCCTGAAGTCCGCGGAGCACGGCCCGGTTCATTCGGTTGCCGTCCGGATTTGCCAGCGCAACGATCAGGAGTCCGTTCTTGCGCGCGGTGCGTACTTGCTCAGTCGACATCCACGAACTCCCTGAAAATTATTTGAGGATCGCCCTCGATGAACGAGCGCATTAGACGACCAAGCTTCCCTGCGTAAGGGACATGCCCACGCACAATTTGCAGGAGCTACCACGCGACCTTTATAAGTTCAATTTTAGGACTAAATCAAGTTCAATAACAAGACTAAAAATTTGAAACAATATCGCGCACCGCAAGCAGGTTGATAAAACACCTAGCAATCTCAATGGATTGCTGGGCTTTTGTTTTTGGAGTTGGAACCCACTCAATAACATCAATGACTTAGCTTAAAGGCTCAACTCACCCCGCAACCACACCCGCATCGCAATGCGAGTGAGGCCAAAAGATCCCGCCAGCCCTCGCCCTCAAACTTGCCGACGCCGCTCGCAAGAACGACATCACTGTGGTGCTCGGTCTCTCGGAGCGCGACGACGGTAACCCTACATCTCGCAGTGGTTGATCGGCCCCGAAGGCGAAACCATCGCCAAGCGCCGCAAGCCGCGACCAACCATGCGGAGCGGAAAGTGTTCGGCGAAGGCGACGGTAGCCACATTGCGGTGCATGAACGACCCGACATCGGGCGGCTCGCCGCGCTTTGCTGCTGGGAGCATCTGCAGCCACTCACCAAATACGCCATGTACGCCCAGAACGAGCAGGTCCATGTCGCTGCGTGGCCGAGCTTCTCGATGTACGAGCCGTTCGCCCATGCGCTCGGGTGGGAAACGAATAATGCGATCAGCAAAGTCTATTCTGTCGAGGGGCCGCGCGTTATGTTGGCGCCGTGCGCGGTGATCTCGCAGGAGATGGTGGACGAAATGTGCGACACCGAAGACAAGTAGCCGAGAGGATTGGTAGGGGAGTCAATGAAAGGCCAGGCGCAGCGGCCGCCGCATCCGGCAAGGTCATAAGCATTGCGTCCATTGCGGAACTCGGTGGTTCCCGTCCTGCCATGCGGCGCCGAACTCTGCACTTTTTCCGTGATCGAGGAGATCCGGCTACCATTTCTCGATCCACGGCCGCAACACAATCTCGAACGCCCACGTCGACCTATGCTGGCGATGCAGTTGCAGATAGATCTCCGCGATACGATCAGGGTCGGCCATATTGTCGTCGACCGTCGTGCCCGCCAGCCAGTGCGCGCGGGTCCCATCCTCCTGCGCCCGGCCGATGGCGGCATCGATCGGCACATTCGCCACGTGAATACCCTGCGGCATCAGCTCGCGTGCCATGCTCTGCGCAAGTCCTGACTTGGCATGACATGCCATGGCAAAGGCGCCGCTCGACGGGAAGCCTTTGAGGGCCGCGCTGGCATTGGTGAAGATGATCGTTCCTCTTGCGCCGTTGGTGTCGGGCTCGTTTCCAAGCATCAGTCGAGCGGCCTGTTGACCCACCAGAAACGCGCTGAAAGCCGCGTTGCGAACGGTCTCGAGCGCCATGGCCGGGTCGGCTTCGATGATCGTCTTGCGGAAAATGCCGGGGACGCGGCCATCGATATTATGCACGACCAGCCTCGGCGTGCCGAAGTCGCGGACCACATGGTCGAATAGCCCCGCCACCCCCGCCGGATCGCTCGCGTCGCAGGCGTATCGGCGCACGCCGTGCTCCTTCTCAAGAATCTCAAGGACGGCTTTGTCGGGATTCCGGGCGGCGGCGGCAACACGCATGCCGCTTTTCGAGAACAGCCTGGCACAACTTGCGCTGATGCCCGGGCCGCCTCCGACAACAAGCGCAACGTCTTGGACAGAGGGGTTGTCGGATTGGGCCATTGGATCCACGCTGTGTCTCGAGGGAATGTTTGTCGTTCCGCGCCATTGTGAAAGGCGGTGTCGCTTGTAAATTATATGATTATTGTCATATGATGACAACGGGCCGTTGGGAGGCTGGACCTCGCGCGGCGTCAACCTGTACTCGAGGTTACGATGACCAGGCTGCGCATTTTCTCCTACCTGCCAAATCCGAGAGTGTGGAAGGCGACCATTGCGGCACGGTTTTGTGGCGTGGAGCTCGAAATTCGCGGCGCGCCCGCTGGCGAATTGAAGGGATGGCTCTGGGACTATGATGCCCGGCCGCTGGCCGAGGGCGAAGCGGATGCCTCGATCGCGAGAGTCGGCCGGACCGGGCTCACCGGCGCGCAGCTCTTCAAGACGGACGCCTTTCTGCAAGCGCAGCCGTTCGGCAATGTTCCCGCAGCCTTCGCTCCGGACGGCAAGACGGGGATATTCGAATCCAACAGCATCATGCGCGCGGTCGCCCGTCTCGGGCAATCAAGCTTTCCGCTCTACGGGCGCGATGCCTTTGAAGCCTCACGCATCGACAGCTTTCTGGACGTCAGCTTGGTCTTCGCGCGGGACTCGCAAATCTACCTGCTCTCGCTGATGGACGGGAGCGTCAACGAGGCGATACAGGCGAGGGCGAGGGATGCCTTTGCGACCTACGCCTCCGGGATCGAGCAGGCGCTGTCGTCCGGCCGCCACGTACTGGTAGGCGAAGATATCTCCCTTGCCGACATCTGTTTTGCGACCGAGTTCGCGCTGTTCATGAACGAGCATCAGCGCGCGGACAAGTTGAAGACGCGCGGGCTGGAAAAGATCCTGCACCGGCACGTCGATCGCGACTATCCGTGCATGACCGCCCACTTCGCCCGGCTGTTGCAGCACGAGAATTTCAGAGCCGACCTGGAGCCGTACGTCAAGAAATTGTCGTCCGCAGCCGCGTCGAGCTAAGCCGCGGCCATTCTCCATTTCCGAGAGGTTATTCCATGAGCGATCAGGTTTGCGTCATCTCGGGTGTCGGTCCCGGAACGGGATCGGCGTTGGCGAAGCGCTTCGCCGAAGGCAGCTATCGCGTTGCGCTGTTGGCCAGAAGCGAGTCTCGGCTCGCCTCGCTTGAGCAGGAATTGGCCGGCGCCAAGGGTTATCCCTGCGACGTGTCCGATCCCGACCAGGTCGAGCGTGCGGCGGCCGCCATCGAGCGCGACCTCGGCCATCCGAGCGTCCTCATCCACAACGCGGTCGGCGGCGCCTTCGGGACATTCCGCGAAATCGATCCCGCGATCCTGAACCGCAACTTTCAGGTCAACACGATGGGGCTGCTCTATCTCGCGCGACGATTTGCTCCCGCCATGGTCGAGGCGGGCCACGGCGCCATCGTCGCCACCGGCAACACGTCGGCGTTGCGGGGCAAGCCTTCCTTTGCCGGCTTTGCCCCGACCAAGGCGGCGCAGCGCATCCTGGCGGAAGCGATGGCGCGTGAGCTCGGTCCGCAGGGCGTGCACGTTGCCTACCTCATCATCGATGCCGTGATCGACCTTGCCTGGACGAGGGAGCGGTTCAAGGGTCGGCCCGACGAGTTCTTCATCAAGCCTCAGGCGATTGCGGCAGAGGTCTGGCACATTGTGCATCAGGATCGCAGCGCCTGGTCGTTTAATGTCGAAGTGCGCCCCTTCGGTGAGGCTTGGTGAACGATTCGCGAGGCCTCAGACGTCGTGGCGATTTGAATTCGCCGGATCGAGACAGGATCGCTTCGGCGAATTACTTGTCGTCCTCGACGCCCGCACGCAGCATGGAAAGAATCTGCTTTGCGATGGCGGCAGGCGTATCCCGCTCCTTCTTGAACCAGAAAAGAGACCAAGACAGGGCTCCGATGACGGAGAGACGAAGATAGCGACGGTCGACCCCCTTGCGCAGAGGAAGATCGTCGATCAGCTCAATGAATATCTTTTCGTACTCGTCGCGTAATGCAATGACTCTTGCCTTGATGCTCTCGGGGTAGTGCCAAGGAGGCATCACGAAGAGCGCCTGGTTCGCTCTCCGCCAATCGAGCAAGCCGGTCGTATGCGCAATGCAAGCTGTCTCCATGCGCTGCCACGGGTCCGTCTTGTCCGCGATCGCACTTTTGACTCGATCGACTAGTTCGACCCCGCCCTTCTCCCAGACGGCCCATAACAGCTCTTCTTTCGATTCGAAATGATAGTAGACGGAAGCGGGCTGCATCTCCGCCGCCGCAGCGATGTCCCGCATCGAGGCGCCGTCGAAACCCTGCCTGTTAAAGAGTCCCTCCGCCTCGGAAATGATCCGAGCTTTGGCTTGCGCCCCCTTCGTCAAAACGGCTCCGTCGCCGGTCATCTTCTTGGCCCCCCTCGACTTTTTGGCCTTCATCGATGTCCCGATAGTCATGTTCACAAATCCCGTCTGGAGGGCTTGATTTTCTAACGACCGCTCGATAAGAATCTAACGAACGTTCGACAAATTAAAGCATAATTGAGGAAACGTCACGATGCCCGTTCCTAGCAGGTTGGACAGATTCATCGAAACGGACAAGCAGAAGCATTTCCACCGGGATTTCATGGTGGGGTGGGAAGTCTACGAGACCTGGGAGGAAGCAACCGTCGGGCAGAGCGGCCCGGGCCTGCGGACGTTCAAGATCACGGAAGAGGACATACTCGACTACAACCGGGCCTGCGGGGAGACCGACCCTTTGATGGTCGATCCGGAATATGCCGGCAAGCACTCTCCTACCGGCGAACTCCTTCAGCATCCGGTCTTCGTCACGACGATCGCCTTCTACAGCCTGGGCGAGAAGGGAATCGGAACCTGGATCCGGACGCCCGGCGCCCGCAATCCGCAGCAACGCATCGAGATCATCGAGCCGTTCCGTTACGGCGAAATCATCACCACGACCGTGACGACGGCCGACAAGTTCACCCAGCGCGGCAAGCCGTATATCCAGATGCTGCTCGATTTCCGCAACGAAAAGGGCGTCGTGAAGGCGCGCTGGTGGTGCTCGCTGATACTTCCGGAGACACGCGCAGATGTAGCGCGCTTCGCCAACGCCTGATCGAGGAGTTCGCAAAATGTCAATCACGTTCAAGAATGTCGAAACCGGGTTCAAGTTTCCTCCGGTCGTACAATCCTACGTTCAATCCGCCATCGATCACTACGCACTGGCCTCTCTCGACATGAATCCGGTTCATACGAACGAGGAATGGGCTGCGCGCGCGAAAGTGTTTGGCATTCCCGAGACGGTCGGTCACGGAATGATGACGATGTCGACGCTTGCGTCCGTCGTCACTCGTGCATGGGGCGTGATCGGAAAAGACGGCGGGTCCATTCGCTTCGTCGATGCCAAGTTCACGAAGCCCGTCAAGGTGGGCGAGACCGTAACAGCTACCGGCACGGTCAAGCGGAAGCATCATCACGGACCTGGAAAGAACTGGGTTCAGATCGCCGTCGAGGCGAAGGATTCCACTGGCGATCTCATCGGGCTCGCCGAGGTCGGATACAACCTCCCTGATTGAGGCGAGCGGGGCCGGGAGGTCAAGCCCTCGTCGGCGCGGCTCTTTCGGCCCCAAGCAACGAGCGCAGAGCCGTTCGAGATTAAACAATCCGGGGAGGTCGTCATGCCCAGCAGAATTGGCGATGCGCTGCATTGGTACGCCACCTATACGCCTGACAAGGTCGCCCTCGTTTCATCTTTGGGAACGCAGACCTATTCGCAGCTATGGTCTCGCGTCTGTCGTCTGAGCAGCGCTCTGACCCGGCTGGGGGTGGAGCCGGGCGACCGAATTGCGCTGCTGATGCAGAACAGCAGTCGCTACATTGAAGTTTACCAGGCCGCGGCGCTGATGGGGGTGGCCGTCGTCCCGCTGAACTTTCGGTTCGTCGCCAGCGAAATCGAATATGTCGTCAATCATTCCGGCGCATGCGCGCTTCTCTTCGATGCGTCCTTCACCGACGTCGTCGAATCGCTTACGGCGAAGCTTCCTTCGGTCGCCGGACGCCACATCGTTACAGACGGTCCTGCAACTTCAGCTGCTCATTCGTACGAGGCGCTGGTCGCATCGGGAAGCGAAACGCCGCCGTCCGAGCCGGCCGATCTGTCTGCCTGCTATTTCCAGGGCTACACCTCAGGTACGACCGGATTTCCGAAAGGCTGCGTCAATCCTCACCGGGAGTTCGCCGACTGCCTGCGCCGCATCGCCACAATCTACAAGATAACCGAAGACGATCGGGAGCTGGTCGCGGCGCCGCTGTTCCACGAGGCGCCAGCGCTGTTCGCGCTGCTGCAGATATTCCGCGGCGGAACCGTGATTGTGACGAGCGACGTTTCGCCGACGAACGTCTTCGCGACGATCGACCGGGAAGCGGCGACGTGGACCTTCATGGTGCCGACCATGTGGGCCTCCATGGTCTCCAGCGAAGAAATAGAGCGGTTCGACCTGGGGTCCCTGCGGCTTCTACTGAGCGGCGGATCACCGCTTTTGACGCATACGAAGGATGCGCTCCTAACGAGGTTTCCTAACGCGGGTCTCAACGAGTTCTACGGCGCAACCGAGGTCGGCCTGGTGACGAATCTGCGTCCGGAAGACCAAAGGCGAAAGGTCCGGTCCGTCGGTCAACCGGTGATCGGGATGTTCATTGAGCTCCGAGACGAGAACGGGAAAGTCGTCGCGAGCGGGGAGGTCGGGGAAATCCATATCGGCGGCGCAACGATCATCCGTGAATACTTCAACAACCCAGCGGCGACGGCCGAAGCGCGAAAAGGCAGTTTCTTCACCTTGGGCGACATGGGGCGCTTCGACGAGGAGGGCTATCTCTACATCGTCGATCGCAAGAAGGACATGATCATCAGCGGTGGCGAGAACATTTTCCCGAACGATATCGAAGAAGTGCTCTACAGGCATCCCGCCATCGAAATGGCCGCCGTGGTCGGCGCACCGGATCCGAAGTGGGGAGAAATCGTAGTCGCGGCGGTGACTTTGAGGGCCGGAAAGTCCGTCGACGAAGCCGAGCTCATTGCTCACTGCAAGAAGCATCTGTCCAGCTTCAAGATCCCGAAGAGGATCGATTTTCGAGATCAGATGCCGTTGTCGTCCTTCGGAAAAATACTCCGACGGGACGTCCGAAAAGCCTACTGGCAACAGCAGGAAGTACAGGTCTAATCCGGGGAGGCAGCCGCATGACACCGACAAGACTCACTTCGGCTGTCCTGTAGATCAACATAGAGATCAAAAAGATGTATACCGGCAAGCATGTTCATCTGCGTCCGCTGCAGCCCGCCTTCATCATGGCATCGACCGGCGAGGCCGTGACATATCGCGAACTCGACGCGCGTACCAATCGGCTCGCGCATCTGTTCCGCAAGTGCGGGCTGAAACGGCTCGATCACTACGCGATCTTCATGGAGAACAACAACCGGTATCTCGAAGCCTGCGGCGCCGGAGAGCGGTCGGGCCTATATTTCACCTGCGTCAACTCCTATCTGACGTCGCCCGAACTCGCTTACATCCTGACGAACAGCCAGTCGCGTATTCTCATCACCTCCGAAGCAAAACTCGACATCGCGCGCGAGGCCATCCAATCCTGCCCCGGAATCGATCTCTGCATCGTGGTCGACGGCCAAAGCGAAGGCGAGCGCATAGTGGGGTTGGAGGCTGCGACGAGACTATTGCCGAGTACGCCTGTCGTCGACGAGAGTGTCGGCACGGCGATGCTATATTCGTCCGGTACGACCGGCCGGCCCAAGGGAATTCTAAGACCTCTCCCGGAGCAGCCGCCCGTCCAGAACCTCCCGGTCTTCGACTTCCTGCACGATCTTTGGAAATGCCGCGAAGGGATGGTTTATCTCTCGCCGGCTCCGCTCTACCATTCGGCGCCGCAGGCGGGGGTGAACCTGACCATCCGTGCCGGCGGCACCGTCATCATCATGGAAAGCTTCGACCCTGAACGCTATCTGCAGCTCGTTCAGCAATGGGGTATCACGCATACGCAACTTGTGCCGACCATGTTCTCCCGCATGCTGAAGCTGCCCGTGGAGGTACGAGACGGCCACGACGTTTCCTCCCTGGAGATCGCCGTGCACGGCGCTGCACCGTGTCCGGCGGCCGTCAAAGACGACATGATCAGATGGTGGGGACCGATCGTTCACGAATATTACGGCGCCACCGAAGGTCTCGGCTTTACCGCTTGCAACAGCGAAGAATGGTTGGCTCATCGGGGTACCGTCGGGCGCGTGATGTTCGGCGACCTCCATATCCTGGACGAGAACATGCAGTCTTGCCCGAAAGGCACGCCTGGCACCGTGTGGTTCAAGACGGGCTCGCCGTTCGAATATTTCAACGATCAAGCCAAGACCAAGGAAGCGCGTTCTGAAGATGGCACTATGAGCACGGTTGGCGATGTCGGCTATGTCGATGATGACGGCTTCCTCCATCTTACCGACCGCGCTACCTTCATGATCATCTCCGGAGGCGTGAACATCTACCCGCAGGAGTGCGAAAACCTGCTGATTACTCATCCCAAGGTCGCCGATGCTGCGGTCTTCGGTGTACCCAATGTCGATCTGGGCGAAGAGGTGAAGGCGGTGGTGCAGCCGATGCCCGGCGTCGAGCCGAGCGCGGAATTGGCGGAAGAACTGATTGTGTTTTGCATCGGATCTCTATCGCGCCAAAAGGTGCCGCGATCGATCGATTTCGAAGCCGAACTCCCGCGGTTACCGACCGGCAAGCTTTATAAGCGCCTTCTGCGCGATCGCTACTGGGGCAATAAGACTTCGCGGATCGTATAGGAGAACCCGTCAAGCTGACCCGCTTCTGCTTTGCGCGGAAAGTGATACGAGATCTTGCCAGAACGCAATTCCGCTCTCCAAGGTAGTCCTAGCTTCGAATTGCGCGCCTGATCGATTGAGGCGGCTGTCCGTAGATGCGGATGAACGCCCGCCGCATGTTCTCCGCGTCGCCGAAGCCAACCGCCTCGGCGATGCGTTCGACGGGCTCGGCGGTCGTTTCTATGCGGCCTCGGGCCATGTCGGCACGGAGCCGTTCCACCACGCGCGCGGGTGTGGTGCCGGTCTGCGCCCGGAATGCGCGGCTGAACTGGCGCCGGCTCATGCCGGCCGCCTCCGCCAGATGCTCGAGTGTCAGTGCTTCGGCGATGTTATCGCGGGCGTAGCCGATGGCGGCGGAAATACGATTGTTCTTCGGTGCCAGATCGACAGAGGCCGCGAATTGTGATTGTCCGCCATGGCGACGATGGTAGACGACAAGGTGCTGTGCGACGCCCTTGGCGATGTCGAAACCATGGTCCTCCTCGATCAAGGCCAGCGCGAGATCAATTCCGGCCGTAATGCCAGCCGAAGTCCATATGTTGCCGTCCCGACAGTAGATGCGATCCGCCTCGACCCGGATGGATGGATAGTCTCGCTGAAGGCGAGCTGCAAATCGCCAGTGCGTCGTCGCCCGACGCCCGTTCAACAGCCCAGCTGCCGCAAGCGTGAATGCGCCCGTGCAGACGCTTGCCACGCGCCGGCACCGGTTCGACGCGTCAACGATACGGCTTAGCGCGCCGGCGGAAAGGAGCGGATTTGGTCCGCCGATGACGACGAGCGTATCGAGCACGGCATGATCGAGGGACGCAGCGGCAGTAGCCATGCCAAGGCTGTTCGTTACGGCGCCCTCATCGTCGGCGAGAACATGGATCCGGTAGGAAGGGCTTCCGAGCTCGAGATTTGCTGCTTCGAACGCGCCGGCCGGACCGGCGAGGTCGAGCATCTGAAAGCCGGGGGAAACGTAAAAGCCGATCGTGCGCATGGCCGGATCATAGGGAAGTTTGACCTTTAGGTCATATAGCCCGGGCTGTAGAGCTTGTCCACCAGGAGGACACAGCGATGACCCAGCCAATCAGCGTGGTGATACCCGTGTACGACGGCGTCACCCAACTCGACTTCACCGGTCCGCACCAGTTTCTCTCGCGCACGCCCGATCTGAATGTTCGAGTGGCTTCCTTGGGCGGCGAGCCGGTTACGGCGGACCTCACCTTCTCAAATCTGGAAGACCTGACGGTCATCAAATCGTGTGACGTCCTTTTGGTGCCTGGCGGCGGTGGCTGCATCAACGCAATCGAGAACGATCGATTCATCAAAGAGATTGCACGGCTCGGAGCGACCGCGCGTTACCTGACTTCGGTCTGCACCGGATCGCTCATTTTGGGCGCTGCCGGACTTATTATCGGACGCCGTGCGGCCTGCCACTGGGCATGGCGCCAGTTTCTTCCGGTGTTCGGCGCTGTCGTCGACGAGGGCCGCATCGTGAGGGATGGCAATATCCTGTCCGGCGGGGGCGTCACGGCCGGCATCGATTTCGTGTTGGTACTGATCGCGGAGTTGCGTGGATCACGCGTGGCCGAGATGGTTCAACTCGGCTTGGAATATGCGCCTCAACCGCCCTTCGACTCCGGGCGCCCGGACACGGCGCCGGCAGAAGTGCTGGAAGCGGTGAACGCGCGCAACGCAGCGGCCTTCGCTGAAC
>WNEZ01002861.1_pt1 | contig 14830 bp, 12 predicted proteins | sample 5400521 | NCBI WGS metagenome assembly WNEZ01 (sample SAMN13153339, study PRJNA577476) | soil metagenome | isolation source: 120 cm saprolite under Douglas fir tree site 2 hole 1 replicate 1 | place: USA:California | collected 2015-04-18
TTCACTGTACCTTGTTCTTTACTCACTGCTTTACTCTTTTCTGTCAGCCGGGGACCGGCTGAGCACAACATTAAGCTATCTGATGCCCCAAGTCCCGAGCCCCTCAACAGAGCCGCGGCCGTCTTCAAGCTTCGTTCGGGAGGACTGCAAAGCAGTCCACCGAACAAAAAAATAGGCCGCAAGTGTGACCTTGCGACCGCTTTACTACCCAAAGGCGATACAAGAGCAACAAACGCAAAGACAGAGTACCACAGCTTTTGAGATTCGGCAAGGGAAATCTTTATCCCTTTGGGGTCAATCGGTTAGCGGGTGAGAAGAGCAAGAAAACACCATTCGGGAAAATGCTTGACAGCTCAACTGTACTAGTGTATTAGTACAATATGCTCTTGCACCTCAACCCCTCCTCGGGCGTTCCGGTTTACCTGCAACTGGAAGCGCAGGTAAAGCAGGCAGTGGCGGCGGGGGCGTTGCGCACGGGCGAGGCGCTGCCTTCTACACGAAAGCTGGCGGCGGAGCTGCGCATCAATCCGAACACTGTGGCGCGGGCTTACCAGGACCTGGAACGCGATGGCGTGACGCGGAGCGTGCCGGGCGGCGGGACGTTTGTGGCGGACGGTCTACCGGGGCTGCTGAAAAGCGAAAAGGTAAAGCGGTTGCGTCCGCACGCGCGCCAATTGGCCGTGGAGGGGCGCCAACTGCGGCTGACACGCGAAGAGACGCTGAAATTGCTGGAAGAAGAGCTCGATAAATTGGGAGGCCAGCCATGAGCGAAGCGGCCATTTTCACGGAGGGCTTGAGCAAATCGTTTGGCGCACAGGCAGCGGTGACGGAACTGAACCTGAAGATTCAGCCGGGAGCGGTGTACGGATTCCTGGGGCGCAACGGCGCGGGGAAAACAACGACGATGCGGATGCTGTTGGGGCTGGTGCGGCCAACGAAGGGAAGTGCGAGGGTGCTGGGGCTCGATCCGGCAAAAGAGGCGGAGTTGATGCGCATCCTCGAGCGCGTGGCGTTTGTGCCACAGCGCAAGCAGCTCTATGGCTGGGCGACACCCGCGGAGATGGTACGCATGAACAAAGGATTCTTTCCACGGTGGTCGGATGATGGCCCGGCGCAGCTGGAAATCCCGATGAAGACGGAGTTTAAGAAACTTTCGATCGGGAATCAGAGCAAAGTGGCACTGTTGCTGGCCCTGGCGCAGGAAGCGGAAGTATTGATTCTGGACGAGCCCACTGCCGGGCTTGATCCCGTGATGGTGGACGAAATTCTGCGGACGTTGATTGAAGATCACGTAAGCCAGGGGCGGACGATTTTTGTGTCCAGCCATCATCTGGGCGAAGTGGAACAGATTTGCGACTGGGTAGGGATCTTGGAAGAAGGACGGCTGCTGCTCGAGTCGCGGCTGGAAGAAATTCGGCAGGAGTTCCGGCTGGTGATTGCTTCTGGCGAAGGCTTACCTGCGGTGTCTTCGACGAATGTCGTCTCCGCGACAACTGACGGCCGGTTCCGGCGCTACGTGGTGTCTCGGGAGGCGGAGCGATTTGCAGCGGAATTGCGCGGGCAGGGCTCGACGATATTGGAAATCAGTCCGCTTGGCTTACGGGAACTGTTTCTGCACCTGGTTCGCAAGGAGGATCCATGTACGCCTGGAAATGCTGGCGCGAAACCCGCGCCAGTTTCATCTTTCTCTTGATATTGTCTACAGCGCCCGCCCTGCTGGTAACGCTCAGCCCGGGCCTCAAGGAGCAGAACGGATGGTGGCATTTCGACCGGAGTGAATACCTACACAATCCGTGGCCGACGTCGCAGCTGGTGAGTATTATGGTTCTCAGTGTACTGTGGCCGAGCGGTTTTCTTTCCGCGGTATTTCTCGGCGCGACTGCCCCCGGGAGCGAAATCGAGTCCGGTACGATTGAGTACTTGTGGACGCGGCCGAGGCGGCGGACTTCTTTGACGTGGACACATTGGAGCGTCTGCCTTGCGGAAATGGTCATAGTCGCAGTCGTTCCCACATACCTTGCGGCGGCCATATTGGGGACACTGACAAGAACCTGGAACCTTCCATTGCTCATGATTGCTCCCTGGATGATGGTGATCGTCGGGGTGCCGATGCTGGGGCTGACAACGCTGATGACCGCGCTGCGGCGCAGCGCGAAAGGCGGATTGATCTATACGGCTGGGATAGTGAGCGGGTACCTGATCGTTCGACAACTCGTCACGGTTCCACTGCACCTCAATCTGCCACCGCTGTTTGCAGGACCTGTGATTTGGCTGATGAACAACAAACCGTTCGTCCCGCCGAGCGCGTTTCCGTGGGGATCGCTGGTTCGAGCCGTGTTGCTAGCCGCAGCGCTTCCGCTGGCGGCGCAATATTTGCTCAAACGTGCAGAAGTGTAAGCACCAGCGGCGCTGATGATTTGTGTCTAGCGGGTGTTATCTTTGAGGTCGAGCATGATCTTCAAGATTTCATCCGCCAGGAGGTTGGTGTTCACGTTGTCCATATTGGCCAGCACGACTACACCTGCGCGCCGCTCGGGCGCCACCAAGAACGCTGTGTCCGTACCTTGTTGTCCGCCAGTATGGCCCGCTGTTCGAAGGCCAAACTTTTCGGCGACGAACCATCCCAAGGCGTAGCGGCTGGGCTTGCCTTCTGTAGGTTGCAGAACGGTCCACATGACGTCGCGCGTGGTTCGTTTTAAGAGCTTGTCCGCCAGAATCGCGGCCTCAAACTGCGCCATATCGTCGGCGGAAGAGATCAGCCCGCCACCGGGGATCTTGTAACTGGAATCCAGAACGCCGGCGTTGTGGACGATCCCGGACTTGTCCTTGTGATACCAGCGGGTCCGGTGGGGAATCACCGCAAAAAAATCATCCGGCTGCGTGTGCTCCATTCGCGTAGGTTTGAAAACATTCTCCCGCACAAAGTCAACGTACTTCTGCGAGGTGGCACCTTCCAGCACACACCCGAGAAGCGTGTAGCCGTAGGTCGAGTAGTTGAATTTCGTTCCAGGTTTCGCGACCAGGGGATCGGCCGCGAAAATCTGCAGCGACTCCTCCATGCTCGCGAAATGGCGGGCGCTATCCTCGGGAATGTCTCCTTTTCCGTCCGGGTTGTAATGCCGGATGCCTCCAAGGTGGGCAAGCAGTTCGCGCGCGGTGATCGGCCACTCTTTCTGTGGAAATGCCGGACAGTACTTCTGGACGGGCGCGTCGAGGTCCAATTTGCCGCGCTCCCAAAGTTGCAAAATGGCGACGGCGGTGATCGGTTTCGAAATGGATCCGAGCCGAAAGAGCGTTGAGGAGGTCGCCGGAGCAAAATCCTCCAGATCCGCCATGCCGAATCCTGCGGACCATGCGGGTTCACCTTCCAGGACGACGGCCACCCCGATCCCGGGCACGCTGTTTGCCGACATGAAACTCGAAACCGCTTTTTCGATTTCGGCGCGCTTCTCAGTAGAAAGGCTCTTCTGCTGCGAGGAGACGGCCGGAGCGCAGGCGAGGAGCAAGGCGAGCAGGCAAACGACCTGCGTTCGGAAGCGGTTGGCCTCGGCAAGTCGCGCACTGGTCTTCACGGGATCACCTCCAGCGCGAGTCTATCCCAAATCAGGAAGGCCCGGAACAGCACCGAGGAAGGTCCCGGCTTGTACTGAGAGCGTCAACCCCTGTTTGCCGGAATGCGTTGACCTTGGGGTGAGCGGCTCCTTACCATGAAGGGATGACACAACGCCTGTACATCGCGGCTGGTACCCTGCTCTTCGCGGCGGGTCTGCTGGGCTGCGAAGACGCAGGTAAAAAGCCCGTGCAGGCGAGAGTTCCGGCGCTGGCGCCGGCCGCCACCCCCCAGGCTCAGGCGGAACTTGCGCTTTTGCCGGTAGTGAATCCGCCGCACCGCTACTACGTCTGGCTGTTGACCGCGGTTCCGGACGGGAAAGACTATCTGATCCAGAAGGTCCAGGAAAAATTCGCCTCCGGCGAGCAAGATTTTAAGGCCGGCCACCTCGAAGCCGCGCGGAGGGATTTCGACGACGCCATCGACTGGATGCTGGAGAGCGGCTACGACCCCAATGGCGATCCTCGGTTGAGCGAACTGTTTCATCGCGTGGTGGACACGGTGTATGCCTACGAGCTGCAGGCCTTCCGAGCCGGAGACGGCTTCAGCGAAGCTCCCGCCGTTCCAGCGGCGATTGACGAAGTGGCGGAGATGACCTTTCCGGTCGATCCGCGGCTGAAAGAGCGGGCCGAGGAAGCGGCTAAGAACTTTTCCCACGACCTGCCGCTGACCGTGAACGATCAGGTGCTTTCCTTTCTCAATTTTTTCCAAACACCGCGCGGCCGCGCCATCGTGGAAACCGGACTGCGGCGCGCGGGGCGTTATCGCGAGATGATTTCCCGCGTGTTGCGGGAAGAGGGCCTGCCGCAGGACCTGATCTACCTGGCGCAAGCCGAAAGCGCCTTCCAGCCGCTGGCGCTTTCGCGCGCCGGTGCGCGGGGGATCTGGCAATTCGTGGCCTACCGCGGGCAGCAATACGGCCTCCGGCACACCTGGTGGATCGATGAACGCCAGGATCCCGAGAAGGCTACGCACGCCGCGGCTCAGCATCTTCGCGATCTTTACAGGCTTTACGGCGACTGGTACCTGGCGATGGCCGCTTACAACTGCGGCCCGGGTAACGTGCAGAAAGGCATCGAGCGCACGGGTTACGCCGATTTCTGGGAGCTCTACAAGCGCAATGTGCTCCCGCGCGAAACGAAAAACTACGTGCCCATCATCATCGCGCTGACGCTCATCGCCAAGGATGCGGCGCACTACAATATCCAGGCTGAACCGGAGGCGTCGATCCCAACCGAGGTCGTTAAACCGGGCCGCGCCATCGATCTGCGGTTGGTGGCGGAAACCATCGACGTCGACGCGGAGACACTTCGCTCGCTCAATCCCTCTCTGCTGCGCCTCGCGACTCCCGACGATCCTTCTTTCGAACTGCATCTGCCGCTGGGCACGGCGCAAAAATTCTCCGCGGAGATCGCGGATATTCCTCCGGACAAGTGGGTCAGTTGGCGGCGCCATCGCGTGGAAAACGGAGAAACGCTCACATCCATAGCCAAGAAATATCGCGTTACGGCTGCGGCCATCGCCGATGCCAACAATTTGGAGCGCAAAGCCACGCTCGATGCGGGCGAGAAGCTGATCATCCCCGCGACACAGCCGCAATCGGAAACGAAACGCCGGCTGGTGAGTTATCGTGTGCGGCGCGGCGACACGTTCCTGGGAATCGCCGACCGCTTCAGCGTGAGTGCGGACGACTTGCGCAAATGGAATCGCTTGAAGGCCAACAAAGTGAGCCGCGGCATGGTGCTGCGCATCTACACCCTCGGCGGGGCTCCTGAAACCTCGCCGGCGCGGGCGCGATCCAAGTCAAAGAAAAAACCCGCGCCGCCTGTGGCGGACAATACAGCCGGAGGAGCAGTCGCCGCAAGTCACAATTAAGTCTTTTTGTATAAATAACTTACGAGCAATCAAGCATTTCGAAGGGTCCTGTGCTACGGGTTGCCTTCGCATCGCTCTCCTTCGCCCCAGAGGTCTCTTGCAGGGAATACCGCAGAATGCTTGACAACTCCCGGCGAGTACGGTAACAACGGCTCAAGGGCGGGGTGGAATTTCAGGTAACTCCGGCCAGAACAGCGACCCGTGGACCCCCTTTGCAAACGGGGGCCAAAGATTCCCCCAGGGGAGGATGGAATGGAAATCGAGAAGGACAATTTCGAAGACGACAACGAGCTGTCACGGCTGGAAGATGACGAGGAGCTGGCGGGCGAAACGGAAGAGATCGTCGAAACCGAGGAAGAGGAGCTGGTGATCGTCGGCGAAGAACCCGAGGAAGAGACTCCCGCGCCAAAACCGGCAGCCAAGCCAGCGGGGAAGAAACCGGCCAAAAAAGCGGCGAAGAAGAAACCGGCCAAGAAGAAAAAGGCAGCAAAATCGAAGCCCAAGAAAAAAGCCGCCAAGAAGAAAGCGAAGAAGCCGGCGAAGAAGAAAAAGAGGCGGTAGATCTTTTTCAGGCAGCGGAGAACTTGTTGAGGAAGAAGCCGGGACCATCGTTCCGGCTTTTTCTTTTTGCGGAATCACACCTCCCGGACTGGGACTATCACTACCCTTGCTTGTTTCCCACATTGAATACTGTGTTTTTCAAACGAACTGCTTGGAACGAGGTTGGCGGCGGCACGCCTTGGACTGCCCACGGTCCCGGTGGAGATGTCGCCGTCTCGGAGGAGTTGGTCCGGCTGACCCCGGAATTGGCCGTGGAGCTGCCACGCGCGCTCCGCGATGACCTGGAAGACCGTTTTCAATCGGCATGCGCCAACGGTTCGATGGCTGCGGCGACTGGCAGCAGCTCCTCGGCAAGTGGGACGACACTCTGTCCAACGCAGTGCAGCTGGCCCCGCAAAAAGGTGTCTTTGCCGTGGACCTCCACGCCGAACTAGAGCGCCTCTAGGGCGACCAGGTCGCCCCGCAGCGCGCAGCCCGGTAGCGGCGCCCAATGCGCTCGTACTGCTCGCAGGTTTTCCGGCAGGCCCGCCTGTGGGACCGCATCGAAAAATCCGTTCGCGCGTCGGAGTTTACTTTCCCAGGCGACGCCATGCGTCTCGACTCAGCTACCGCCGCAACGGAACGCGCGGTTTCGTACAGAGAGTCTCTCCGTCACCCGCTGCCCGGCCGACGCTAAGCTCCTGGCCTACACCGCAGAGCACATCACCGCCAAGGCTTCCCTGAAAACCGAATTTGCCGCCGTCACCGATGTGGCCTTAAACGCGGGAAATGACCGCCACCGCTTCGTGCGCGACACGTTGCGCGACGCCGGTATCGAGCCCATCGCGATGGAAGGATTTGCGGTTTGGGTGGCCAAGCTGAAGCCGCTCCTGCAATGAGGGAAACGGGAAATCAGGGGTAAGCTGGACTCAGCGAGCAGTTTCCTCGAGTGCGGTCTGGAGATGGTCTCCGTTCCCGTGTCTTTGTGCATCAACGGCAAGCACCAGCAGCGTGGCATCGTCCTGCCAGCGGCCCCCGCAGAACTCGGCTACCACGGCTAGGATTTTCGCCTGCAATTCATCGGCGGACAGCGCACGGTGATCCTCCAGCAAATGCAGCAGGCGGGTTTCGCCGAACTCCTCGCCCGCCGGGCTGCACGCCTCCGTAACGCCGTCCGTAAACAGAACCACGCGATCGCCCGGGGACAACTGCGCCGCGCCCAGCTCATAATCCCGGCTGGCGAAGACGCCCAGCACGGCGCCGCCTTCCCGCAATCGCTCGTGCGAGCCGTCGGAGCGCATCACGAATGGCGCGTTGTGCCCGGCGTTGACGTAAGCCAATCGGCGGGCGGGGCCGTCCAGTTGTGCGTAGAAAAACGTGATGAAACGGTCGCTGTCCGTATTGCGGTAGACGATGGAATTCAGCCGGTTGCACAGGAGATGGGGCGCAACGGAAAGCGAAGAGAGTCCGCGCACGGCAGCCTGCAGGTTGGACATCAGCAGCGCGGCTGGCATGCCTTTTCCGGACACGTCGGCGATACACAGTCCAAGCGTTTTCTCGTCGAGTGGAAGAATGTCGAAATAATCGCCTCCCACCAAACGGGCCGATTGCCAGGCGCTGGCGATTTCATATCCCGGCATTTGCGGAATTTCGCGCGGCAGAAGTTTTTCCTGAATCGCTTTGGCTTCTGCGATCTCCCGTTCCTGCTCCTGAAGATGTAGGATGGCTTCTTGCCGCGCCCGGAGTTCTTCCAACGCCCGCAGGCGCGCTTCGCGGCGCTCGCGGCCCAGGCCGATTTGCTTCTGGAGAATTTCCAGCAACCGCGTGTTGGTCCACGGCTTCTCGACAAAGTCGCTCACGCCGTATTGCATGGCTTCCACGGCCAAGCCCACGGTGGCCCATCCGGTCATGGCCACCACCGGCGGGGCATCTTCGATCTCCCTCAGCCGGCTGAGCACATCCAAACCTTCGCGTCCGGACGTCGTGTCGCGCGCGTAGTTCAAATCAATGAGAAGAATATCGAATTCGCGGCCCGCCACCGCCGACAGCAAGTCCGCCGGAGAATTCACCGTTTCGATGCTGTAGCCGTGCCCCTTGAGCAGCAGCCGCAGCGCGTCCAGAACGTCCTGCTGGTCGTCAGCGATGAGGATTCGGGGCTGCATCAATTGGCGTTTCCTTGAATGGGGGCTTTAGGTCCGCCCTTGCGCCGGTTCCGGGAGTTCTTAGCGCAGCCCGGCTTCCAGCCTGGAACAGCAGTAAACCTTTTGATTTATGATACTTCCATATGAGGTGGGACACAGAAAGAACTCAGCAATGGTCACTCATGGGAACGCTCGTCCCAATTTCGGGCAGGACCCGGACGAAGTCTACGGGCCACCCTAGGTAGTGGAGAAATCTCCATCCGTTGAACCCGTAGAGTGTTCCGTGAGGAAGTCTCAGTCTCTGCTAACCTGGCTATCATCCCGGTCACCGCCTCCTAAAGCACCGGCTCCGACCAGTTTTCGAGCGTTTCCTTTACCTTGTGCAGGAACTGGTGGGCGATCGCGCCGTCCACGACGCGGTGGTCGTAGCTGAGCGTCACGTAGCACATCGAGCGGATGGCGATCGAGTCGTTGATAACCACCGGGCGCTTCTCGATGGCGCCGAGCCCGAGGATGCCGACGTTCGGCTGGCTGATCACCGGCAGCCCGAACAAGCCGCCGAAGACGCCTGGGTTGGTAATCGAGAATGTGCTTTCCTGAACTTCCTCGGGCTTCAGCTTTTTCGAACGCGCGCGCTCCGCGAGATCGTTCATGTTGCGCTGGATGCCGAGAATATTTTTCTCGTCGGCGTTTTTCACTACCGGGACGAGCAGGCCCCAGTCGAGCGCCACGGCGATCCCGATGTTGATCTCCTTGTGCAGGATGATGTTCGTTCCATCCAGCGAGGCGTTCAACGTCGGAAACGAGCGCAGTCCGGCGACCGCGGCCTTCACGAAGAAGGGCATGAATGTCAGCTTGGTCTCGTAGCGCTTTTCGAATTCGTCCTTGGACTTGGCGCGCAGCGCGGCCACCTTCGTCATGTCGATTTCATCGACGGAGTACACGTGCGCGGAAACGCGCTTGGACGCCACCATGTGCTCGGCGATACGTTGACGCATGGCGCTCATCGGCTGCACTTCGTAATTGCCGAAGTACATCTTCTCGCGCGGCACTGCCGTTTCTAGCGCGACGTGCGCCTGCCCGCCGGACACGCCTGGCGCGGATGCCGTTGGTGGCGGAGGCGCCGGCCGCGAAGATGCCGCTGGAGCCGGAGCGGAGTAAGCGGGGGGAGTAGCAGCCGGCGTGCCGCCAGTCGCGATCACCGCTTCGATGTCCTGCTTGCTGATTCGCCCGCCCGCGCCCGTACCCTCCACGGCGGAGAGGTCGATGCCGTGCTCCTTGGCCATGCGGCGAACCAACGGCGAGCTGTGAATCCGTTCGCCCGTGGAACCCGAGGAAGCAGGAGCAGGCGCAATCGGCGCGGCGGCCGGAACAGGAGCCGCGGGCTTCGGCGGTGCCGGGACTGGAGCAGCGGCGAGGGGGGCTTTTGCAGGAGCAGGAGGGGGCGCAGCCGTTTTCACTGGGGCAGGCGCCGCGGCCGCAGAGCCCGCCGCATCTATGACGCCGACGATGGTTTGAATCGGCACGGTCTGCCCTTCGCCGACCTTGATCTCCTTCAGCACGCCGGCTGAGGGCGATGGAATCTCCGCGTCCACTTTGTCGGTGGAGATTTCAAACAGCGGCTCGTCGCGTTCCACCTTGTCGCCGGGCTTCTTCAGCCACTTGGTGATCGTCCCTTCGAAAATACTCTCGCCCATCTGGGGCATTACGATGTCTACGGCCATGGTCGCTCTCCTCTTCTCGTGAGAAATCTAATACCGCGCCAGTTCCTTGGCGGCGGTAAAAATCTTTTTCGCGTTGGGCAGAAAATATTCTTCCAGCGTGGGCGCGTACGGCACCGGCGTATCGAGCGACGTCACGCGCATCAGCGGCCCGTCCAGATCGCCAAACGCTTTCTCGCAGAGAATCGCCGCAATTTCGCCCGCGATTCCACCCGTCTTCGTGTCTTCATGCACCACGAGACATTTGTTGGTCTTTTTCACAGAATTCAAAATCGTCTCTTCATCGAGCGGCAGCAGCGTCCGCAAATCGATCACTTCCGCTTCGATACCTTCCTTCGCCAGGGCTTCGGCCGCCTCCAGCGAAGTATGCATCATCGCCGCGTAGGAAATGATCGTCAGGTGCTTCCCTTCACGGCGCACCACGGCTTTGCCGATCGGCACGGTGTAGTCCCCGGCGGGAACCTCTCCTTTGATGCGGCGGTAGAGGAACTTGTGCTCGAAGAAGAGCACCGGGTTATTATCCCGCACGGCGGCCTTCAGCAAGCCCTTGGCATCGTAGGGCGTGGAGGGATAAATCACCTTGAGCCCCGGCGTGTGCACAAAATACATCTCCGGATTCGCCGAGTGGAACGGCCCTCCATGCACGCCGCCTCCGGACGGCCCGCGCACCACCATCGGCGCCGGGGCGTTCCACAAGTAATGTCCCTTGGCCACAAAATTCGTAATCTGATTGAACGCGCAAACGATAAAGTCGATGAACTGCATCTCGACAATGGGCCGCAGCCCCAGATAGCTCATTCCGCAGGCAGCGCCGATAATGGCGCTCTCGCTGATCGGCGTATCAATCACGCGTTCCCAGCCAAAGCGCTCCAGCATCCCCTCGCTTGTCTTGAACGCCCCGCCGTACACCCCTACGTCTTCCCCCATCAAAATGACCGCTGGGTCGCGCTCCATCTCCTCGAACATCGCCTGCTTGATGGCTTCGAGAAAAGTAACTTGCGTGCCACTCGGCACGCTGCCATTCGTTCCAGGCATGGTTATCTCCGCGCCTTTCTCGAAGCGCTCGCCGGGACGGCCTTCACGGTTTTCTTTGCCGCCGCATTCGCCGGCGCCTTCACCGCGGACTTGCCCGCTTCAGCAGGTTTTGTCTCCGCAGGCTGCGTATCGCCGAAGTGAATCGGCGCGTGCGCGCCGCCGGAGCCTTTGCCCGAGCCGAACCCCGGAACCATCCAAACCGCTTCGACACTCGATCTCGGCGGGGTCACCTCCGCAATCGGCCGCTCCCACTTCGCCCGTATCTTGTGGCAATCGTCTCCGGTACAGTAGACGCCCGTCTCCGCAAACTCCGGCGGGGGCATCGGAGAGTTCTCTGCAAAGTCCCGTTCCTTGGCGAGCAGGGTGTTGATCTTCTCCTCGAACTCTTTCCTGGCTTTGGCGTCGAGCAGCTTTTCACCCGTCAGGAATTTTTCATAGAGTGCGATGGGGTCGCGCGCTTCCCAGTACGCACGCATCTCTTTCGGCACGTATTCGGCGGGATCGTGCTGCGCGTGGCCCATCCGCCGAAAAGTCTTGGCTTCGATCAGAATCGGTCCTTCCCCCGCCCGCGCCCGCTCCACCGCTTCCTTCGCCGTGGAATACATCGCGACCACGTCATTGCCGTCGACAATGTAGCTCTCGATGCCATACGCCTTCGCACGGTCCGCGAGATTCTCGAGTGGCACCTGCTTGCGAACAGGCGTGGAATACGCCCACAGATTATTCTCGAGAATCAAAACAAACGGCGCTTTCTGCACGGCCGCAAAATTCAGCCCTTCGTGAAATACGCCGGTGGAGCTGCCGCCGTCCCCAATCCACGTCATGGCCACGATCTTTTGGCCGAGATATCTTCCCGCCATGGCCACGCCGGTCATCACCGGAATCAAATCGCCCAGCATCGAAATCGGCGAAACGATGTGCAGATTGTCCAGATCCCCGAAGTGGCTGGTGCCATCCTTGCCCTTGGTCGGCGAATCGTACTTCGCCATGTGCTGCATGAAAACGTCACGCGGCCGCACGCCCTTCACTAATAGCGCCCCGATGTTGCGGATCATCGGCGCCAGCCAGTCCTTTTTTTCCAGCGCGTACGCCGTTCCCACGGAAATCGCTTCCTGGCCCAGACTGGAGTAAAGCCCTCCGACAATCTTGTTCTGCCGGAAGAGCTTCACCATCATGTCTTCGACGGCGCGGTTCAGCCGCATGTAGTAGTACAGATCCAGATACTGCTGCCGCGTCAATTCCTTCTTCATCCCCCGCTCCAAGTCCTACGCCGAAACCGCAGCCTGCTGCTCCACATGCTCCAGTTTCTCGAGCAACTCTTCTCGCGCCGCTTTCTTCATCTGCCGCCCGAACACTTCTCCAAAATGCTTTGCGAGCCTCCGTTCAACTTCTTTCGAGTCCAAGCTGCGTCCCAGCAATTTTTCCAGCGACGTCGCCTTACGGTTCGCTATCCCGCACGGCACGATCAAATCGAAGTAACGCAAATCCGTCGAAACGTTGTACGCAAGCCCATGTGAAGTCACCCACCGGCTGATGCGCACGCCGATGGCTCCCAGCTTTTCCTCGGTGTCACCGCTCTTGACCCAAATTCCCGTCTTCCCTGCAACGCGCTCCGCGGTAATGCCAAACTCCGCGGTCGCCTGGATCATCGCCTCTTCCAGCATCCGCACATACCAAACAACGTCGCGCCGAATCGCCCCGAGATTCAGAATGGGATACGCGACAATCTGCCCTGGTCCGTGATAGGTAATGTCCCCGCCGCGGCTGGTCTCGTAATACTCCACGCCTTTCTGCCGCAACACATGCGCGGAAGCCAGCAGGTGCTCCCATTTGCCGCTCCGTCCCTGCGTGATCACGTGGGGATGCTCGCAGAGGAGGAGCACATCTTCAATGACTTCTGCCTTGCGCGCCGCAACAATACGCTCCTGCAACGCGTAAGCTTCCGCGTAGCCAATTAGTCCCAAATCGATAGTGAGGCAATTTTTCAGCACGGTTCGTTTTTCTTTGTAGGGGCGCAGCATGCTGCGCCCCTACAAGCAAGAGCTCAAACGTTTATCTGCAATCCCCGCACACTCGCAAAAGCATCGCCCATGGCTTCCCACACTGTGGGATGCGCGTGCATCATGTTCATCATGTCGTCGATGGTGCCTTCGAGGTTCAACACCGTCGCCGCCTCCGCCAGAAGTTCCGTCGCCAGCGGCCCGATGATATGAATTCCCAGCACCTCGCCGTATGTTTCGTCGGAAACCACTTTGACGAAACCGCCGTGACTCCCCAGAATCGTCGCCTTGCTGTTCCCCACAAAGGGGAACTTCCCAATCTTTACGTCGTAGCCGACATCGCGCGCCTGCTTTTCCGTCAGTCCAATCGAGCCGATCTGCGGCTCGCAGTACGTCGCGTTCGGGATCCTGGTCTTCACGATCTGATGAGCCGGCTTCCCTGCGATGTGCGTTACCGCGATAATCCCTTCCATCATCGCCGCGTGCGCCAGTTGCGGCAGCCCCGCAACGATGTCTCCGATGGCATACAGCCCCTTCTCGGCCGTCTCCATGTTATCGCCCACATGGACGAATCCGCGCTCCAGCTTGGCCTTCGATTTCTCCAGACCGCAATTCTCCGTCATCGGCTTGCGGCCCACGGCCAGCAGGAGTTTCTCCGCCTGCAGCGTCTGCGCCTTCCCGTCCTTGTCCTTGAATGCCACGGTGACGCCCTTCGCATCCTTCTTCACCGACTCCACTGCGCAACCGGTGAAAACCTGGATACCTTTTTTCTGAAAGGCCTTGGTTAGCTCCGCGGAGATTTCTTCGTCCTCGACCGGTACAACACGCGGCAGCGCTTCCAGGATCGTCACTTGCGTCCCGAAGGAATTATAGATGGACGCAAACTCCACGCCCACGGCGCCCGCGCCAACCACAATCAAAGTCTTCGGAATCTCCGGAAGCTGAAGAATCGAGCGGTTCGTGAGAATCATCTTGTGGTCGGGTTCAATGCCTGGAAGCGATTTTGCCTCGGACCCGCTCACCATCAGGATGTTTGCCGCTTCGATCTCGGTTTTCTTCCCGTCCTTCTCGACGCTCAGGCGCCCTGGACCTTCGTACTTTCCCCAGCCCTGCACCCACTCCACTTTATTCTTCTTGAAGAGAAATTCGATGCCTTTCGAATGCTTCTTGACGATTTTGTCATTTCGCGAAAGGACATTTGCCCAGTTGATTTTCAGCCCGCTGACCTCGAATCCCAGCTCCGCCCCGTTCTTGAACTGATCGTAGACCTCGGCGTGATGCAGCAGCACCTTGGTGGGGATGCACCCGACGTGTAAGCAGGTCCCGCCCAGGTACGGGTCCTTCTCCACCACAACCGCCTTCAGGCCAAGTTCGCCCGCCCTGATCGCCGCCACGTACCCGCCCGGACCACTTCCGATAATCGCTACATCGTACTTTGCCACTCGTAGTCTCCCTTCCGCAGGGGCCAGAACCGGTGAGTCGAGCTTCTCCTCACCGCAATCACACTCGAAAAAAAGCTCGAGGGGGTCAGGCCGATAAGATGGGTCGCCGGCGGTTCGCTTTCTGAACGCCTTCCCAAACGGAGAAAAAGCCGCCCGCACTTACGGCGCAGACGGCTGCGTCCCAGCAAACAACGAATTTTAACAGCCGCTCGCCCCCCTCGCAACCTTTGGCCCCGTATGGGGCGTACGCCAAATTTGTGGGTTGGGAAATCAGCTCGCCGCTCGGGATTCCCAAAACTCTTCCCAGCGACCACTGAGTTGACAGCACCTCAGTGCGATGATGGCATTCGCGCCCCGGACGGTCCAATGCATGCCGGACAACTTTAGGCGCTGGCCGAAGATGATCTTGCAGCCGGCCTCCACCACGCCGGATCCCACGAATAAACCCTGGCTGCGGAATTTTGCA